>Ga0075152_10004093_pt1 | contig 10062 bp, 11 predicted proteins | sample JI61114C2DNA_FD_70964 | JGI IMG/M metagenome (GOLD analysis project Ga0075152, IMG submission 70964) | Wastewater effluent complex algal communities from Wisconsin, to seasonally profile nutrient transformation and Carbon sequestration -... | ecosystem: Engineered > WWTP > Effluent > Algae...
CATAGTCCTTCGTCAGTACCCCTAATTTCCTCTCGTTGGCTACTTTTCTCACAAATCTGGTCGTAAAATTCTTGCGCATGCGCCTCTCTATGGTGATTTGATGGGTTAACTTGTCTCGTTCTTGGGCCGTGATATCGTTTCTTTTCTTGCACTCGCCGATCTCCCACTGAAGCATATTATCCCTGACAAGGTAATAGTTTGTTATCATATAGTCGTCGACGGGCACAAGACCTTTCCACTCACGTTTCTACAGTTCCCAGTCAGCCGGTGACATCTCATACAGAGCGAGAGGTTCATCAGTCGATTTTCCGCATGGAAGCCATCTTCCACCTTGTTTGCAGGCGTCACATACAGGACTTCGCTCTCGTTATTTGGTGTCGAAGGGTCGTCTCATTTAAATTATTGCTTGTTCACAATCAACGGATTTAAATGGCAACGCCCATTCCGCGGGCGGGGCGCATTTAACAAAATCTGCAATCGAACCAAAGAAACTTCAAAAAAAGCAGCTTCTGTGTTCTGTACCCAATCTTTACTCCGTCGTTTCTCGAATTACAGACATCAAACTCCAGTTTCCGGTTTCGCAAACATTGAATTGAATTAAGCAGGAACCTTCTCGGCCAAACGCCCACCAAATCTTCAACTATGTCCAGCCTTTTGACTGCAGTAATAACAGCATTGGCTCATTTAGACTCGATATCGATAATGTATTTGAGTAAATATTTCTTGACTCTTCGCAAATCGGAGACGGTAAGCAACGAGCGAAAGATTTATCTGAGAATTTACGCTAGAAATGATTCTAGCCAACAACTAACGGGCGGATGAATCAGTTTGCTAATCACAATCGTGACATATCGCTTTGAGTCAGTGTGCATACACACTCGTTACTAATTATAAATTGCATGAGGCAACTATTTTACGTGGCGGTGGTCGCCATATTGTTGGTGGCAGTTCGAGCCGTTCCACCGGAGATAGAGGTTCCAAACCACAATGTTTTCCAAGTCAACTACAACACCCAACGGCAGGATCTGTACATCGGATAGCAGTTCAACCTGCCCTTGGATGATCTGCACTTTGAGTTCTCCTCAAAGGTCTACGAACGGTAGGATCCTCTCGAGGAAAACATACTGGACGACTTCGAGGGACAATCAGTGCGCAACACCAACGCCTACACCGTACCGTGTCGTGCTAGTTTAGACATCTGATCGCTGCTGGTTGGAGCCGACCCAAGTGACGTTCGACAGACTCACAGAGAGTGGATACTTCCCTGACGGCATAGACGCCTACCTTTTCGACAGCAACTATGGCGTGTACATCCTATCGAACAGACAATTGGTGTTTTACATCGTTGGCGTTGTGGGTAGCGAAATCAACATGATTAAGTACGCGCACTACAACCTCACCCAATAGCCGCTTAATCCTGCTGAGGCGCAGTTCGCTAAGATCAGTGGGAGTGTTATGATTACAGACGGAGTGTACATGTACAGGCTTTCGGTGGATACTACGCACAGCGATGATACTGCTATGCTGCAACTTCAGCAGATCAACGGCTACGAGTCGCTAAAGAGCTACGAGGAATTCATCAAGATTGTGGAGCTGAACGTTACGCATTTCCTAGTGGTCGCTTTCAATAAGGTTGTGATGTACGCTCTCGACGATATGGTGACAGCTAGAAAACTAGACTATGTGATCCCTGACGAACTGAATAGCAAGATCAAAGAATTCACAGATGCGATTGTTGCGAAGAACAAGCTCTACCTCCTAGAAGTGACAGTCGGAATCGTGGTGCTGCCAGTCGCCAATTTGAACACTTACGAGTTGGTCGAGCTTACCGGTTACGGACGGCTGCTGAAGATGGAGATAGTCAACCGCACTATCGAGGTTATCTGTGAGTACCACAAGAACAAGTTCATAGCTGAACTGCTCATCCGCCAGGATAAATACATCCTCAACCGGTTCTACAACCAGATCTCAGACTTCAAGGACATCGATTTCTATAATGACAAGGGACTCTTCATTGGGCAGCACGAGATCCTTATCCTGTCTCATTCGATCAATAGGAACGCTCTGCTCAATCTCACACAGCAGTACATGAAAACATACCAATCTTACGGGATCAACGCGTTCGAAGTTATGAAACCCTTCAGCAACGATACCTCAGCTGTCTTGATTGGTGTGTCACGAGAGGAAGCAATAGTGGTGGGGGTCAGACAAACACCACCTATTTTGCGATGCAACTTTAACGGTATTAGCAGTGGGGCTCACACCTTCGTTGTGGAAATCCAATCGTCTTTCTGCGGAACCATCACTTATCACGAATGGCAAGAACGATTCGGCGACATCGATGTAACTTGCCGCATACGCTACCCCATGGTCTTAAAATTCACGACCCCCTTCCAAGCAAAATCGCGCAATATCATCTCCATCTCCAGTATTGCACTTTGGTTCGCCTTAATCCTCGTCTTGTTGGGAGTCGCTGCTAAATGGGGGACCAAGATGAACGGACTGTTACGTACTCTCCGCGACGAAATACACAAGAAAAGGAACAGCAACCAGAGTCGTGGAACAGTTGGTAGCAATGTCAATATGCTGCGCAATCCAATTTGATGTGTATTGGACACCCAATCAACCCGTTACGTTATAATTTCTGGCATGGCCCGAGTAGTGCAGAACCCTGTACACCCATTAGACCTCAACCTGAACAGCCTGATGGTGATATACAAGAAGTTCGAGGAGGCTAAACGGCTCAGCAACAATCCCAACCAGTAGCTACCCATCGATGTACAGCCCTTCCGTTATGTAGCTGCTTGTTCAGCTCATCAGCCGTCTGATCGACCAAGAGCCGAGCCACTTACAAAAGGAATTGACCAAGTCACTATACAAACGCACGATAAGCTGGAACTAGTTCCTGAACTTTCTGGATCAGTAGTCATAGGCGCGAGAGAACATCCTGAACTGGATTATGTACGAAATGAGCACCAAGCAGTTCCGGTTTCAGAAGGAAGTCAACTGCCGCTACTTTGGGCATTTCTAAGAGATTAGTTGGTATCGGCCAGTGGTGTGTGAGGGTCGGCAGTATAGTCTGCTTCTGCTTGACAAGGAAAGGTTCATACTGGCAGATAGCCACGAGGAGAAGATAGTGGTTCAGCTGAAGATCAAGAGGGAGAAGCAAGTATTCACCTAGTAGAAGCAAGGCAATATGTTGGCGTCAGCACTTAAGATGAATTCAATCGTACAGCCTCCACCCAATATTGCCAAGAAGAAGAAAACGGATATTATGGAGCATAATCCACCAGTATAAAGTAGTCCTCATGTTCGTTCGAAGCCCTCGTCTTCGATGGGCAACAAAGGCATAGAGAGATCATAGCGTGTTGCCCGAAGTGCTTTGAATATGGGCCCAACTGAAGACGTGTTTATAGAGGAGTAGACGTACGTGGTGAAGGAGAGGAAGAGACTCAACGAGGCCTTCCAAATTTTCCAGCAACTCCCAATGTAATCTTCACACGAACTGGCCGAGTATGTCACGAATAAGATCCAGAAGAGGAGGATGGTGGATCTGAACGTGACTGACCTCAAGGAGACTTACAAGGACTACTTGAACCGACGGAGGGACCTGATAAGCATTCCCACTGATGAATACAAGGATCGAATCAACAAGATCAAAGGCTTAATGAAACCATTCCAAGAAGATAAACGATCCTTCTCGTACAATCCATATCGGCTGCAGACACGATCGAACACGACGAACGGGGGTCAGTTCCTTATCGACAAGAAGCGCGTGAGCTTCGAAAAGAAATAAAAGTAGAATGACTTGGCAGTTCGTACTCTCACCTTCATGGAAAGTCGCAACCTGTGTGCTGTCGCTCTGTTCAACTTCGAGGTAGTGCTACTACAGATCTGCCGTGAATTCAACAAGATACAAATTCTGCAGCACGCTCGAGTCAAAGTCCCCAAGGAACTCGATCGCAAGAAGAACGAGGTCATTGAGTGCATGGCGTTTCACTTTCATGAGATATTCCACCACTATCAGCTGCTGGTGCTGGTCAGGGTCGAAAACTATTCGTATGTGAGGTGCTTCAACCTCATCGAAACGCCAACACAAAAGGGAGGGTTCACATACTCGCTCTCCAAAGAGGTGTTCTGTCAGAAGTTACCATTCGAAGCCGTCACTTTGACAGCCGAAGAGGATTTCGGGTTTCACGTGATCGGATGTGGAGGTTGGCTGCATAGCTACAAGGACGACCTGACCGAAAGAGATGATCACTACACCCTGAGCCACTAGCAAAGGTTTAAGGGTGACCTGGTATTCTCTTGCATGGCAGTTTCAAAACCTAAAAGGAAGATGGCATTTGGTACGGTCGGCGGTTCAGTATGCTTCTTCGATAGCTTCACCAAGGAATTATCACTGACCCGAAAGGTATCCAGTCGCGTGATAAGCTCACTTATCTTTGATGACAGCTGCAGCCAGCTGCTCATCTTTTCCAGCGACGAGGTTTTGACAGTGTATGACACCAACCGCCTGGAGGAGATACAGGTACTTAATGTCAGAAACGAGGATAGGCTGCACGAACATTCGTCGTTCTTTACCCTCAACTACGAAAAGGGAGAGGCAGTATTGAGTTTCTATGGCTCAGAGTTCAGGCAGTTTGTCAGTTATGTGGATGAAGATCGCAACAACCGCAAGCGAAAGATCGAGTGCACATACCATTGGCGACTCAATAAGATCGAAGGAGAGAATGATCCTGAGCATCGACTTCCACCCAAGGTACTGCGAACTAGCGACTCAAAACGTACTGATGAGCTAATGGGCGTGGTTGAAACCGATAAGTACTTTGTCACAATGTCGAAACGCTATGAGCTCAAACTGTTCTCTCGGAAGAGCTATCGAGTCAAGTTTTCGCTTATCCTTGCTCTCTCCGAGCAGGAGTCAGTACTACATTGTGTTATGCATAGCTCATCGCATTCAACGTTTCGGCGGATTCCAAGGTGCTTGTCTACTCCACTGAAGACCAGAACCTTAAGATCGTGAATATCTATACTGAGGAGCTCTATCAGATTGTGGCTATCGGGCAGAAAGTCACACACTTACAGTTCCTATCATAGCGTAACGAGTATTTCATTGTCACGGGTGCTGAATGCGGTAAGATAAGTTTTGTGCCAAGTTATCTCAGTCAGGGAAAGCTTGCCATCAAAGCACTTCCCGTCCATAAACGTTCAGTCACTACTGTCTCGATTGTCGGGTAGTATATGTTGACTGCTGGCGAGGACTCCTTGCTCGTGGTCTGGCAGTTACCATTCAACGTCATTAAATTCGAAATCAACCTCCATGAGCGTAAGCCAAAAGATTTTGTAATCGAGGTGAACCCTACTAAAAACTTTCGAAGAATTTTCTGTCGCAGCAACAGCAGCATAATCTACGAGCTTGACGCAAGAGAGGGGCTGATTAGGGACAGCCACTAGGAGCTATCTATTGTCAATGTGCTCAGCTGCTGCTATTCCGAATAACTCAACGAGCTGTATCTGCTCGATGAGGATCTCAAACTGTCCATTTATGAGGGCAACCTTGAATAACACTCCAACATCAAGGCAAAGACCAACAATGCAACAGGTTCAAACATGAAAAGGCCTCTGGCAAGAAAAGAAACCAAAGTGTTTTCAAAGAAGCGGTCTGATTCTCAAAGCCATCCGGCTGAAGTGCCATCGAAGTGGCGATTGAAGTCCCTGAACAACATCAAGGAGAAGGGTGTGTCGTAAGTGACCATCCTACCAAACCTACAGATGGGATCCATAGTATTCTTCCTCTCGCGAGGATACTTCTACATTTACGACCAGCTGGAGGACCGTTTTAGAGGAAAATACTGCTACTCCACTGGAGACTTCCTGAAAAATGATGTGAAGGTCAACAACATCAACCCCCTCACTAAAACCACTGCCAAGCGCACCTGATATTTTCTTCGTCGTGCTAATTTGCATTGAGTAAAAGAGAATCATCGGGGTAGGATGGAGAGGCTGCGATCCTTCAGCCTTTCTACTATTGAGTTCAGGCGACTGTTCTTTCGAGTTGGTGTCCTCTCTTCGATGAAGTTCACCTTTTTCATCGATTTTTGGAGTAGTTTATTTTGTTTGCCAGCGTTCTAAGTTGTGAATGCTGGTCTTAGTAAATTCGCCTTGAGAAATGGCTGAAGAGGTTGTAGAGGTGGTGTATTTCTCCCAGCTTCCCTCTTTGTCTGTTCCTTGGAAGTGTCATAAGATGTATGTTTCATGCTGCCGATGCTTCTGCTCTTGCAAATTGACGTTCTCTTGGGTGGATGGTAAGTCAGTCTCTTGCGACTCCCTCTTTCAAACCGAATTGTTTGCTTACGCTTTGACCCAGAATTCTACTTGAGCACTGCCTTCTTTTTTTATATTCTCTAGTAAATTTCTTGCCGGTAGCGCTGCAAGGGATAGTAACGGTTGTCGTTGAGCTCGAGTGTTATTGCTGTTGCTGGTTCAGCTTGCTCTTCCTCGCTTCGGAACTCATCGAACATAGAACACCCAAGAAGTTCCTACATAGTCAGTCGCTTCCGCGGATTGAACTTCAACAGTTCGGTAACAAGCGACACTAGCTCCGAATTATGCTAGTCAAGTCTTCTTCGTCTGGGTACCTCTCGGAGCTATGTGACCAATTATCTGGCGTGATCGGTTTGTAGATGATCAATATCAAATTCTGAAGGTGAGCCGGTAAATTCAATAATCTTTTCTAGTTGTCGGTAGAGGGAACTACCAGTAAGGAGAGGCCTTCCAATCACCATTTCAGCTATTATGCAGCCTAGACTCCAACTATCAGCGTTTCTACCATATGCGTCCGATAGAAGAATTTAAGGTGCGCAGTACCAACGGGTTGCGACGTTATCCGTTAGCACCTCCTATTCGCTATCTCTGCTGGGTTTAAAGTTGATAGTTCGGGAGAGACCGAAGTCACATATTCTGACATGGCATCCAGCCCCGATAAGAACGTTGGAGGGTTTGAGATCTCTATGGATAACTCCCCGAACATGTAAATACTGAAGTCCCTTGGCTAGCTGGTACACAACAAACCGCTTTTGCACAGGGGTGAGTAACCTTCGAGCGATGAGCTGGCTGAGGTCTGCCTCCGAATAGTCCATAATCAAGTACAGGTCAAGATCGTTGGTTGCTCGGATGACATTCAATAACCTCACGATATTTGGGTGTTGACATTGCTACAAAATGCTGGTTTAGCGGTAAGTTCGTTGAGCGTCCGTCACATTTCGAAAGGCTTCACATACTTTCTTTAAGGCGAGAAGGTTGCCGGTTCTGCGGTCACGCACCTGCCAAACATGCCCATAAGCGCCAGTACCCACCAACTTGACTACTTGAACAGATACTAGGAGATGGGGTTCGATTTCCCTACTCATATTCATTAGTATAGAAGACGCAGAAATAGGAAGGTCATTTTGGCGTAGCCATGGTAATGTTGGCTAAAGGTTCGGCCGAAGCTCGACGTATCGCGGAGCTTCCAGTGAGCTTCCTACGCCTCCTTACCGAGCCCTCGTTTTAGAGGTTGAACACGCTGATTACCACGGAATTATGCACGGGATGTTCCTCCACAAACTACTTATTGAGTTCCTCATAGTCCGTGAATGACTTGTTACTGGGGTTCTTAACATCCTCCTTCTTATCTGTAACAAGTTCTGCACGCTATTGTGGCCGGTGATGCAGTTGGGCCGACAGTACCTCGTATGTTTATGGTTAGGGTGGGTTTGTACGGGTGCAGTTGCGCACACAGCAGAACACCACCACGGTAAGTGCCAACACAGTGCTAACGATGGCGAGCAATACAATCTAAGCCTATCCCATCGGATTATTATTATGAATAGCCGGGCGAGAAGGAGCATCTTCGGTCCGCCCAGCGATCATCCTTAGGGAATGGTACAGTCGGTACCCCGTGCCATCAGTGAAAGTCGTAGCAGTGCAAGAAGGAGTTCGCAAGCCACTGAGGATCAACTGCGATAAACCTCCAATTTGATAGTTTCGGTGGAGACGGCTTTAGAGCGTGCCGGACAATTGGAACGGAGGATGCGCGAAGCCTAGAGGGCGAATTTAACTGCACAGTTTGTGCCACGAATCTAACAACCAGGAGAAAGATTCAACGTCGAGATAGCTCGTAACAATCTGCAAGTGTACCACATTGAAATTGTCGGTATGCAGCGACTGATCCAGGACTATCGGCTGTTTCAACTAAGCTGCTTAAGCAACTTTGAGAACATCGATACAGCTGTACGCTCGGAATATTCTCCCGAGGAGGCAGTATAACGGCTCCACCACCATCTGCAGAGATTGAAGGAACTAAGAGGAGATCTCCTGCAGAACTTACACGAATATCGCCAAGAGATCGAACCTTCGGGGCTTGTGGAACGTATTCACACCCTAGAGGCAGACCTCAACGAACTAAAGCTATACACTGAGCGTAATCTGACAGATATCAACCTGATGATGATCAATGTGCTCAAACATCTACACCACAGACAGCAGTCATTTGTGAAGGAATTCTAGAAAAATGCGACTTTGTATGGAAGGCTTGCAACAGTCCTGGACAACCTTGAAGCAATGCATCAGCAAAGCAAGCATATGGAGTAATAGCGAAGGGTCATGCGCAGCCACTTCACCAATCTCACCGCTGGAAGCTACGGCAACGCTGTAAAGGCAACTGCAAGCTATCGAAGCACATTAGCTGAGCGACAACACATCTACGAAAGCAATTTGAAGATGCTGACCCGTATGGCTGGGTAGACATGCATTGCTGACTACCACATACTCTTGGAGAAGTACCGCAACAATTTCATCCGTTACGGCAAGAACATTGAGTAGTTTGATGTTGATCAAGTCAAATTCGATAAACTGTTCAAGCTGAGACAAGAGGCGAAGAATCTTGGAAGGGTGGTTGTCACGCACTCCCGTGAAGAAGATATTGCAGCACTCAGCAAAGTCTACAACTCAATCCTAGCGCTCGACGTGCCATCTGAACTGACGGGTTTTAGGGAAAGTACCTTGCAGGAGATTGAAAGGGACATGGGCGTTGTTGGAGTGGTATTGCCTGATCGTGACAGGCGTGCAAGTAGCATCAATGTCATCAAATCCAGACAAAGGTTCTATGCCTAGTACTTCTAAAAACTCGAAAGTCGACCGGTCTAATTTTTACTTGAGTCGGGTGAAGAAGCCAAGCTGTACCTGCATGAACTCATTCAAGCTCACCCAAACATAATGGAAAGTCACTAACGTCAAGTTTGCTAGCAGTACTAACAATGGTTTAAGCTGGTGATCACTCTAAGGGCGTTTGTTCAAGAGCTTACTGAGAGTAATTTCAGAGTGGTGAGGTCGTCTTTTTAAACTGTACGTTCCAACCTTCTTGCTAACACTATAAAGGAGCATAGCCCAAAACTCAATGAACAATACCGACCTGGATTACCACTTGGTCTCGAGCGGGGCTTATTCAGTATCATCAAGGACAGCATTCTATTGGGCGATATCTTCGATTAGACGCAGCTGATCGTGGCTGATGTCGCCACTAGGATGATCCCACTCGAAACCGAATGGACTTTTGAACTCTTCGATAACCTTCTTCCAGCTGAAACTCTGATGGGAATAAAGCTAATCAATCTGAGAAACATACTTTGGATATCGGAAGGGAATCAGAAGCTGAAGGAGCTGTTGCTCGACATTCAATTGGGAATATACAAGCAGCAGCTGCTGAAAGAGATGCGGAAGAGAATCGACTTTGAGTCCGTGAAGCTTGAAGAGGACTTCACTAAACGATATCAAAAGAAATTTGTGAGTTGGGGCACGCTCTGTTACGTGCTGTCCCGGCATAGCGCAAGCAACGACTTTTACTTACCCGACTTTTATGAATTGATGGAAGTTGCTATCAAGGAGATCGCGAGAAACTGGAAGCAGCAGGGCAAGGCAGAGAAGGTAGCTGTGCTAGTCAGTGTGTCGATGTTACAGGATCTCGTGAAAATACACAATAGTCGCCCTCAAATTCAGTCCTTTTTCAAACAAACTCTCAGT
>Ga0075152_10004095_pt1 | contig 10058 bp, 10 predicted proteins | sample JI61114C2DNA_FD_70964 | JGI IMG/M metagenome (GOLD analysis project Ga0075152, IMG submission 70964) | Wastewater effluent complex algal communities from Wisconsin, to seasonally profile nutrient transformation and Carbon sequestration -... | ecosystem: Engineered > WWTP > Effluent > Algae...
GAACGCATTCATGAAATGTTAACTCAAAAAGGCATTATTTCCACGTATTATCACGGCGGATTAGACCAAGACGAGAGAGAACGTGCTTTGATTCAGTTTAGAAATGGAAGTGTTTCCTATTTGATTACGACCGATTTAGGTGCGCGTGGTTTGGATATTCCAGAAATGAAACACGTAATTCATTATCATTTACCTGCAAGAGAAGACGAATTCACCCACAGAAACGGAAGAACTGCTCGTATGTTAGCAACGGGAACCGCTTATGTGTTAATTCACGAAACCGAAAAGAAAGCCGATTATTTTGATTATGGCAAACGTCGATTAGATGTTTCCAATGCGAAATCATTGCCTAAAGCTCCTTTATATCAAACGCTTTACATTAGCGGAGGAAAGAAAAACAAGTTGAATAAAATTGACATTGTAGGTTTCTTTTCGCAAAAAGGAAAACTAGAAAAAGATGATATTGGATTAATCGAAGTTAAAGATTTTATTTCGTTTGTAGCGGTGAAATATTCAAAAGTGAAATCGTTATTGCAAAACATCAAAGAGGAGAAAATGAAAGGGAAAAAGTATAAAATTGAAGTAGCAAGAAAGGTGATTAAGAAAGAGGAAGAAGAGGAAGAAAACCATCCAAAATTTACGTCACGTAAAGAGAATAATAGGAAATAGTGCTTTATTTTAATTAAAAAAGAGATGAATTAGTTTTTTGTCATTCCGACGCAAGGAGGAATCACATAACGTAGATTGAATTATGAGATTTCTCCTTGCGTCGAAATGACAATGTATTTACGTAAATTCAGGATAAAATGAATCTAAATTGTCCATTATGTAATTCCACTGCAAAGCTTTTTTGCGAAAAGCCAAAGCATTTGTTTTATAAATGTAATACTTGCGATGGCATTTTCAGACCTAAACATACTTTTTTAACCGCTGAAGAAGAGAAAGAACACTACGAAAAACACAATAATGATGTTTTTGACGAAAGGTATCAAGCGTTTGTTTCGCCTATTGTAAATGCTGTTTTACAAGATTTTACTTCAGAAGCGAAAGGTTTGGATTTCGGTTCAGGAACAGGTCCAGTGATTGCGAAGGTGTTGACTGATAAAGGTTTTCAAGTACAGAATTACGATTTGTTTTTTGCGAATGAACTATCGCTTTTGAACCAAAAATACGATTATGTTTCCTGTTGCGAAGTAATGGAACATTTTCATCATCCATATCAAGAATTTGAATTACTGAAAAGCTTATTGCTTCCGAAAGGGAAATTATATTGTAAAACTGAGGTTTATAAAAACCAAAAACCTTTTGAAAATTGGTATTACAAAGATGATTTTACCCATGTTTTCATTTACCAACCCAAAACATTGGAATGGATAAAAAATCAATTTCACTTTTCGAATTTGATTATTAAAGAAAAGTTGATTGTGTTTGAGAATTAATTAAAAATGTTTCTGTCAAGCTGAACTCGTTTCAGCTTCTCAATGTTTTAGATCCTGAAACAAGTTCAGGATGACAATGGAAGATAAAATATGTTACACTTTCTCAACTGCAACTTTATACGTTGGGTCTTCTAAAATATTGACATCAATTATTGCTTCGGCATTTTTTAGTAAATCAATACAATCAGAGCTTAGGTGTTTTAGATGTACTTTTTTACCCACTTTTGCATAGCGTTCAGTGATTTTATTTACGGCATCGATGGCACTCATATCCGAAATTCTACTTTCGGCAAAATCGATTATGATTTCATTCGGGTCGTTATTTACATCAAATTTTTCAGCAAATGCAGTGGTTGAACCAAAGAAAAGTGGTCCAAATAATTCATAATGTTTTACACCGTTTTCATCTACATATTTTCGAGCACGAATGCGTTTTGCACTTTCCCAAGCAAAAATCAAAGCTGAAATAATTACTCCAACCAAAACCGCTAAAGCCAAATTATGGAAGAAAATCGTAATCAAAGTAACAATTACCATTACTAAAATATCAGCTTTTGGCATTTTGGTAAACGCTTTAAAACTTGCCCATTCAAAAGTTCCTATCGCAACCATAATCATCACTCCCGTTAAAGCCGCCATTGGAACCAATTCGATAATTGGCGCACCGACTAAAATTATAAGCAAAATGGTTAAAGCCGCTACAATTCCAGATAAACGAGCTCGCGAACCTGCGGATAAATTCACTAATGTCTGAGCAATCATCGGACAACCACCCATTCCGTAGAAAAAACCATTGGCAATATTGGCGCTACCTTGTGCTAAACATTCACGGTTACTGTTTCCTTTGGTGGCTGTAATTTCATCTACTAAATTCAGTGTTAACAAGCCTTCGGTTAAACCTACAGCTGCCATAATAGCTCCGTAAGGTAAAATAATCATGAAGGTTTCCCAAGTAAATGGAATTTCTGGAATATGAAAAGGAGGCAAGGAACCGCTAACAGAAGCAATATCAACTACTTGTTTGGTATCGATATTAAAGCCTACCACAACTGCAAATACAACAATAATGGCAACTAATGATGCTGGAACCGCTTTCGTAATTTTAGGAAAAATAAGAATAATAGCAATGGTTAATGCGACCAAAGCACTCATAGTTAGTAAAGGCGAACCCGAAAGCCATTCTGAAGTTCCATTAGTAACTTGTTTGAATTGTTCAAATTGCGACATGAAAATAATAACCGCTAATCCATTTACGAAACCAAACATTACAGGATGTGGTACCAATCGGATGAATTTGCCTAATTTGAATAATCCTACAATAATTTGAATAACCCCTGCCAAAGCCACAGCACCAAACACATATTCTAATCCGTGCGATTGCATCAAGGCGATTAAAACAATTACCGTTGCACCAGCCCCTCCAGAAATTAAACCAGGACGACCGCCAAAAATAGCCGTAATTAATCCCATGATAAAAGCACCATATAATCCAACAAGAGGAGGAAAGCCAGCTAAAATTGCAAAGGATAACGACTCAGGAATCATGGTCATTGCAACGGTTAATCCTGCTAAGATTTCAATTTTGTAATCTACTTTTTGTTTAAAATCGAATAGATTTAATACTTTTTGCATGTAAATTTTGGCTTAGGTAATTTAAAGTGCAAAAGTAAACATTAATAAATAAAGAGAAAGATTTTACTTCTTGTCTATAACCGATTTTGGAACTAACTGCGTAATATCACCACCATTTCTTAATACATCACGCACAATACTTGAGGATATAAAAGATGTTCGAGCTGCTGTTAATAAGAAAACCGTTTCAATTTTTGACATCATTCGATTGGTGTGTGCGATGGCTTTTTCAAATTCAAAGTCGGCCGGATTTCTTAGTCCGCGTAATATGAATTCAGCATTTTCTTTTTTACACAAATCAATGGTTAAACCAGAATAAGTAATCACTCTAACTTTTGGTTCGTCTTTGAAAGCTTCTTCGATAAAACGTTTTCTTTCTTCTAATGAAAACATGTATTTTTTTTCGGCATTCACACCAATGGCTACAATGACTTCATCAAATAATGAAACACCTCTTTTGATAATATCGTAATGTCCGTTCGTGATTGGGTCAAATGAACCTGGAAATATTGCTTTTTTCATCTTTTACTTTTTTAAAGCCAATTCAATAGCGTTTTCAAACAGTTCAGGTAACGAAATTCCAGCTTCGCGAGCTTGTTGTGGTAAAATACTTTCAGTAGTTAAACCTGGAATCGTGTTCATTTCTAACATATGAGGTTCATTGTTTACGATAATGAATTCACTTCTCGAAAAACCTTTCATTTTCAATACTTCGTAAGCTCTTTTGGCAACCGTTTCGATTTTCACTTTCAATTCATCCGAAATTCTTGCAGGCGTAATCTCTTTCGATTTTCCTAAATATTTCGCCTCGTAATCAAAAAAGTCGTTTTCGGATACGATTTCGGTAATGGGTAAAACGGTAACCGTTCCTTTGTAATTGATTACTCCAACAGAAACTTCAGTTCCATCAAGGAAACTTTCAATGATGATTTCGTCGTCTTCTTTGTAAGCGTTTTCAATAGCTGGAAGAAATTCTTCTTTCGTTTTTACTTTCGAAATTCCGAAACTTGAACCCGATTTATTTGGTTTTACGAAACAAGGTAAACCTACTTTTGCTAAAATAGTGTCTATGTTAATTTCGTCTCCCAAATTCAAATAATATGATTCCGCTGTTTTGATTCCGTAAGGTTTTAAAACCGATAACATATCGCGTTTGTTGAACGTTAACGCGGCTTGGTAATAATCACACGAAGTTTGAGGTACATTCAATAATTCGAAATACGCTTGCATTAAACCATCTTCGCCAGGCGTTCCGTGAATCGCATTAAAAACCACATCAAAATTGATTTTCATTCCATTAACCGTAACTGAAAAATCGTTTTTATCAATAGGAAATTCGGCATCATTTTCGTCCACATACACCCATTTTTCCTTAAAAACATGAATGCGATACGGATTAAATTTTGAACGATTAATGTTGTTAAACACTACATTTCCGCTAGTTAACGAAATTTTGTACTCGCTAGAGTAACCTCCCATGATAATGGCTACGTTTTTCATTGTAAATTTCAAATTGATATACACAAAATTACATTATTTATTGAGATTTTACGTTCTTTTATTTGTTTACCAAAGAAATATTTTTGCAATTCATTCGTTTTAAATGTGTGAAGAAATCAAAATGAATTGCATCGTTATTTCTTTTTGAATTTTATATCTTTGTCAAAATATCATATTCTATGAGTTTATTTAAGTTTTTAACAAGCAGAACTTTTTTTATTCAAGCTTTTCTAGCATTGGCTATTGTAGTGGTTTTTACTTTTTTAGTAATCCAGTTTTTAGATTTCAGAACCAATCATGGTCAGGAAATTAAGGTACCTGATTTATCTAAAATGAAATTGGAAATCGCGGAAGAGAAACTAAACGAATTGGATTTAGAAGTGTTTTTATTAGATACAGTAGAATTTAATGCCGATTTTCCTCCTTTTACTATTTTAGAACAAGATCCTAAAGCAGGAAGTTTGGTAAAAGACGGACGAAAAGTTTATGTGAAATTGAATGCTGGTGAATTTACAGACATTACAATTCCAGAATTCAAAGACAAAACGTTCCGACAAATTTCGGCTACTATAAAATCATTAACGTTGAAAGAAGGTAAAGTTACTTATAAACCACATATTGCTAAAGATGTGGTATTGCAAATTTACCAAAACGGAAGACGTTTAAGAGCAGGAGATAAGGTGAAGAAAAACTCTGTTTTAGATTTTGTTTTAGGAGATGGGAAAGAAGTGTTTAATGAAGAAACTTTTAGTTCTGAAGAACCAGCAGATACATTACCACCAGCAGAAGAAGGTGTAACAGAACCAGTAGAATTTAAAGAAGAAGATGGCGGATTATAATGTGGGAAACGAACTCGAAGAAGAGTTATACGAACATCATCGTTTTGAAGCAAGCAAAGGGCAATCAGCCTTGCGTGTGGATAAATTTTTGATGAACATGATTGAAAATACTACTCGAAATAAAATACAGCAAGCAGCAGAAAATGGTTCCATTTTAGTGAACGATGTTGCGGTAAAATCAAATTACAAAGTAAAAGCAGGCGATGTCGTACGTTTAGTATTGGCACACCCAACTTATGAGCAATTGCTAACACCTGAAAATATTTCGTTGGATATTGTGTATGAAGACGATCAGTTGTTGGTTATCAATAAACCAGCAGGAATGGTTGTGCATCCAGGTCACGGAAATTATTCGGGTACTTTAGTGAATGCGTTAGCATATCATTTTAAGAATTTACCAATGAATAGTTCGGAAAGACCAGGTTTAGTTCACCGAATAGATAAAGATACGACAGGTTTATTGGTTGTTGCAAAGACAGAACACGCAATGGCTTATTTGACAAAGCAGTTTGCTGAAAAAACTTCGGAACGAGAATATGTTGCTTTAGTTTGGGGAAATATCGAAGAAGACGAAGGAACTGTTGAAGGTAATATTGGACGACACGATACCAACCGAATGCGAATGGCTGTTCATGAAAGTGATGAAAAAGGAAAACCAGCGGTAACGCATTATAAAGTTTTAGAAAGATTTGGGTATGTAACCTTAGTTTCTTGTCAATTAGAAACAGGAAGAACGCACCAAATTCGTGTGCATATGAAACATATTGGTCACACGCTTTTTAACGACGAACGTTATGGTGGCGATTCTATTTTGAAAGGAACCACGTTTACCAAATACAAACAGTTTGTAGATAATTGTTTTAAAGTTTTACCAAGACAAGCGCTTCATGCGAAAACTTTGGGTTTTGAACATCCTATCACAAAAGAATTTTTACGTTTTGATACGCCAATTCCGCAAGATTTACAGGAATGTATCGAAAAATGGCGCGTGTATTCAAAAGCACAGACGTTTACAGAAGAATAAAAAAAAGCGAAAATTATTTTTCGCTTTTTTAGTTATATTCACCATCTGCATAAAACCAATTTCCATTTTCAAATTTAAAAGTAGAATGTTCATAATGAACTTGAGCCTTTAAATTTTCGTCTAAAAAATACGCTTTAAAAGTAACGGTCGTTTCAGTTGAAGTTAAAACTTCTAATTTTAACCAGTTATTATTTTTGGACCAAGTTAATATATCGGCTTTTTTGTACAATTTTCGAGTTGAAAGGTGAGTAGTTGCTATCAAATAATCAGCAGCTGCAGTTGCATAAGCGCTATATCTCGAACGCATTAATGCTTCACACGATGGTGCTTTTTTGATTCCTTTAATATAAGGTTCACAACAATCTTGAAAAGAAAGTGAATTTCCGCAGTAGCAACCCGACATAAATTACGATTTTGATTCGTTGAATTTTCGTTGAATTTCTTTTAATTTTTCGGCACGAGCATTCTTCTTCGCTTTTTCTTTTGCTTGCTCTTTGTGCAATTTATCGTTGTGTGCTTTAATATTTTTTGGATTATTTCTTCCCATTTTACAAGCTTTTTTGAAGTTTCAAAGATACGAAAATATAATTGGATAATTTTTTGGCACAACAATTGGTTATTGCATAAGTAAGTAAATAATTTAAAACTTAAAGATTATGAAAAAAATTACTTTATTGTTGGTTTTTATCGGGATGATAACACTACAAAGTTGTACAGTTAATGAGGTAAGAGATGAATATGATAACGATACTATTAGCGAAGTTTTTGAATACTCAAATGTCGATTTAACTTCTGGAAACGGATACAATCAAATTTTAGATTTTCCTCATACCATTTATTCATCTGATATGGTTTTAGTATATCGATTAGTTGGTGGCGGAAGCGCTGGTGATGTTTGGAAATTATTGCCAGAGACCTACTATTTTGATGATGGTACTTTAGATTTTGGTTATGATAGTGATTTTACTCAATATGATGCACAAGTAAGTTTATTTGGGTATGATTTACCAGGATTAAGCAATGCTAACAAATTAGACCAAGTATTTAGAGTAGTAGTTATTCCAGCTTATTTTGGAAATAAATCAGCTACTGATAAATTAGATTTTAAAGATTATAATGCAGTAAAAGAACATTACAAATTAGATACTGCCAAAGTAACTAAGATTAAAATGTAACATAAATATAAAGAGCTATCTAACCCGATAGCTCTTTTTTTATACCGATATTTTATCTATTTTTAAATAACCAATGTGTTTTTCATCTTCTGAAATTATATTGGTTTTTGTTATTTTTAAACGATATTGCGATTTGAATTTATCCGAAAGTATATCTTCAATATTGTGAATGTCATCTACATCAATACCATATTTATCATCAATGTGCGATTCGGCGCCGTTGAAACCGCAATGTTTATAGAAAGTAGTTTGTTTCGCTTTTTTAATAGCTTCGGCTTTCGTTTTGGCAACCACTAATACTTTATAATGGTATTCTTCAAATTCCCCTTCTTTGTATCCACCCAAATTCAAAAAGAATAATTGTTCTTCTTGAACTAAATTTTCATTATTGGCAACTACTTCAATTGTAAATCCGTCAACAAAAGTAACTTTTTGCCAAGCATCAATATGAATTCTTCCTTTCGCTTCGGGCCAAAATGCATTCATGTCGGGAACTAATTCTTTCAAACTATTTCCAATACCAAAAAAGATATCGTGTTGTTCGGTAAAACGCCCTTTTGGGGTGCAACCCAGCATAATCATATGTAAATTTACTGTTTTCATAGTGTAAATATAATAAAAAATATTTTTACCCCTAAAAAAATAGGGGGTGTATGTGTAAATATTTAAAAAATTTATATATTTGCATAACTTTTCAAGGGTATAACTTTAAACACACACAACTTATGTCAACATTTCGTTTTCAAGCTTTAAGAAAAGCAACCGACAGAAAACCTGTTCATGTAGAAGAATTGGACAGAAAATCAGCTATTTTTGGTAGTAATGTTTTTGGCGATAAAGCCATGCGACAGTTTTTAACATCGGAAGCTTATAAAGCAGTTAAAGCGGCAGCAGAAGGAGTAAAAATCGACAGAAAAATTGCCGATTATATTGCTTTGGGAATGAAAGAGTGGGCATTATCTAAAGGAGTAACTCATTACACGCACTGGTTTCAACCATTAACTGGAACCACTGCGGAAAAGCACGATGCTTTCTTCGAAACATTTCCTGATGGAAGTGATCCAGTAGAAAAATTTGGTGGAAGTCAATTAGTACAACAAGAACCAGATGCTTCTTCTTTTCCAAATGGAGGAATTCGTAATACTTTCGAAGCTAGAGGATATACAGCTTGGGATCCAACATCGCCAGCTTTTATTTTCGGAACTACATTATGTATTCCAACGGTTTTCGTTTCGTATACGGGAGAAGCTTTAGATAACAAAACGCCTTTATTAAGAGCGTTACATGCTATCGATTCAGCTGCAATAGACGTAGCAAAATATTTTGACAAAAACGTAAAAAGAGTAACACCAACTTTAGGTTGGGAACAAGAATATTTCTTAGTTGATACTGCTTTAGCCAATTCAAGACCTGATTTATTAGCAACAGGAAGAACGTTGTTAGGTCACACTGCGGCAAAAGGGCAACAATTAGATGACCATTATTTTGGTTCGATTCCGACACGAGTTTTAACGTATATGCGTGATTTGGAAAACCAATGTATGTTATTAGGAATTCCAGTTAAAACACGTCATAACGAAGTAGCGCCTAACCAATTTGAGTTAGCACCTATCTTCGAAGAAACAAATTTAGCGGTTGACCACAACTCGTTATTAATGGATGTAATGCAAAAAGTGGCTGAACGTCACGATTTTAAAGTATTATTCCACGAAAAACCATTCAAAGGAGTAAATGGTTCAGGAAAACACAATAACTGGTCATTAGCAACAGATACTGGAATCAACTTATTGAGCCCAGGAAAAACGCCAATGAGCAACTTACAGTTCTTGACTTTCTTTATCAATACGATTAAAGCGGTTCATGATAACGAAGAATTATTGAGAGCGTCAATTGCTTCGGCAAGTAACGACCACCGTTTAGGAGCAAATGAAGCGCCACCAGCAATTATTTCGGTTTTCATCGGACAACAATTGACTAAAGTGTTAGCTGAATTAGAAGGCGTTTCTCAAGGTAAATTATCGCCAGAAGAAAAAACAGATTTAAAATTAAACGTAGTAGGAAAACTACCAGACGTTTTATTAGACAATACAGACAGAAACAGAACATCGCCATTTGCTTTCACAGGAAACAAATTTGAGTTCAGAGCAGTTGGTTCTTCTGCAAACTGTGCGGTTTCTATGACGACTTTAAATACAATTGTTGCCAAACAATTAAAAGATTTCAAAATTGAAGTTGATGCTTTAATCGAGAAAAAAGATTTAAAGAAAGACGAAGCCATTTTTAATGTATTGAGAGAATATATTAAAGGTACAAAAGCGATTTTATTTGAAGGCGACGGTTATAGCGAAGCTTGGGAAAAAGAAGCTAAAAAACGTGGTTTAAGCAATCACAAAACTACACCACAAGCGTTAAAAGCAAAAGTTTCTAAAAAAGCAATTGAATTGTTTGG
>Ga0075152_10004096_pt1 | contig 10057 bp, 5 predicted proteins | sample JI61114C2DNA_FD_70964 | JGI IMG/M metagenome (GOLD analysis project Ga0075152, IMG submission 70964) | Wastewater effluent complex algal communities from Wisconsin, to seasonally profile nutrient transformation and Carbon sequestration -... | ecosystem: Engineered > WWTP > Effluent > Algae...
GGTAATTCAAGCGCAACAGGTGATTTAAACCTTTACAAACCGAGGATGATCGACATGCTCCAAACTTTTGACGAAGGAGATGAAATTGTAATCCGCTTCAGAGCGTATATCGATCAACTTGCCAATGCCTGGGGCTGGTCAATCGATAATCTGAAAATTCAGATTGATGACACCCCACCGTCTATCCTGCATGATCACCTCGATTACCTTACCTCAGGCACAAATCTTCCCACACTGGATGTAGTTGTTACGGATGGTAGTGCGCTTGGAGATGTGGTGCTAAACTATCGATTGAATACAACTGAAATTACCGGCACCCTGACTGCCAGTGAAGTTACCTCCGGACAAACCATACCGTTTCTGTTTCCCGTGGAAGAATTTTCAGCAGGTGATATGTTGGAATACAACATTACCGTAACGGATGCTGCCGGAAACACCGCTACGTTACCCGAAGAAGGCTTCATTAAAGTGCCGTTCTTTACTCCGGAGACGCCCGTGGCTCAATACAACAATAATTTTAATGCTGCCGGCACCGACTTTATCGGAAATTTTTACAACATCAGTACTCCAGATGGATTTGAAAATGGGCTCTTGCAGATCGATCAGGTTTCTTCCACAGGATTCTATCCCCTGGGATTTGGATTAGATTCGACATCTGACTTTACGTACACGCTCAAAAAGCCAATCACAATTTCTGCGAGTAACACAATAATTCGATTCGATGAACTTGTATTGGTAGAAGGACATGCGAACGGAGCAATTTTTGGTACCGATGAATTTAATGATTATGTAATAATAGAAGGCTCCAAGGATAATGGCGAAACATGGATACCCTTTGTGGATGGCTATGATGCTGAAGAGGAATCTGTCTGGCAAAATGCTATAACTAGCGGTTCTCCTGGAGCGGCCACCATGTATCGTACACGTATTATTAACATGCAGGAGTCAGGTGATTTTAATACCGGTAACCAGGTATTGATCAGGTTCAGACTATTTAGTAACGCAGAAAATTCTGGATGGGGCTGGGCTATCGATAACCTGTATATTCAAAACCCGATAACAGGGGTTGAGGATTTGCTGGAATCAGGTATTTCAATTTATCCAAACCCTGCCCGGGAGAACTTTACAATAGAGGCCGATGCTGCTGCATCGCCTGAGTTTACCCTTGAATTGATTTCTGCACACGGTCAAAAAATCTACCAGGCAACCGAAGCCGCGAAGAACGGAAAGATGGTGCACACGATTGCTTCCCGGGAGTTGCCTGCCGGAATGTACCTGGTTAAAATTTCAAACGGATCAAAATCAGCTGTTCGAAAGGTCATAAAAACAAATTAGTAGGCACACATAACGTAAACCGTCTTGATAGTTATCAGGACGGTTTTTTTATGTCCGGGAAATTATAATCTGCCCGATCCGCAAATGATTAAAATCTGTGCGTATTTTTGCAGGATTTTTAGATCAAAACCTTATTGAATTTCGGGATTAGAACCACTCATTTCGCTGATTTCATGGAGTTGACCCCAAAAACAACTCCTTCTAACCTGATTTTTTCTTTCTTTTCACCTTTTACCGTTCTATCAAAATGCCCAGAGACAGAAGCATTCGCTCAATTTTAATTATTGGCAGTGGTCCGATTGTAATCGGCCAGGCATGTGAATTTGATTATGCCGGCTCTCAAGCCTCACGTTCGCTTCGCGAAGAGGGCATTGAGGTGGTGCTGATCAATTCGAATCCGGCCACGATTATGACAGATAAGGTGACGGCTGACCACATATACCTGAAGCCCCTCACGAAAAAATCGATCCGTGAAATCCTGGAGAAGCATAACATTGACGCTGTACTTCCCACCATGGGTGGACAAACCGCGCTGAATCTGTGCATCGACTGTGAGAAGGCCGGGATTTGGGAACATTTTGGAGTAAAGATCATTGGCGTTGATATTAAGGCCATCGAGACAACCGAGGATCGCGAGAAGTTCAGGCTGAAAATGATTGAACTTGGTGTGGGCGTGTGTAAAGGTGGAACGGCAACATCCTTCTTACTCGGAAAAGAAATTGCACAAGAAATTGGATTTCCGCTTGTAATCCGTCCGTCTTATACGCTGGGCGGAACCGGTGGCGGTTTCGTTGAAAAACCTGAAGATTTTGATGAAGCCTTAAACAGAGGTTTACACGCTTCCCCAATCCATGAAGTACTTGTAGAGCAAAGCATCATGGGCTGGAAAGAATATGAGCTTGAGCTTTTACGGGATGGCGTTGGTAACGTTATCATCATTTGCTCCATTGAGAACTTCGATCCGATGGGTATCCATACGGGAGATTCTATCACGGTAGCTCCTGCCATGACCTTACCGGATACGGTTTATCAAAAGATGCGCGACCTCGCAATTAAAATGATGAACGGAATCGGCAAGTTTGCAGGAGGTTGTAACGTTCAGTTCTCGGTAAATCCTGAAACCGATGCCATCATTGGTATTGAAATTAATCCGCGCGTATCACGTTCGTCCGCACTTGCTTCAAAAGCAACCGGTTACCCGATCGCCAAAATCGCTGCAAAGCTTGCTATCGGATATAACCTCGATGAATTAAAGAACGCCATTACAGGAACTACAACCGCTTACTTTGAGCCGGCACTGGATTATGTAATTGTAAAAATTCCGCGCTGGAACTTTGACAAGTTTCAGGGTGCTGATCGTAAGCTTGGCTTGCAGATGAAATCCGTTGGTGAGGTGATGGGTATCGGAAGAAATTTCCAGGAAGCCTTACAGAAAGCCTGTCAGTCGTTAGAGATCCGGAGAAACGGATTGGGCGCTGACGGTAAAGAATTAACCAAACAGGCTGACTTATTATATAGCCTCGAGCACCCAAGCTGGAACAGGCTCTTCCACATTTATGATGCCATGAAGCTTGGCATCTCGATGAAGACGATTCAAAAGCTTACCAAGATTGATAAATGGTTCCTGGAACAAATTTGGGAATTGATTGAGCTTGAGCAGGAGGTCGGAAAATATGATCTTGATACCATCCCAGTAGAATTACTGCGCAAAGCCAAAGAGAAAGGATATGCTGACAGGCAGATCGCGCATCTTTTTGATTGCCTGGAAAGCGAAGTGCATTTAAAGCGCAGAGAAATGGGAATTCTTCGTACCTATAAACTTGTGGATACGTGCGCTGCTGAGTTTGAAGCTAAGACTCCATACTACTACTCTACATTCGATGCAGAGAACGAATCGGTTGCATCGGACAAAAAGAAAGTAATTGTTCTGGGTTCAGGACCGAACCGCATTGGGCAGGGAATTGAGTTCGATTACTCCTGTGTACACGGAATTCTCGCGGCAAAAGAGTGTGGCTACGAAGCCATCATGATCAACTGTAACCCGGAAACCGTTTCAACAGATTTTGACATTGCGGATAAACTTTACTTCGAGCCTGTATTCTGGGAACATCTTTGGGATATTATTCAGCTTGAAAAGCCGGTTGGCGTAATCGTTCAGCTAGGCGGACAGACTGCCCTGAAGCTGGCAGAAAAATTACAAAAGTATGGTGTTCGCATCATGGGTACGTCTTACGAGGCCCTTGACCTGGCCGAAGATCGTGGCAGTTTTTCTTCCTTGCTAAAAGAAATGAACATTCCATATCCGGAATTTGGCGTGGCTACTGATGCCGATGAAGCATTAGAGGTTTCAAAAACGATTGGCTTCCCGCTGCTGGTTCGCCCCTCGTACGTACTGGGCGGGCAAAGCATGAAGATCGTGATCAACGAAAAAGAACTTGAAGATCACATCATCGATATCTGGAAGCACCTCCCGGAAAATAAAGTATTGCTCGATCACTTTTTGGATGGTGCGATTGAAGCCGAGGCAGATGCGATCTGCGATGGCGAAGATGTATACATCATTGGGATCATGCAGCACATTGAACCTGCCGGAATTCATTCCGGAGATTCCTATGCGGTATTGCCTCCATACAATTTAGGTGATCTGGTTATTAAGCAAATCGAAAATTATACCAAGCGAATTGCCATAGCATTAAAAACTGTCGGCCTGATCAACATTCAGTTTGCCATCAAAAACGACAAAGTTTATATTATTGAAGCAAACCCGCGTGCATCGAGAACTGTACCCTTCATCTGCAAAGCATACGATGAGCCGTATGTAAATTATGCAACCAAAGTAATGCTGGGTGAAAAGAAGGTTAAGGATTTTAATTTTAACCCTACTAAGAAAGGATATGCTATTAAAGAACCTGTGTTCTCGTTTAGCAAATTCCCCGAAGTTAATAAAGAACTTGGCCCTGAAATGAAGTCAACCGGAGAGTCAATCTATTTTATTGACGACCTCATGGACGACTATTTCATGAAGATTTACAGTGAACGAAACCTGTACCTTAGCCGTTAAAGACAAAGTATTATCTTTAGAGTATGTTTCGCTGGGTCATTATAATCTCGCTTTTCGCTTACGTGCTGTACAAATTCGGCTTTTTCAGGTCGTTGTCAAGCGGGTACAATGAAAAACAGCCGCTCCGCAAACCCCCCAACAGCAATGTGAATGTTGACAATCCTCCTCCTAAAGAGAAAAAACGGTCAACCTTCAAGGGCGGTGATTATGTTGATTACGAAGAGATAAAATAACGGGCATTACCGTAGGGACGCATGCTTCGACTTCGCTCAGCATGACAACTCTACGCAGTATCATGAAAATTCATTTTTATAAATATCAGGCCACGGGCAATGATTTTGTAATGATCGACAACCGGTCGGGTGAGCTTTCATTGTCCATTGAGCAGATTCAAAAAATCTGTGACCGTAAGTTTGGCGTGGGCGCAGACGGATTAATGCTGATCGAAAAAGATCCGAAACTTGATTTCAATCTTGTCTACTACAACCAAGATGGCTCTCAAAGTCTGTGCGGAAACGGCAGCCGTGCCGCCATGAGCTTTGCTTCCTATTTAAAAATTGTAAACGGCCACGCTGCATTCAATGCCTACGATGGCCGGCACGATGCAACTCTGGGAAACGATGGTATCGTTCGGTTAAAAATGAACGATACAAAAGGTATCGTACACCACAGTGAAGATTTGTGGATTGATACTGGCGCTCCGCACCTGATGCGGTTTGTGAAGAACATCAAGTCGTTGAATGTTTTTGAAGAAGGTCGAAAGATTCGGAACAGCGAACCTTTCAAACCCCAGGGCACGAACGTCAACTTTGTTGAGCTTCTGCCTGACAATACGATTTTCGTGAGAACTTTTGAGCGGGGTGTTGAGAACGAAACACTTTCGTGTGGTACAGGTGTTACCGCTGCTGCACTGGCTGCAACAAGCAAGGGCTATAAATCACCTGTAAAAGTTATAACGCTGGGTGGCGAATTGTCGGTAGAGTTCAAAAGCAGCCAATCTGCCGCATCCGCGGAGGCATTTCAGGAGATTTTCCTCATAGGACCTGCCAAGCAAGTTTTCGAGGGTACTTTTGAATTGTAAGTCCAGAATGGCAGTCAAAAGCGATAATCTGCCACTTCACTTCTTAAATCTCTGCCAAAATGGTCCCTGTCTGCCGACAGGCAGGTTTCAGGGCGATTTGGAACTATAATTGTCCCTCCGCTAACCTGCCAGCCGTCAATCTGAGCGTAATAGAATGATAGGCAGGTTCAAAAAACAAACTAACTTTGAACCCCCGTTTTGGGGTTATTCGTGAATAGTTAATCGGTTATCTCTCCCGCCTTTCTATTCAAGATTAACGATTAACGATTAACTGAAGTATGCTAAAGCTCATTGCCAAAATTTTCGGAACAAAGTCTCAAAAAGATATCAAGCTGGTCATGCCGCTGGTTGATGAAACCATCAAAGAAGGTGAAAAGCTCAAGGGCGTTTCGCATGATGAGCTCAGAAACCAGACTCGCGAAATCCAAAACATAATCAACCAGGAATTACAGGATATTGACAATCAGCTGGCTGCTTTACACAAGCAGATAGCCGATAACCCAGACCTCGGCATCCAGGAAAAAGAATCGGTATTCGCCCAGATCGATAAGCTTGAGCTGGACAGAAATAAAGAACTCGAAAAAGTTCTGATGAAAATTCTTCCGCGCGCATTCGCGATCATCCGTGAAACCGCCAGAAGATTTAAAGACAATGAAACGGTTGAAGTGACCGCAAGTGATTTTGATCGTGAGATGTCAGCACGTCATGAAAACGTAACCATCTCAGGCGACAAAGCAATCTGGGCTAACCAATGGAAAGCTGCAGGAAACCTGATCAAGTGGGACATGGTTCATTATGATGTTCAGATCATTGGTGGTATCGTACTGCATCAGGGAAAAATTTCCGAGATGGCAACCGGTGAAGGTAAAACGCTTGTAGCCACATTCCCTGCCTTTTTAAATGCATTGGCAAAACGCGGTGTGCACATTGTAACCGTAAACAATTACCTCGCGCTTCGCGACAGCGAGTGGATGGCACCCATGTTTCAATTCCACGGCTTGCAAGTAGATTGTATCGATAAGCACGAGCCTAATTCAATTGCCCGCAGAAATGCATATAAAGCTGATATAACGTACGGTACTAACAACGAATTTGGTTTCGATTACCTGCGTGATAACATGGCAAAAGACCCTGCGGACCTTGTTCAGCGTGGGCATCACTACGCCATGGTCGATGAGGTAGATAGCGTGTTGATTGATGAAGCCCGTACACCACTGATCATTTCCGGTCCGGTACCAAAAGGTGATCAACATGAGTTTGCTGACCTGAAACCTCGTATTTTTAAATTGGTTGAAGCCCAAAAGAAAGTTGTTGGTCAGTATTTAGTGGATGCTAAAAAAATGATCAGCGATGGCGATGAAAAAGAAGGCGGGACAGCATTGTTCCGTGCGTTCCGCGGACTTCCAAAGAATAAGCCATTAATTAAATACTTGAGCGAAACCGGTAATCGTGCCATTCTGCAAAAGACTGAAAACTTTTATCTTCAGGACAACAAGCGCAACATGCCGGAGGCTGACAAGCCGTTGTTTTTCATTATTGATGAAAAAGACAACAGCGTGGAGCTTACCGAAAAAGGTATTGACCTGATCACCGGTGAAGGTGAGGATCCAAAATTTTTCATCATGCCAGAGATTGGCACGGAGCTGAATAAGCTTGAAAAAGATTCATCGCTTGATGATCAAACTAAATTTCAAAAGAAAGAAGAAATCATTCGCGACTACCAGGTGAAGTCGCAGCGCATTCACAGCGTGAACCAGCTTTTGAAAGCCTACACGCTTTTCGAAAAAGATACAGAGTACATTATTGTTGACGGGAAAGTTAAGATCGTTGATGAGCAAACCGGCCGTGTGCTGGATGGCAGGCGGTATTCCGATGGTTTGCACCAGGCTATTGAGGCGAAAGAAAATGTGAAGGTCGAGGATGCAACGCAGACGTATGCAACCATCACGTTACAGAATTACTTCCGCATGTATCATAAGTTGGCCGGTATGACCGGTACAGCCGAAACCGAAGCAGGCGAATTCTGGGATATCTATAAACTTGATGTTGTTACAATCCCTACCAACAGACAAGTAACCCGTAAAGACGACAATGATCGTGTATACAAAACCATGCGTGAAAAATTCAACGCAGTGGCGGACGAGATTGTGAATCTTACACAAGCCGGCAGACCGGTTCTGGTCGGTACAACTTCGGTTGAAATTTCCGAATTGGTTAGCCGGATGCTGCAGATGCGTAAGATCAAGCACAATGTGTTGAACGCGAAACAGCACCAGCGCGAGGCCGAAATTGTAGCGGAGGCAGGTAAACCGGGAACCGTAACCATTGCAACCAACATGGCTGGTCGTGGTACGGATATTAAGCTTACCCCTGAGTCAAGAGCTGCTGGCGGTTTGGCGATTATCGGTACGGAGCGTCACGAATCAAGACGTGTTGACCGTCAGTTGCGCGGCCGTTCCGGCCGTCAGGGCGACCCGGGATCTTCACAGTTCTATGTTTCCCTCGAAGATAACCTCATGCGTTTGTTTATGCCCGAGCGCATCGCCCGCATCATGGACAAGCTTGGGTTGAAAGAAGGTGAAGACATTCAGCACTCTATGGTAACAAGTTCCATTGAGCGTGCGCAGAAAAAAGTAGAGGAGAACAACTTCGGTATCCGTAAGCGCTTGCTGGAATACGATAACGTAATGAATTCGCAGCGTGAAGTAATTTACAAGCGCAGAAAGAATGCGTTGTACGGAGAACGTCTTGAGCTCGACATTTTAACTATGATGTACGACCTCAGCGAAGAAATTGTTAACAGTGCCAAGAATTCTGAAGACTATGATAGTATGAGATTGAATGCCCTGAGCACATTGGGTGTTGATTTTGAAATCACAGAAGAAGAATTCAGAAAAGGGAATACGGATCAACTGAAGGAGACGTTATATGAAAAAGCATTAGCGCATTATCACCAGAAAAATAAAATGGTAGCGGAAAAAGCGCTGCCGGTTATCCGCGACATTTATAAGACCCGCGGGGCAACTGTTGAGAATATTCTCGTTCCGTTCACGGACGGAGTCAAAACTATCGGTGTGGGTGCTGATCTAAAAAAATCGGTTGACACAAACAATGTGGAGCTTATCAAGGCAATGGAAAAAAATATTGCTCTTGCCATTATCGATCAGCTTTGGAAAGAACACCTGCGGGAGATGGATGACCTGAAGCAATCCGTACAGACGGCCGTGTACGAACAAAAGGATCCGCTATTGATCTATAAGTTTGAAGGTTTTGAATTATTCAAGCGTCTGGTAGGTAAAGTGAATGAGGAAACAATCACGTTCCTGATGAAGGCAGATATTCCCGTACAGAAAGCTGATCAGGTTGAAGAAGCCAGGGCACAACGTACGGCAACACGATACAAAGAACAAAAGGATGAGTCTCAGTCACTGTTGAACAGTGGTGGAGGTGGAGGTGGCGGTCAACAACAGCCGCATCAAACCGGAAGACCACCACAGGAAAAAGTTATGCCAGCCAAATCAGAAAAGATTGCGAACCGGAATGACAAAGTAAATGTTCAGTATACGGATGGCCGCGTATTGAAAGATGTGAAGTATAAAAAAGTTGAAGACGATATCCTGAATAATCGCTGCATTGTAATCGATTAAGCCTATGCAAAAAATCTTTCTGTTTGTTTTAGTTGCGCTGGTTATTATCTCGGGTTGTAAACCTTCTCAGAAAACACAAACTACGGCCTCACAGGACGGGAAGTATTCGGAAGATCTTTCTTCTTTACGGCCCAAAGTCGAAGATCAAACTCAGGGCACTACACCAACGCCAGATAAGATCAAGCGTGATCCTAAAGCGCACGTAGACGCGCAATTTACAGTGAATAAACGATTGGATGCTGTGTTGGATAGCATTGATCGGCTTAACCTCAGCCGCAAATCCATTGAAGGTTACACGATCCAGGTATATTCAGGCACGAATAAAGATGAGGCCTTGAACGCTAAAAAGCAGCTCACACAAGCGGCTCCTAATCTTATTTCCGATGTACAGTATGAGCAGCCGAATTTTAAAGTGCGGTCGGGCAGATACTACAACCGGCTGGAAGCTCAGAAAGACTTTGATCAGATCAAAAAGTTTTTCCCCTCTGCCATCGTTGTTCCGGGGCAGATCACAATGAACTAAGAAGGTTTCCAACGCAGGTTATTCCTAAAGCCCTGCGGTGCTGAGGCGCAAATCATTTTCTATATTTTAGCTCTGGCGAGTGACCAATATCAAACTGGCCTCCGGCCCACGTTGACAAACTCTCTCCTCGCAGAGTCACCGAAGGAGGTTACACATAAAATAGTTAAATGATACCGTCTGATTTTAACTTGTCAATTGTTTTTGATAAACTCATTTCTACTGCATCTCTTAAATACATTTGTACAGATGGAGTCATTACTGATTTCCAGATTACTTTATTTGTAGCTGAGTCAATTATTGAAATTTCAAAATCCACTGTTCCAGCGAATCCATTTGAATAAGTAATTCTTGTTATTTTATAGAGCATTAAATGAGAAGGTTTATACTCATTAACTCTTGTGGCTACATCT
>Ga0075152_10004097_pt1 | contig 10056 bp, 9 predicted proteins | sample JI61114C2DNA_FD_70964 | JGI IMG/M metagenome (GOLD analysis project Ga0075152, IMG submission 70964) | Wastewater effluent complex algal communities from Wisconsin, to seasonally profile nutrient transformation and Carbon sequestration -... | ecosystem: Engineered > WWTP > Effluent > Algae...
ATCACCTGGGCCACCGAGTTCCAACCAAGGTTATAAGGCACCTCTTCTAGACTACCGACATTCCACATAGTTATGTCGGCCTGATAGCCGGGCGATAGTCGACCGACTTTCTCCCCCATGCCGATAGCATAAGCTGAGTTAACTGTGAGAGCAGTGAGAGCTTCTTCTACCGTCAACTTGAGGTGCAAGCAGGCTAGGCCCCAAATTAGAGGCAAAGAGAATATATGACATGAACCAGGATTGAAATCTGAGCCAAGAGCAACGGCAACTCCAGAAGCAATCATAGTGCGAGCTCGCGCATGCTCATGCAAGTTAAGGTAAAACGACGTGCCTGGTAGTAGCACAGCCACCGTATTAGAATGAGCCATAGCCTCAATCTCACTGTCAGAAATGTTGAGCAAATGGTCGGCACTATCGGCACCAACAGTGGTAGCCAGCTTGGTGGCACCAAGATTGACAAACTCATCAGAATGCACTTTCAACCTGAAGCCAAGCTCTGATGCCGCAGCAAAAATGCGACTGGTTTCTTCAAGAGTAAAATAGCCGCGATCGCAAAACACGTCTGCATATATCAGACTACCATCAGTCACCATAGATGATGCCGCTGGTAGCATGTCTGAAATCAAGTGACCAACATAATGTTCACGGTCCTCACCCGGTGGGATAGCGTGAGCTGGCATGAAGGTTGGAACAATATCCATAAAGCTAGCGCAGCTATGCTTAAGCTCCAGAATAGAGGCGAGCATTCTCAACTCACTATCAATGTCGAGACCATATCCGGTCTTGACCTCACAGGTGGTGGTGCCAGCCTCTAACATTCGCTGTAGTCTCTGGCGACCAAGCTCTACCAAGCGTTCTTGCGACGACGTGCGGGTAGCTCGCATACTCGCCACTATGCCACCACCAGCCTCAGCTATTTCAGTGTAGGTCTTGCCCTGACAGCGCATCAAAAACTCATTAGCACGGTTACCATCGAAAATTAAATGGGTATGGGGGTCCACCAAACCTGGCGTTACCAACATGCCACCAGCATCAATTACCTCGCAGTCGCTAGCGCGCTCGGCTTTGCTATTAGCGAAGACTTCAGCCTCGCTACCAACGGCCACGATCTTGTCGCCTTCTATGGCAATGCAGGCGTCTTTAATGCGCACCACGTCTTGCATAGCGGCACCTTTTACCAAACCCTTATCTGAAGCTTGCGTAGCTAGCTCACCTATTGATTTGACCACAAGATTTACTGACACTTTCGCCTCTTATTGAAATAACTGAAGACCATATCCCGAAGTAACGCCCGAGCAGAATGGGCAATTCACCTTCGATGAATTGCCCATTCTATATCACTTGAGTAGCACTAGCCTTTAGCTTTGCCTTCTAGCAGCGCGTTATCAAGCGCTTAGCGTAACGTGATCAACACTGCTGACTTGCTCTGCAGCAATCTTACTTTCCATAGTCTTGCAATAGGCACAGGGTTTATCGGCAAACTCGGGGCCATGCTCTTCTACATCGCCAAGGTCTTTCATTTCTTCCAGATTCTTGACTATCTCAGGCCAGTGAATACGATAAAGGCTATCCTCTAAATTGATTGAAACGTCTTTACTTTCGCTGGGACCAACTTTGGCCATTGTCAGTGTTAGTTTTTCATAGGGCCAACGCACTTTCAAACGCTCTGCCAAATGCTGGCGCACCAGGGTGGCAGCAGTAGGCCAAGATGGGTCGCTCTTGCGCAAGGTCTTAAGATGGAAAATAACAAGCTCTAAGCGCTTCTCTTCTGGATACCAGAGAATTAGGTCAAAGACATCTTCGAGATATAGACGTTGACCGGGCACACGAGCGCGCACCTTGGTGGCCACAGCTACAACTTCAGCGCCCTTAGGCTTATAGGGGTTAGCGACATAGCGCAAAAGAGTTTTGTAAGCATAGAGAAAGGCGCGGGTAGCGGAATCTTTACCACCAGGCTGGTCATGCAATTTGTCCAGAGGCCAATGCTGACCCATGAACTTCTGCACCTGACTTGGGTTGGTCACTTTGCCCCGGTTCACATCAGCCAAGCCACGCAAAACGAAGCGCTTACAGATGGCACTTGGGCTTACCCGCCCTGACTCACCCGACTGATTTTGAAAAGCAAGCTTGTAAGCCCGCTTGCAAGCGCGAAATGTTTCTAGCATTGCTGGCGTAAATAATGTGCGGTCCATCGCTTGACCCCCCTCTTGGAAGTACCATATTTTTGTATGTGATACTAACATATTGTATGACAACCAGGGCCGTCAAATGAAATTTGAGGCCTCTATATAAGTAGATGTTGGATCGTTTGGTTTGGCAGTTACTGGTTGTTAAGACAGCTTCTGTACTTATATTGTTCCCAAGTAGCAAGCTCCGAAACCGGCTTGACATCAGGGTTTCAGAAGATACCTCTATCTTGGCATTTTATATACAAGAGCGCAAAGCTAGACGGCAAGCTGAATATACAAAAGCGATCGCTCATCTATATTTCGACATTCGCCGGAAAGCCCCGCAAAATACAAAAGGTCGATAAAATTAGAGAATCAAAAAAAATCTTCTCAATTTTTTCGAACTTTGAGCGGCAAAATTACGTTGTACTAGATAGAACAACTCTACCGACAGAGAACACATATATGTACAGCCTCAAAGAAGCACATTCACAAAAAACCGCTCTTACGGTATCGCAACTAACAAACCGCATTCGCGATATCCTCGAAGGCGAATTCGATGCTGTACAAGTTGTCGGCGAAGTTTCTAACGCCAAAATATATCCATCAGGACATTGGTACTTTTCACTTAAAGATCAAGAAGCGACTCTCCCCTGTGTCTGCTTTAAAAATTCCAACGCTGCTTTGCGCTTCAAACTAGAAGACGGCCTACAAGTAGTCGCTAAAGGGAAGCTAAGCGTTTACCCCCCTCGCGGTGCCTATCAAATGATAGTCACAGGCATCGAGCCGGTGGGCGTGGGTGAATGGCAGCTTGCCTTCGACCAGCTCAAGGCAAAACTAGAAGCCGAAGGCCTCTTAGATGCGGCCCGCAAAAAAGCCATACCGATGGTGCCTCGCCGAGTCGGCGTAGTAACGAGCCCCGTTGGCGCTGCTTTGCGCGACATCCTCAGCGCCCTCTATCGTCGCAACCGCAATGTATCAGTGTTGATTGCTCCAGCCAAAGTGCAGGGTGAAGGCTCGGCCGAAGAAGTGGCACAAGCAATTAGAGATTTGCAAACCATGCCCGATATTGATGTCATCATCGTTGCCCGCGGCGGTGGCTCAATTGAAGATCTCTGGTCGTTCAATACTGAAGTGGTAGCGCGAGCAGTGGCAGAATGCAATGTACCGATCATCTCAGGCGTAGGACACGAAACTGATACCACAATCTGTGACCTGGTAGCAGATTTACGCGCTCCCACCCCCACAGCGGCAGCTGAATTAGTGGCCCGGGGTAGCGCCGAGTTATTGGAAAAATTCAGCCATCTCAATCGCCGCATGATGCAATCTATCGAAGAGAGAATGCACTACGCCCGACGAGAGTTGACGCGCTTCTCACCGATAAACGCCTTGAACCGCTATCAAGATCGCTTAGAGCTAGCATCTGTAAATGTCTCTAGACGCAGGCAACACATTACCAACAGAGTGGAAAGATTGCTCGCTAACAGCACTCACCGCTTCTATGAGTTGAGAGAAAAACTCCACGCCCTCGGGCCCGATAATGTAATGAGCAGAGGCTTTTCTGTTTTACGCACAGGAGAAGGCAAGATTATTACCAGAGCCCAAGACCTCAAAGTCGGTGACATGGTAGAGGCGCTACTACGATCAGGCAAGGTCAAACTGAAAGTGGAGTCGATAGAAATGGGGTCAACTAACAATGACTAGTAATGAGCCACCCAGCAACAATGACGACGGCTTCCAGCAGCTCTCCTTCTTTGCAGCGCCCACGAATAGCGAAGCAGAGACGATAGAGGTCAAAGCTGTCGAACGAGTTCACGAACCAGTGCAAGATTCAGTTCAAGCTGAAGCGGCGCCAAAGAAAACCCGCAGCAAAAGCAAAGTAGCAAAGCCGGCCACTACAGCCGAACGAGAAAAAGAAAACGACAGCACCGTGCTGAACACAGTAAAAGAAGAAATTGCGAATCTACCAGCAACCGACGATTCTAGGAGAACAGTAATAATGAATGTCACCGAACCTGAGTTGAAAATCGATTTTGAGGCTTCTCTGGCTGAGTTAGAAACTGTTGTAAAAGAGCTAGATGGTGAAGTAAAACTAGAGAAAGCGCTGCAGCTATTTGAGCAAGGCATCAAGCTTTCAGTCGAATGCGAGCAATTTATCAAAGGCGCTGAAGCCAAAATTGAAATATTGAAAAAGCAGGCCGATGGCTCGCTCGCTACTGACATATTTCAGGGCGAAAGGGTCGATTTGGAAGATTAGGTTCAGAACGCATGGAATCAAAGGCGGCACTTACTCATTGCCCGCCCATGGCGCGTAGTATACGAAACTACTGGTTCTCAACCATCCGTTCCAACACTTCAGTGTTTCGGGTCTTTCTGTCAAGCAGACTGAAATAAGGCTCTAGATGAATGTTCTTATACCCTGGAACAGGAGAAAGAGAAATCAAATAAGTCTCACCTTTTACAGGCCACCAGCGCCAATTATTGCGCGGAGCCTCTCCTCTATATGTAGAGTTATAGACACTTAGATCTCGAAGAATATTGTATTCATAGCCACCATCAATTTGCGCTGACTTGGCTCCAGTTTTCTCTAACCAAGCAATCGCTTGCCAGCGGGCGCGATTAGAGCTTAGATACTCTTGATTTCCAGCAATAGAATAACAAGCTATGCCAAGCAACAGCACAAGAGATATTGGATTAACTAAATTAGTACGATTTTTCCTAGCGCATAGACCAATGGCAAGAAGCATTGGTCCAAGGGCCAGCAGATAGTATCTATCGGCACCACGCACCAGAGTTTCGAGTGTAAGAAAAGCCAAGCAAACGCTGCTGCAAACAGTTATTACAGCAGGCTGCCAAGCCAGTGTTTTCTTCTGCAACTGCCGCACCGCACCTAACAATGCCACCACCAGTGGTACAACAAAGAAGAACGAAATTACGGTAATTATCATTCGTCCCTTCGGTGCTAGGGCTGGTCTAATAATTCCCAAAAGACCTTGAGCACCAATGGTGGTAAAGCGCAAAATATTTTCAGAAAACGGCATGGTCTGGTGATAGTGAGCCACTATGATCAGCGCAGCACATAACACGAGAGCAGCAATACAGAACACAGTCTTGAAACTAAACGCTCTGTTAGGTTTAGACAAAAATATCAACGGCAGCAGCGACAACAAGGCAGGGAGACAAAACAGTGCCAAGTAACAAAGCACCTGGCCAATAGCACTAATCGTAGGCAGAACCATCTGTGGTGCTGAGAAAAGATATTGGTTGACGACGCTAGCATGAGCCTGCCGTACTAAATCATAGCCTCTATTGATAGAACCAGAATGAAGATGGCAGGCTACCAGCCATTGATCACAAGCCCAAGCCGAGAGCATGGGTAGGACTAGGGCTAGACTAAAAACCAAAAGCTTCGCCTTGCCAACACCGAATCGCTTACTGAGACAGAATGGACTCAAACAGATGAAGATCAAAGCAGACTGCCTGACACTTACAGCTAAAGCCAATACAACGAAGGCTAAGACCATGGTCTTGAGTGATTTTTTTGCCAAACCACGCAAGAGACAGGCAAGAAAAATCATATTCAATGACAATGCAGTAGAGTCGCTCATAAAGCCTAAAGCGACGTTAAGTAGAAGCGGATTGGCCGCATACAAAAGCGTTAAAATATTGCCTGACTGCGCGGGATGCGTAAGGAAGCAGCGGCTATGAACATGGCCACAGCACCCAAAATAGTAATGAGGAAAGAACAAATTCGCAAACTTGTATAGGAATAACCAAGCAGCTTCGTTGTCAAAAACCCTAAGGCAACATGAACGATTCCAGCCGCGCACACGTTAGGCATAACCAGGCCCTCACCTAATAGCAAATGCCTGACACCTTCGGCATAGGCCCAGTCATCGTTGAGGGGGAAATCGCCAACCATTCCAATGGTTAATAATGCCACTATATAAAAAGCCCCTATCAACAGATAGGGGCTGATTTGTCTGAAATAGAGTTTGTTAAATATCAATCTCTGGTTTTAAACTGCGGCGGCTTCAACTTCTTCAGCTGCTGGAGCTTCAACTTTTGCTGGGGCACCTTTACCGGTAGTAGGTGTAGCGCCTTCGCGAAGAATCTCTAGCTGCAGCTTGGTTGTTACTTCGTTGGCCAATTTGACGGTTACTTCGTAAACGCCAAGAGCGTGAATTTCGTTCTCTGTTTTGACAAGGCGCTTATCGATGGCAAAACCAACTTCCTTTTCGATCAAATCAGCGATTTCTTTGTTGGTGATTTTGCCGTAGAGCTTGCCGCTTTCGCCAACTTTAGCTACATAGTGAATAGCGCCAAGGGCAGTGATTTTCTCAGCCTTCTCAACAGCAGCTTGGTGCATTTGCTGAGCTTTCTTCTTCAAACCAGCCAAATCTTCTTCGCGCTTCTTCAGTGTGCCTCTAGTAGCTTCAACACCCAAACCACGCGGTTGAAGGAAGTTACGGAAATAACCGGGGGCGGCCTCAACAATGTCTCCAGCTTGTCCAAGCTTTTCAACAGAGTGGTGCAAAATTACCTTCATGACATCTCCAAGCGCTCTTACGCGTTGCCTACAACATATATACGGGAGGCTAGATTAGCACGGTCGAGCAGCCTTGCCAACTTTACAGCCCCGAATTAGAAACCTTCCGAAATATCAATTTCCTAATATAAGGTTGAATGTTAGACCTAATACTCATTACGCTCGCGGAACATTCCACGCACCCCAGATGGGTCGGCGAGGAAGCCGAAGCGCTTATAGAAGCCATCGGTGCCGGGATCGGCGTAAAGAGTTACCAGCGGAATCGAATACTCATCTAGCTCTTTCAATAGCTCACACATCACCAGGCGGCCAACACCAAGGCGCTGATAATCAGGCCTGACAACCATATCCCAGACAGTAGCATTGAAAACTTTGTCACCAGTGGCTCTGGCAAAGCCCACCAGTTCATCTTTATCCCAAATTGAGACAACCGCAAGCGAGTTTTCTAAAGCTCGCACGATCAAGTCAGGCTCGCGTCGACTCCAGCCCACCGAGGCACACAACTCTTGAACGGCATTAGGTGGCACGGCCTTGTCGTGCGAAACGCTCAGGTTGTCAGGCAGAGGTTCCTTCGAATTCTCGTTTCTCCTCCAAATACCTGAAAGAACCATCTATAACCTCTCTAGCAGAGCCACCGATTCGACGTGGTAAGTCTGGGGGAAAAGATCCACAGGCTGTACTCGCTTTACTTTATACCCGCCCATGGAGCTGTTCTCTCCATTTTCAGTGGTTTGGCAGAGAATTTTCAAGTCGCGCGCCAAAGTAGCAGGGTTACAACTGACATAAATGATGTGCTTTGGCCCACGCTCTTTGATCAAAGCCAAAATATTAGGGTCGATGCCTTTACGTGGCGGGTCAAGCACGATCAAGTCGATATTCTTGTTTTCCCGCTTCTTCTCTACCATCAAGACAACTAGAGATTGTTCTACTCGGCCCTCAACAAAGCTGACATTGGTGAGGTTATTGAGAGCGGCATTTTCTTCACCATCGGTAATTGCATCGCCGACTTCTTCAATTGCTATCACTTCATCAGCCAAAGGGCTGAGCCACATGGCAATAGTGCCCACACCGGCATAAGCGTCAACGACAACGGGCTTTTCGCTAGCAGCCAAATCTTCTTTAGCTGCCGCAGCAATATATTCAAGCAACTTGACCGCTTGCAAACTATTTACCTGGAAGAAGCTCTTCGACGAAAGCCTGAAACGGAGACCTTCTTGCAATTTCTGTGGTAAATCAGCACGCTTGGTGGCCAATTTCTCTTCTATGTAGCCATTACCAACCAGGGTGATTGTGTGTTCACCAAGAATTCGATTGCCTTTATCTTGATTGAAGTTGACGACTACAGACTCCACTTCACTATGCAAGTGAGCCAGCTCTTCACCTAGAGTAGTGAAAGCATGAAGATAATCAATGTTATTGAATTCTTTGATTTTGATTGCCGCGTGATTGACCACAATGGTGACAAGAATTTTGCCAGTAGCAAAGCTCATGCGGAAATTGAGATGCCGCACCATGCCGCGATGGCGCTCTTCGTCGTAAATAGAAATACGATACTTTTTGAACAACATTTTGGTTGTTTTCAAAAGCTCATCCATAATGCTCGGCTGAATCGGACAGGCATCAATATTGACTAAATCATGACTGCCACGCTCGTAGTAACCAGCCAAAACCTGAGTATTTTTGTACTTAACCGGAAACTGCACTTTATTGCGATAGTGAAAAGGATCATCGCAGCCCACTATCTGTTGAACCAACTCTTTAGCATTGGCAAAACCACCAATGTGACCGAGGGCATCAACCACTAAGCGCTCTTTGTGCTGGAGTTGATGAGCATAATCAATGTGCTGCCACTGACAGCCGCCGCAGCGCTCGTAGTGGAAACAAGGAGCTTCCACCCGCTCTGGCGAGGGTTTGACGATTTCTTCTATGGCACCGCGGGCGAAATCTTTGCGCACATCAAAGAGATGCACAGCTAAACGGTCTCCCTGAGCGGCTCGCTCAATGAAAACAGGAATAGAATCTATTTTTGCTACACCATCGCCGCCATTGGCAAGCGATTCGACATTTACTTCTACTTGGTCCCCACGCTCAAGCGTGTGGGTGTATTTTACCTTGGCCACAGAGTCCTCTCGTTTGCAAGTCTGATTTTTCCAGGGGCATCATCGTTTTGCAGAACAGATCTTTGCAGAACAGACTCATTTAAGCATTTTGCCAGGGCGACCTTGGCCTCCTCACATGCTGCTTCGTCTTTGTTGCGCGCCAGGTCTTCCATCTTGAGAAATTGCCTTTCGGCACCACGTACATCATAACCACTTGCTTTGAGAGAAAGAATTCGCTGCTTGATTTCTTTACTGTTTTCATTATCAGAGTAATTAAGAATCTCAGCATAACTTAAGGCCTGATAACGATCTTTCAGACTATTAGTAAGATATGGCTCGAGCGTAACACGCGAGAGAATTTCACTATTTGAAAGCTTGCGATTAGCAAATAGCAGCAAGTCGCTCTTTGCAACAACGACCTGAGTGTAACAACTCTGGGCCACTACAGGAAAATAGAAGAAAACATAGCGATCAAAAGCTTGCGGGAAAGCATCGGTAAGCTCTTTGCTGAGCAAAATAGAATTGATTTTGAGATCTTTAACGTGTGCCCGCGGATCTTGATAGAGACTGAGTTGCAAACTTCCGGCGTCGATCTTGAACTGGGCGGTGGCAGCCTGCGAAACATATTTACTGTGTTTTAGACATTGCGAAATCTCAGCCGCCTCCTGACAAGAAGCAGGAGCGGCGGCGAAGGCAAGGCTGCCAAGACAAAGCAGCGAAACAATACTGAATCGACCAATTTGGCCAAGCTGAGCTAGAAAAGCTTTTGACATTTTCTCTGGGGGGCGCACTATATTTACCGCTTTTAATTAAGCAGAATAAATTTATCATGTGCTTCACCGCAGTACATGAACTGGCTCCTTAAACTCTCAGCCTAGACCGCTATAATGACATCTATGACTATCAATTTAATCCACGTCTCTGACATCCACTTCGGCTCCGGCGAGAGCCATGGCCGACTTAACCCCGAGACTGGTCTCAATGTTCGCTTTGAAGATTTTGTAGCGGCACTAACCAAAGTGGTCGACTACTCCATAGAGAAGCAATGCGATATTTTTCTATTTTCTGGTGATGCCTACCGAAACGCTTCCCCAGAGCCAATCTATCAAAAGATGTTTGCCGGCCAACTAAAACGTCTCAGCGATGCTGGTATTACCAGCATTCTGGTCGTCGGCAACCATGATCAAGTATTGCGTGCCTCTCAAAGCCATGCCATGTCTGTATTTCAAAGCCTTGAAGT
>Ga0075152_10004099_pt1 | contig 10053 bp, 8 predicted proteins | sample JI61114C2DNA_FD_70964 | JGI IMG/M metagenome (GOLD analysis project Ga0075152, IMG submission 70964) | Wastewater effluent complex algal communities from Wisconsin, to seasonally profile nutrient transformation and Carbon sequestration -... | ecosystem: Engineered > WWTP > Effluent > Algae...
GGTTACCATTTTTGTAAGATCGCTGAAGAGTGTTACGCAGTAATCAGCGCATTGATCGCCTGTTGCATTGCCCAATGGGCTCATCTTATCTGCATAAGCAATGAAGCCGCCAAAGCCCTTAACGCCGCTGCCTGCAGTAGTTGCAGTAGGCGATTGCGATACGGTATTTACACGTACTTTCTTTTTTATTCCGTAATGATAACCAAAGCTGCGTGACACACTTTCCAGCAATGCTTTTGCGTCGGCCATTTCGTTGTAATCGGGGAAGATGCGCTGCGCTGCAATGTAGGTAAGCGCAATTACACTGGCACTTTCGTTTAGTGCATCCATATCCCATGCAGTGCGCAGTACGCGGTGCAGGCTCATAGACGATATGTCCAAGGTTTTTTGATTAAAGCCATAATCCATTTCGGTGTAGTGTTTGCCCTTGCGCACATTAAGGCTCATGCCTATTGAATGCAGAATAAAATCGATGCCACCGCCAAAGTGTGCCATAGCTCCTTCAAAAAGCTTCTTAAGATCGTCCATGTTCGTTGCATCGGCTGCAATAACAGGTGCATTTACTGCTTCGGCAAGTTTGTTTATTTCGCCCATACGCATGGCAACCGGCGCATTGCTCAATACAAGCTGTGCACCTTCTTCGTGGCAACGCAATGCAGTTTTCCATGCAATTGACCTTTCATCAAGGGCACCAAATATGATTCCCTTTTTTCCTTTCAGCAAGTTGTAAGACATAATTTCGAGTTTATAGTTTGTCGTTTGTGGTTTATAATTAAACGGCGTAAAGGTAATATTTGAAATAATAGAAAAATTCGCTTTGTTGTTTATCGTTTTTTAAGGGCAGTAGATTTTTTTGGGCCGGGCAGCAAATCTTTTATGATCGTCCCTTGCGTCGCACTCTTCCTCTGAAGAATAAGTATGGACCAGTTGATTGATATGTAAAAAAGTTAAGCGATAAATATGTGCGTTTTAAAATGGTTTGTTTTTACAGTAAATAAATGAAACTTCCTCTTCAAGACAGGGTTGGTTTTTAAGACCTCACCTTCTTATGCCTGTGTACTCCGGGGAGTTTGGCGGATTGTACGACAATGCTGCACATTACAAGAGTGCCGGCCCTTTATTTTTATCAGGCTCTTTTAAATGCGTTGACTTTTACCCTGTTGTCAATATATTTTTCAGCAGTCCATTTTTGATAGCTGTGACCGTGAACAAGAATCTTATAAATAACTTTTACCAAACGGCGGGCAACTGCAACAATCGCTTTTTTGGCACCGCGGCTTTTCTTTATTTGTTCATATACAGCCCGCCAGTAACCATTTTTGACTTTAACAGCAGCCCATGCTATCTGTATCATTGTTTCCCTGAGATATTTATTGCCCGGATGGCATTTGACAATGATTTTTTTATCCGAACTTTCATGCACACCGGGAGCAAAACCTGCATACTTCGCCGCACTGTCTTCTCCTTTAATATCCTTAGCGTTAATACCCATTTCCGCCATAATTACCTGTGCACCCTGTTCTGCTATGCCCTCTGCGTCATCAAGTTTTTTTATCATTGCCTGCTGCTCTTCTGTAAAAATGCCTGCAATAGCTTTGTTTACCACAGCCATCTGGCTTTCCACATGAGCCATATCATTGAGCAGCAGTTTAAGGTTCGCCCGGTGATGCACATTCATCCGCCCTTTAAGTGCCAGGGGCAGCAGCTCTGCTTTATTTTTTAATATCGAATGATGACAGCATTTAAGCAGCTCATCCAACGAGGTTTCACCGTCACTTAATTTGCTCACCAGGGACATCCCTGTTTTAGTAGAGATGTTGGATACAACAGACATGATTTTGTAGTTGCAGCTTTCCAGTATGCGTATAATCCTGTTTTTGAGACGGGTAAGCTGCTGTGTATAATGCAGCCGCTGACGGGTGAGTTCCCTCACTGCCTCCTGTTGTTCACTGACCATTAAGCTTGGTTTGGCCATCCCGTTCATTAAAATAGTGGCCAGCCATACAGCATCCCGTTTATCTGTTTTCTCTAATGGATTTTGCTTTACTGTGAATGGATTAACCACCACTACTTTTATACCCGCCTCAGTGAGTACCCGGTATAAATAGCGCCAGTAAATACCAGTGCTTTCCATAATCACATCCCCGATACTGTGTTGAACCAAAAGATCCTTTAGCTTTTCAACATCATCACTAAATGTTCCAAATGTGAATATAAGAGGAACTTCACCCTCTGTGCACACAGCCACCTTATAGCTGCTCTGATGACAATCAATCCCTGCTACTTTTTGAAGCCTCATTGGAATTGAATAAGTTTGTTTTACTTTTTTTTTCATGGTGAACTTTTTTGATCTTAAAGTTAAGTCAGGAAGGTTCACCTTTCTTCATGTGCCTGTGTGTACCAATCGTTCATGGGTGATTGTACATTGGGAAGTTGATTGGGCTTTTATCGAAGCGGGGATTGCAGCGGAGATTGTTTGCGAGGAAGCCAACAACTTCGCAATTTGGTTATAGGGATTGCAGATTGAGTATCAAAACCGCATACCAAAATTGCAACTCATCTCCGTATAGGTATTCCTGATGTTCGTTTTGTACAGATAAGATGTGTTGCTGTCTCTCAAAAATTCTAGCGATAGAAAATCGCTTTTTGCATTAACTCCGGCTACTGTTTTTATGCGGTAGCCCGTTGTATAATTGAAACCTTTGTGCCATTGATCGCCAGATTTGTAACTATGGTATTCTGTGCCACCGCCCACATAAACAGCAGGGGCAATAAAGTATTTACCATGATTAAAAACAAAATTGTATGTATACCCCGGCCTGCATTGAAGTGCAACAAATTGAAGGCTGTTTGAGGGGGTTACAGCCCCATTTAAGTGAAACTGGCGTAAAGAATCTGGCAGTATGCTTTCAGTAGAAAACAAACGCCTGAATACCGGCGATACCATCAGCATAACTGATCCCCTGCTTTTTGTTTGTAATTTGGTAAGGCTGTTTGCTGCGGAATAAGAAAATTGCTTTCCATTAAATATGGTGTATAAATGCGCACCAATAGTAATCATTCTAAGATCGTTGCGATCGCCATAGGTTTCATTGTTCGGCATATACATTAACAGGCCTTTATTGTAACTGGCAAAAGCAGTGATGCCAAATTTTTCTTTAAAATGATGGGCAAAAAGTGAAACAGACCTTACACTTGTATTTTCTTTATTAACCAGTTCGGTATTGGGTAATGACGCTTCTAGGTATAGATTTACCTTCTTGTAACTTAAACTAAGGCCCGCGAATGGAGCCGAATTTGGAGAAAATAAAATATCGTGCATTCCATCTTTTTTTTCATTTGAATTAAAGAGCAGTGATCTCGAAAATGTGCCTATATATGGTTGAACATAATTTTTTTTTGAAAAGTTTTCAACCAGTGATGCGGTATCGCCCTGCCCGTAAAATACTATCGGGATATAAAAAAATGAAACAAAGAAAAATATCTTTTTTAGTACAGACATAATTGGTTGTAATCTTGATAATGCGGCAATTAAATTAGTAGCTAAAATTATAGCTTGCAACTATTTGCAACTGTCAGCCAAATGACCGAAGAGCACCTGGGTAATTAATAATTTTACTTTTGAAATTTATTAAAATGAGTGCAAACATCTTTTTTCTAAAAACATCTGTGCGGTCAATGATGTTCTTTTCTTTTTTTATAAGTATGGTGTTGATAGTTAATTTTTCCTGCAGCAAAAAAACACCTGATACACCTGTAGCAATGGTGCCAGAAAGGCTTACATTATCCGCAGTAAATGAAAGTGTATTAATTGGCGGCACTACAGGTTTCATTATTAAGTATTTCAATGGTTTGGGTGTTGAAGCACCGGTTCCGGGTGGCATTGTATGGTCTGTTGGTAACCCTGCTATTGCAACAGTTGATCAACAGGGTATTGCCACAGGTGTTAGTGCCGGGCAAACGGAAGTAATGGTAACCTATAAAACAATTACGGCAAAAGCACTACTAAACGTTGTTGCCAATGATACACAAATTGCTGTTGTTGAGATAGAGCCCGATATAATTGAGTTACTCTTAGCAGGATCTGCTACATTAACAGCGGTGGTTAAGAACATTAATGGCGATATTATTCCCGGGAAAACAATACAATGGGAAACTGATAGTGTAGAATATGCTGATATAAATGCAACATCCGGCCAGGTTACAGCGAAAGGTTATGGTACAGCGCATATTACAGCAACAGCAGATGGCATTAAGAGCAGCCCGGCAATTGTCCAGATCATAAGAAGAGGAGATTTTAGCGGCATGAACAGTAGTGGAACCGCCAAACTTAAGATTGAAAGTGGCGTTTTAAAATTGCAAACAACCTCGGCTTTTTTAGTTTCTGCAGGGCCACCCGATCTAAGGATCTATCTTGGAAATAATGATAACAATATTGACGGAGCGGTAGAAATAGCATCCTTACCTGATAGGTCCGGGGCACAAGACTGGAACCTTCCTGCTTCGGTAAAAATGTTGGATTACCGCTATGTAATAGTTTGGTGTAAACAATTTGGTGGCACTTATGGGGTAGCAGATTTAGGCCAATAGCAATCGCTAAAGTAAGTAACAGGGGTTTTAAAAACCAGTTTTATATATTGCCGGGAGCAACATTTAGATTGGTATTTTTTTTATTAGCCAGGCTGCATTGCTACTATGAAGCCCGGTTGCGTCGCACTCTTCTACATTTTATACGCCATTGAGCAATATGTAAAAACTTTATTAAATGTTATTCCCTGCAATACGCAGGGGTTAAAAACTGCTGTACAATAGCGATGCAGTTTTTTACAAGTTCTTTCTCATTGCCGGCTCCTTTTATTTATGCTGTACGGTTGGGTGTATTGGCTGTAAAAAGTTGATACTACTACTGCCGTAAAAGTGTGCGACGCAACCCAAGCCCGATGTTGGTTCAACTGAAGGGCTAATAAAAAAATTTCAGAAAAGTGCGGGTCTAAGCTTATAACGAATGAAAAGTTTATTTTTTATTCACTGCAACCCTTTTACCATCTTTGCGTATGTATAAAATACATAAGCCATAAACAGCTTCTTTTTAAGAAATGCTTAAAATGCGACAGTATACTTTTTTAATTAATCATTCTTAGCTATTGGAAGGTATTACCCATATTATTAAAGGTTGTATTGCAAAGGATCATAAATATCAAAAGATAGTTTATGAGCAATACCGTGGGTTTGCATTTAAAATGGCCTTCAGGTATATTTACGGATACGATAAAGCTACCGATGTAGTAAATGATAGTTTTGTAAAAGTTTTTAACCATTTTGACTCTTTTCGTTTAAATGCCCCGGAGGATAATGAAAAAGTATTGATGGGATGGCTTAAGAAAATAGTGATCAATACTGCTATAGATCAGCTAAGGCGAGATCAAATGTTGCCAGAAATTGGGGGCATACCAGAAAGTGCTTTTGAAGCAGCAGATAATCATTACAATGCCGACAAAATAATCTTATACAACGATCTTATTTCCATCGTAAAGCAATTGCCCCCGCATTACCGAATTGTTTTTAATCTTTATGTAATAGATGGGTATTCACATGCGGAAATTGCGGATATTATGGATACTACTATAGGTACTTCAAAGTCGCATCTTTCAAGGGCAAGGGTATTATTGCAAAAAGAAATAAGGAAAATGGAGGAAAAGAGTTATGCAGGATCCAGATAATAATATAGACGACCTGCTTCGCAAAGCTGCGGAGCATTACCGCCCGGCACTTGGCGAAAGTGACTGGGATAAAATTGCTGCCGGTTTATCACCGGGTATTCCTCAGCCTGCACGTTCGTCAGATTTTAAACGTAAAATAACCTATAGTACAATCCTTGTTATTCTGTTTTTATTTGCAGGTTCACCTTACCGGGTTACTTTTTTTTCACCCCCAAAAAACGGCATCATTAATAAAGACAATTATTTATACCAGCATGCAGTTGCTGCAAAAAAATTACAAAGTGATACCAAAAATAATTTTGCAGATAGCGCTATACGTAATACCCCGCAACAAATAAATACGGTGCCGGTATTCATTGCAAAAAACAATGAAAAAGAAAATAGAATAAAAGCAACCCCGGTTATGTATAGTTCAGATGGTTTATTGCCAAAAAGAATTGAGCAGTTAAACAATTTAATTACATCAGGAAACACGCAATTTTCTTCACCTGTTTATACTGATTCAGTAACCAAGCCTTTTGTAAATGAAAGCTTATCAACTACAAAATTGGCAGACAGTAAAACGCCCGATACATTTTTTTCGAACGATACAGTTTTTAATATTGCCAAGGCTTTACCAACAGACACTTTAGAAAAAAAGCTTGAAAAAAACACTGGTACAATTGCACCTAAGAAAAAAGTATTGCAAAAAGGTTTTTATATGGGTGCTGTAGCGGGCATTGAGTTTGACGGTGTTAAACGCTTAGATGTTGACAGGGTTGGCTACAAAATTGGCATCGTTGGGGGCTACCAGTTTAACCATCGTATATCCCTTGAAACCGGTTTGCTATACAATAAGAAAAATTATAATGCAGACGGTAAATATTTTAATATGGAAAAAGTAAGTGGTGCTATGCCCGCAGGCATGCAGGTGCTTAGTTTAAAAGGTAATTGCAGTGAATATGAAATGCCCGTTAATTTTATTTACAGGATTGCCAACAGTAAAACAAAAAATATTTATCTCTCTGTTGGCGCATCTTCTTACCTGCTGTCAAAAGAATCAAACCTGTACAATACCATTCTCGATGGCAACCAAAAAGAGATGGCAGGCACGTATCAAAAATCGGCTGGTTATTTTGCTGCAACTGCTAACCTGGGTATTGGTTACGAAAGTAAATTGAATAATGGCAACGCCTTGCGTATAGAACCTTATTTACAGTTGCCGCTAAAAGGTATTGGCGTAGGCAAACTAAATGTGATGAGTGTGGGTGTACATGCCGGATACTTGTTGTTTCCCAAAAAATAAAACAGCAGCATCTTACTATTACATCTAAAACCGATAAAGCAGAATATGTTATGATTTTTTTTTGTACCAGGCTGCATTGCTACTATTAAACTTCTGTTGCGTCGCACACTTTTACATTTGGTACATTATTGAGCATTGTGTAAAAACTTCACTAAACCATACTGGTTCCACTTTTTAGCTTCACCTTGCTTTGCAATTTTATTTATCAGGATCAACTAATAATCTGCAAGCAGTTTTACCCCTTTTATATCAGTAATTACAATATGTCTTCTTGTAATACGCATCATACTTAGTATCTCCGGCTCATTAAAACAGGTTGTAACCGTTTGTCTTGTACTGCCAATTAAACGTGCAATATCATCGTGTGTTAAAAAGTTATCTATAATAATCGTATTTCCGGTAAGCAGATCGTTATTAGATAAAATCATATCATAGAAAAAACGCATTAACCTTGTTTTTACATCGGCATGCAGCATGCTTACCAGCCTGTTTTCTATCTTTCTTAAACGGCCAGCCATTTTTTGTGAGTAGCCAATGGCAATAGATGTATTCTTCTGAAGAATTTTTTTAAAATTTTCAATTGTAAATGCACAAAGGCTTACATCCGATTTATAAGCCAGGGCAAACTCGCCATTCATATCTTTTGTTTCAAGGGAGCATTGGCCAAATAATTCGCCTGGCTGAATTATTTCTTTTACAATTTCATTGCCATTATTATCAATATACCCTACTTTAATATTACCTTCTTTAAGATAAAAAAGTTTGTTTAAGTATTGCGATTCAAAATAAATATAATCTCCCTTTTTTGCTTCTATTGAATGATGCAAAAACTCCAGCTCTTCACACTCTTTATCAGAAAGCCTTGCAAAAAGATCGTAATTTTTTAACGGTAACATACTATTGTTCATATAAATATTTTTACAAACACTACCATTTTATTTATTGCATATTTTGTGCAGGCTTGTTTAAATAAATACGAAGGATATTGATATAGGTTGCAAAGGCAAAAAATATTTTATTGTACTTACGGGCTGTTGCGTGAGGGATTGAAGTGGAAAGCCCGCAGCCACGAGGAACGAGTGGCGAGGACTTGTAACGGAAAGCCCGACCCGCAGGGGCACGCCATAAAAACAGCTGGAAAATATTGCATAAAAGAGCTGCTTGTATTAAATACAAAAGCCCCGCTTTTGCCGGGCTTTTGTATTTAATTATTTAAAATTTCAATTAACCAATCTTACTTTTTTTTGGCAAATACATTTAAATAAACTGTAAGGTTATCTGATAGTGTGATGCTGCTGCCGCCCACACTATAATCTCTGCGGTTAATTTTAAATTCGCCTTTAAAAAGCCATCCATTGTTTTGAGGTGTGGCCGTAAAGGGAAAACTAATAGCCTTTGATATATTTTTTATAGTAAGGTTTCCATACATTATATAGGTATTTGCATTATTGGAAACAGTAACGTTTGTTGCTGAAAATTTTAAGGACGTATATTTCGCCACATCAAAATAGGCTTCTTTTCTCAAATGGCTATCCCTTGCGCCAATACCTGTATTGATAGAATTTGCATCTAACGTAATATCGAATTTTGACCGGTCTGGCATTGCTGCATCAAATTCTATATTGCCATTCAACCCTTTAAAAGAGCCATCTACGGTAAGTCCAAGATTTTTAATCTTGAATTTTATGGAAGACCCATCATCCACCGGCATATAGGAAACAGCATCGGAGAACGAAGCCGCTATGGTAAACAGCATGAATAACATGATGGCTTTTTGCATATACTTATTTTTTAGAATTGCATTGATCTTTGGTTCTTAAAAATTATACGTGATACCTACGTAACCCATAGAAGCTTTATTTCTAAACCGGTCATTTTGCTCTGGTATCAATTGAACCTTAGTTTCTGTGGTAACCTCAGTAAATAAATACTGGTAGGCAACCTTTACACCAAAGTGCTGGCTTATTAAATATTTAAGATAGAATTGAGAATTAAGTGAACCCCTGTCGTTATTGCCCACCAATAACAAATTAAACCCTGTTGGTTTTGCTGTAGTGGCCTGTGTAATGCCATTACTGATAAAATTTGCATTACTGTTTTTGCCAAAAGAAAAGCCAGCAACATCAATATTAAAGCCCGCCATTAATTTGGGCGTAATTGTATAGCCCAGATTTATAAATACATTTAAAGCATTTACCGATGGTGAAGGATAGTTCAATGTATCAACTGAGTTTTCGTCTTTTGCCAAACTTGCAGGGGCAGAAAGAAACGCAACATCTTTACCAAAAAAACTGGTAAATCTTGCCCCGGTGCCAATAGAGAAATTTTTCTTTTCTCCTATTTTCCAATCATGCAGGTACGATGCTGTAATACTTGCCTGCGAACTGCCAATGCCAAACCCCAGATCGGCCTGATCGGCTCCTTTAGCGACTGATTTCTCCTGGGCATAAGATGCAACAAAAATGGGAAGGGCTACTGCTAAACAATAAAAAGATTTTTTCATGAATTTAATTTGATATGCAAATCTATTTTTTGTTTTAGCTAAAAATTGGTCGGCTGCATGACAGCTTTTACTTAGCAGACTATGCACTTACTATGTTGCAGAGAAAAGTTCGCTTTGTTGTTTATGGTTATTTAAAGGCAGTAGATTTTTTTGGGCCGTGCAGCAAATCTTTGTGAGGCTTTTGTTGCGTCGCACACTTGTACATTGGAAAGTTGATTGGGCTTTTATCGAAGCGGAGATTGGAGCGTAGTATATAGCTTGGTTCAAAAATGATTTATATGTTCAATGCAATAGGTTGGCAACAAATAAGCTAAGCAACTAATGCTGCAAACTTTGTTCTTCAGCTTCAATAACGTTAGATATATGTTCTGCCTTGTCTGATTTTCGGTTCTCCAGTAATTTGTCAAGATAGGCACGTTCCTGTTGAAAAGTCATGTCCATAATTTCATTACTGATTTGGTCACGGATTTTGCGCATGTCTTGCACCAATCCTTCTTGCAGATTGTTATAAGTCTGTGTTGTCATAATTGATAATTTCTTTTGGT
>Ga0075152_10004101_pt1 | contig 10047 bp, 9 predicted proteins | sample JI61114C2DNA_FD_70964 | JGI IMG/M metagenome (GOLD analysis project Ga0075152, IMG submission 70964) | Wastewater effluent complex algal communities from Wisconsin, to seasonally profile nutrient transformation and Carbon sequestration -... | ecosystem: Engineered > WWTP > Effluent > Algae...
TGGCCCTTTTCCATCCGCGTGCCCATTGAGCAGGGCGGGTGCATCCTCAACGACAACCTCCACATCACCATCAACCAAACCACCTTCGACATGAGCATCCTCGACCTCGCATTACACGGCAAGCACAACACGTACAACTCATTGGCCGCGGGCATCGTGGCGCGCGTACTGGACGTGCGGAAAGAACCGCTTCGCGAAGCGTTGAGCGATTTCCAGAACGTGGAGCACCGCTTGGAGCGAGTGGGCATGGTGAACGGCGTGGAGTTTATCAATGACAGCAAGGCCACCAACGTGAACAGCGTTTGGTTCGCTTTGGAAAGCATGGTGAAGCCCGTGATTCTGGTGATGGGCGGCGTGGACAAGGGCAACGACTACAAAGAGCTGCGCGAGCTGGTGCGTCAGAAGGTGAAAGCAATCGTGTGCCTCGGCACGGACAACGCGAAGATCAAGGAAGCCTTTGGCGATCTGGTGCCGCACTTGGTGGAAACATCCAGCGCGGAAGAAGCCGTGGCGCGCAGCTATGAGGCCAGCGAGCCGGGCGACGTGGTGCTGTTGAGCCCCGCATGCAGCAGCTTCGACCTGTTTGAAAACTACGAAGACCGTGGCCGCCGCTTCAAGCAGGCCGTACGCGGATTGTAAGCAGCGCCATGGAACGCACAACAGCAACAGACCTTGCAAAGCGCCTCGCGGCCATGCGCGAGTTGTCGCTCCAGGGCATCCGCGCCCATGCGGGTGGCCTGCGCACAGCGGGCGTACGCGATGGCGTGGAATACATGGAACTGATCGGGCCGCACAGCGCAGAGGATGTGCTCGCAGCCTGCACGGTGATCGGCGGGCCGTTGATCTGGCTCACCGATGCGGCCACCATGGAGGTGGTGGGGGATCGGGGCTGCGAGGGTCCCGGTGCTACGGTGTGTGAGACGGTCGTATTCGGTGCGGTGGACCGTGCGCGGATGCTGGAGATGCAAGCCAACGGACGCAACCTGCACGACACCGGGGACTTGCGCACGGCGGTGTTTTATGCCCGCGAACTCGCGCACAACGGTGATCGCGTATTGCTCGCTGTGGCCGGCGAAACCGGTGAGGGAAAAAGTGCGGAGTATCACGAAGCAGTGGCGGATCTTTAAGCATAGCAGGACATGAAAGGCATGGACCACCTCTTCAACAGCCACCTCAAGGGCGACCGCACCGTTTGGATGGTGGCGCTGGTGCTGGGCGTGGTAAGCCTGCTGGCCGTGTACAGCGCCAGCAGCTGGATGGGCTGGCGCAGCGATGGCGGCACCTTCCGGATCCTGATGAAGCACGGCATGATGTTGATCGCCGGCGGCGGCATCATGTACGCGGCGAGCAAACTGCGCTTCACGGTCTACTCCAAATTATCGCAGGTCATGTTGGGCGCGGTGGTGGCCCTGCTGCTGCTCACTTTGCTCGTCGGTTCCAATGTGAACGGAGCGTCACGTTGGTTAGCCATTCCCGGCGTTGGCATCACCTTTCAAACAAGTGACTTGGCCCGTGTTGTGATCATGGTTTTCGTGGCGCGCGTGTTAGGCCGGCAACGCGAAGAAGAGTGGACCTTCAAGGAATTTTTGATGAAGTTGGTGTTGCCGGTCGGCTTGGTGTGCGGCTTGATCCTGCCCGCCAACTTCAGCACTGCTGCATTGCTTTTCGGCACTTGCATGATCCTGATGTTCATCGGCGAAGTGCCGTTGAAGCACTTGTTCTCCCTGGTCGGTATCGCCATAGCGGCGTTCGGCTTGCTGCTGGTGCTTTCAAAAGCCAGCCCGGAATTGTTGCCGCGTTTGAAGACCTGGGAAAGCCGCCTCACCAACCACGGTGGCGACGACCGTGATGCCAACTACCAAGTGAACAACGCGAAGATCGCCATCGTGCATGGCGGCTTTCTGCCCAACGGACCGGGCAGCGGCACATCGCGCAACTTCATGCCGCACCCCGAAAGCGACATGATCTACGCCTTCATCATCGAGGAATACGGCAGCATCATAGGAGGCGTAGGCCTGCTGCTGCTCTACCTCATTCTGCTTTTCCGTTCCATGCGCATCGCCAACCGGTGCGACAAACGCTTCGGGTCACTGGTGGCCGTGGGCCTCGCGCTCAGCTTGGTTTTGCAGGCGCTGGTGAACATGGCCGTGGCCGTGAATTTGGTACCCGTTACCGGCCAACCGCTGCCATTGGTAAGTATGGGCGGAACCAGCATGTGGTTCACTTGTTTGTCGCTCGGCATCATCCTTAGCGTAAGCAAAAGTTTGGACCCGGCTACGGAAGACGCAGACGAGAAACGCACCACAACCAGCCCCGCCCATGCCGCCGCTTAGCGTGTTGCTTTCCGGCGGTGGCACAGGCGGCCACATCTTTCCGGCCGTGGCTATTGCGCAAGCGGTAAAGGCCGAAGTGCCGGACGCGCGCTTCCTCTTCGTGGGCGCGGAAGGCAAGATGGAAATGGAAAAAGTGCCGGCGGCGGGCTTCGCCATCACCGGCTTGCCGATCCGCGGTTTCCAGCGCGGCTCATTACTGAAAAACATCGGCTTGCCATGGCGCTTGTTGAAGAGCTTGGTAGGTGCGCGAAGGATCGTGCGCGAATTTCGTCCGGACGTGGCGGTGGGCACGGGCGGTTACGCCAGCGGCCCCGTGCTGGCGGCGGCGCAACGCGCGGGTGTCCCCACGGTGTTGCAGGAGCAGAACAGCTTGGCCGGTGCCACCAACCGCATGTTGGGCAAACGGGCCAGCCGCGTGTGTACGGCGTATGCCGGCATGGAGCGCTACTTCCCGGCGGGCAACGTGCTGCTCACGGGCAATCCGGTGCGCAGCGAAGTGCTGAACGTGGCCGGAAAACGCGGGGAAGCACTGTCGTTTTTCGGTCTGCGCGCCGGAAGGCCGGTGGTATTCATCACCGGTGGCAGCTTGGGTGCGCGCGGCATCAACCAGGGCATTGCGCAAGCCTTGCCGGCATTGAAAGCGAAGGGCGTACAAGTGATCTGGCAAACCGGAATTCCGTTTCAGCAACAGGCCGAAGAAGCCGTAAAAGCCAACGACTACGCCGCTTGCAAAGTGATGCCCTTCATTGCCCGCATGGACTTGGCGTATGCCGTGGCCGACATGGTGGTGGCGCGCGCGGGTGCGATCAGTGTGAGCGAACTTAGCCTGTTGGGCATGCCGAGCATTCTGGTGCCGTTGCCTACGGCTGCGGAAGATCATCAGACGCAGAACGCGAAGGCACTGGTAGAACGCGATGCCGCCGTGTTGGTCGCGGATGCCGAAGCCCGCGAAAAACTCGGTGACGCCATCTTGCACTTGGTGGACAACGGCGACCTGCGCCAACGGCTCAGTGCAAGCATTTTGGCCATGGCCAAAACCGATGCGGCCAAAACCATCGCTGCGGAAGTGATACGGTTGGGGCGCGAACATGCGTTGAATAACAACAGCGTGAAAAACTGATGGAACGCCCGAAACTTCTCTTCTTCATCGGCATCGGCGGCATCGGCATGAGCGGTTTGGCACGCTATTTCCGCCGCCAAGGCGCGCAGGTTGCGGGCTACGATAAAACGCCCGGCGAGATCACTGGCCAGCTATCCATTGAAGGCATCGACGTAATGCACGGCACCGACCCGCGCGAAATCCCGAAAGCCTTCCGCGAAGCGCCCACGGCCGATGTGCTGGTGGTGCGCACGCCCGCCGTGCCAACCGGTAATCCGTTGTTGGCGTACTGGGAAAGCCGGGGCGCAGTGATCAAAAAACGCAGTGAAGTATTGGGTTTGGTAACGCGCGACCGCCGCACCATCGCGGTGGCGGGCACGCACGGAAAGACCACCGTGACCACTATGGTGGCGCACTTGCTCACGGCGGGCGGTGTGCCGTGCAACGCCTTTATGGGCGGCATCAGCGGCAACTACGGCACCAACATTTTGCTGCACCGCGATGCGGAAGTCAACGTGGTGGAAGCCGATGAATACGACCGGAGTTTCTTGGCGCTCAGTCCGCAGGAGGCCATCATTACCGCCATGGATCCGGATCATTTGGACATCTACGGAACCGCAGCGGACATGTACGCGGCGTATGCGGATTTCGCCGCGCTTGTGAAAGGACAGATCTTGGTGCAGGAGCGTGTGCTCGGCCAGTTGAAGAAGCACGCCAAAGGCGCGCTGGACGCGGTTCCGTACGCACTTCACAACGTGCAAGGGCCGCATGCGGAAAACGTTTCCGTGGAAGACGGAGCCTACGTTTTCGACTTGATCGCCGAAGGGAAAGAATTGCGCGGCTTGCGGCTCGGCATGCCCGGGCGGCACAACGTGGAAAACGCCGTTGCGGCATCGGCGATGGCGCTCCACCTTGGTGTTTCCCCGGAAAATTTGCGGAAAGCGTTGGCCAGTTTCCAAGGTGTCCACCGCCGTTTCGAGGTTCGCAAGAAGACTGCGCAAAGCGTTTACATCGATGACTACGCGCACCATCCTGCGGAGCTGGACGCTTGCATTGCCAGTGTGCGCGAGTTGTATCCCGGGCGGCGCATCACGGGAATTTTCCAACCGCACCTTTTCAGCCGCACGCGCGACCTGGCGGAAGATTTTGCGAAGAGCCTGTCGAAACTCGATGAGCTGATCCTGTTGGAGATCTATCCGGCACGGGAAGAACCAATACCGGGCATCACCGCGGAATGGCTACTGGCGCAAGTACCCATGATGAACAAGGAGGTGTGTACAAAGGAAGCACTGATGGGGCTTTTGGAAGGCCGAAAAATGGAAATCTTGCTCACCGTTGGTGCGGGAGATATTGACCGGCTTGTACCAGGTATCGCGGCATTGGTGGAACGGAACGAAAAATGAGCAAATACAAGGCTTTCCTACGCATTGCGGCCATGGTCCTGGTGGCCTTTGGCGTGCTGGCGGGCCTTGGCTTTGTGGAGCGCGGCGGCGGAAAAACCCCCGTGCGCGACATCGCCGTGGAGGTAAAAGGCGCCAGCGGCGTGCATTTTTTGGACAAGGACATGCTGCTGAAGCAGGTTGTTGGCGGTACCGGCCCTGTGATCGGCACGCCCATTGCGCAGTTGGACGAGGCCGGTATCGAGCACAAGCTGCGGGCCATTCCGTGCATTGCCGACGTTGAGGTATACCACGGCTTGGACGGCATTGTGCACGTCAACGCCACCCAGCGCGAGCCGGTGTTGCGCGTCATCAATGCGGACGGCAGCGGATTCTACATCGACAAGAACGGCTTCACCATGCCGCTGAGCACCGAGTTCACCGCACGGGTACCGGTGTTCACCGGCCAGTTGAACGAACCCTACTTCAACAGCGCCCCTGTGGACGTGAAGACCCTGCGCGACAGTTCCGGCACAGTGGACCGCAGCAAGGCCATGTACCGTTTGTCACAAGTGCTGGGCAAAGACCCGTTGTGGAGTGCGCTTTTCCAGCAAGTGGTAGTGGACGCCGACGGCGGCTTCGAACTGATTCCCAGCGTGGGCATGGTGCGCGTGCGGATCGGCAACGGCGAACAGGCGAAAGAGCGCTTGGAGAAACTCCGTGAATACTACGCTCAAGGCATTCCCCAGGCGGATTGGAGGCGTTATTCTGCCATCGACCTGCGCTTCAAGGACCAAGTGGTCTGCACTAAACGAACATCGCTATAACAACCCCCAATGCGCGCACCGCCGCGCAATTTCACATGGAGCACAACGAGGAAATAGTCGCCGGCCTGGACATCGGAACCACCAAGATCGCTTGCATCGTCGGCAAAAAGAACGAGCAAGGCAAGTTGGAGATCATGGGCATGGGCAAGAGCCGCAGCGACGGTGTGAGCCGTGGCGTGGTCACCAACATCCAGCGCACCGTGGACAGCATCAAGGCAGCGATCCAAGAGGCTGAAGACAGCGCCGGTGTGGAGATCACCACGGTGAACGTCGGCATTGCCGGGCAGCACATCCGCAGCATGCACCACCGCGGCATGATCACCCGCCAGAGCCTTGAGCAGGAGATCCGCCAAACGGACATCGACCAGTTGATCGACGACATGTACAAGCTGGCCATGGTGCCGGGCGAGGAGATCATCCATGTGCTGCCGCAGGAATACATGGTGGACAACGAGCAGGGCATCAAGGACCCCATCGGCATGAGCGGGGTGCGTTTGGAGGCCAACTTCCACATCATTACCGGGCAGGTCACCGCAGCGCGGAACATCAACAAGTGTGTTGCGCGCGCCAACTTGGACGTCACTGAATTGATCCTGGAGCCCTTGGCCAGCGCGGACGCCGTGCTGAGCCTCGAAGAGAAAGAAGCCGGCGTAGTGCTGGTGGACATCGGCGGCGGCACCACGGACATCGCCATCTTCAGCGACCACATCATTCGGCACACCGCAGTGATCCCCTTCGGTGGCAACGTCATCACCGACGACATCAAGATGGGCTGCGCGATCCTTCGTGATCAAGCAGAATTGCTGAAAAGCCGCTTCGGCAGCGCTTTGGCGGCCGAAAACAAGGAAAACGAGGTTGTTTGCATCCCAGGCCTGCGTGGTCGGGAGCCGAAGGAGATCAGCCTGAAGAACTTGGCCAACATCATCCAAAGCCGGATGGAGGAGATCCTCGATCACGTATATTTCGAGATCAAAAACAGTGGCCTGGAAAAGCAGCTCAGCGGCGGCATCGTGCTCACCGGCGGTGGCGCCCAGCTGAAGCACCTGCGCCAGCTTACGGAATACGTTACCGGCATGAGCACGCGCATCGGCTACCCCAACGAACACCTTGCCAACAGCAAGGTAGAGGCTGTTACCAGCCCCTTGTTCGCCACGGGCGTAGGCTTGGTGCTGCGCGGCTTCGATTTCCTCGAGCGTCGCCGCAGCACTCAAGTCCTCGAGCTTCCAAAAGTGAAGGCCCACAGCCAGAAATTCAAGGTAGGCAGCTTTTTTGACAAGGTGGTGCAAGGCGCCACGGAAATCTTTAAGGACGACGAAGCCTAATCACGACATTTGCCCCCCCGACCGAACCCAACCGAAATTACCCGAGCCCATGAAATTTGACATGCCTTCCGAGCTATCCTCCATCATTAAAGTGATCGGCGTAGGCGGAGGCGGCGGAAACGCCGTGAACCACATGCACACCCAGGGCATCCAGGGCGTGGACTTTCTTATTTGCAACACCGACAAACAGGCGCTGGACATGAGTTCCGTGCCGGTGAAATTGCAGCTCGGCACCACCTTGACCGAAGGCCTTGGCGCAGGCAGCATTCCGGCCAAAGGCAGCGAGGCCGCGCAGGAAAACATCGAAGAGATCCGCGAACTGCTGGGCACACGCACCAAAATGCTGTTCGTAACCGCCGGAATGGGCGGTGGCACGGGCACGGGCGCTGCGCCGGTTATCGCGCGCATCGCACGGGACATGGGCATCCTCACCGTGGGCATCGTCACCATGCCGTTCCAGTGGGAAGGGCGCAAGCGGAAAAACCAAGCTGCGGAAGGCATCGAAGAGATGCGCCAAAGCGTGGACACCCTGTTGGTGATCAACAACGACCGCCTACGCGACCTCTACGGCAACCTCGATATGGACGAAGCCTTCGCCCATGCGGACAATGTACTGAGCACGGCTGCGCGTGGCATCGCGGAGATCATCACCAAGAGCGGCAAAGTGAACGTGGATTTCGAAGATGTGCGCACCGTAATGACAGGCAGCGGCGTGGCCATCATGGGCATGGCCGAAGCAGAAGGCGACGACCGCGCCATCCGCGCAGCGCAGGAAGCATTGGCTTCCCCGTTGCTGAACGATAACGACATCAAGGGCGCGAAATACGTGCTGCTCAACATGGCCTTGGGCGATCGCGCCATCTCCATGGATGAGATGAACGAGGTGACGGACCACATCCAAGATGCCGCCGGCAGCACCGCCGACGTGATCTGGGGCTATTGCACCGACGAATCCTTGGGCGAAAAGATCCGCGTGACCGTGATCGCCACCGGTTTCAACAAGAACGACATCACCACCACCCTGGAGCAGCGCCAGCCGGAGCGTGTGGTCACCGACCTCAACGCCGAGCTGCCCACCATGATCACCATGCCCCTCACCAATCCGGTGAAGGCCAGCTTGCCCAAGGCCGAAGCGCCTTCGATGCCAGTGGCCGAGGAGCCTTACATCAAGACTGTTGAAGTGGCGGTTAAGGAGCAGCCGCAGCCCCGCCTGCAGTTCGAGGTGGATGCAACGCGCATGGAGCGCCCACGGCCTGCAGAAACGCCAAAGCAACAACCAGAAGAGAAGGTGGTGCATGACCTGCACGAAGCCTCCGATAACATGGGGCCGGAAACAATTTCGGACCGGATGGACGCGTCGCCTGCGCAGTTAGTGGACCACAGCACCCCGCATGCATCCCCCGCCGAGCACCAAGCCCGCGTAGAGCACCGCCTCAGCATGATGCGTGAAATGAGCATGCGCCTCCGCACCCCGAACGGCCTGGCCGACATGGAGCGCGAGCCCGCCTACAAGCGCCGCAACGTGATGCTGGAGGAAGGTCCGCACAGCACCGATAGCAATGTGAGCCGCTACACGCTGAACGAAGGCAGCGACGAAAACGGACAGCGCCAAGTGGAACTACGCCGCAACAACCCTTTCCTCCACGATAACGTGGATTGATAGGATATCGAGCGAAGCCGAGATACCGATCGATCATGGAACTCCAAGCCCGCATCGATGCCGACATCAAGGCGGCCATGCTGGCGCGTGAGAAGGACAAGCTGAACGTGTTGCGCGCCATAAAAAGCGCACTGTTGCTGGAGCTGACCAAAGAAGGCGGTGTCCACGCGGTAAGCGATGAGGTGGGCATGAAGATCCTGCAGAAGTTGCACAAGCAACGCACGGAGGCCGCCGCCATCTACCACCAACAAGGTCGCGCCGACCTCGCAGCAGAGGACGATGCGCAAGCGAAGATCATCGATGCCTACCTGCCCGCACGCATGGGCGATGCAGAGATGAAAGCCATCGTGAAAGAGACATTGGCCGGCATCGGTGCCACGTCCATGGCGGACATGGGCAAAGCCATGAAGGCCGTGAACGAAAAATTGGCAGGCAAGGCCGACGGCAGCGCCGTGGCCGCCGCGGTGAAAGCAGAGCTCAGCGGAGGAGGTTGAGCAACGAAGTTGGGTAGGGAACGGTAGCGGCGCGCGTTGAGAGATGTGCGTCGCCGCTGTTTTTTTAGGGGTATTACTCCACTTGCAACTTAAACCCGACCCCATGCACATTAAGGATGCGTACGGCGGGGTCGTGGCTCAGGTATTTCCGAAGGCGGCTGATGAAAACGTCCAAGCTTCGGCCGAGGAAATAGCTGTCGTCGCCCCATACCATGTTGAGCACGAGCTCGCGTGGGAGGGTCTGTTCCAAGTGTGCGCAGAGGAGCTTGAGCACGGCGGCTTCTTTTTTGGTGAGCTTGCGTTCCTCCTTGGGGTGTTTCAGCAGCTTGTTACGGTCGTCGAAAACGAATTCACCGATCTCGAAGGTGTCGGCATGCATGGCTGCGTCGCGCTTTTGAGTGCGGCGCAGGATAGCTTCGATGCGGAGGAAGAGCTCCTCATTGCTGAACGGCTTGGTGATGTAATCGTCGCCGCCCGCCTTGAGGCCCGCGATGCGGTCCTCGGTGGTGCTTTTGGCGGTGAGGAATATGATGGGCACGGAAGGATCTGCCAAGCGGATGTCCTGCGCCAGGCTGATGCCGTCTTTCTGCGGAAGCATCACATCCAACAGGCACAAGTCGTATTTGTTCCGGTTGAAATGGAGCAGGCCGTCTTTTCCGTCGCGGCTCAGGTGAACGCCGTACCCCTTGCGCTTCAAGGCATCCTGCACCACGAAACCAAGGCTTTCATCGTCTTCTACCAGAAGGATCTTGGCAAGGTCATCTGTGATCACTGGGAGTTTGGCGCTCATGTTGTGGAGGTGTTTATTGCGGCAGGAAGGTCTAAGGTAAAGGTGCTTCCCGAACCGGGTTTGCTGTTAACGGTTGTTTTGCCGCCGTGTGCGCGGGCGATGGCGGCCACATAGTGCAGCCCCAGGCCGAAGCCCTTCACGTC
>Ga0075152_10004104_pt1 | contig 10043 bp, 17 predicted proteins | sample JI61114C2DNA_FD_70964 | JGI IMG/M metagenome (GOLD analysis project Ga0075152, IMG submission 70964) | Wastewater effluent complex algal communities from Wisconsin, to seasonally profile nutrient transformation and Carbon sequestration -... | ecosystem: Engineered > WWTP > Effluent > Algae...
GAGCTCATCTCAAAGATAGGCGTTCCTGACGTTCAAGTGGAGGAGGTCTATAGCCTCGACGATAAGATGCTCATTGAGCGATTGAACCCCATCTACGGACTCATCTTCCTGTTTAAGTGGACCAAGGACCCCGAACCACGCCAATGCCTCACCGACTAGGACAAGGACCTGTTCTTTGCAAGGCAGATCGTCAACAATGCATGTGCCACCCAGGCCATCCTCGCTGTTGTGCTGAATAGTCCCGTGCAGGTGAACTAGCCACTCAAGACCTTCTACGAGTTCACCAAAGGGTTACCTAGCGAAGACAAGGGTATCACTCTATCGAACTCAAATGAAATAAGATTGATCCACAATTCTTTCAGCCGTCCTGAGCCCTTCATCTTCAAGGAGGACAAGAAGCCGAAGAAGAAGCAGGATGCCTTCCACTTCGTGAGTTATGTACCGTTTAAGGGTGTCCTCTATGAACTGGATGGGTTGCAAAAGGGTCCCATTAGCATCGGCAAGTTCGAAGACAACAATTGGATTCCGGTGGCGGAGGCGGAAATCCAAAAGCGAATCAGCCGCTACGAGAAGAACGAAATACGATTCACTCTTCTCGCGGTTTGCCAAAAACTCAAATATAAAGCAGAGCTTCACATCAAAGAACTCGAGCAAAAGAAACTGCAGGCTCTGGTGCAGTTGTCGAAACTGGACGATACTCTTCCCGAACTTGCGTCGCTCGCCGAACTGGTACGTGCTGGCTGCTACTTAGAAATAAAAATATCCATCGGCTACAGAAACTGAGACAACTTAGAGCAAGGAAGCACTGTTAACCCAACTGGCACACCTGGAGGGTGACATCTCAGCAGAGCAGCTATCCATTCACGATGAATAGCTGAAGCTTGAGGACCAAAAGGTACTCATTCTACTATGTTTAGAAAGAAAACGCAAGGAGAAAGCACAACTACATTCCACTAATTCTAGAGATGCTAAAGACGGCGGCAGCAAAGGGCAAGCTGACCGAACTGCTGGAGATTTACCACCAGAAGAAGAAAGAGAAAGTACAGGCAAGCACCACCCCCAAATGATAGTATCGAAACATTCAATGAGGTTGCTGCTGCTGCTTATAGCCGTACTTGACGTTGTAGCTGGGCTTTTCTAGATGGCGTGGGGGATCGTAATAGCCTGGTGGCGGAATGTCCTGTACTTCTTGGTTGAACCGACGATTGCTGCCTTTGAAGTTACTGGTGGTGAAATCTCGTGGCTCCATTTTGAGGAGCTTCCTTTTACGGTTGTAGGCTTAGGAGAGCATATGAATTTGTGACAAGGTGGGATCAACCGCGGCGGGTTCGGTTACTGTCCTGAATCGTTCGACTGCCGATTCAAAGGGCGGGCGAACCACATCAATTTTGCGGAGATTTTCAAGAAACTCGCGTTTTTTGCTGCAGACCTTAGCGAGATCGTATACCTCAACATTGTACTCTCCGAAGGGAGTGTCCAGCTTCTTATTCGTGGGTTCAACCCGTTTGGACTCCGCGATGTAGCTTGTACTGGCATAGATTTCTTTTGACTGGGAAAAAGAATACTGCCCTGGACCTGGCACAACCTTCTTTTACTAGATTGCTTGGCGGAAGCGAGGTTCTCGAGTTCCGAATTCTCCACGGTATCCACGCTTGAATTTCTCAAATAGAAAGTCCTGGAGGGTATTGGTGGAAGAGCTGTAGTCGGCCGGGCCAGGAGTTATATTCTTAAGGTTTCTTCTGCTTTCGACGTCTTTGGATGCACTTTCCGTGGGATGATGATCGAGCATCGATCTAGTGTGCATCCTAATCCGTTCAGCCTTCTTTTTATGGACAGTCTTGAGATCGGGTTAGTAGTATCCTGGACCTGGTTGGATGCTATTGTACATCTTCTCTCTCGTCTCCTAGAACCGTTAGCAGGTCGATCCAAAGAACTGATAAGTGCTTGGAGCAGGCTATGTCTCCATTTTTTGGTATTGACCAGGACCTGGAGTGGCATCCTTGTACTTAATATACTCCCTCAGATGTGCGAGATCCTTTATGTTGGTCTTGTAGACAAGACTCTCGAAGTGGCTGCGAATGCTCTGTGAAGCAAAGCTCGAAGATGCCTGCTTTGCTTTACTTTTTCGTTCTTCTTCGAAATGGTACTAGCCTGGCCCAACAGACTGCGATCTAGTCTGCTGAAACCGATTAGCCTTTGACTTGCTCCAATCGACACCCCGATTATCTGCAACTGGCTGCTCCAAATCGTAATCGCCGGGTCCAACATTGCGATTGACAAAGTCCACATTGACATACTTGCTGATGTAGTTCTGCGTGTTGTGTGGATCATTGTAGACAATCCTGACAAACTGTTTGGGGTTCTTTATGGAAGGAGCCTTTCGCTTGTTATTACTGTTTCGGATTATCGACAACATCTAGTTTGATGGTTGCTGTATTCGAACCTTTTTGCTGTGCTTTATCGATAGTTGTTCCTCATCACTTACAGCCGAACGTCGCCTATCACTCCCCAAATTGTTTGGTTTAGGAATGGGCTGGGCAGGTGGATCCTTGAACCTGGGTACTTTTGATTTAAACACGTTGGCTGCTTCCTGTCTGTGGTTGTAGACCTGATTGACATTGATATCTTTGTATTGCGATGGCCCGGGTGTTTCCTCTTTCTTGACCGATTATGCTCTCGGACAACTGCTATTGAATGGTGCGCAGCTATCCTTATTGGGTCGTTTATTCTCGACCTCATACCTACATCCCACTAACTATGTACTCGCCGGGTCCCGGTATGTCGGGCTGTTTCACTTTCGACTCGGCTGTTGCAATGACGAACGACATTACGAGATATAAAATTGAAACACGCTATGCCGGTCGAAGTTGATGTCACGGCTTGCGACCGATAGTGCTGCCCCTCAATGAGAACTTTGATGTGCTGCGTTTCTCTTCTGAATCAAAGAGAATACGTTTGCTCAGCGATTTCTGTTTGGTGGTGATGCCGTCACTGGATTTCTTCTTTTTCCGAATTAGTGGCTTCTGAGAGCGAGGAGTCTCAAAACCGTAGTATTAGTGGCAGGGTTCATTGTTTTTCGGTTGTCGATGTTACTTCAACCCTGTCGGCTTCGGTGACTTTGGTTGGCCGCCGCCATTTTTAAGCTTGGCCATTGAAGGCTTCTTGTGACGAGATAGTTTGGGTTTACTGAAGTCGAAAATATACTCACCGACTTCACGGAGGGCATGACGACTGCTCCCAGCAATGATCTCCTTTGCACGGTTTCTGTAGCCGCTGCTGTCAGAAGGGCCGCTGGCAAGATAGATATCGTAGACTTCGCTGTCGTAGCTCTGTTACCTTTCAAACTTTTCCAAATCACGCATAATACTTCCCAAGTTCGGCTGTTCGTTTCCCCCACAGCGAGTTTCTATGTTCGCGGTGTCATTCTCTGTAGATTTCTTTGCTTGACTGTTCTGATCCGGCCTTGCAGGTTCCAACAGAATTGAGGCGTGACTGAGATCGAAGGCTGCCCGATCTATTTCAATTTCGCTAAGGTCCAGGTCCTCCGGTGATTTTTACATGCACAGTGCCGATCGAAGCAAATATAATTACATGTAGGCCTCGGACTACCTCACTAACAGCTACTTCAACAAAAATCAGCACCACAAGTATTCGTTTCCTCAGTCCGCACGTTTCAAAGAGCCCAGGCCAAAGTACACTCTTCCTATAAGTAGTTGTGCAGAGGTTTCCTATGAGTTGCCACATCTTAATAAATCACCTCGAGCTGGTTTCGGCTATGGTAGTAAGTACACTTTTGAGCAGAGCGTCAACGCTAATCCCTCACCCTTTCAGTATGATGTGCTGGCAAACACACGTAAGCACGGCTTCAGTTTTGGAGAGGGTCGCGAAGTACCAGTATAAACTCAACTTAGAAAGTTAAGGCAGGGAGCTATCTCAAGCTCTAGAGCATCTACGTAGGACATTTGGATAGCTTAGACTCCAAGTCCAACCAAGTATCTCGCGGAAGCACCACATCGAGGCAAGTCATTCAGTTTCATCAGTAAGCACAAGGAGGATAGCTTCATTCCCGAAAGCTTTACTCCTGGTCCTGGCGCCTACCGTAATGAATTCGACACTGATCCCAAGACTGGCCGACGGTTTAATTCGAAGTTCCGCCAGACTAATATGGGAGTGGCCAAAGAATAGCGATTCCGCGCCATAGAGCCAAAATGTAAGAAGCCATGCAAAATTAGAAACCACACCGGGTCCTGGCAGCTACAACCCAGCTTCAATCAACTACAGTTCGAGACATCGAAACCCCGATGCCCATGAATTCTTTCGAGCCAAGAGAAAGACTTATGTGGACGAAAGCATAAAGGGAAGCATAACCCCAGGACCCATCTACTATCCCAACTGAGTATAGTAGCCTACTTTGCTCATTGCGATTATCCATCGTATCACGCAAGCCGCTTCTTTGCGCGGCCAACTTTCTTAGGCGCTATTTTAGCGCCGGTCTTGCTTGGGGAAGGCTTCTTTTCTGCTCCAGGGTCTTCAGTCGTCGGTGCCACTCTTTTTCTGGTTTGGATCTTAGGGTCTCTTGGAGAAGGAACCCTTTTTTGAGCCCTTGGCACAGATTTTTTAATCTGCTTGGTACGCTTGATTGCTTTCTTTTCGCTGCTATTTAGCTCGCTCACGCTTTCGCTGGAATCAGAAGAACTACCAGAGTCCTTGCCTGGAGCTGACTTTCGAGCAATGAACCTAGTTACCTGCTTCACTACAGGGGCTTGTTGCTTTGAAGCCTTTGGAACTGCTGGCTCAGGCTTACTAGGGCGGCCAACTGAATTCTGAGTAGCCTTTGGCTTTACGGCCTTTTTCTCGGGCTTGCTACCATCGGAACTCACTTCAATGGGTTTACCTTTGCTCGCTGCTCGAGTCTTCGATTCAGGGGCTGGAACGTGCACTTCAACTTTCGAAGCAGCTGTAGTAGCTAAGACTTTCTTTGGTTTCGATTGGGATTTGCTCTTTGGTTGTGTCTTCGGTTCTACAATAGATCGCTGCTTACCCTTTGATTTAGGTGTGCTTACTTTCTCAGTGTCCTTCTTCTCTACTTTCTATGTCTTCTCCACCTTCTTTTCGGCTTTCTTCTCTACTTTCTCAGCTGACTTGGCTTTGGCCTTGGACAAACTTCTCATTCGCTTGCTTTACTATCGCCTCTTTTCGATCTACTCCTTCTTGCGCCTCTTCTCTTATTCGCGTAGAACTTTCTTTTGTTCCTTTCGCCTCTGCTTCTCCTCAATTCGAGCGAGTCGTCGTTGTTACTGTCTCTTTATCCGCGCCTCCGACTATTATCTCTTTCTTTGGGATTTTTCTTCAGCTCTCTTTCTCTTTTCCTCCATTCTTTGCTCACGTTTTTTGGTTTTAGCTTCCTCTCGTCGCTTTTGCCATTCCTCTCGACGGCTGACTTTCTTGATGTTGTACATCTTCAGGATTTTCTCTGTCTCCTATTTCAGTTCCTCTTCGTAGGTCTGGACTGAGTCTTTATAAGATTCAATATGCTCAGGAAGGACCTCAGTGCGAGCTGCTACAAGCTTTTCTCGTTGTGCCTCCTCAACATATGTCTGTCTCTTTGATGGATCTAGCTTCTTCCATTCCTCACCGATAAGCTTGCTGATTTCAGACGTCTTCTTATCTGGACACTCCTTCTGATAGATGGGGAACATCTTCGTGAAGTACCTTGAGTATGGGCTAAGGATTCTCCCACTTTTGCTGATCCTGTTAAATTCTTAAACAAGGCGCTTCCGGGCCTTTAGCTTCAGCTCGTATTGTCCAGTGAATACTTCTCGCTTCTTGGCATCCAAGTTCTTCCACTCCTCTCCGATCTTCTCGCTGAGCTGCCTGAAGTTAATGGTGGGGTTCTTGGAACGTTCCTGACATGTCCTTTCGAGATGGTATCGCATGAAGCCGTTCATAGGGGCTTTCGGCAGCCTCACCTACGGTTCTAACAAAGCATTCGATTCCTCCAACTCACGCTTGCTCTTTTCGTAGCTGTCCTCGTCGTCCATAATAAATTGATTTTAAATGGAATCTCTCCGCCATAAAAAGCAATCAACCCAGAAATGTTATTGGTTGCAATCCCCATTAAAAGGATAATGCCAGCCGACGAACTCCTTTGCCATACTGAAGCTCCCATTGGGGTCCTAGTGGTTTTATATGCAAGTTAGTTCTAAAATCATTATAAGCAATGGTACGGGAATGCAGGCTGACCCTTACTGTCAACTGCCGCAAGATCATGTCCAAAGAGGTAGGCCAAGCTGTTCTTTAGCAAACACTCATACAGATCATCGAGCAACTTCAAAAGCAAAAGCGTTTGGACTGCCCGTTCACCCTCACAGTCTAATCATTCGACCCAACGGAGTAACTGCAGGAACCCTCACCTTACGAGGTGGATGTTCTCGCTTAACAAATCCTGCTATTCGATAGGGAGCACGAAATTGACTCGTTCGTGTAGACGTAAAAGCTTGTAAGCAACAGCCCGGTGGAGCAGTTAACACAGCTCAGTGTATCGCTGATCAAGCTCTGCCAACAGTTATCTGTGACCAGGAGGTAATCAGGTATGGCGGAGCTGCCATCAATCAGCCACCATTACTCGAAGGAACAGCTGGATTCCATGGAGGAACTCTGCTACCATAACCTTTCCGTGGTCCGTGAGCGTCGAAAGAAAACGGACACTTGCGTGATCTGCTTGTAGCGTTATGCAGAGCGAATTCTGTTGCCATGCATGCACTTGGCTGTATGTGGCAGCTGTTCAGAGCATCCGCTGCCGAAGTGCCCCATGTGCAAGTGTCAAGTAACCGATGTCAGGCAGGTCTTTCGATGACTTCCTGTAATTTAAAACCTGATCGTTCTATTTTCCATTTAGAAATTCATAATTCATTTGCGGAACAGTCAATCTCATGACAATGCGTATCATCCTGAAGGTCGCTGTGCTATTGGTGTTCGGCTGTGCACTGTGTACAGCCATCACTGTGCCTCTGGACAACCATCATGGGCGGTGCATGATGGTGTTTACCTACGGAGCGCAGGAAACTATCAAACTCGATCTCAAGTTTCCAAGGGTTGCAGGCAGGCAGGACGGGGAGTACTTTGACTTGCGTTGGCGCAACACATAGACGCACGAGACTAGCTATGATCAGGTGACGGAGGGGCCTTACCGACACGAAATCCACGTCAATGAAAGTACTGCAGTAAGTTAGCGCAGATGTTATCTACGAGCTCTGCTTCCGATTCAAAACATCCCGTGAGGTGGGTCTGCTTCGAGTGGAATACCATGCTCATAACTAATTCTACTTCAGCAAAGAGAACATCAAAGTCCCAGCGGGGTTACTGAAGAGCCAGGACCTCGAAAAGACGTACCTGAATGCATTGGACATCAAGCAGGTCGGCGATGTACAGCCATTCATTACTTAGCGTTTCATCGATATGCAGAAAAAACGCGAGGAGGAGGAAGAGTCCCTTTTCGAATCAACTCGCAGTATTGGCAGCAAGCTTGTGAGCATGTGCAGAATCGAACTGCTGATAATCGCCGGAACCGCACTGTACCAGCTCTATGCAGTACGGCAATACCTCTCTCGGAAGAGCTTCTTGTGATATTGACCGTAGTACTATGCAACCATCACTCACTCGAATTTCTTACGACTGACGATATAGCCCGGAATCTCGACGTTAAGTTTTTCGACCTTGACAGTGCCATTCGGAACGATCTTAAAGTTCGCAGAGCGGTTATTGTCGAGGATCGCTTTGGTGGCAGCAGAAATGTGCACTGCTCCTGTCTTGCCGTACTCTTCGAACTTGTTGGCAATCATCACATCGCGTCCGTAGATGTCGTAGCGTACGATATCGGTACCGATGATTCCTCCGATGATAGTGCCTGTATGGATTCCGATGCGCATATCCAATTCTTCGAAGTCGATCTGCTGCCTGACTGTGTGGACAATGTCTACCATGGCTAGGCCCATGTTGACGACGTTCTTGGCTTCCTGAGCAATGTCACGCTGGAAAGGATTGGTAAAGCCAAGCACGACATAACAGTCGCCGATAGTGTACACTTTGTACACATTAAACTTCAAGCAGGTCTTGTCAAATTCCTCAAAGAGCCTTCGGAGCATATTAACAACCTGCTCGGGCGTGTTCTTGTTGCTGTATGAAGTAAATCCCTTGATGTCTGCGAACAGTAACGTAGCACCTTCGATTTCATCTGTAAGCTCGATCTTGTTGGACAAGTTCTGGTTGCGTAACTTCAGAAATGCATGCTTGGGCAGCAGTTGTGATACCAATGCCTCCTGCTCCGTCTTCTGCTTATCTTGGATTGCCAGCGATTTGTACATCTATCGGGTCAGACGTTGGATACGGTGCTTGCGGAGCAATAGCAGACAGCAATAGAACACGAAGCTGATTAGATCATGATTTTGGAGAGAAGAGGGGCTGAAGCCGACTGCGAACCCCAAGGGTAGGACATAACCAACAACCGTCAGAAGTATGAGTTGCTTAAAGTTGAATAGCTGCAAGTCACTGGCCAGACTGAGCAATAGTAGTTTGACCACGATCAAAAACTACCTTTCAAAGGTTGGTTTGACGATGTAGAACATCTCGGCATTGATGTCCAGAATCATCAGGAGTTGGATGACTAGCAGCATGATCCTCCAGAACATCTGCCGAAAGGCATCGGCATACTTAAAGATGGACACGCACAGTAGTACCGCAAAAGTAATCCTCAGCGCCAAGTGTGCTGCATGGACCTTCAGTAGCCACACCTCGTAAAAAGTGTTTACTAACAGCACAACCATCTGCAGAGCCATCAGCATCCGGCCCTTTCCTCCATACTTCTTGATTTTGAAACTATTCAACATTCCGAAGTCGATAGGCGACTCTGGTGATTCCTGCGCATGCTTCTCTTCCTCCTCCTTTATTAAGTCGTTGCCTAATTCAAGGATCTTATCGTGGATTGAATGCACTGAAGTCATCCGTTAGCTTCGTTTGGCACGGCAGCTGCGTCCTTCGAAGGCCAAGGCAGGATTCAGCCGTTCCTTTATGGTCTTGTACACTATCTTATTTTCACTCTTTAGCTGGTCGATCACTGCCTTTACTGCTTTCCTGAACCGCTTGTTCTTTTCTTCGTCCTTGCCTAATTCCATTTCATTCGTTTTCCAGCGAAACACATCCACAATGCCAAGTCCCTTCATCTCAGCCTTTTTCTTGTCAAATAAATTCAGTTTGTACTTGAGCTTCTTTACAGCCTCCTCCGATAGTATGATCTCTCCCTCCTTGGCGGTTGAACAGTGCCGAGACGTGGTGTTGACGGTATCGCCAATTAGCGAGAACTGCGGTTTATGATAGCCTATCACTCCGATAACAACCTTGCCAGTGTGTATTCCAATCTTTATTGATAGGCGTTTATCCTTATTCTTCCCATACATTATTCCTTTTGACTTCTCCATCATTGCTATGGACATCCTGAGTAGTCGTTCCACGGAGTTCTTTCTGGTGTATGAGTTGTCGAATTCATCTTCCCAAGCAGTGATGCCAGTCGCAGCCATATACGTCATGCCCACAGTTTCAATTTTCTGCACAGCGTAGTTGTGGCACAGCTGGTCGTATTGCCGAAAAAGTTCGTCCATGAGGTGCACAACGTTTCTTCCCTCCTATTTGACAATGGTGTCGAAATTGCACACATAGCAAAACAATATGGATACGTTATTCTGAGCCTGCTGCAAGTTGTACTCCCCGTCTTTTATGTACCGGTGAACGAACCGCGGCACCAGCAAGGACAGGATATCTTCGGCGTGGTCGGCCTCATTGCGGAAAGTTTCTTCACTGAGAAACTTACTTTTCTTGTCAATGGTCTCGGAACGAAATTGCTCCAGATTCAAGACTGCAATGGATATTGCAAACAGCATCACCAGGAAAGAACTGATGAACTCTTAGTTGTTGCTGTAGATGGCTACGATGCTGGTGACACACAGCAGAAGCATAAGAGTTAGCATCAGCAGCAGCCGCAATTCCACAAT
>Ga0075152_10004108_pt1 | contig 10040 bp, 14 predicted proteins | sample JI61114C2DNA_FD_70964 | JGI IMG/M metagenome (GOLD analysis project Ga0075152, IMG submission 70964) | Wastewater effluent complex algal communities from Wisconsin, to seasonally profile nutrient transformation and Carbon sequestration -... | ecosystem: Engineered > WWTP > Effluent > Algae...
CCGGGTGAAAAGATTATCAAGCGATAAGTGTCTCGAAGCAGTTACCAGAGTAAAATAGAAGACCTGAACCGCCCATCACGGTAACCAAACAATGAGGAGGAGCCTGGCAAGGACCAGGTTTTGAAGCGCAATCGCAAGTCTGCAAAGGAGTGTCGTGAACGTAAGAAGATCTACATCCATTTGCTGGAAAAGAAGGTTGAAGATCTCCGCAAGGAAATTGAATCAAGCAAGTAGCTGATCCGAACTGACTACAATTTTGTCTGCAAAGTACTGGCTGATGTCGATTCCGAGGTACTTCTTTTGCTTCATTGAGCGAATGAAATTCGTTACGGGAAAGCTAGAACTCGAAAAAAAGCTTGCAGCTGAGCTCTTAAAGTCACAAGCTGATGAAAGCTCGCAAATGTTACTCGAAACTTACCTGGTATGCTACCCGCTTATCGCAGTATAAGTTTGACATCAACGGAAGGAATAAGACTGAGCTGCTTAATGGCCAGTTCGACGGCCTAGCCAGGATGCTCCTAGACCATCGCTTGCTTACTTTCTGGGATGCAAACCTCGCAGGTACTTGGCAACCCCTAATCAGAATTTGGTGCCGGACTCTTTGATGTGCTGGGCAGTAACAACAGCAACAGCTACGATCGGGCAGCAAGTCTTTTGCAGCAGCGCCGCATTGAAATTCTCAAGTAGTCTATAATCGGCATACAGCATCCTCAAGAATCTCCGCGACATCAAAGAGCAGATTAAGGATGAAGGCGACCGTATCCAGTATCTCACTGGCGAACTCGCCAAAAACCTGGGGTGGCGCCAGATAATTCGGTTTCTTCTACACCCATTATATCTCGTCAATGAATCCAACGAGCAGCTGAAGGAGTAAAGCGGCACATCCATCGAAGAGACTGTTCGCAAACGCCCCAAAGTGTGACTGTTCTTGCTGTATTATACTAAAATGTCCTTTAATGAGGGCTCTGAGGAACTAGCCTTCAAAACAGTGAGCTCGCTAAACTGCGACAACTACCTGATGTAGTATAAGAACTGTCTTGAGAATGCTGATGGCAAGAAGCGTCGACTTAAGGAATGCGCCCGGCTGATGAACCAGTTCAGATTCTGCCTAGCGGAGATGAGCATTGATCGTAGCAAACAAAAAAGTAGCAAGTGAAACCACCCGACTATACTGATTCTCAAAGTTCGTAGATACGCAGTGAATCGGGTGGGAACAGCATCTTTTCGTGTGGACTGTTGCATACCACTTTGCACAAAATTATTGTGCTGTCACCAGGTGCCAGGACAATTGATTGAGAACCCTTCAGCACATTGTACGGCTTCTTAAGTAGGAAGCCCTTCTATCTGAACTTCCTTGGTTAACAACAATGTTACTCACTGTTGAACTCCACCATCAGGGAGTTGGTGGCGTCCGGCGCAACGTATATTTTTAGATAGGCGTATCCAGTCTCTTCGTACATGAGTCGCAGGGAGACGAAGACGAGAGGGTGTCGTCGGATTAGCTGTAGGTAGTGCGAGTTTTGTTTAAGGGCATGCTCTGTAAAAAGAAGTGATAAGAAATCTTAGTGATGTTGCTTGCTGGATCTCCTCACTACAAGCTGCTCTGTAAAGCCGTAGAAGAGATTGAAGCTGCCTACCTTCTGAGCATTCTGCCATTCAGTCTTTACAAACAGCAGGTAGCGACCGGGTTGGAGAGTCACTGAAAGGCAATTGGTGAGACTCCACTATTCCATGTTGCCCTTCACATAGCTATAAGCGCCATTCGTTATTTCTGCAAGGATAATGGAACTTCGGCATGGACCATGTGCAAGAGAAGTGTACAACACTACCTCCGAGCTGGTCGCAACCACTTCCAGTTCAAAGTAGGTTGCATGGTTGGAGTAACTCTGCACTGCTTCCACCCAGTTTATGTTCATGTTCGAAGTATTGTGTAGTACAACGAACTCATCCGCTACTTTGAATAAGTCCTCACTACACATCATGGTACCTTTGGGAGTGTGAGGAAGCTGTTTAAATCTCCTCCAAATGGAGTCGCTGTTGCTGTAGCGTCCCGACCAATCAGCCTTCCGTGTCTTTGGCTGGATGATCTAGCAGAGCACCACTTCCCTATCCAAAATTGTCTTGGTGAGACTGTTTATTAAGTAGTACACATTCCGCTCCAATCCATAAACACTCAACTTTTCAGTGTCCTTACTTCGAAACAACACGACATTGTGCTTAGTCAGACTATTGAAAAACTCTTGAACAAAAGCTTATTGATTCTCCTGTCGTGGGACTGACCATCTTCTTCTTGGAAAAAAGGTGAGCATTTCCATAATCTAAGGTACCTTTCTCGGAATGTATGGGTAACCACCACTGATCTTTGCGAGAGTCTTCTCTATGAGACCTGGGTACATCCGCTACTGGTACGGAGGAGTGTAAACTGGGTACCCATTGATGCACGGCACCAATTCATCTACAAGAGTTCTCACAACAAACCCGTTCTGGAACATGTTGAAGCTGTATGCGCCCTGAGAATCGTAAGGTTTGTTCATGAGTTCCTGCAGACATGACGACTTGACAAAACTCATGAAGTATACAGCATCCTTGATATTTGGATTATGGTGACCGTTGTCGGGAGAGTGCAGGTCAGCTGTCATCACTGAATAGCAAGGTTGCTCGTAGCCATTAGCCTTCACGAGCGTGGACAAAGGCAGCCATTCCACCAACTCCGATTACTGAATCCCAGCATTCGCGTTGGTTGGTAGAAATTCCTTGTCAATGAACCTACGCCGGTGGAGCTCCTCCATTTCGCTTGCTGTCATCTCTGTCTGTTTAACTCGAACCCTCAGGTGGTCCTCCATTGGTAGCATTTCCAGTCTTTGCTCGTCTTCGCTACCAGCTGCGAAACAGTTCATATAGATAAAATTTAGCACGGTCAGGCAGTGTCCCTCTGCGGATTGTTCGCATAGAAGTAGTTCAGCATTGCTTGACTCTTCTCTAAGGCACGTTGTACGCGGTCATTTATCTGTTGCTTGTCGTCCGGGAGACTCGATCGTGGGTGTTGAGCCTCGCTGGTTCGTGACTCTTCCTCTTGATACGCGGCTGGTTCTTACTCCTAGTCGTCGTGGCGAGGGTGGTCAACTGCATGGCTGTCGAACAGATTGTTGAATTCCTTCGTGAGAGGATCGTTTTCATCCATGAACATGAACTCGTTGCCAGGAGAACGAGGCTGAAGCTCCTGGCTTTCCTGTTTGGATTGTTTTTGTTGCTGCCTTTGTGACTGCGATTGAGATTGAGACTGGCGCTCAGCAACCTGTTGTGAATGCTGCGACTCAGACGCAACGATGGACTCATCATTATGGTCGTTCTAGTTCGCGTTATTCTCTGCCTACCAATACTGGTTGTTGTTTTCCTGTGGAGGTTCTTTTGGCTGAATTGGAGACGGCTGATTGGAAGGTCTCTTCAATGACTTAAAAACTGTTGTCGTTGGTTCGGGTTGATTGAGGATTACCGAACTCTTCTGTTGCGATGGTCTTGGTTTCGTGAATTTCTTTTCTTGCGGAGAGTAGTACTGAGGTTGTTGCTGCTGTTGGCGGGGCTGTTGCTGATTTTGTTCTTATCGAGCCGTTATCTTATTCTGAAGTTTTGAAGTTGGTGCGGTTTGACGCAACCCAGTGACGGCAATCTTGGGCATTTCCTGGACATCTCCCATCTACTAATTGTAAGTGTAGTGTGACTCGTGGTCTTGCATTACGGGTTGAGCTGGAATGTACAGCCTGTCATTTTCCATCTGCTTCTTTGAGTAGTAGTTGTTCTCATGGATCGTGGGGACCTGCGAGCCAGCATACTGTCTCACCATCTGTTCTCGGGTGAATGTCTGCTCATTCGGTAAGTTGTAGTGGACAAATGACTCGTCGATACCCTGCTGGTTGCGTGAACTTTGCTTATCAGCGTTTCTAATGTAACTGTTGGAGGCTGGTTCGATGACCTAACTCTAACGGAGATGCTGGCTCTCCCGAGGCATAGATTTCTTCGACATTGGAGTGCCTGACATCACCTGTTGATTAGTGGGAGGAAAGTAGCCTTGGATGCTGGGAGCAGAGCGATAGTGCCGGAGGGCCTTGACAGATGGCACCTCAGTGATATACTTGTTAAAGATGCTGTTGATTTCGAGTTCCTTGGCAAGTAACAGGTCTTGTTTGTTTTAATTGCCGCTGAGCTCGCGATAATCCACGTCGAGGTAGAGCTTGATAACGCCTTGGGGTGTGATTCCGAGCAGTTACTCAGCTATCTCAGGATAGATGTTGTAGTGCATCAGCTGACAGCATAAGTCGAACAGTCGAAGTTAGTTCTCCTTGATCTGTCGAAGGGTCATTTCTCCGATAGCTTGACGTAGGCTGCTCGGAACGTACTCATAGTAGATGTTGAAGTGACGAGCATTGCGATTGACAGTCGCCCGCATGATTCTGATTAGGCTGCCGTGACGCAGCTGCGAGTGCGCTTCTACCTTGCCTCGAAGTTCCTCGTACTACTGGTCACGGAACCTTCGAGTGAGTCTCACCACTGCCGACTGGTTATCAGGGACACCGGACCCAAACGGATAGCGGTGTAGCATCTCGAGGGTATATGCCGGTTGCATCATAGGGTCCATCCTGTTCATAGCTGCGAAATTAATTATAGCCTCACACCGGCTGATAAACCTATCGGTGGTATTAGAAAATGTCAAAGAAACGGGGTAGTGAGCTGAAGGATAACAACATCAGTTCGAAGCTGCTTGGAACTAATGTGCAGGACATCAACATTGAAAAGTTCCGGGAGGTTACAGCAGGCAAGCAGAAGTACTAACTCGGCGGGAAACTTACCCTACCCCTGCTGAAGACCCTAACCAATAAGTTTGCGCCAGAAATCATGTTTACAGTTACGCTACCTGACCAAGGACTCACCAATCTCGAGGCCCTGGAGGAATGCGAGAACCTGATGGTGCTGAATGTCGCTGGTAACAGCATAACTTCCATGGAGCCACTGAAACGTATGAAATAGCTGAAGTTTCTAAACGTCGCAAATAATGCGGTGAGCAGTCTCGAGCCACTAAAACTACTGGTGAAGTTAGTCAACCTGCACTTGGAGGGCAACAACATCAAGGTACCGTTGGAGTTTAGAGTAGACTACGGAGGCCCTTCGACCCCTGACCAACTGCGAACTACTCAGGAATATGTACCTGCAGACCATCTCTGGCAATTCGGTGAGCCCAGTGTGCTCCCAGGCAGGCTACCGTACAGCTATTTTCGAATTGCTAACTCAGCTCAAACGCCTCGATGGTACTTCCAACTATAAACTCAGGTGTTCCCATCGGAGTGGAGCTGAACAACGGAGTCGAGCTTGTTCGCAAGAATAAGAAGGAGTTCAAGATGGAAATCAAGAACAACGGACCGTTTTACTCGGCCAAATATCCAAGTTTACTGCTAACGAACTATCCTCCTTTGCAGGGCGAGCCATAACTCAAGAAGAGCATTGCCGACTGCCGAAGCGCGATCAATTCATTGGAAATCCGGCTCAAGGCTGTGATGATCAAGTGACTACTAGCTATAGTTATTACTCTTCATGGAAAAGTTAAAGAGCATGTTCAAGCCGTCAAAGCCCAAGCCAGTCGAACAGAAGCAACCCTCGCCGGCATAGATGCTGGAGCAAGCAATGTTCACCTTGTTGGCTTGGCGAGACTTCCCACCAGAGCAGTTGGCAAACCAGCTGAACTCCCTTACCGATCAATTACTATGGGCTGATAAGAACTCGCCCTAGACGATCTCCAAGATTGTCGAGGCTGAACTCTTCGACCAAACACTCTCCAGTATCTTCGCAGAGCATCGGGTGGCAGTATTGCAGATGTCGACGCTGCTGCTAAGCAACCTAAAGACTCAGCAGACGGTGGACTATCTTATGGGCTGTGAACTGAGTCGGTGTATACTTCTGACAGACAGTTCCAACGATGACGAGGTCGAGAGCTACTACGTGGGCTGGTTGCGTGCCTACTCTCAGAGAATTACCAAAGATAATGCCAGGACATTAGTTTATGGGGACCACTGCAACCTATTGGAGCGATGTGCAAGCTACAGTAACAGTGAGGATTCAATGATGCGTACGACCAGCCTCAACGTGATTCTGAACCTCATAAAAAGTAACGAGTAATGCTATTGCAGTGGATCTCGATGAGCTGAGGCCATGCTTGGTCAGCGAGGGCTTCACAGTGTTCTATGTGAATCTCTGCGACCTGTTTAACGAGACGCTGCTTGAAATCGACAAGGAGCTGCTTAGCCTCAATGAAGTCAAGCTGCCAGCCTTCGCGAAGATGCTTGAGGACCTGGATGATCTACTATTGTTCTTCGATGATCTCAGCACTGTCAAGGACCCAAATATCGTGAGGATGGTAGGAACCGTAGTGTACGAATACCTGCTGCTGCCGTCTTTACTGAGTTCAATGCGCCTCAAACATAATGGTAAGATATCTGTGAACTTGGCCATCTTCGTGCTGGTGAGGATGATGAGACTGCTGGAGAACCTCGGAGTCATCAACATTGTCGTCAGGCTCATGTTCTGCCCCGGTGCAAGTGCCGAACAGTGGGTGGAGCCACCTACCATGTCAAACAGCAATCGATCAGCGAACATACGCAAGCTACTTCAGGGATAGGTGCTCGGGCTGTAATGCATTCGCATTGATGAAATCAGGGAGAGTCTGTTCAGCTTTTTTAAAAGTAAGGATGATAATCTGATATACCTCATGACCACGCTGTTCCTCGTGATAATCAAAAGCAAGTCGCTTGACAAGAAGGTCAGGGAGGAATGTGGGTTATGTCTTCGTTCTGATGATCCAATAACGCGTCGGACTCGCTCGGATCTCAACTCGGTGTTGTGTCAGCATATGGAGGCATCCTCACACTTTCGAGTTATTACTATGAAGAACATCGCTGCGCTTCTGGTAGAGACCAGCATGGTCAAAAACGACTGTGAACTCACCCAGTAAGCAAGAAATAGTCTGTGTACCGCCTACCAACAGTATATCGTTGCTGGAAGGGAATCACTGAAAGATAGTTCCCAGTACGACAGAATTGCTGAGTATTTCGAGAATGATGCCAAGTATATTAGCCAGCGCCTCCTTGATACCCCTACTCTCGGCCGAGAGGCCTTCAGTGTTCCCGACGTCTCCGATTAACGTACTCAATTGTTAAAGACAGGCAGGTCTCAGCTTCTATGAACGGATACCCGGCAACCAGTACGAGCTGCAGCGTCACAACCTTCTTATGTTCGTACTTCTGAGGAAATTACGGTACATGCTGATTCGGGAAAGTAAACTTCCACCTGATGAGCAGAATCTTGAGAAGTTGTATAATAGCCGGCTAACGAGCTAAGCAGGAAACTACCGACCCGGAGAGTTCTACGATATCAAGGGGAGAAAGTTCTATCCGTGCAGCATTGTCGGCGATAAGGTGGAGATCCCATGGTACTATTGTGACTCATTTAGTTACATTGTGGAGGACGATCTCCACTTCATTCTCGCGGTCCCGGAGAACAGTAAGCTCAAGATCGTGGTCAACTTAAAATTCAAGTTCGTCAACCCAGTTGTGGACCATCGCAATATCAGCCGCATTACGCTTGGAATCAGAGGGTACGACACGGTTCGGCATGAATACATCTCCAAAGAAAACCTGGAGTTGTACTGCTCCAACGAGTTTGTTAGTCGAAACGTCGCAACACAGCTGCTCGCAAAACGCAGTCTCAACCGTCAAGCCTAACTGTCATTCATCAGTAAGTTACTCACCAATAGCTAGAAGGACCTCCCCTGCATCGATCTGCTCTGATTATGGTAGTGTAAACAATGCAGTCACTTTAGTATGCGATCGATAGCTTTTAGTACCTCCTCCTTGTCCAGCTCCACCTTTTTTGTCGCAGTCGGTTTAGTCTGAATGGTCTGCCGCTGCTCGTCTCCCTTCGTCAGCAAGCCCATGCTGCTGTTCTCTTTGTTCCTCACTTCGAATTCCTACAGCACACTGCGCTTGCACTTTGGGTTGCAGCAGACCACTCTTCCCTTGCTTCCATGCTTGGTAACGTATACGCTCCAGTTGCACAGCTTGCACAGTGGGATGAATTTGTAATCTAAATCACTCGCTGATGGCTACCAGTCGAAAAGAACACGTAGTAGAGAGCACCCTGCCTCAACACCAGCAGGTTGGCAGGCTCTAGATCCAGTGGTTATTAGTTGAACAGCAGAAGAACAGCATCCACAATCTCCTGAAAATCCCCACGCTGTGGTTTGAGGTCTAACTTCCGCATGATGTGACTGCGTTCTTCCAGTAGCAGCTTCAGTGACTCTACAAGTAGTGTGCCGCTGTACTCTTGTCGAAGTAGATGCCTGAAAAGATCTGGCTGAGGTACTCTCCCACTGCTGAAGACTGCTCAGTCATAACAATACAATTAAAACAGATCAGCGTTGTCGGTTTGGCACAAAACTACAGTTCTGCATCATCCTCGCAGCTACGGCTTCGCGCTGCTATTCCAACCATTTCTCACGTTCCTTTTGTCGGTTTTTGCAGAAATCATACAGGGATAGACCCGGTGTGCTCACTGTTCGGATCTTCTCTGCCAATAACATACTCTTTTGGTTCAGAGATGGGCGGAACGGTTGTTACTCGGGCGCTTAATGAGATCTAACTATGCTCAGCAACTCGTGCCTTTCGTGAGGAAGGAGCTGAGAAAACAGATTTCCCATCGCGACGATAAATTCTTATTCGGTAAGTGTCCTCTTTGCCATTTCCATTTCAGCGAGTACTGGGGCGACTATCCTCAACACTTCTCTTTCTAAAGCTGCAATATCGACATTCTTCGAGTTTATTCTGCCATCATAGTCGCTGTCGAGGAGCTAAAAGATGTGCCTGAAGGAGCGTTGCTTATGCTATTCATGTATCTCTTTCGATCTGCCACCAACCTCAAATCTTGATTATTTAAGGGGGCTGCCATTGGCCTCTGTCTTTTGGCAGCATCGCGTGATGTTGAGTTAATGTTTCATATTCTTTTCGGTCGAACCTAGCCTACCGCTTTTCGGTCGAGACTTTGGTCGGCTGTTCATGGCTTTCTCCATCTCCTCCTTCTTTGTTCGGAGATGCTGTAATCTTGTCTTCCGTTCCTCCTCGTACTTCTTCATTCGTATCTCGAACGGGACCCCATTCACAATCATCTACGATAGTTCATTCACTTGAGGGCGGAAACTTCCAACGTCTGGCCTCGATATTTGCAGCTCCTGAGAAAGTCGCTTTTTCATTGCCTCTTCGTACAGCTCATCGAACTTCGAGGTTGTCGTTGCGGTGGTCCTGGAAGCCGACACCTTTCTGGAGTAGTCGTTGATGGTTGGGTGGAAGCTACATTCAGCCATTTACTCGGCCTCTTTCAGCTTCTTCAGGCTTGTTAAACGGTTAGAACTCTGCGCCTTTCCCTTGACTGCTGTAAGTACCTCTGGCCGATCTCTCCTTAGCTTCTCGACAATAAGTTCGGAGAGTGGATTAATCTCTGGTTGGAAGGTCAGCTAATCCTGCTCCTTTGCTCGAAATAGGTCAGCTCGCTGTTGGGTCCTTTTGCGACTCTCTTAGATGATGCGCATATTTCTTTCGTAAAGCATGGCACCACGATTCATTGCAGTCTAACAGTTGCTATCCAAATTCTCGTCCTTTTGAGAGGATCGTAGCTGCTTCACCACCTGCTTGATATTCTTTGGACTTAAGTTGTTGTCGAAGCAGTATTTGCGAGCTGCTGCCAAGACCTCCTGCTACTCTGTGCTTAACTTCTTCTCCGTTGAAGGCATTTTTATCTTTTGATCGGTCGTGCCTCGATGCTTGGTTTGGTCTGCTACGCTATCATTGTCTTCCTCATGAGAGGAGTCTAGCATCCTTTAGAGCACTAGTTGGCTGCTCACTCGATCTCTAACCACGGTCCCCTTCATGAAATTTAAATCCACCAGCCTATAATTTAATGTTCAATTAGTGGTGCACCATCGAGTCGGATCCAGGAGTCTTCAC
>Ga0075152_10004112_pt1 | contig 10029 bp, 3 predicted proteins | sample JI61114C2DNA_FD_70964 | JGI IMG/M metagenome (GOLD analysis project Ga0075152, IMG submission 70964) | Wastewater effluent complex algal communities from Wisconsin, to seasonally profile nutrient transformation and Carbon sequestration -... | ecosystem: Engineered > WWTP > Effluent > Algae...
GCTGCTGACCACTGTCTTGCCGATCGCCTTTTCTTCACTCCAAAGCGGGCGATGGCGAAACAGATAATCGATGGCAACCGCCAGATAATGATTCGACGGCAATAAGCCGACACCGGGTGCGACGATACCATGCCTGTCGTGATCGGTATCGCAGGCGAACGCGATATCGAATTTGTCTTTCATCGCAATCAACCTTTGCATGGCGTATGCCGACGAAGGATCCAACCGGATTCGCCCATCCCAATCCAGACTCATGAAGGAAAAGGTCGGATCAACGACTTCGCTGACAACCGTCAGGTCGAGTTTGTATTGCTCGGCGATACGCGCCCAGTAATGCACACCGGCACCACCGAGTGGATCGACACCCATCCGGATGTTTGAATCACGAATAATGTCGAAATCCAGCACATTGTTCAGGTCGGCAACATAGCTACCCAGATAATCATGTTCGCAGCTCGTATTTGCAGCGCGTGCAAGGGCGAACATAATTCGCTTTACATCGCCAAGGCCTTTCTCGATCAGGTGATTGGCTCTTTGTTCAATCCATTTCGTAACAGTGGTGTCGGCCGGGCCACCGTTGGGAGGATTGTATTTATAGCCGCCGCTGTCAGGCGGATTATGCGAGGGCGTAATTACGATGCCATCGCCGATGCCCGAACGGCGTTTGTGGTTATGGGCAAGAATGGCATGTGAAATCGCCGGTGTCGGTGTATACCCATTTTCTGCCGCAATAAAGGTAACAACGCTATTGGCAGCAAGCACTTCAAGCGTCGTTTCAAAGGCCGGCTGCGACAGTGCGTGGGTATCGATGCCGAGAAACAGCGGGCCATCGATTTTTTGCATTTTCCGGTAATCGCAAATTGCCTGCGTAATTGCCAACACATGCCATTCGTTGAAACTGTGATCAAGCGAACAGCCGCGATGCCCAGAGGTCCCGAAGCTTACCCGTTGCGATTGCACGCCGGGGTCCGGGCGCAAATCGGCATAGGCCGCCAGTAATGCCGAGACATCAAGCAGCAGAGCGTCTGGAACAGGTTTTCCCGCCAATGGATTTATTTTTGCCGTCATGTTCAGACTGCCGAACTTTTGTCGGCGATACGTTGTATCAACTGTTGCCAGGACTTTACGAATGCCTCGGCTCCTTCGCGTTGCAATTGTTCGGCGAGCGACGGGATATCGATTCCGTTTTGGGCGAAGGTCGCGAGCACGGTAATGGAACCGTCGCCATCATTATCCATCGCATCTGCTGGCGCGCCGTGTTCGGCATAGGCATGCAGGGTTTTTTCCGGCATGGTGTTGATCGTGTCGGGAGCAGCCAAGGCTTCAACATAGAGCGTATCGGACGCACTTGGATCCTTCGTGCCGGTACTGGCCCAAAGCAGGCGTTGTATACGCGCTCCGGAGTCGGCGAGTTTTTTCCAGCGATTGGATGCCAATAACTCGCAGTAGGCGCGATAGGTCCGCTTGCCGATCGCAATGCCGAGCTGGTTGCGCATGTTTGCAGGGACCTTGTCATTTACCGCAGTGTCCCAGCGGCTAATGAAAAGCGAGGCCACGGAGGCAATTTGCGGATCGAGTCCTGCCTCAATACGGCGCTCTATGCCACGCAAATAGGCTTCGGCAGCGGCGAGGTATTGTTTGTGTGAAAACAGCAGCGTGACATTGATCGGCACCCCGGCAAAAATCAGTTCTTCTATCGCCACGATGCCTGCGGGCGTGCCGGGAATTTTCACGAAAAGATTCGCGCGATCGGCCTGCTGATGAATTTGCCTCGCAGCCTTGATGCTGCCATCGGCATCGTGGCTCAGTAATGGCGATACTTCCATCGAGACCCAGCCGTCAATTCCGTCGCTCGCAATAAATATTGGGCGGAATAAATCGGCGGCCCGGCGCAAGTCTTCCAATGCGAGTTCGATAAAAATTATTTCATCCGATTTTCCGGCGCGATTTTTCTCCTGGATTGGCAGGTCGTAAATATGGCCACCGCCAATGGCGTTGTCGAAAATGGTCGGGTTGGAGGTCAAACCGGTGACCGAGAAATTTTCGATATAGCGGCGCAGATTGCCGTTATCGATTAATTCACGGGTGATGTTATCCAGCCAGAGACTCTGGCCAAGATTATGGAGCTGCAGTGTTGGTTTCATTTTTGGCCCTGCGCCGGCAACAGGAAGTCCGGCAGCTTTTTAGTGAGTAAATTGCCGATGCATTCGATCACCAGATCGGGTGCCGGCGTGATGGGCGCGGTCAATGGCTCGTGGGCGTAATGGCCCTGGCGAACAAAGACCGTGGTCAATTTTTCGCCCAGTGTTTTTTTCATTGCGGCAAGCAGTCTTGGCTTATCGTCGATCATTACGTAATGCGCTGCCGGGAATCGGACTTGCATGGCATCCAGACTCAGTTCCTTGTGCTGGTAGATCAGCACGCGACCCTCGACCAGATCCCAGATGCCGGAGCGTTGAATCTTGCGCGGCTGAAATACCATTTCGCCGTCCGATAAAATGACGGTGCTTCCCAGAGAATTCAAATGCTGGACCGCAGCGATGGCATCCGGATAAAAGCGTTCATTGAATGGGTAATCCAGCAAAAACGAAGACATTTGCAATAAAGCCCATTCGTTGTCGTTACCGGCACGGAACAATTGCAGGGTGGCGAGATAATCGGCGTAGCCCAGGCTAATGCGTAACTCGTCGTAAATTTTCCAGTAGCGTTTCCGTTCTGTTTCGCCGAAAGCATTGTCCAGGTGCTGGCCAAGATCGGACGAGAAGCGATCGGTATCGAGCAAGGTATTGTCGACATCAATCAAAAATACCACGGGCATGGCGCTCAGCATGGTGGCGATTTATCCGGTTCGGGATCATGCCAGACATCGTTTTCTTCAACGATTAATTGTGCGGATTCAGGTCCCCAGCTACCAGGTGCATATTCACTGATGGGTTCCATATCGGCATTCAGAACCGGATCTATCACACGCCAGGCAGCTTCGACACTATCGTCGCGTGTGAACAGCGTCGGATCACCCTGGATCGCATCGCGTAACAGCCGTTCATAGGGAAGGGTTTCACTGCGTGCCTGATGGCGGGCTATCAATTCGACCGGCTCGCCGCGCATTTCAAGTCCGTGCTGCTTGACCCGGGCACCGGCAGAAATGATGACTTCGGGGCTCAAGCGGAAACGAAAATAATTGGCCGTTGCGTGACTGATGTCGTCAAAAATCGCGATGGGCGGACATTTCAGTTTTACCACCACTTCGGTCGCGGTAATCGGCAGCGATTTCCCGGCACGAATATAAAAAGGCACGCCTGACCAGCGCCAGGTGTCGATATGCAAACGCAGCGCGGTAAAGGTCTCTACTTGCGAATCGGCGGCGACCCCGGCTTCATCGCGATAGCCGTGGAATTGCCCGCGCACGACTTCGGCCGGATTGAGCGGACGCATCGCACGGAACAAGCGCAGCTTTTCCGTACGCATCGATTCCGCATCACGCCCGACCGGAGCATCCATGGCCAGCAATGCAATCACTTGCAGTAAATGGTTCTGTACCACGTCGCGAATCGTGCCGACCTCCTCGAAAAAAGCACCGCGGCCCTGCACGCCGAAGTTTTCCGCCATGGTGATTTGCACATTGTCGACATAATTCCGATTCCAGATCGGCTCGAGAAAGGCATTGGCGAAACGGAAATACAAAAGATTCTGTACCGCTTCCTTGCCCAGATAATGATCAATCCGGAATATCGAGGCTTCATCAAAAACTTCATGCAAGGTTCGATTAAGCGCTCTTGCCGAAGCCAGGTCGCGGCCGAAAGGCTTTTCGACCACCACGCGGGCGTTGGCTGCACATCCAGAAGCGGCCAGGCCCTGCACGACAGGCCCGAATAAACTGGGAGGAATGGCGAGATAGTGCAATGGACGTGTGGCTTCTCCCAGCTCATGTTTAAGTCGGGCGTAAGTCGCGGGATCCTGATAATCGCCGTCAACGTAGTGCAGTTGTGCCGACAATTTTGCAAACGCGTTCTCATCTATGCCGCCATTGTTTTTAAGACTGTCGTGGGCACGCTCGCGCAATTTCTCGAGCGTCCAGCCGGCGCGCGCCATTCCAATAATCGGTATATCCAATTCGCCGCGCTTGATCATTGCCTGCAGTGCGGGAAATATTTTCTTGTACGCCAAATCACCAGTCGCACCAAAAAAAACCAGGGCATCGGAATGAGCTAGGGTCATATCAGGTCACTTTCTGTGGAAGAACGAAGTCGGTTAATGCTAACTTCAATCCTGTGTTCCCGGTAATCGTCAATTAACTTAATTTTATTGTCATGTTGTTCGATGCCGTCGACTGAAATTACCGACTCTTCCGGCTTTTTCATATCGGTGTGCAAGGTCTGGATAAACATGATCTTGTAGCTGCTGCTGCCAAAACGGTAGCTCATGGAATAGCGGGTCCAGTCTTCCGGTATGCAAGGCGAAAAGCTCAGGGTGTTGCCTTCGCGTTTCAGGCCGAGCAAGGATTCCAGCATCAACCGGTACATCCAGCTTGCCGATCCGGTGTACCAGGTCCAGCCACCACGTCCGGTATGCGGTGCCTGGCCATAGACATCGGCGGCCATCACGTAAGGTTCGGTTTTATACGTCGCAACGCTATCGGCATCGAGTGCGTGATTGACCGGATTGATCATGTCCAGCAATTCCCAGGCTTTTTTGCTGTTGCCCATCTTGGCGAATGCCATCGTTGCCCAGATCGCGGCATGCGTGTATTGGCCGCCATTTTCACGCACACCAGGCACATAGCCCTTGATGTAACCCGGATTCATGTCGGATTTGTCGAAAGGCGGATCCAGCAATTGAATGAGGCCGGCATCGCGGCGAACCAGATGTTGGTCGAGTGAATTCATCGCAATTCTCGAATGCTCCGGATCGTTCACGCCGGAGAGCACGGACCAGCATTGCGAAATGGAATCCATCTTGCATTCGGAATTTATTTTCGAGCCCAAGGGGGAGCCGTCATCGAAATAGGCACGGCGATACCATTCGCCATCCCAGGCATGGGCTTCGATGTTTTGCCGAAGTTTCGCGACTTCGATCCGGCAAGTCTCCGCAAATATCGGGTCGCTTCGCATCGTCGCCAAATCGGCAAACGAGGAAAGCACTTCGATCATGAAAAACGCCAACCAGACACTTTCGCCCTTGCCATGGATACCGACCAGATTCATGCCGTCATTCCAGTCACCGGAACCCATCAAGGGCAGACCGTGTGTGCCGAAACGCAGACCATGTTGAATCGCACGCACGCAGTGTTCGTAGAGCGTGCCCGTTTCTTCCGAGCGACCAGGCAAATCGTAATAGGATTCTTCATCCGAATTTAGCAAGCGGCCACTCAGGAAGTGCCGGCTTTCATCGAGAACACCGGAATCACCGGTGCTTGTCACATAACGACAGGTAGCGAGTGGCAGCCACAGGTAATCATCCGAGCAACGCGTGCGCACCCCGCGTCCGGCCGGTGGATGCCACCAATGCTGTACATCGCCTTCCGGATACTGGTGTTCGGCGCAGCGTAGCAAATGTTCGCGTGCCAATTTCGGTTCCGCATGCACCAGTGCCATCACGTCCTGGAGTTGATCGCGAAAACCAAAGGCGCCGCCGGATTGATAGAAGCCGCTACGTGCCCAGATTCGGCAAGCCAGGGTCTGGTAAATCAGCCAGCCGTTTGCCAATACATCCAGCGTTGGCTCCGGTGTTTTTACCTGCACGGCGCCCAGCGTTTCTTCCCAGTACTGTTGCAGCTTCTCGAACGATGCACGTGCGGAGCCCGGTTTGCGAAGTCGTGCAGCAAGCTCGCGGGTTTGTTCCAGATCGCGTCCTGCACCCATGCGAAATATGATTTGTTTTTCCTGGCCGTCGGCAAGTTCAAATGGCACCTGGATGGCAGCGCAGGGATCCAGACCGGCGCCCACACGACCGGAAAGTCGTGCTCGCGACATGGCATCGGGATTCTTCAGTGAACCATTACGGCCGAGAAATTCGTTGCGATCACCGGTCACGCTGCGCGAGATGTCGTCGACATCGAAAAAGGCGACGCGGCCTGGGAATTCGCTGTTATAGGCATTGCGTGCGAACAGCGCACCGCTGGCAGCATCGATTTCAGTCACGACATGCATGGCGGATTTCGGACGCAAATCGCCCAATACCCATTCGACATAACCGGTCGCGGATAGCCGACGCGTACGACCCGAGCCGTTGCGTATTTTCAGCATTGAAAACTTGACCGAATCTTCCAGATCGACATAAATCCAGAGTTGCGAATGGATGCCGCCGGCCGTGTGCTCAAACACGCTGTAGCCAAAACCATGGCGCGTGACGTAAGGCATCGCGCCGCAGCACGGCTGCGGCGTCGGCGACCAGAAATGTCCGGTTTCTTCATCGCGCAAATAAATGGCTTCACCGCCCGAAGCTCCGACCGGATCATCACTCCAGGGCGTCAAGCGAAATTCGTGTGCGTTTTCACTCCAGGTATAGGCCAGCCCGCTTTCGGTGATCACGCTGCCAAAACCCGGATTGGCGAGCACGTTCACCCAGGGCAGCGGCGTCATATGTTCCTGTGCCGTGTTGATGATGTATTCGCTGCCGTCGGCACTGAAGCCGCCAAAATTGTTTGCCAGTTGCAGGTCTTCACGGGGCGTGTCCGGCATTGAAGGAGGTTCATGGCGATGGCTTCGTGTCGGGCTCAAACGTGCGACGCGCTTTTCAAGGATTGACCGACGATTGAATTGATCCGACAGACTACCGCTGCGATCGGCAACAATTACGCGTGCCACCGATTGCAGCAGAATGCGATCTTCATTCGAAATCTGTTCAAACGAACGCACGAAAATTCCGCCCGGGCGATCAATGGTCAGCGCTTCACTGCCAGTCGCGATCATTCCCATGATTTGATCCTGAAGCTGCTGGCGATAACCGACATGATCTTCATTCCAAATCACCAGATCGACGGCAAGACCTTTCAGGCGCCAGTAAGCGTGGCATTGAATCATCTGTCGGGCCAGATCGATATTGGCGGTGTCGGCAATCTTCAACAGCACGATCGGCAAGTCGCCGGAAATCGCATAACCCCAAAGCCCGGACTGTCCGCGTCTATTCTGGATCAGTACGGCAGAGTCGGCACGAAGCGATGGATTGGCGTAAATCACCGAACCGGCAAGACGCCGGTAAAGTTGCGCGTCGATGTCGCTCGCATTGATTTGTTTGAGCGTCACTCCGCTATGGGTCCATGCCAGATCGAAAACCCGATCTGCCATATGCCGGTCCTGGTATTTTTCCACCATGCCCAGGCAGGCATCGCGGTTATCGGCGGCACCGGTAACAAAATCAAGGGTAGCCGATTGTTCCGGCTCCAGTGTCATGCGGCAGCGAATAGCGACGATCGGATCGAGCACCGAACCCTCGCTGCCGGACAAGGCGTTGATGCTGTCGCTCAATGCCTGCGGTGCGGCCAGCGTTTTTCCGCGGCCGATGAATTTCATGCGATTGGTTTCATAGGACAGGTTGAAAACATCGGTACCGTTAACGGCAAGCAGATGAAACATCCAGGGCGTATGTTCTTCGGCCGAACGTGGCCGACGCGTGCACAAAATGGCCCGGCGTTCACCAATAATTTCGGTTTGCACAAATAGATTGCCGAACGAGGGCTGTGTCATGTCCGCGGCGGGGACGGCCAAAACCACTTCGGCATAACTCGTCAGTTCTATCGTGCGGCGCGTTTTCGAACGGTTCGTGATGCGGACACGCCTGATTTCAATATCGTCTTCGGGCGAGACCACGATTTCGGAATAGGTTTCGATATCGTTATCGCGACGTCGGAACTCGGCGCGTCCTTCGGAGAACACGGCTTCGTAACTCTGGGCCCGTTTGAGTGTTGGTTGATGCGTGGCCGACCAGAAATCGCCACTGCCGATATCACGCAGATAAATGAAGCTGCCCCAGTTGTCGCAGGTGCTGTCTTCACGCCAGCGTGTCACTGCCAAATCTCTCCAGCGACTGTAGCCACCGCCGGCATTGGTCACCATGACCTGATAACGGCCGTTCGACAATAGTTGCACTTCCGGTGTTGCCGTATTGGCATCCATGCTTGCATGCATGGAGGTTTCCGCGATATCGGAGAAAGCGGCGATTTCCGTCTCTTCAACACCCGCTTTTTGCACGATGTTGTTTTTCGGGATGCGTTCCTGCAGCAGCAACAAGGTGGCCTGGAAGGAAAGGTCGGACTCGAAACGTTTTTGCATGGGCTGATCGAGTAGCCAATAGGCCAGCGACAGCAAGCTCATGCCCTGATGATGTGCCATGAATGAGCGCACGATCACGCCTGATTCACTGTTGGTTTTTGTATTGCCAGATGAATCGTTGCGGGTCAGACGCGCAGGCGTGTAATCAATCGCCTCGTAAAAACCATACTCGGCTTCCATTCCAAAATCCGATAAACGTAGCAGATTTGCACAGGCCGCTTCGGCATCCACCATCAATGCCAGGGCAGAGGCGTAAGGCGCAATCACCAGATCGTCGGCCAAGCCGCGTTTGAGTCCTAGCCCCGGCACGCCGAAAGCATGATATTGATAATTCAGATTGGCATCGACCGTGTTGTAGCCCGATTCCGATACTCCCCACGGCAATCCGCGTTGATTGCCATAAGCGATTTGGCGCGAAACTGCGGCTTGATAAGTTTGGTCGAGTAGCGTGCCTCGGTAGGTCGGCATGACCAGAAGCGGCATCAGATACTCGAACATCGAGCCGCTCCACGAGACCAGAATCGGCTCGCCGCCGGCGCTGGTTTGCAAGCGACCGAGTGCGAACCAACTTTCCTGTGGTAGTTGTCCCTGGGCAATAGCGATAAAGCTGCAAAGCCTGGCTTCCGAAGCCAGCAAATCGTAAAAGCTGGCATCACGACGGAATTCGTCAACGTTATAGCCAATCGCCAGCAGATGACGGGTCGGGTCATACAGAAACTTGTATTCCATCGTCGCCAGTTCGCTTGCCTGCACGGCCAATGCATCGATCTGATCGATTCGGGCTTTGGCGCGTGCGACACCAAGTTCAACTTTGCGTTCGAATTCCTCAAGCCAGGCTTGTTGTGCTGTCGTTAAATCGTTTGAATTTTGTGCGTATCCTGTTTCCTGCCGACCATTGGCCAGATCATGTAGTGTCGGAATGGCATTGAAGTTTTGCCTGGATTCGAGGCGGGATTCGATGTCGTCTGGATATTCAGGCAATTGAAGCCAGGGAACGAGGTAGTTAAGTTCTTCCAGCATGCTTCGGCATTGGCTTTCCAAAGCGACTGCCCACCGGGCTGCTTCAGCTTGCATGCCATTGCTATCAATCTGATCGATGTTCAAAACCACAGCAGTCGCATTGGCAAGGATTGCTTCCAGTGCTTGCCAAGTTGCGAAAAGAGTATCGGGGCGAAGCATGCAGGTGCTGTCGATTAAAGTTTTCAATTGAATAGTGGCGGCGTCTTCCTGATTCTGGCCAGCATCCAGCAGCACCACGAACGTGTCACGAAGCCCTTCGAACAGACGAGTGGAAACGATTTTCTGATCAGGCAATGCGAGCATGCCTGCACGCAGTGTCAATAAATGCCCGGCAAGATTGCCGCTATCGACCGACGAGATATAGCGCGGTGTCAATGGCCGCAGGGTTTGAGTGTCATACCAATTGTAGAAATGCCCCTGGTGTCGCTCCAGCAATTCCATCGTGCCGAAAGTATTGATAGTGCGTTCGAGTAAAATTCCGGTCGGGATATAGGAAAAATCCCAGGCCGATAAATTCGCCAACAATGCCATGCCGATATTGGTCGGTGAAGTGCGATGCGCAATGATTGGCCCCGGTTGTTCCTGGAAATTGTCGGGCGGCAACCAATTGTCTTCTACACCCACGAAGCGCTCAAAGAATGACCAGGTCTTGCGGGCGATCCTGTGCAAAAACCGGGTCTGTTGATTGCTCAGTTTGGTTTCATTGCGGGCCAATGGTTCACTGATCCACCATGCGATG
>Ga0075152_10004113_pt1 | contig 10028 bp, 7 predicted proteins | sample JI61114C2DNA_FD_70964 | JGI IMG/M metagenome (GOLD analysis project Ga0075152, IMG submission 70964) | Wastewater effluent complex algal communities from Wisconsin, to seasonally profile nutrient transformation and Carbon sequestration -... | ecosystem: Engineered > WWTP > Effluent > Algae...
CGTCGTCCTGTGGAAGCCGGCCCTCACGCAGAGCCTCGCGGCGCAGGTCATCGTCGACGTGCTGGAGGCGGCGGGGCTGCCCCGCGGTGTCATCAACATGGTCCCGGGCCACGGACGCCTCGTGTCCGACATCGCGCTCGCCAGCCCGCACCTGGCCGGCATCCACTTCACCGGCTCCACCGGGGTCTTCCAGGGGCTCTGGAGGCAGGTCGGCGAGAACATCGCCGGCTACCGCGGTTACCCGCGCCTCGTGGGGGAGACCGGCGGCAAGGACTTCGTGGTGGCGCATCCCGGCGCAGACCGGTCGGCGCTCGTCACCGCCCTGGTCCGCGGGGCCTTCGAGTACTCCGGGCAGAAGTGCTCGGCGGCGTCCCGGGCGTACGTGCCGCGCTCGGTGTGGACGGCGATCCGCGACGACCTGATCGGGCAGACCGAGGCGCTCGCCGTCGGCGACGTGCGCGACCTGGCGAACTTCACCTCGGCCGTCATCGACCAGCGTGCGTTCGCGAAGCTGTCGGGCGTCATCGATGCGTGCCACGCGGACCCGTCGATGACCGTCCTGGCCGGCGGCACCTACGACGACTCGGTCGGCTGGTACGTCCGGCCGACGATCGTCGCCTCCGACGACCCTGGCGCGGACATCTTCCGCACCGAGTACTTCGGACCGATCCTCGGCGTCCACGTGTACGAGGACGCGCGCTACGACGACGTGCTCGGCCTGGTCGACACGGCGTCCCCCTACGCCCTCACCGGCTCGGTGTTCGCGACCGACCGACGAGTGATCGAGCGCACGATGTCGCGGCTGCGGTTCACCGCAGGCAACTTCTACATCAACGACAAGCCGACCGGCGCGGTCGTGGGGCAGCAGCCGTTCGGCGGGGCCAGAGCGTCCGGGACGAACGACAAGGCCGGCTCGCTGTGGAACCTGATCCGGTGGGCCAGCCCGCGGTCGATCAAGGAGACCCTGGTGCCGCCGACCGCCACGGGCTACCCGCACATGCAGCCGGACGCGTAGGGAGTCAGCGGTGGGCGGCCAGCCAGTTGTCGCCGGCCCGCTGCTGGTTGTCGAGCGTCTCCAGGATGAACGGGGCCGCCTGCTGCTCCAGCACCGGGCCCAACACGGGGATCTTCACCGTGATGGTGCCCTCGTAGTCGACGGCGCAGCCGGACGCCGTCGGCGCGAGCCGGGCGTCGGCGTCCATCTCGACCGGGAAGCCGACGACACGGACCGACAGGCGGGCCTGACGCGATCCGTCGGCGGAGGCGTCCCCCCATGTCATCGTCTGTTCGATGGGGATGCTGGCGCCGACGAGCTTGGCCATCTGGGGCGGCGGCGCGACGCGGGCGGTGATCCTGGTGGTGGCACCGCCTCCGTCCGGCAGGACCTCCTCGGTGCTGTCGGTCCCGCCGAGATCGACGCAGGTCTGGGCGAGGAACGCCGGGTCGATGCTCATCGCATAGACGCGGTCACAGGTGTCGGCGAATTCGTGCCGGGCGGTGAGTTGCATGTCGCCATTCTGGGCCACCGGACGGGCGAATCTCGTGCGGCGCGCGTCCGAGACCGGTAATGTTGGCAAGAGATAGGGCAACTCAGCGAGGAGTTAACCCATGACGCGTCGGGGTCCTGCGTCCCCGTCCCGCTCGACCGCACCGAGTGGGACGCGGGTCACGACCGCGCGCGTCGTCGACCTCCCCCACATCGCGCCGGACCGGGTCCACCAGGGCCTAGGCCGGCGCACCTCACCATTCCTAACCTGGAGACTGCAGTGACCGTTGTGACCAACCAGATGCTCGTCGCGGAGATGACCGGCCCGGACGACCTTCGATTCGACCTGTTGCCCCCCGAGGACGGACAGGGCGATCATCGGCTGAAGGTGGTCACGCGCAAGCCCATGTCGTTGACGCGGATCATGCCGCACCTGGCCTCCCTCGGCGTGGAGGTGACCGACGAGAACCAGTCGGCGTGCGATGTCGACGGTGACCGCATCCTGATCTACACCCTGGGCTTCCGCGAGGCCGAAGGGGTCGACTTCGAGACCGAGGACATCAACCGGTTCGCGAACGCCCTGCGTGCGTCCTACTTCGGCAACGCCGAGGCCGGACGCCTCGCCCGCCTCGTCATGACGGCCCGCCTGAGCTGGCAACAGGTGGCCATCCTGCGCGCGATGAGCCGCTACCTGATGCAGACCGGGACGCCGTTCAGCCAGACCTACCTCGCGAACGCCCTGCGGGCCAACCCCGGGATCGCCGCCGCGCTCGTGGCCGCCTTCGAGATCAAGTTCGACCCGGCGCGGGAGTTCCCGGACGACGACGCCCGCCGCGCCGCGTTCGAGTCGGCCGCGCGCGACATCGAGGCGTCCCTGGACGCCGTCGCGTCCCTCGACCACGACCGGATCATCCGGATGTTCCTCGCCCTGGAGCGGGCGACGGTGCGCACGAACGCCTTCGCCGCCGACCAGCCCGCCCTGGCCTTCAAGCTGCTGCCGCGCGAGCTGGAGTTGCTGCCGGAGCCGCGTCCGCGCTTCGAGATCTTCATGTACGCGCCCGACGTCCACGGCGTCCACATGCGCTTCGGCAGCGTCGCCCGCGGCGGCCTGCGCTGGTCCGACCGTCCGGAGGACTTCCGGACCGAGGTCCTCGGCCTCGTCAAAGCCCAGATGGTCAAGAACACGGTCATCGTGCCGGTGGGCGCCAAGGGCGGGTTCGTCCCGCTGACGCTGCCCGACCCGGCCGTCGACCGCGCGGGCTGGCAGGCCGGCGGCGTGGCCGCCTACAAGAAGTTCATCAACACGCTGCTGAGCGTGACCGACAACATCGTGGACGGCGCGGTCGTCCCGCCGAAGGACGTCATCCGCTACGACGGCGACGACCCCTACCTGGTGGTGGCGGCCGACAAGGGCACCGCGACGTTCTCCGACATCGCGAACGGCATCGCGATCGAGCGCGGCTTCTGGCTCGGGGACGCCTTCGCCTCGGGCGGGTCGGTGGGCTACGACCACAAGGGCATGGGCATCACGGCCCGCGGGGCGTGGGAGGCGGTCAAGCGCCACTTCTTCGAGATGGGCCGCGACTGCCAGACCCAGGATTTCACCTGCGTCGGCATCGGCGACATGGCGGGCGACGTCTTCGGCAACGGGATGATGCTCAGCGAACACATCCGGCTCGTGGCGGCGTTCAACCACCTGCACATCTTCCTCGACCCCAACCCGGACGCCGCGGCGTCCTTCGCCGAGCGCGTCCGGCTGTTCAACCTGCCGCGGTCGAGCTGGGGCGACTACGACGCGAAGCTGATCAGCGCCGGCGGCGGGGTCTTCCCGCGGTCGGCCAAGTCGATCCCGATCTCGCCCGAGGCGCGGACGGCCCTGGGCCTGGCTGACGACGTCGAAACGATGACCCCCAACGAGCTGATCAACGGCATCCTGAAGGCCCCGGTCGACCTGCTGTGGAACGGCGGCATCGGGACGTACGTGAAGTCGTCAGCCGAGCTGAACACCGACTGCGGCGACAAGGCCAACGACGCGGTGCGCGTCAACGGGGTCGAGGTCAGGGCGTTGGTCGCGGGCGAGGGCGGCAACCTCGGCTGGACGCAGGCCGGGCGCGTCGAGTACGCCCAGAACGGCGGCCGGATCAACACCGACTTCATCGACAACTCCGCGGGCGTCGACACGTCCGACCACGAGGTCAACATCAAGATCCTCCTGGCCCCCGAGGTGGCGTCCGGACGCCTCACGATGGAGCAGCGCAACGAACTCCTGGCGTCGATGACGGACGACGTGAGCAAGCTCGTCCTCGCCCACAACATCGACCAGAACATCGCGCTGGCCTGCGGAACCTACCGCAGTCCCGCGATGGCGCCGTCGCACGAGTCGTGGATGCGGATCATGGAGAGCCATGGACGCCTCGACCGCGGCCTGGAGGGGCTCCCGACCAGCAAGCAGATGCAGCAGCGGATCGCCGCCGGCCAGGGCCTGACGCGTCCGGAGCTCTGCTCGTTGCTGTCGTGGACGAAGATCTGGCTGGCGGACCTGATCCTCGAGTCCAACCTCCCCGACGACCCGTACCTCGCCGACCGGCTGACCATGTACTTCCCGAAGGCGCTCCGCGAGCGGTACGCCGACGCGATGCCGCGGCACCGCCTGCACCGCGAGATCGTCGCGACGGTGACCGTGAACCGTTTCGTGAACAGCCAGGGCATCACTAGCTACTTCCGGCTCTCGTCGGAGACCAGCTCCAGCATCGAACAGATCGTCCGTGCCCAGCTGGCGGCCCGCAACATCCTCCAGGTGGCGCGCCACGAGCTCGGGATGCCGAAGGCGGGCGTCGACCCGGTGGTGGACGCGGCCGTCCGGGTCGAGATGCGGAGGATGGTCGAGCGGGCCACGAGGTGGCTGCTGAACAACCGCCGTGGCGTCCTCGACATCAGGACGGAGTCGACGTTCTTCTCCGAGGGCGTGCAGGTCGTGTTGGCGGGGCTCAAGGGCCTGATGACGCCGCGCCACCTGTCCGGCTTCACCGAGCAACGCGACGCGTACCTCGCCGGCGGGGTGGCCCCCGAGTTGGCCGAGCTGGCCGCCATGGCCCGCTACGCCCACATCGCGCTGCCGATCGTGCAGACGGCGTCCAAGGCGGGACGCGACGTCATGGAGGTGGCCCGGTTGCTCTTCAAGGTGTCCGGCACGCTCGGACTCGACCGGCTCTTCGACGCCACCGCCGAACTGCCGGTGCTCGGGCGCTGGGACCTGATGGCCCAGGCCGCCATGCGCGACGACCTGCAGCGGCTGGAGACCGACATCACGGCGGCCGTGCTGGCGGCCGCGCCGGGGGAGGCCGACGCCGACAAGGCGATCGAGGCCTGGCTGGAGAAGATCGACGGAGCCGAGGGCGAACTGCGGACCCTCCGGGAGATCTCCCAGGGCTCGGCCGACCTCGCGAAGCTGTCCGTGGCGCTGCGCACGATGCGAGCGATGCTCGCCTGAGCCTCGATCCGCCGGGGTGGTGGGTGTGCCGTGACGGCGAATGCTCCTGCGACAAGGAAGAATAGGACTTGCGACAGTTCAATTCGACCCATTGACAGGAGCACTCGTAGTGCGAGTCTGCCACACCCTTGAGCCGGTTTTCGACGACCCGAACCTGATCGCCTTCGGGGGGTTGCCGGCGGTGATGACGCTGGCCGAACAGGCTGGCCTGCACGACCTGGTCGACGATCATGTGACGGTGCCGGGCACGGCCGGGGCGAACGCGTCGGTGAAGGTGACGGCGATCATCGCGGGCATGATCGCCGGCGCGGACTCGATCAGTGACCTGGACGTGCTGCGCCATGGCGGCATGGGGCGGGTGTTCACCGGCCTGCGGGCATCGACCACGCTGGGCACCCACCTACGCGGCTACCGGTTCGGGCACGTCAGGCAGTTGGACGCGGTCGCTTCCCGCCTACTGGTGAGGTTGGCGCAGGTGTCGCCGATCCTCGCTGGCGCTGACCGACTCGTCTACGTGGATGTCGACGACACGGTGCGGGAAACCCACGGTTACCGCAAGCAGGGTGCCGCCTCGGTTCTCTGGTCACCAGAGCAGGGGTGCGGCCACGAGCGCGACGACCGTTGTGAACGCTGCCTGGGTAACCTCGATCAGGGACCCTAGGGTGTCGCCGGTCAGGCCGCCCAGCCGCCTCATCAGGTGTCGTTGCCACAGATGGGCCACCAGCCAGGCCGTCGTGGTGGCGATGGCGAACCCGACCAACCCCCTGGCACCTCCGGCGACCCAGCCCGTCAGCATCGCGATGACGAGGACCAGTCCGGCGGTGACCCGGCACATCACGACGCTGGTGACCCCGGCGAACAGCGCTCCGAAGCCGTCGGGGCGGGCGGAGGGGACGCGGTTCGTCGTTCCGGCCAGGACGGGCACGCGGCCCACCGCCGGCATGAGAAAGAGGGCTCCGGGCAGCAGTGAGTCGTTCGCCAGGGCCGGCGAGAGGAGCGCGGCCACGTCCAGCAGCAGCAACAACACGAGGGTGGTCACCCCCATCGGGCCGATGTCCGACCGGCGCATGATCTCCAGCGCCTGGTCGCGCGGCTTGCGTGAACCCAGCCCGTCGGCGGTGTCGGCGAGCCCGTCCAGGTGCATGGCGCCGGTGATGGCGGCCAGCGTGCCCAGCCCGGTCACCACAGCCAGCGGCTGTCCGGCGTCCGTGGCCAGCATCAGCCCGGACGCCGTTGCGGCGGCGGCGCCGAGGCACAGTCCCATCCACGGTAGAGCCGCGACCGCCGCGTGTACCGTGACCCGGTCCGCTGGTACGGGCCCTACGGGGAGGCAGGAGAAGTAGCTGAATGCGGCCCTCATGCCGGTGCATGCGCCCCTGATCATGTCAGCCCTTGATTCGTAGCGGGATTCCGGCACAGACCAGCCAGACCTCGTCGCATGCGTCGGCCATGCGCGCGTTCACGACGCCCATTTCATCGCGGAATAGCCGGCCACTGGCATGGCTGGGCACCAGGCCCTGACCCACTTCGTTGGTCACAAACACGGCGTCGCGCCGGGTCTCCATCGTGGCCTGGACAAGTTCGTCGATCCTGGAAGCCAGCGTGGCGTCGGGGTCAGAGCGGAGGGCGGGCCCAGCGGGGGGCCATCCCTCGCTGGGCGCGTCCGGCCAGCACCCAGAGCGATCCATGATTCGGCTGAGCCACACGGTCAGGCAATCCACGAGGACCAGCCCTGCAGACGTGCGCGCGAGGACGTCGGCCACGTCGAGGGTTTCCAGCGTTCGCCAGTGGGCCGGCCGCCGGGCGCGGTGCGCTGCGACACGTGCTCGCCATTCGGCGTCATCGGGCAGCCCCTGCGAGGTTGCCACGTAGTCGACCGCCGTGGCGTCCGCCGCCAGCGATTCGGCGAAGCGTGACTTGCCGGAGCGGGCGCCACCGATGATCAATCGCCGGGTCGGCACGTCAATCCTTTCCCGAAACGCCGAAGGAGGCGAACGTGGCCATGTCACGCAGGATTGCCGCGGAGGCCTGGACAATGGGCAGCGCGGTGAGCGCGCCGGACCCTTCGCCGAGGCGCAGGTCCATGTCGATGACGGGCGTCAGTTGGAGGGTGTCGAGGGCGGCCCGAATGCCGGGTTCGGCGCCATCGTGCCCCGCGATGAGGTAGCCGCGGACGTCCGGGGCCAGGGCGACGGCCGCGAGGGCGGCCGAGCACACGATGGCCCCGTCGAGGATCAGTGGCACACGCTGGGCGGCAGCGCCCAGAAGGAAGCCCGTGATGGCCGCGTGTTCCAGTCCCCCGACGGCCGCCAGGGTCGCCAGGGGGTCCGCCGCCGTGGCCCCGTTCACCTGGATCGCGCGTGCGACCACTTCCTTCTTCCGTTGGAGCCGGTCGCCCTCGGCACCCGCCCCGGGACCCGTCACATGGGCGGCCGGCTGCCCAGTGAACACGGAGATGAGCGCGGCGGACGGGGTGGTGTTCCCGATGCCGACCTCCCCGGCGATGAGGCAGCGGTATCCGTCTGCCACCGCTTCCCGGGCCGCCTCGATGCCCACCTCGATTGCTTGGAGGCACTGTTCGGGCGTGAGCGCAGGTCCGCGGGTGATGTCGGCGGTACCGGCGGCGATGCGTCGGTTGCGCAGCATGGCGTCCTCTGGGAGTTCCTGCAGTGTGCCGACGTCGTAGACCCGCACGTGCGCACCCGTGTGCCGGGCGAGCACGTTGACCGACGCGCCCCCGGCCAGGATGCTGCGCACCATCTGCACGGTGACCTCCTGCGGCCACGGAGAGACTCCCTGCGCCTGGACGCCGTGGTCGGCCGCGAACACGCACACCACTGCGGGTGTCGGCATGGGTGGCGGGCACTGTCCGTAGATCGCCGCCAAGGTGTTGCCCAGGCTCTCCAGCCGTCCCAGTGCCCCTGGGGGCTTGAGAAGCTCCAGCTGCCGAGCCTCGGCCTTGGCCAGAGTGGTGGCGTCAACGGGGGTGATGGCTGCCAAGGTGCGGTCGAGCAGTGTGTCGGGTCGTCGGTTCATCGTTGTCTCCTCGCTGATCTGCTGATACCCACCAAGGTGTTGGCGGGGGGCAACTAGGTTTGCGGGCATGACCCGCCTGCTCCTCGTCCGTCATGGGCAGTCCACGTGGAACCGGGACGGTCGCGTGCAGGGGCAGTCTCCCGACATTCCCCTCACTGCCGTGGGCCGTGACCAGGCGGGGCGGGCGGCCATCCGGTTGAGGGACCGCGGTGCCGCGTGGCTTGTGTCGTCCGATCTGCTTCGCGCGGTCGAGACCGCCGCGTTGGTGGGGGCGGTCGTCGGCCTGCAGGTGGCACTGGACGCCGATCTTCGCGAGCAGGGAATGGGCGCATTGGAGGGCCGCTACGCACACGACCTCGAGGCGTTGGCTACGCCGGCGGGGAGGCACGTGCACGAGATCTGCTGGGGCGGCGGGGAGTCCATCGTCGATGTCTACGCGCGGGTGTCCCGCTTCTGCCGGCGGTTGCAGGCGGCATCCGTGGGGGAGACGGTCATCGTGGTTTCCCACGGCGTGACACTGCAGGTGTTGCGGGCCGTGGCTGCGGGGCTCGGGCCGCTGGAGATCGGCTGGGACGACATGCTCGGCAACGGCGAGGTCCTGGAGGTGTCCTGCCACTGATGGGATCGGTCGGGCGATCACGCGTCGTCTTCTCCCTGCCGTAGGGTCAGGGACGCCAGGGTCGCGGCGAGATCGCGGCTGGTCGGGGCGTCCCTGACGGCGACGCGGATCCAGTTCGGACCCAGGCCCGGAAAGCTCTCCCCGCGGCGCACGGCGAGCCCGGCCGCCGCCAGCGCCTCACGGAGGGAACCGTTCCCTGCCGGGGACGTGTCGACGAGGACGAATGGCGTCCGGGGGTGCCCGACGACGAGGAATCCGGCCGCACCCAGGGCCGCGACGAGGACGCCACGCTCGGCGTCCATGGCCCTCGCCTTCTCGGACGCCTCGGAGCAGGCGCGCGGCGAGGCGCAGGCGACCATCGCGCGGAGGGCGGGGGTGGGAACGGACCAGGGCGACTGTTGCGCGGCCAACCGGCCGATAAGCGCCGGGTCGCCCACGACGTAGCCCGCGCGTACACCGGCCAGGCCCCACATCTTCGTGAGCGAGCGGACCACGAGCACGCCCTCGTCGTCGCCGACCAGGGAGTCCGGCTCTCCGTCGACGTAGTCCATGAACGCCTCGTCAACCAGCAGGGTGCGGCCGGGACGCCGCAGCGCCAAGACCGATTCCCGCGCGTGGAGGACTCCGGTCGGGTTGGTGGGGTTGCCCACCACGACCAGGTCGGCATCCTCCGGCACGAGGGCGGGATCGAGGATGAACGGCGGCGGCAGGACGGCGCGCCGCACGAAGAGCCCGGCGCGCCTCAGGGCCGCCTCGGGTTCGGTGAACTGCGGGTGCACCACGACGGGACGCCGCGCGCCCAACCCCCGCGCGGCCAAGGTGAACGCCTCCGCGGCCCCGGCGGTGGGCAGGACGGATTCCTCGGCGACCCCGTGTCGGGCAGCCAGGGCGGACCGGGCCTCCCGGGCGTCCGGGTAGGCGGTCCACTCGGCCGGCGAGCCCAGCGCCGCAGCGAGCCACGCGGGCGGTGCCGCGCTGACGTTGACCGCGAGGTCGACGAGCCCGGGGGCGGTGTCCGCGTCGCCGTGGTGGTTCAGGTCGGGCGGGGGGGCGGCCGCGACCCCGGTGGGGGCGGCCCAGCGGGTGCCCGCGAACCGGGCGGCCGCGTCGGCGAACCGCTGGGCCTGTTCGGGGTGGCCGGCCCAGTGCACGTGGCGGTAGGACGCGTGGACCGTCGGGGTGAGGACATCCCCGGCAGGCTCGGTGAGGGTGCGGTGGAACTCGTGGAACCGCACGGGCTCGCCGGGCCGGGCGACGACGGACGCCGCCGCGAAGGCCTCCTCGTCGTAACGCAGGGTGAGGCGGGGACCCATCCGGGCGGACACCGGCAGCGCGCCCGCCATCGGCAGTCCATCGAGCGACCCGGCCAGGTAGAGCAGGCCGGCGCACTCGGCGAC
>Ga0075152_10004114_pt1 | contig 10028 bp, 9 predicted proteins | sample JI61114C2DNA_FD_70964 | JGI IMG/M metagenome (GOLD analysis project Ga0075152, IMG submission 70964) | Wastewater effluent complex algal communities from Wisconsin, to seasonally profile nutrient transformation and Carbon sequestration -... | ecosystem: Engineered > WWTP > Effluent > Algae...
TTTAGCGGTCCATTCAATCGAGGTGGCGATGGTGTGAGTTAATATCTATGTAGCCTCCCAGGACCAAACAGTGGTCGGGAAGATTTCAGCTTGAGCTGATGGATGGTTGGGGGCCAATCAGTAGCGAACTGCGAACTGTTGGCACTTAGCGATAGGAGCCAACTTCATCATTAATAAAGAAGAATGTTCACTCTAGTCGAATAACATCGAAAGTCCGAGACTATCAAGAAAACGATTAATCTTATGCTCAACGGTCAACCCGATAAGTCAGTCAGCCTCACCTTCAAGCATCAGCTCAAGCTCAACGACATTAGTGTTGCTTTGTCTAACAGATTTCATTTCGACTCGAGGACTATCCGCATCTTCAACAGGGAGGGGGTGGAACTTGATATGGAGGATTTAGCGTATGTGAAGCACCAGGAAACACTGTATATTAGCCGCGGAGAGGAGTTTGATGTGAACTCTTGCTTCAGCGAGTATGAAGTAGTGCGATTGCTTGGGCAGGGTGGCTTCGGTCGGGTCGACCTCTGCCGGCATAAGACGACTGGATAGCAGGTGGCGATCAAGCACATGCGAGCAGATCGTGTTGGTACCTTTGATTCGAGTTTAGAGACTGCGCAAGGAATTGACATCATCTTTCGCGAAACTGAAAATCTCAAGGCTCTGAAGCATCCAAACATCGTCAAGATTCTCAACTTCTATGCTCCCAAGGGCCTCGAAGTTGTCTTCGTTATGGAGTTTATGGGCGGTGGCGAACTACTCGAGTATCTAAAAAGCAAATAACGCCTACCTGAAGAGGAGGCCAAGATAATTATGAGGCAGATAGTCAGCGCAATCGGTTACTGCCATTTCAAGAACATCGTACACCGCGATCTCAAGCTCGAAAACATCCTGCTCCGATAAAGGGACTCTCTGGACATCAAGGTTGATCCAATCGTAACTTAGGTTGCTGACTTTGGGATATCGGGAGTCGCAGAAAAGGTCAACCCTAACGTCAAATCAGGGACCCTCAGGTACATGTGCCCTTAGGTTCTCTCTGGGAACGAAAAAGGAAACTCTCCTGGTGTTGATGTATGGGCTATGGGCTGCATCCTTTATTATCTCGTGGTTGGTAGGCTTCCTTTCAATGGCAGTAACTCATTCTAAATAGTCTAATCAATCCTGGCTGCGAATGTAACAATTCCTGCTGAGTTGGGGTTGTCCGACGATTGCATTTCTCTCATTCGAAGGTACAAATCGATTGAGGTAGAATGCTTTAAGTTGACCCTAAAACGCGTATTCGAGTTCCAGAGATACAGGACCATCCTTGGTTAGCAAAACATCGACTGTTTCGAACGCGGCTCACTCGAAAATTAGAGGTGAGGAAGAGTAGGGCAACCATTCTCAAGCGGAAGTCTCAGTTGGTGCAGTTGCTACTTCCCATCAACAGTCTGCAGTTGGAGATGGGTAGTGAAAAGACAGTCGATAAATCTGCAACATTGTAGGCTATCTCATAAGGGCCTGAGAAGTGCGTATTACTCAAGGAAAACAAGCTGGTAAAAGCAAAAAGATCAATTCCTGCACGCTTTGCAACGCGCGATCAGCCTCAAGTAACCTTATCGGGGGGAAGGCGGCTGAAACAAGCATTAGATCAAGGACGAATAAGGGGTTGATTTTTCAGAAGGAAGGAGGAATAATCTTAATCAGTGACGTGAATCAGCTGTTGTTTTGGCAGTGATGTTGGTCACGAGGGTCATCAGCATTCCTATCATTTATGTTTGCTGCTTTTTCAACTCGGAAATTTATGAGGCGATTGAGGTTCGCAGTTGCCATTCGTTATCACTGAGGGGCTCATTATGATAATCAGTGGTGCATTTAGCTTGGGTCAATGAAACTGCCTAAGGCATCGTTTTCTGGGGCATCAAAGAGGGGTTGCTTGTTCGCTTTTAATTCCGAGACTTTGAGGCTTCCAGATGCCTGAATAGATGTCTGTGGTTGCCGACAATGGCAATCGTTGTTCGGCACTCATTGTGCTCGCAATGGTCTAAGAGGTTGGAATACAAGCACATCCTTGGGTCTTAGAACTACAATTCGAACTAAAAAAATGATATAAATCATCAGCCCTTCCTTGCCAATTCTCATTTATAAAGTTAGGCCGTAAAATCTCTCAGAGGCTCCTGCATCTGTCCCATTAGCAAGGGAATTCTGCGAAGGGGAGTGCATATGCAGAAGATAAATTGGCATAGCATTGACAATGTCCTCGATAGAAGGTTGCCCAAGGAGATTCAGAGACATGGTGATGTTAAAAGCCTCAGCCTTAGACAGATGCAGAGGTCTGTTATTCACGCACTTTATTTCAAGTTCTTCCAGTCAGTCTTTACAATAATTCAAATGGTCCTCTCTGTTTCCCCAAGAGACCCCCATTAGAGCAATAAGTGTGTTGTGTTTCAAGGTGTTCGCATTGTTTGACCAGCCGTGTCTACGTACGATAGCTGCTCGCGTTGAGAAGATCACTTTGTCTCAAACAAACTGTGCATCTCCTAATTGAAGTGAAATGTGCACTTGAAGAGAGCTCAAAATCACTGCACCTGAACAACTTGGGGCGACTGCTTCTTATTTCCTATCAGTAATCTGTCGGAGTGTAGATTTCCTTTCCATTTGAATTTTTTGTCGATTATACGACCAAGGCTTAATTACCTTGGCCTTGGGTAGAGTGTGTGGTATTCTAGTGGTTTCCTTTTCTACTGGGCTTGCCGCGTGAAACATGTTTAGCATGTAGGAGATTTGAGTTTGGTTTGAAAGGATAACCAACTTGCCCTTGTAGGCTGTTCAGCTGCAAAAGGGAAGGGGGTGATTGCAGGGGAGAGGTGATTCAAGTCAGAGCGATTTCCTAGACCCATACCGAAGATTAATTTACACCAAACTAAAGAAATGACGAAGTTGTTTTTCACGAGGCAGCTGGTAATCGGATTCTGCATTTGCCAGTGAGCCAGGAAAGGCAGTTCGTGAATCTCCTGGTGAAGGCAAGCGATGTCCGTGAGTCGTTGTTCGTAAGCAATTATAACTTTAGTGGTCAAAGCCATGATCCGTGCGATTAGAACACGAGTAAGCCGTTTGAATTTGAAGGCATAAAGGCGGCATCTATGGATGGGAATGGCCGAGACTTACTTTAGGTGCAAATAAGTTCAATCTTATCGAAGATGGTGGTTTATCTTCATCGTTCAGAAGGTTGCTTCGCAACTTCCTATTTTAATGCTCCATCTCAACGATCAACAAGCATTGAAGAAACATGAACCAATAGCATGAAGATTATTCGGGATGGTAATCTGAGAGGAGATTGAGACTTAGGCAATGCAACCAATTAGTTGGTCGCTTCCCTTCAGTGAGCATTTGCTGGCAAATGAACCCAATCAAAGACGTATCTGAGGCTATGATTGGCTGCTCGTTCCGATTTTACTGGGTTCAGCCAGATGCTTCATCTATCTGTCTAAGCTTATCTAGCTTCTTTCCTTTTCGTTTTCTCCGGTTGCTTGGTCGGGGCTTGGGCTTATCTTGACACATCTGCTTAGCAAGTACTGCCCTATCCTTCCCACAGTACTCCCATACTCTCCACATCTCCCAGTGTCTTCTAGTCGCAGTTCCTGTTCGAGTAATACTCCAGTTCTTTGACCTTAACTTCCTTTGCTTGTTACGGCCTGAAAGTAAAACTAAAAAGGTCTGTTATTGTTCGGATCAATGAGAAGCCGAAGGAGGGAGCATAAAATCTTGTAAGTAATATTGATTGTTATGCCTTAGTTCGGTTGGAGAGTGACGCTCATTGGATTGACGAACTTGCAGCTATGGTGGTGTACAATTACGGTAAGTTTCTAGGCATTACTCTCTCTCGTTCGTGGAATTGTGTAGACAATACAAACTCGCCATTATCATTCCCATTTTTGGAAGGGGAATATAGTTCTGTGACGTTGGTTTACCCTGCAGCTCTTTCGAGGAAATTATGGAAAAGTGTGGGTTGATGTTACTTGATCGGAGGTGTCTTTTAGCCGTTTCGTCTTGCTCATCAATTCGTTTCTCTGTAGAAATTCAAAGTTCTCTGATTTCTTCTTCAGTCGTTTTAGTTGTTTAAGCGTGACGAGAATTCAGCCGATTGTGCATCCTATCAAAGCAGGACAAAATCTCCTCGAGATACTAAAGATTAAGCCGCAATGCTCTAAGATCTTAAATTGCGTGAGTATACTTGTACACTGAAATCAAATCCAAATACGACAAGCCCACAGGAAAAGGAATTGCAGATCTGACTATTTCAGTTACTCAAGATCAATTGTTCCTCGGCTATTAGCTTTGGAGTGCCTTAAAGCAATCGTAATGGAAGGTGCCTTCACCGCCTTGGGTCGTTACTGAAACAACTCCACGGTAAACCCATTTCTATAGCTTTGCGTCCCAAGAAGGCTTAAACTGACCCGCACAAAGCCGACAGAGTTTCTGAGTTAATTCGGATAGTACGTCCCGAGCAAGGCCCATCTCCACAAAGTAATCTCTCTCATCTTCTTCCGAAGATGCTTCCAGCCATTGCTACTTTACACACAAAAATACCTGAGTATCTGGCAAGTGAGCCCTTTAAGTTGGTCCATTTTTTCTAACAATTTCGTAGGCCCGACGCGATTATTAAAAATGAGACTTCAGATGCAAATCAAAGCTCTCTCGCTGGGCAGACTGCAGACCGCATCGGGGACATCGCAAACTCCCCAGGCGCAGCTCCTGCAACTTCTCCCGAGCGGACAGCGATGATTATTGTGACTGCTGGGGATTTGATCTGCCGTTGTTGTAGTGCTGTTCAATAATAGCGGGTGGGGGAGTTGAGGTGATGATAGGTTTGGGTTGTGAAATAGTACGTTCTCGTTCTCTCTCACGATCTTGTTCTCGTCTGATCTCATAATCGGCGATAGGTTGCTGGTGAGGTATCGTGGCGTTGCGATCTTCATAGGGTTTTTGATAGTAGTCTGGGTGGTAGGCTGGTATTTGAGGTTGCATTTTTTGATAATACGGATCCATCATTTGATATTGGCCAGGGGGATAATAGGCGGGGTGGTAGCCCATCGTTTGCTGTGGATACTGCATATATGGTCCGCCTGGATTCATGGCCATTGTTGGGTTGTGCGGAATACCCTGTGGATAATAGTAATGCTGTGGAGGATACCCAGGAGGGAGACGCTATGGAAAAGCTTGAGGAGCCATATGCCTTTGCTGAGCATAGGGATCATAGTGAGGATTTTGTGGAGCCATGGCGGGGACTGCGACCGGATAACTCGGTTGTTTTGGCTGAGAAGTGGTAACTGCAGGCGCTTTGGAGTATTCTTCACGCTGTCTTTTCTCAAAGCGCTCTTCAAAATCAGGACTGTCACTTTACGGTTCAGGTTCCACTGAGCGTCTACTATTCTATTCCCTCGTTTTTACCTTGGGCAGGTACTTCTGGCACTGTTCTGGAGTGAGCTTGAGGTCTTTGACGTAGAAATCTTTGAGCTCTTGAATGATTGCCTCTGAGAAGCCGGAATCCACATCAAATTCGAAGCGTTTTTTAATGGTTGATTTGATCTTGAGCAGGCACTCATCAGGGAGTAGTGTTACCCACCTCTTGCGCAACTTCTTCAGCTAGATTACTTCAGCAAAGCTATCCGATTCGAAGAAAATGGAAAATAACTCAACAAATATCTAGACGATCACCGTTGCGATGTGTTGTCGGAACGAGCGGAACAGCCTTAGCAGACGGTCCACCAGCATAAGTGTCCGCAGCAGCATTCCACTCTTGAGCTTTCGTGCTCGGGTGAATTCCCCGTACAGCATCCTTACGAACCTCTCTTCTCGTCTTTCCTTAACGAACCAGCGAGCCTCCTAGCACAGCGATGTCAGCACACCAACCTCCTTCTCCGTCCGATACAAGCTCATCAGGTGCTTCTTCAGGGTTTCCTCCTTCTACTTTTACTCCAATGACATACTCAAATTATTATGGCCATAACCTCATTGCCGGCATTTAATCCAGCATTATATCCTCCCGACCCACAAACAAACTGCCTGTCTTTGCAGCGACTCCTTAGGTCGATTAGCAAAGGTTCCGACCAAAACACTTGGCAAGGGGCTGTTCCATTATAAACAATAAAAATAACTCGATGAAGAAAACATTCCCACATAAAGCTCACCTAGCTTCAGTACCTTCTTCATACAATTCGCAATCATCCCTTGCGAATGCCCTTAAAGCCATCGTCTCGAGTTAGCTTAAGCTTGACAAGAAAACAACTGAGGATACTGGGAGAAGTATGGAGCGTACTGGATCGACGCGCAAGGCAAGCATAACCGCCCGGCTACCGAAGGCCATGAACCAGAGCAGTAATTCGCTGCTAGAAGACTAAAGTGTACGGGTCATTAGGAACATCGTCAATGAGGAAATATCAAGGGAGTTTCGGGCGCCAGCAAGGCAAAAGACTGCAGTACGCGACAACTCAAAGGAGACTGTCGCTGATACTATTGCCAGCCTTCGTAGAGAAGTAGCTGAGTTGAGAGAGGAAATCAACCGGAAGTCCGGAACTGAAAACCAACAAGAACAAAACCCAGAGAAGCAGCCTAACTTAAACCTGTGCTTGAGTGACACTTGGACGTAAAAATGTTTGACTCAAACTTCCAGCTAGATAATGAGTCCATCGGAGTTGCAGTTTCGGACAGCCGGTAAATAACGTAGCCAATTTGAAAGAAGACTGGAAGCTCTTGAGGATTCCGTGGCAGAGGACAGATTGAGAATAGGAAATTAGTTGAATCAAAGGTTCGCATTGTCTACACTCGATCTGCAAAAGTGCAGCAGCTAGCTTGCCGAAAGATTACTTGTGTGCGAGAATCAACAACAGCAACTTCGTTGCTAGCTTCTGGGGTTGAGAAGTTCTTTTGGAACTGACAAGCATGATCGTATCGATCGGCTTGAGTCCAATCTGATCAACGTTATGGGGAAAATGGACACCCTCGAACATTCCAGGCGTTAAACTGGAAACAGCAACATAATTCAAATTCGCAGCTACTCAACCAGCAACCTCGCTGACTCCAACTGCTGTAAAAAGGAGACACAGGAGCTCAAGAGAGAATTCAATGAGATAAAATCGGAACTTCGCTCGATGAATAAACTCATCGGGATGGTGGGTGAGCAGACCGACCGTTACGCAAATTTTGAAGCTGAACTAAAAGAGCAGATGCAAAGAGTAGAGGCTAGGTCTGATACCAAAACCCTCTCAGAGAAGATCGGGTAGTTTGAGCAACAACTCTCTCAGCACGCCGACTACGTCGAGATGGTGGAATGCAAAATCTCCAAGAACTATCGGCAGTGCGAAGAAGCAGTCACGAAATTTACACAGGTTGAAGGCAGATTGGAGCAACTGGTACGTCGACCGGAGCTTGAGCTGCTAACGACCGACTTTAAGGAAGCCGTGGAGACGATGCAGACCGAAGTAAATGCCAAACTGATGACCATTATCACTGAGTACAACGAGAACTTTCTCTCAATTGAAAACAGCATCTGCGACTTGAAGGATATATTCTTTGAGAACCTGTAGATCAATAAACATCTGACGCAGAAACTGCAGTCAGTATGCCGCTACCAGGCCAGCGAAAGCCACCAGTTGCAGGAACTGTACAAAACGAGCGATGATGTTTACAGCCTCCTCGAGAACAATATTCAGCGGATCTGCGAACTCTCCAAGAAGGAGATGTGCTTCGAGCACGAATTCAAGGAGCTACGTGAAAAGGTCGAGGTTGCAGATTCAATGCACCAGCAGAATAACCCGCGCCGACGAATGACATCATCCTTTAGCTCGAGCTTTAGCGAAATGAAGTCAAAGATCATGGGAGAACTCAAGGGAGACCCACACTACCCTCGAGACAGCTTTAAGCGAACCAACTTGAACTGCGGGAGACAGATGACTACTCTGATGGACGAGAGCATCCAAGATCAGTCAGGTGAGTTCGATCGCGACTGAAGCACCTGACACCGATTCACTTCCAACTATTATAAATTTATCAATAAAATAACGATGCGTAGAGCTGACGGTGCTACCTCCACAAGGATCCCTACTGGTGGAACTCCAACACGCATCAGGCATGAGTCAGCGGTTGTACCTCCTAACCTACTCACACATCGACCGCATAAGGATCCCAGTTTATAGACTAGACAAGTAGATGGGAGAAGCCTTTCACCAAACAAGCTGCAAGCAACTAAAAAACCCTTGATAAGTCCCAAAGTCGCGGGGACTGCTATTGGCAATCAAAACATCTTTCGATCGAAGAAGAGTGGATGCACAAACCATCATGATCGCGAAGCTGAATATCGGATCATCGTGAACAGTGAAACAATGTTCTACTGTGAGCGGTGTGCAGCGCATTTAGCAAGCCAAGGCTTCAAAGTGGAGAAAATCCAACAGTCCAAATATCGCGATCGCAAACCCATGTCAATAGGCAGCAACAGCCAGTTTCAGGGACACCCAAGAGCTGCTGAGATTGCCGATTTTCTGGAGAACCTAAGACTGGTTGATCGTTGTATGAGGGACAACAACCGGTAGCTAATGGACATCCAATCTCATTACACCGTGCAAATTCGGCAGCTGGAGGAGTTCTATAACGGCATCGTGTGCTACGTCAACTATATACGAGGATAACATGTGAGTCTTTTGAAGGAGGAGTGCCGCAAATATGTGCAGATGGGACTTATTGAATGCGGTACCAACTAAGAAAACCTCGAGGAGATCATGGTCATGGCCAACGATATTGAGGAAGAGATGGAAACAATCGTAACCAAAGTAAGCGAGGACCACTTTAAGCACGTGTTAAACGAATACAGCAAAAACCTTGGGATGTACCGACACAGAATCGAATAGCAAAACCAGATGCTGAGTGAACTGACTGATCTTCGCATCGAAGAACTGCAGGCGAAACTGGAAGAATGCAAGAAGGCTTTGTGTGGACTCCTGGGAGTGAAGGAGCAGAATGTTACCAGCAATAATTTCAGTTTCGAAGTTGAGACCCACTCCTCCCATATGACGGTCAAGAAGAATATGCCCATCGGCAAGGAAAACAGAACCCCCTTTAGAAACCTCTTCGCGGAAGGAGAGTAATATCCTTGCCCGGATGAGTCGCCTCATTTCAAACCGTTTTGATTTGAGTTTACTTGTTGTTAATTATCATTGAAGAGAGAGATTCCTGCGTCCAGATCGACTTATCGGTGCCTAAATTAATGTCGGTTTTTACGTAAGCGGAAGTTGGCGTATTCGTGTCGATGATTCCTGTCAGCCTTGGAGATGGTAGGGTACAAGGCGGTAGCTTTGATGCTCGTCTTATCATCTCGCTTGTATCTCTCATCTTTTCTAAGTCGAAGAATTGGCTTCTCTTTTCTTATTAGGATTCTTCCCTTCTGATCTACAGACGGTGTTGAGCCCTTCGAAGCGACTTGAAGAACGGAAAATACTTTGAGGGAGTCCCTTTGCTGGTTGAACTGACAGACGCTCGCCTTTCGTGATTGTAATTTTGTAACCTCGATGTTAGTCTTTGGGATGATGGTGGGCCAGCGACAATCATATTGTTGAGGTAGTCATTCATCTTACCTCGTAAGTTGGCAGATATGAATCGAACGTTTACCCGACGGGTCTATGAACCTTCATGGCTTGGCATATTTGATCTTTCGTCCTGCCGTTGCAAATCTGCAGTGTCTTGGGTGAAGACTGACTCAACCCTCCACTTATTCTTGGACTTGTACTCCCTTAGTCGTGATACCCTCTCCATCGCGAATGTTTTGGCCTCCTCTTTAGGATGCGCAGTGAGCATCTTCCTGCCTTTGAGCTGCTGGTTGGGGATGTATTGGCTGTAGTCTGGAAATTAGATTGGCTCAGTTTATTGGATCTAAACAGGCTTCTTTGCGACCTTTCTCATCGCATCTCGAACCTCGTGCATTAATAACCGAACTACTACAAATCATAATAAAACCCGACTGGAGAACATCGGTCTGCAGCAGAATTCAACATCTGCCG
>Ga0075152_10004122_pt1 | contig 10020 bp, 6 predicted proteins | sample JI61114C2DNA_FD_70964 | JGI IMG/M metagenome (GOLD analysis project Ga0075152, IMG submission 70964) | Wastewater effluent complex algal communities from Wisconsin, to seasonally profile nutrient transformation and Carbon sequestration -... | ecosystem: Engineered > WWTP > Effluent > Algae...
CGACCAGCTCGACGCCCCATCCCTCCGGCTAGAAGCGCTCGAGCGTCGGCTCGCCGACGAGCGCGCGGGCCGGCAGCTCGTGGAACGGCACCTGCTGGCGCGCGACCGCGACGTGAGCGAACTGGACGCCGTGGTGCGCGATCGCGACGAGGCGCTGCGCGCGCACGACGAGCGCACCACCGTGCTCCAGGCGGAGCTTGCCGACCGTGACACCGTGGAGCACGAACTCCGCGCCGAACTCGAGCGCGAGCGTGCTGCACTCGAGCGGGCTGCGCGGCTGCGTCTGCACCTCGAGGAAACCATCGACTGGTCCAGGCACGAGCTGGAACGCGCCCGCGCCGCGGAACGGCGGCTCGAGTCAGAAGCCGGAACCCTGACCCAGCGCGCGGCCGAGGCGGACGCCCGAGCCGCGGATGCCGAGCGTCGTCACGCGCAGGATCTGCAGGAGTTCCGGGCCCAGCCGGAGTGGAGAGTCGGCCATATGCTCTGGAATACTGCGCGCCTCTCACGGCTCGGACGCCCTCTCGCCCATCTGGCCCGACGGGCCCTGGGGAACCGCACCAGGGACGCACTGGCGCGTGCGCCGAAAGCGCCGGTCGCGGCCTCGCCCACCGAGCGCACGGAGGCTCCGCGGCGTGCGGTCGTCGCCGCCTGCTGGAACTTCCCCATCCCGTCGCAGACGTTCGTCTACCAGGAAGTGCAGGGGCTCGAGTGGGCCGGCTTCGACTATCGGTTCTTCTGCTGTGAGTCCGGCTCGAAGGACGGCCTGCCGGACGCCTTCCAGGGCGTCTGGGAGCGTCATGTCGTCCTGAAGAGCGACTGGGAGATCAACAGGGACGACTTCGAGCACTTCATGGCGACACGGCCGGACCGTGTCGAAGGCCTGCTCGAGCGGCTCGCCGCGGCGACGGGGCTCTCGCGCGACGAACTGCTGCAGCAGTCGATCGTGATGACCGGTTTCACGTTCGCACGGCACGTGGAACTGTTCGGCGCGAGCTACCTCCATACCTACTTCTTCTACGACCAGTCGTTCATGGGACTGATGGCCGGCTGGCTGCTGGAGCTGCCGCGCGGCATCACCGCCTATGCCGACCACATGCTGAACGACTACCAGTTCAAGCTGGTGCCGCTGCAGATCGAGTTGGCCGACGTCGTGGTGGCCACCAGCGCGCGCATCAAGACGGAGCTGAGCGCCCTGAGCGGCGGCCGCTTCGACGACAAGATCATCGTCAAGCCGAACGGCGTGAATACGGCACGCTTCCCCTACGTGCCCGCGGCGACGCGGCTGGCGGACGAGGGGGAACCGGAGCTGGTGTCGGTCAGCCGCATCGAGCCGAAGAAAGGGCTCATCCACCTGATCGAGGCGGTCGCGCTGCTGCAGCAGCGGGGCGTGCGTGTCCGCGTCAACATCATCGGCGGCGTCGACCCGCACACGCCGAGCAGCGCGGAGTGTCATCGTGAGCTGGTGGCGCGTATCGCGGAGTGTGGACTCGGCGACCGGGTCATCCTTCACGGCTCGATGCAACAGGCCGAGTTCATCCCGATCATGGCGCGCTCGCGGGCGTTCGTGGCGCCGTACGTCGAGGTATCCACGGGCGACAAGGACGGGATTCCGACGGCCGTGCTCGAGGCGATGTCGTGCGGGCTGCCGATCGTGACGACCACGGCCGGTTCGATCACCGAAGCCGTCACCCACGACGTCGAGGCGCTGGTCGTGCCGCAGCGGGACGCGGCCGCCCTCGCGGACGCGATCGACGCCCTGTTGACCGACCGCGCGCGCTACATCCGCATGAGCGATGCCTCCCGGCTCAGGGCCACCACCGAATTCGACGCCCGCGTCACCGAACAGAAGCTACACGACCGCATCGCCGCGCTGTTCGCGCAGCGCATGGCGTAGGAACGGCCACATTCACCATGCCCCTGACCCGACTCACCGCCGAACAGGCCGTCGACAACCGCAAGCACAACCCGTTCACCTACTGGGGCTCCCGGTCCGGGGCGAACCGCGTGGAGCCGGTCGCGCGGCCCGACTTCCGGGCCACCTTCCAGCTGACACGGGGCGAGAGCATCTTCACGATCGGCTCCTGCTTTGCGCGGAACGTCGAGGATGCCCTCAAGGCGCAGGGCTTCCACATCCCTGTGCGCGAGGCGATGAAGCGGCCGGTGTTCGCCGGCCTGAGCAGCACCGTCCTCAACAACTACGGCACGCCGTCCATCTTCAATGAACTCTCGTGGGCGTTCGACCCGGCACGTCCATTCGTGCCGACCGACCACCTGCTCGAGGTGAAGCCGGGGCAGTTCGTCGACATTCACCTGCCGCCAACGATCCCGCCGGCCGACTGGAACACCGTCCTCGAGCGCCGCCTGGCCGTCCGCTCGCTGATGCAGATGGTGGCGAGTTGCCGGGTGGTGGTCATCACGCTGGGGCTCGCCGAGGTCTGGTACGACACGGTCACCGGGTACTACCTGAACGACACGCCGCGCCCGTCACTCCTCCGCGTCTATCCCGGACGCTTCGAGCTTCATGTCCTCTCCTTCGAGGAGGCGCATGACTACCTCGAGAAGGGGCTCCAGCTGCTGAGAGCGCACGCACGGCCAGACGTACGCGTGATTCTGACGGTCTCACCGGTTCCGCTGGCGGCCACGCACCGGCCGATGGACGTCATGGTGGCCAACACCTACTCGAAGTCGGTGCTCCGCGCCGTCGCCGACACCGTCTGCTGCCGGCACGAGTGGATTGACTACTTCCCCAGCTACGAGTCGATCATGCTGAGCGACCGGCTCGTCACCTGGGAAGCCGACCTGATCCACGTGACGCGTGATGTCGTCGAGATGAACGTGGGGCGCATGCTCGAGAGCTACCTGCCCGGCGGGGATGTCGACGATGAACTGACGCGGATCGACCAGGGTGGACGGCTCCGGGCAGAAGGCCGTGCCGCCGAAGCCGTTGAGCGGGGCGGCACCTACGCCGAGCAGTTCTTCACGCGGCTCGGACACTGGTCCCAGCAGTCCTCGGTGTTCGCGCTGAGTCATGCCCGGCATCTGCACCGGGCAGGGAGGCACGCCGAGGCGCTCGAGGTCCTGGCCGGCGTCCCGGAGCACTTCGACCCGCTGGCGGTCGGCCTCGTGCGAGCCGAAGCCGCCCTCGGACTCAACCGCCCGGCCGACGCCATCGCCGCGCTCACGCCGCTGGTCCACCGCTCGCTCCGCTCCCAGAACACCTGGGAACTGCTCGTGCGGGCCCACGCGCAGAACGGCGATACGGAAGGGGCGATCGCCGCGACGCACCAGTATCTCGCCGCGATGAGCTACAACCGGGCGTGGGCATTCCTCAACCTGGCGCGGGCGCTCCGCGAGTCCGATCCTCCGCGCGCCGCGTACTTCTTCGAGTCGATCGTCGACGACTTCCTCGACAGCGATCCGTGGCTGCAGTGGGAGATCGTCGAGTTCCTCGCCGGCCAGCGGCGCTTCGAGGCGGCACGCACGCTGATTGCCCGGATCAAGCCACCGAACGAAGACCTCGGTGAGCGTGTGGCCATCCTGAAAACCCTGCTCCAGCAGGGGGACCGCGCGCGCTAGGCCGTTCGCTCGCGGGTGCCGGCACCGCGAGGTGTCGCGCTCTACGACCGCCGGCGGCGCAGGTGCCAGGCGAGCCAGCGCAGCACGTGGCCGGGTTCGCGGAGTGCCCGGCGCACGACCGCTCGCTGCTGGGTCGCGGGCGCTTGAAGTATCTGCCGCAGCGTCATCGTGTCGCCCGTCAGTTCAGTGCGTCCGACGCTATCGGTCGCAGTCGCCGGGTCCGGCAGGGGCAACGGCAACTCCCCGAGTCGTGGTCCGACAGTTCCCCCAGCCGCCACCGCGTTCCTGAGCGCAAGGGAGCGCTCCGCGATCGTCGCTTCATCGCAGAGTGCGCGAATGGACACTGCGGCGGCAGCCCCCATCTCGGCCAGCGTGGCCGGCGGCACCGCCAGCGCACGGCGCAGCGCGGCTTCGAGCGCCGGCGCGTCAGGTGCGGCGGCTACCCAGCCGGTGCGACCATCCTCGACCATCTCGCGCATTCCACCTGTTGGCGAGACGATGACCGGGAGACCGCTGGCCATCGCCTCGATGCAGGTGAACGGAAAGTTCTCCCAGCGCGACGGCACCGTCGCGATCCGAGACTGCGCGAGGTGGACGGCGAGCGCGCGACGCGGCATCGCGTCGAGAAACACCATCCGCTCGCGCTGTGCGGCCGGCACGTCGGCCACCAGCGATTCCCGTACCGACCGCTCGCCCTGCCCGGGCCACCAGGTGTCACCGCCGATGAACGTGAAGCGCGCGTCGGGGTGCGTCTTCAGGGTCGACCGGACGGCAGCGAGCCACTCGCCGACTCCCTTGCGCGGCTCCATCCTCCCGACGAACCCGATGGTGCCCTCGGACCATGTGCGGGCGTCGCGCGGCAACACCGCGGTGTCCCCAACCGGATACGGGAGGACCTGGACCCGACCTGCCGGAAGCTGATAGTGCTCCTCCGCAATGCGCGCCAGAAAGCGACTCGGGCACATCAGCGCGTCCGCCGAGCGAATCACGTAGGACTCGGCGTCGATGAGCCCGCGCTGTTCGGCGACAGCCTCGTGCCATCCGTTCGCGCGGAGAATGAACTCGGTCGGCGTGTGGAGGTGAATGATGATCGGGACGCGACGCGAGGGGCCACGACCGGATGCCCGGCGCGCCATCAGGACGTACGAAGGGGCCTCGTACTCCTGCGCCTCGATGACGTCGACCCCTTCGTGCTCGATCAGCCACTCGGCCAGCGTGGCGGCGTTCCACATGAAGGCCTGCGCCGGAACCGGCGAGGCACGCAGGGACGCCAGCACCGCGCGGTGCCCGGCCCGCCCGTCGCGAACGACCTCCGGCGCGTCATCCAGCGGGACGCGGTGGACGATCAGCCGTCCGCCCTGCGTCGATTCACGGCTGCGCGGCGCGCCGGGCCACTGCTGGGCAATGACGTGCACCGTCTCTCCGCGTGAGGCCAGGAGCCGGGTGATGTGCTCGACGTAGGTGCCGATGCCGCCAGTCGAGTAGGGCGACGGCGGGTATTCGCGGCTGATGAAGAGGTGCGGCATCCGGGCACGCGGGGGCGTGCGACTACGCCTCGTCGATGAACGAATCCTCGAGCGTGCGGAACAGCACCAGGCTCAGGCCGAGGAGCACGACGCTCGCGGCCGCGACTTCAGCCAGCGCGATCCAGTCCGGCAACTGGCCATAGACCGTCACGGCACGGTGCGCCGTCACGATCGCGGTCATCGGATTCAGCACGAACCACTGCGAGTAGTCGGGCGGGATCTGGCTCAGGTCGTAGAAGATCGGCGTCAGGTAGAACCAGAACAGCAGCACCACCGAGATGAGGTGCTGCACGTCACGCACGAGGATGCCGATCGCAGCCATCAGCATCGTGAACCCGAGCGTCAGGATCCACTGGACGATCCAGATGAGCGGCAGGGCAAGGAGGGCCGTCGTAAAAGGCAACCCCTCGTACACCATCAGGGCGAAGACCACGGGCAGCGCAAACAGGTACAACCCGAAGTTGGTGCAGGTGACCGCCCAGGGCAGCAGCGGCTTCGAGAAGAACGGCGTCCGTACGAGCGCGCGATTGTCGCTGAGGACATTCGACCCGGTCTGGACCGACGCCTGGAACCAGGTCCATGGCAGCAGCGCCGTGTACATGAACGCGGCGAAGTTCGGGATCCCGATCGGGAGCACCTGCGAGAACAGGAAGTGGAGAATCGCCACGGTGCCGAGCGGGCTCAGAATGGCCCAGAGCACACCGAAGGCCGACCCCTTGTAACGCATCCGGAACTCGCGTGCCACGAGCACCCTCAGCGTGTCGATGAAATGTCCGGTCGACTCACTGGTCGACATCAAGGATGTTTGCGCCATGCTTCTTATCGCTTATCGGCAGATCGGTACAGGATAGCCAACACAGCGGCGCTTCAAGACTGCACTTCTTCCTACGAATCGACCGTCCGCTGCAAAGCGCGTCGGCCTCTGCACGGGCCCGACGGCGACGGCCGGCCGAATCGCCACTGAGCTATATCGAACGACAGGCTGCGCCACCGCGGCGCGCGCGCGTCACGTCGCACCGCGACGGGTTTCCAGGACCAACTGAAGCGGGCCGCAGCACGCGCCAGCCGTCTCGGAGAGGACCACGGTCCAGGGCACCGACGACTGCCCGCGCAGCTTCGTCGCCGCCGCCTTGACCACCGGCCCCGCGAACCATCGGGCTGCCGTGATCAGGGCTGCGACGTCACCACTCTCGACGAGGCGTTTGGCGAGCACGCTGTACAGGCCGACACCGTACCCGAACACACAGGCCCGAACCTCGGCGGCCGTCCGCCGGTGCCGGTGCCACACGAAGGCGTCCGGCACATAGGCAATGACATGTCCCGCGTCGAGCGTCCGCGCGAACATGTCCGTGTCACCGCCGGACTGTGTCCGGGTGCCGGCGTCGAGACGCGGGTCGAAGCCGCCGAGCGACGTCAGCACGTCGCGCCTGAACGCCATGTTGGCGCCCATGCCGACCACACCGGCCGCTGAAGGACGCAGCGTCGCGCGGGAGTACACGCGTGGCGTCAGGTCACGCCGCTGATGGCTGTACCGTTCGAACGACTCCTGGGCAGCGGTCTCCAGTTCCAGCGGCAGCACCAGTCCCGTCACACACGCCACATCGGGGCGGGTGAAGGACGCCGCCACAGCCGCTGCCCAACCCGCACTGACCACCACGTCGTCATCCACGAACGCCACGTACGCCTGCCTGGCGGCCGCAACCCCCGCATTGCGCGCGTGGTCGAGTCCCTTGCGGCGCTCCGTGATCACGCGCATGCCGAACTCGCCGGCCACCGCAGCCGTCGCGCCGCTCGTCGGCGCATTGTCGACGATGAGCACTTCATGACCGGCCGCTCGTGCGGACTCGAGGCTGGCCAGGCATCGGCGAAGGTCCGAGGGCCGCTCGTGCGTACAGACAACAATGGATAGACGCGCGGACGGCACGGACGAGTGGTCTGCGAGCGACTCAGGCGCGCGGGTGAACGCCGCGGCAAGCGCGTCGGCCGCCTCGACGCGGCCGCTTGCGGGTCTGTCCATCTGCGCGAGCGCGAGCGGACGCCCGTCCGACAGCACCGTGACGAACAGCGCGTGCACATCGTCACGGATGACCGGCGACGGGCTGCCCGAGCCCAGTTCGAGGGTGAGGACCTGGGTCGGCATCTAGGTCCTCGCGGCCGGCCGCTGTGCGGCCAGCCGGCTGCCGCGAACGAAGCCGAGCCCCCAGGCGAACATGCCGGCGAGGCACAACACGCCAATCACCGGCCTGCGCAGCAGGATGGAGCGCTCGGCCCTCCAGCAGATCGCGGCCGTGCGCGCGAAGCGATACGGCGCGAGCGCCGGCAGCGCGAGCGCGGCGAGCCACGGGCGCGACGCCAGGGCGTAGCCCTGCAGGCGCAAGGCGAGCACGACGCGGGCGTTCGCCACGCCGATCTTCACCTGATGGACAAGGAATGCGCCGGTCTCACTCCGATGGTTGTGCTTCACCACAATCGACGGATCGAGGCAGATGCGCGCGTCGAGGGCGCGCAGGCGCTCCCAGAAGACCTGATCCTCCTGGGGAAAGTAGTCCACGGGAAAGCCACCGGCCCGGCGGAATGTGTCGTGCCGATAGGCCGCGTTGTTGATCGTGAGGTACGTCGCGGCGCGTGGAGCCCCTCCGGGAAGGAACTCGCGGAACTCGGTGAAGTACCCGGCCCACGCCGCGTCGGTCGAGTCGTCCACCGGGACAATGGCGCCGCCGGCTCCGTCGTAACCGCCCGCCTCGATCGCGTCGCACAGACGCCGGAGCCAGTCCGGCTGTGCCACACAATCCGAGTCGATGAAGGCGAGGATCGTGCCCGTGGCGAGCGCCGCGGCCCGGTTGCGGGCGAGCGCCGGATCCATGCGCTCCGTCGAGGTGATCAGGCGCACCTGCGGGAACTCCCGTTCGACGATCGCGGCGGTGCCGTCGTTGCCACTGTCGGAGACAAAGACTTCGAACGGCTCGGCCAGGTCCTGGGCACACACCGAGGTCAGGCAGGCGCGGATGGTGGCCACCGACTGGTACGACGGAATCAATACCGAGGCGCGCATCACAGCCAGCCCTGCTCGCGGTACCACGCGACCGTACGGGCCAGACCATCGCCCAGCGGCACCTGCGGCTCGAAGCCAAGTTCGTCGTGCGCCCGGCTCCCGTCGTACGCCCGGTTCTGCATCAGGAAGCTGACCCTGGTGCGCGACAGTGGCAGCCGCTGCCTGGGCACTGGCAGCAGTTCGCACGCCGCGCCAGCGGCCCATGCCACCGGACCTGGCAGATGCCAGGACGGCACGGCGCGGCCAACCGCCGTCCCGATCGCGTCGGACAGTTCGCGCATCGTGTACGGCCGAGGTCCGACGAGATGATAGGCCCGGCCGTCGGGCGTGGCACGTTGCGGACAGAGCAGCGTCGCCCGAATGGCGTCGTCGATGTAGATCGGGTGCAGGTGGTTGGTGCCGGGGCCGACCACCCGGTAGTAACCGTCACGAATCGACCGGTACCACCCGAGCAGATGCCGATCGCCGGGGCCGTAGACCAGTCCGGGACGGGCGATGACGAGCTTTGCCTGCCGCTGCCGGGCGAGTTCGCGTACGGCCTGCTCCGCCACGGCCTTGGTGCGCTCGTACGCATTCTGCGGCGACACAGGGTCGTCCTCGCGTGCGGGGACCGCTCCGGTCGGGCCGTGAACCCCGGTCGTGCTGCAGTGCAGGAAGAAGTCGAGTCTGCCGGCATCGAGGCAGGACTCGAACAGGCGGACGGTCGCGCCGACATGCAGCCGCTCGTAGTCCCGCGGGTCCGAGCCTGGCTGGAACAGCTTGCCCGCGAGGTGGTAGACCGCGGTGACGCCGCCGGATACGCGCGCTGTGGTGGCCTCGTCGTTCAGGTCACCCACCACCACATCGACGCCGGGGCCGGACAGCGCGGCGGCATCACGCGACGTCCGGACGAGCGCGCGGACGGGCGTGCCGCCTGCGCGCAGGGCCGACACGAGGTGGCGTCCGATGAAGCCACCCGCGCCCGTGACCAGAACAAGAGGACCGGGAGGCACGAGGGGCTATCCCATCGCGGGTGTCGTGAACTTGACCAGACGGCACGACACGAGGTCTCGCGCGCTCGCCGGCTTCACCCACGTCACACTCACATGGCTCGCCGTGTTCGAGTAGACCGGACGAGGCCGGACATGCTCGTGCGTCACCGGCGCGATCCGTTCCTCGAACCACTCGAGCGGCGACTCGCCCCCGACGAACAACAGGATCTCGCCCTTGGTGGCGTCCCACCAGAACACCGAGCCTGCAGGCTCGGAATGACGGCGGAGATCGCGCAGGAACGCCATCGAGTCGATGGTGCCTGGCGTCCAGCTGACGGAAATGAGGGTCAAGGGCTTGTCGGCGCCCCCGACGACCGCCTTGGTCGAGTCCACCATGCGCCACACCGCGTCCTCGCGACCGTGAAGCGCATCGTAGAGACCGAGGCAGCGTGCCCAGCACTCGACCGCCATCGCCCACATCGTCCACGGGAGAAAGCGGGGGTAGCTCCGGATGGCCTCGACTGCGAGCGGCAGCACATGACGCAGGCTCAGCGATGAGGTGAGGTATCCGTAGCGCATCGCCAGGCGAACCTGACCTGCGAAGACGCGGCGCCGCTGGACCAGGAACTCGTCGGCGCGCTCGGGCCCGCGGTTGTACACCACGGCGTCCGGTGTATAGACGAGCCGATAGCCTTTCGCGACGACGAGGGCCTCGATGGCGGGTTCGTCGGTCGACGTGTCCGTCGGAAAGTCTTCGATCACATTGCGGAACGCCACCATCTCGCCGAGTTTCGGGCGACGCAGCGCGAGATGGTGATGCACGTGCCAGAGCATTTGCACAGCAAAGCCCAGCCACGTCGTCGGCAGGTTGAGAGGCACCACGCGCGCCCCA
>Ga0075152_10004124_pt1 | contig 10017 bp, 9 predicted proteins | sample JI61114C2DNA_FD_70964 | JGI IMG/M metagenome (GOLD analysis project Ga0075152, IMG submission 70964) | Wastewater effluent complex algal communities from Wisconsin, to seasonally profile nutrient transformation and Carbon sequestration -... | ecosystem: Engineered > WWTP > Effluent > Algae...
AATTCGCCTTGAAAAAGTAGTTCTTTTTTGCGTTCGGCTAGTTCCGATTCTAATGCGCACAGTTGCTCATCAAATTCTTTAGTCATCGAATCATCGCCAATTTCCATGAGCTCCAAAATATCTCTCGATTGTGTCGACAGCTTTTCCCAAGGCTCGACCATATTTCGTAATTTAGACGACTGCTGGCTGAGAGCTTGAGCCCGTCCGATATTGCTCCATACTTCACTATCGGCTAGTTGTCTATCGATGACATCTAGCTCAAGACGCTTCGATTCAATATTGAGCAATTTGATTGAGTTATCAATAGATTGAATCAGTTCGTTGGCGCGCTTTTTCAGAGGTTGCATACTTTTAGTATAGCAAAATTAGCTAAGACTTTGGTTTCGGCGCAAGCTCATGATCGACCTGCGGCTTGGTTTCAGGGTAAAAGAGTTTATTCCAATCATCAAGTTGGCTCAAACGGCGCACCAAAAATGGATGACTGCTAAAAGTTTGGGCTAGACGATTCATTGGCCTGTCGGCGACGTACTGCAACCATTGACGAGCGATGTCATTCATATATTTTTCGACCTCAGCACCAGCATGAACTTTTATGAGAGCTGTTTTTATTTTTTCGACATTACCCAAATATGACAGCGCCAGTCGATCGGCTGTTAGCTCTGCGCGACGACTCCAAAACCCAGCTACCCAAGAAGTAATCACCCCCACAACCGGCACAGCCGTAAACGGCATCAAATACAAGTTTGCATTGGTGTGGCTGTATTTTATATGAGCGATTTCGTGAACGATGATAGCACGCAGTTCATCGTGACTAAGCTTATCGAAAACACTAGAATGTAACACGATATTGTAAGGCCTAACGAAGCCATAGGCATAGGCATTTAAGACGGGATCTTGCGTTACAAAAATTTCTGTTTTTGGCATCGCGAAATCATTAGTCACCTTTTCAGACCACTCTCTTAGCCAATCATAGCCACAATATTGCACCATAAGAGCATTGCCGAGCATGGTTTGGCGTTGCATCCGAATCAAGAACATACCGATCAGCAAAATTATCAAAAACAAAATCGCACCACCCCAAAATGCACTAAAAATCATGCCAAGCTGCTCTGTTTCATCGGTGCTGTAGCGATAATTATCAGAAACGAGTGTAGCAATAATAAAATAGAGTGAAGCCAGTAAAAACAAAACTACAAAAGTAATTACTAAAACAACGACATCGCTTTTTCGGCGCGCCCTGGCAACTGCTGCAATTCCAGGAGATACCGTATATGTGGTTTTTTGTTGCTCGTGCATATAACTACATTATATACTAAAGTTCTATGAATATCGGTATATTCGATACGGGAAATGGTGGTTTATTTGTCGAAAAATTATTGCAAAAAGCTTTTTTAGATCATAAATTTATACGCGTCGCCGATCCCGCTAACGCGCCTTATGGTAGTCGCTCGAATACTGAGATTGTACAGCTAAGTGATATTGCGATTCAACCGCTGTTAGCCAATTGCCAAATTATCGTTATTGCCTGCAATACTGTCACGGCTGTCGCGATCGATAAACTGCGCGAAAAATACCCAAACACGCGCTTCGTTGGTTATGAACCAATGATGAAACCAGCCACTCAAAATTCTCAGTCCAAACATCTTACAGTTCTTGCCACAGTTGCTACCTTGCGAAATAGTCAAGTTTTCAAACAATTATCGACCTCCGATAATTACCAAGTCGACTATACAGACACAACTAACTGGGCTCGACTGATCGACCAAGATGATGTTGATTCAATCGATCTTGCAGAAGTTGAAGCTTCGTACCGCGCCGGTAGTGACAGCATCTTAATCGGCTGCACTCATTACATCGCTCTGATCGATAGACTAACTCATCTCATGCCAAATGCCACAATTTACGAACCGACACCAGCTATAATCAATGTGATTCGTCGTCAAGTTGATGAACTGCAGCAATAAATTGCTCGCCGCGATCAGCATAACTCTTATATTGATCAAAGCTCGAACAAGCTGGACTCAACAATACTACACCGCCTGAAACCGCTTGCATAGCTGCAGCTGCAACTACCTCTTTCATCGTCCCATCGATATAAATACTTGGCGTGTCGATTTGCTTGGCGTAATCATTTATTTGTTTGCCTGTCTGACCCACCGCCACAATTTTTGTACCAGTTTCTCGACATAGCTCGACAACGCTGTTTAGATCTGTACCCTTATCCCAACCTCCCAAAATTATCACTTTTGGCTGATTGAAGCTATCGATGGCAGCAACTGCACTGCCAGCTGTAGTTGCAATGCTATCGTCGTAATATCGCACTCCTGACTTTTCGGCTACAAACTTTAGTCGATGTTCCAGCCCTTCAAATTTCGACAGTCCAAGCGCTATTTTGTCAGAATCATCAACATACTGTTTTGATGCGGCAATAGCGGCTGCTGCATTTTCGAGGTTATGAGCGCCTGGAAGTCGCAAGTGATCAGTTGAGCAAATTATACCTTTATCATCCATGAAATAGCCATTTTCTACCCAGACAGATTCAGTCGAGGCATAACGATATTTTTGACCGCTAGATTTCATGGCAATCTTGGCAGAAGTTTGATTAGTCGGATGGTAGTAAGTTAGATCAATTGGTCGCTGATACTTACTAATGCCAGATTTGGCTGCTACATATTCGTCAAAATCACTATGCACATCCAAATGATCCGGCTCGATCTTTAATATTACAGCCGTTTGCGGTGATTTTTCGATATCCCACAATTGAAAACTCGATAATTCATAGACAACAATATCTTCAGGTTTAATCTCTTCTAATATTTCTAACGCTGGCAATCCGATATTTCCAACCAAGTGGACTGTGCTTCCTGCTGATCGTAAGATTGATGTAATCAGCGAGCAAGTTGTGCCTTTGCCTTTTGTGCCAGTCACACCAATGATTGGTGCTGGACATTTGGCAAAAAATTCATTGGTAGCCGACCAGACTTTACCATTGGTTTTAATCTTTTCGGGTGCTAGACTCGCAGTGCGAATCACTAAGTCAAAATCGCTTAGATTGGAAAACACATCTGGGCCCAAAATCGACTTTACATTTGACGGCAGATCATCACGACTATCATTTTCGTCGACAATTGTAATATCGTTTCCTAGAGCGGTCCAGTACTTTAAGCTAGCTTTTCCTTCTAGACCATAACCAGCGATGGCAATTTTCACTTATTGTCCTTTTAATTCAAAAATTAATTCAAGTTTTTGGTGCAAATTGATCAACTCGTCTTTTTCACCCGAGCTAACACCAGCAAGTGCCCACGCATTATGCGCCAGAAACTCGCGTGCTGTAGCGATCATTCTTTCTAAACTAATACCTCGAATTTCATCTGGTGCTTTGTCGTATTCGCGTAGGGCATCATCACTAAAATACCGCCCTGAATAGTAATTGCTAATCTGCGCTACTGTTTGTGCACCCATTTGATGACGTCCCAACGCATACGATTTGGCTGCCTCAAGTTCGTGCTCTGTAATACGACCGTCACCTACCGCACGAATTTCTTTAACAATAATGTCAAAAAGTGCGCCAGCTTTGTCGCGGTTGACTTGACCGCCAAAATCCCAGCTACTGTCATGTAGTCCGACACTCGTTTCGCTAAAAACTCCATAGGCCAAACCTTTTTTTCTAGCAGCACCGTATATGCGTGAATGCATTGTGCCTGTAAGCAGATGGTTGAGGCAGCCCATTGCGTCATCTTCTTCATCGCTTAGCATGCGTGGTAAAACCAACGACCAGCCAAAGGTTAGATTTGAAGCTTCTTTACGTCGTATCAATGCTGGACCAGCGCTTGCTAAACTATCGCGCGGCACGCTAAATCTTTCACCGCGCGGCAAATCCCACTGTTCTAGCATATCTTTGATGCGCGCTTTGCGACCATCTAGCTTTCCAGCAATAACAAAACGTAGATTATCACTAGTGTGGGTTCTTTCGTGGTGCTCTTTAATGTCGGTTAGTTTTACTTTTGCGATCGTTTGAATACGCTGCCAGTAGCTATAGATATCTTCACCTAAAATCTGCTGCACTTTGGGCCACAAAACACGATTGTGATTATTTAAGTAGCCAGTCAACTCACTTTTGACATTGCCTTTTTCGGCTCGTAGTTCACTTAGGTTGAATCGCGGCTGGCAAATCGCAACTTGCTGCAATGCCAAAATTCTTTCCCACTCAAAATCAGCACAGTCAGCAACGTAACACATTGATAGATCACTGGTGTAAGCATTGTGATAAGCACCGTTTTTGGTGAAATCTGCCTCATATTCATGCTCGGTTTTGTACTGCGCATTGGCACCAAATGCCATGTGCTCCATCAAATGTGCTGTCTCGTAAATAGACTTATCGGCAACATAGCGATTACCAGCTCGAAACTGAAATTGAAAGCTCATAACGGTTGCTCCCGTTACGTCTATTAAAAGGCCGCGCGCACCGTTTTTGAGACGAACTTCGTGTACTGTATGTCTCATCTAGCGACCTTTTTTGCGATGCTGGCGTTCGGCTTTTTTCTTCTTGCGAGCCTGATTCTTTTTGCGGTTTGCCTCAGACAAAGTCGTGGCTTTTTTGACGTTATTGAAATCACCATCTCGATTTAGCTCGCCCCCAGTCACTTCATTGACACCTCGCTCAACAGAGTTTTCGGCCAATTTTGTCAATTCTGTATCATATTCATCATCGCTAGATTGTTCAACCAAAGCATCTGTCTTGTGGACATGGAAAACAGCTCGCAAAACCTCATCGGTCAAAGTAGCTTGTAAGCTATCAAAAAGTTTCTGAGACTCTGATCGATATTCGACCAACGGATCACGCTGGCCGAGACTGCGCCAGTGAATACCCTCACGTAGATGTTGCATGTTTTCTAAGTGCTGCATCCAAAGAGTATCTAACACCTGTAAGTAAACCTCACGCTCAACATTACGCATGGCTTCTTCGCCAAGCTCTTTTTCCTTGTTGGCATACAATTTTTGAGCAGCTTCTAGGCTGTCGGTTTTGCGCTGCTTATCTTTTTTGATATCTCCTAGGCTATCGAGTTTTTTGCGCTCAAGTGGAATGATGGCCTCGAATTCTTCAGCAAATTTTGGATAGTTTTTGGCAGGTAGTTCAGTCAATTGGCTAACTTTTAGTTGCAGCAAGCGCTGGATTTCGGGTTTGATACTGTCGCCCTCGAGAATTTTGCGCCGCATAGTGTAAACAACTTTACGATGACGGTTGATGACGTTGTCGTATTGAACAACTTGTTTACGAATATCAAAGTTGTAGCCTTCAACTCGTTTTTGAGCAGCTTCGAGCGTTTTTGAAACAGCGCGATTTTGAATCGGCATATCTTCATCGACGCCAAGTCTGTCCATCAAGTTTGCGATCCTTTCACCCTGGAAAATACGCATCAAATCATCTTCAGTCGAAACATAAAACTGCGAATCACCAGGGTCACCCTGACGTCCACCACGACCGCGTAGCTGATTATCGATGCGGCGCGACTCATGACGCTCCGAGCCAATCACCACAAGACCGCCAAGTTTGCGCACCTCATCATCAATCTTGATGTCAGTACCACGACCAGCAATATTGGTAGCCAGCGTAATTGCACCCTTGCGGCCAGCCATTTCGACAATCGATGCTTCACGCTCGTTATTTTTGGCGTTCAAAATCTCGTAAGCAATGCCCTCTTTGTCTAGGTATGCAGCAATCATCTCATTCTTTGAGATTGAGCCAGAACCGACCAAGACGGGACGACCAGCCGCATTGTATTCTTTAATCGCTTCGGCTACAGCTTTTAGCTTTGCCTTTTCAGTCTTAAATATTAGATCGGGATGATCATTTCGAGATACTGGCTTGTTTGGCGGCACTACCACAACATCGAGTGAGTAAATCTGCTGAAACTCCTCAGCCTCTGTATAAGCTGTACCTGTCATACCAGACAGTTTTTTGTAAAGTCGAAAATAGTTCTGGAAAGAAATTGTTGCCAGCGTCATACTCTCTTGCAAGACTGGTACGCCTTCTTTGGCCTCGATCGCCTGATGAAGACCTTCGCTATAGCGGTTACCCTGCTTCAAGCGGCCAGTGTGTTCATCGACAATAATCACTTCGCCGTCATTGGTCACAACATAGTCTTTGTCGCGCTTAAATAATGTTTGGGCGCGCAAAGCCTGATCCATGTGATAAACGCTTCTGACATAGTCAGGCGTATAAAGATTTTTAACACCGAGCAGTTTCTGAACTTTTTCAACACCTTGGTCGCTAAGTGCCACACTGCGACGTTTTTCATCCAAAATATAATCTTCGGGTACCAATTTTGCAGCCACTTTTGCAAAATTATAGTAGCTATCCGGATTCTCGGCAGCTGGTGCTGAAATAATCAGCGGAGTTCTAGCTTCATCAATCAAAATCGAATCAACCTCGTCAACGATCGCAAAGTTCAATTCCCGTTGTCGCACAAGATCAACTTCGTTGACCATGTTGTCGCGCAGATAGTCAAAACCAAATTCATTGTTTGTGCCATAAGTAATATCTGCTAGGTAAGCTTCTTTACGACTAACTGGACGCAGTTTTTTCATGCGTGGATCTGTGTGTGCCTCATTTTCGTAATCTTTGTCATACACAAAAGACGCGTCGTTGATAACCACGCCAGTCGATAGCCCCAAGTTATCAAAAACCTGACCCATCCAGCCTGCGTCGCGCTGCGCCAAGTAATCATTGACCGTAACGACATGAACTCCCTTGCCTTCAAGAGCGTTTAGATATGAAGCGAGCGTCGACATCAAGGTTTTACCTTCACCAGTTTTTAGCTCGGCCACATTGCCGTCATGTAGCACCATTGCGCCCATCAGCTGGACATCATAGTGTCTTTCGCCAATGATACGATCGGCCATTTCACGCACCAATGCAAATGCATCAGGCAAAACATCGTCCAATGTGACGCTTTTTTTGGCTAAGCGCTCTTTTAGCACCGCCGTCTGCTTACGCAGCTCTGGCATTTTCATTTTTTTGTACTTGTCGGCTAATGCATTGACTTCTACAACTCGTTTTTGTAGTTTTTTAACTGCCCGCTTTTGGGGATCGCCAAAAACCTTTGTCAGTGCCGTCTGCCTAGAAACTATCGCCATATACCCTCTTCATCTTAGAAAATTACTGAGATTCTGTATCCCAGTATACTCTGTTTTATCTGTAGAATAAAGAGATTTTCAAAGTTTTCGATCAAACATATAGCCAACTAAATCGGTTTTTTAGTAAGACTTAAATCTACTCGATATAAATTCGTTACTTCAAACCGACAAGACGGGCGTTCTACTGTTCACGGGCATAACTGCGCTTAAACTGGCTTAGGAGACCGCGTCTGCCGACATGTGGCATAACATCTTGTTTATATTTACGCAGCTGAGCTGCCAATTTTGCTTCGACAATGTCGGTAGCAGCAAGCACATTGAGTGTAGAATCTTTGGCCATAATCAATTTGTCGGGCACGGTTATAATAACCTCGACTTCATATTTATTGCCTTGCGGGCGATTGACTTCAGCCATTTTGACCTCAGCATGCATACTTTTTCGAGCATGTCGCGGCACTAATCTATCGAGTGCGCCAATCTTTTTTTGAACGTATTTCTTGGTAGATTCGTCGACAGTATACGCGCCGACTCCGGTTATATCGATCTGTGTGATCATAAGGGACCTTCCTTTCGATTACCGTGCTAGTGCTTATATTATACTGCACTTGCTGGCAATTTTCTAGATGCGGTCTCTACCGCCCATGTACGGCCGCAAAACTTCAGGTAAAATCACATCGCCCTCCGCCGTTTGATTATTTTCGATAATGCCAATTAGCGGTCGTTCACTAAAAGCCGTTGCATCGTTGGTGTGCGCCAACTCTAGGCTGCCATCGGCGCGTCTAACACGAGTTTTCATGGCTCGAGTTTGATAATCGCCTATATAATCAGCTGTGTGCGTCTCTCGATAAGTGTTCTGAGAAGGCAGCCAAACCTCAATATCAATGCCCTTAGCGTTTGGACGCCCAATATCGGCTGTACATTTTTCGAGCACATGATGCGGCAAACCAAGCTGTTGCATCAAATACTCTTGAATCGCTACCAAAAACAGATGCTCGTCGTATGAACTTTCGCTGGTTGTAAAACATTCCATTTCGAGCTTGTTAAATTGATGCAAACGAAAGAAACCTTCGGCATCTTTGCCGTAGGTTCCAGCTTCACGCCGAAAAGCTGTGGTGTAACCAACATAGCGAATTGGCAGCTCAGACTCAGGCAAAATTTCGTCCAGATAAATTGGCGCAATCGTGTGCTCGGCGCTGGCATTGAGCCATAAATCTTCATCTTCAATCTTATAAGTTTGTTCTTGGCGATTGAGGCGTCCGGTTGCTTCAAAAACCGCTTGCTTGGCAGCAGCTGGCGGTAAAATCGGCGTAAAAGCTTTTGGACTAACATTTAGATTATTGTCGCTGATAATTTGCTGCAAAATCGCTTGATTGGTCAAAACATCCATGCCAAAGCGCCACAAAGCCATTTCTAGTAGTACCAAATCGCCCATCATATAAACGAATCGAGCACCAGCAATCTTGGCACCGCGCTCTTTGTCCAGCCAACCCTTGGCTTCGGCAATTTCGGCGTGATTTTTAACAGCAAAGTCAAATTGCGGCTTTTCACCCCAAACACGTATCTCGACATTTTCATCTTCTGTCTCTCCAACTGGCACTTCATCAAGTGCAACATTTGGCACGGCTTTTAGCGCCGGCCAAAACTTATCTTCGACTGCTTGCAGCAAAGTCTCGCGTTCGGCTAGTGCGATTTTTATCTGCTTACCTTCATCAATCGTCGCTTGATCGGGCTTGCCGCCAGTTTTTAACTTGCTAGCATTGAGATTACGCTGTTCACGCAAATCATCAACTTGCAGCTGCAAACTGCGCCGCTCATCATCGAGCGCCAGTAAATCTTCGATCGAAATATCCTTGTAGCCCTTGTCTAGGGTACTTTTTTGGACTTTTTCGGCATTTTCACGAATATAACGGATATCTAACATGCTTCATATTATAGCACTTTAGACGAGAGAAGTGTTTCCAAGATTTGCCGCTATCCGTGCTGCATGGCAGGCTGCACTACCAGGCTTAAAGCTGGTTTTGCAAGCTTTCGGTCGATCTGAGTACTGACCGCAAAAACTTGTGCCATCAGGACTGGTCGATACATAGCCACATACCCCTGTCATACGATAGAGCTCTCTACTACCAAAACTGCCACCCATACCTGTTAGGTCATCCCCGGGATCGACTATCCTTAGCGCTGCCCCCCCTATTTCCAGAAATTTAGCCTCACTACGGCTCAGCAAAATATCTACATCGCGACAACAAGCCGATGTACAATCACTACAGGAAACTTTTGGCTCCGAGCCTTCTCTAAATTTTAATTTCGGAAAACCCAGAAATGTCATTTATTATTTCTAAAAGCAGCAAGTAGGCCTCTGATCCCTACGTTCATTGCGTCACCTGTTTGTGCGGCTGCAGCATCTCTCTCCAATTTTAGTAATCTACGCTGATCTGGGGTAAGCTGTTCTGGAAGAGGATCGCCTTTTTTGTAAGGCACACCAATTATTCGGCTAACAGCAGGATCGCCTAGGTCATCAAATGCAGTCACTGGACGCTTATGATTGTCAGGATATAGGCCAATTATACCGCCAGGCATCTCGTCATCAGGTATCTTGTTAGGCAATGTTTCAAATTTATGTACTGTCATATCTCTATAGTATCACACCGCATCATCTTTGTCAAGTAGCTCATGTTTATTCGGTGCGGAGGGCTTCGATTGGGTCGAGTTTGGCCGCTTTTCGAGCCGGAAACCAGCCAGCAACCATGGCGACAAGCATTAGTCCGAAAATCAGTAGTGCAATCGGCAGAAGCTGGAAGACCAAAATTCGGTTTTCGCCGATACTCATCAGGCTAGACAACCAAGGATTGATCGCCGTACCGACACCCCAGGCGATCAAAG
>Ga0075152_10004125_pt1 | contig 10014 bp, 10 predicted proteins | sample JI61114C2DNA_FD_70964 | JGI IMG/M metagenome (GOLD analysis project Ga0075152, IMG submission 70964) | Wastewater effluent complex algal communities from Wisconsin, to seasonally profile nutrient transformation and Carbon sequestration -... | ecosystem: Engineered > WWTP > Effluent > Algae...
CTGATCACTTCGTAATACGGATGTCGCTTGTCATCGAATATGGCGAACATCGCGTCGAGATTGTTTGGATCGGGATCCATCCAGGCATCGACGTATTCTGGCTTCATGTTGATGACCGTGCGATCGTGGCCTTCAGCGGCGACTTCAGGTTCAGGCTCGTCAGTGATGGCTGCGAAGCTGTAAAGGTCTGGTTCTATGCCTTTAGGGTCTGTCCATTTGGACCATAGGCAGGGGATATACATAGTTGCGCCGTCACGTGGTCGGAAGTGGATTTCATGGCTTACGCCATTAGCGTCTACCACCTGCTCATAGAATGTTTCGGCCAACAAAAGGCCATGCGTGTAGCCGAATTGTTTGCGCCACCAACGCGTCAGGTTGTCTCGTCTCGCGTTGTAGGTGCCTGACGTTTTCCCGTTCTTGAGCTTGTCGATCGAAGGGTCCATGCCTGCCGGGCGGCAGTGATAGCGCATGGGACGCACGATCCGCTTGCCGTTTTCAACGATCATGATCGGGATATACCAATCCGGGAAAATGCGGTCATCACGTTTCGGCTCGTGGCTTATTCGCTTTGCATCGGCGATCCATCTTTTGTATCGTTTGATCAAGTTGTTCGCGACTCGCTGTTCATTCAGCGCGGTCTTGGTCTCTTTAACTGCCAGCTTGCGTTCGGCATCAGCCAGACGTTTTACTTGGGCAAACAATTTCGGCTCGGTTTCTGCGATCTTTTGCTCGTTCCACGTTTTGATCAGTGCGAGGATTTGATTTTCCATGTCAGTTTTTGGATGCAGGAAATTGAGGTCCATTCCTTTTGGAATTCTGGGGCCATCTGCCTCATTCTTACGTATCCGATATTTCTCGTCTCGACCCAAATAGATTTCCCAGAAAGCCTTGATATCGATGTCGGCACCAAACTCTTTCACATAGCCGTCGTATAAGGCCCAAGCTTCTGCGGAAAAACACATATCTGCCATTCTCCTGGTTAGATAACCATCATAACCTTGCGCGTGAAACGCCAGGTAAATTCCTGAAATATGTTTCACGCATCGGGACTCTAGCCTAAGTCCTTCATTCCGTTCGTTCAGCGAAATACTAATAGCGAACTAGGATATTCGGGAATAGGCTTTTCGCCCCGGCATGTGTCTCAGCTTTCGAGACTGCCTCAGATAATGCTACCGCCATGCTCAGCGCCCCGATACCCCTCTCCAGTGTCCCCAGTTCGCTTCTCAGACCGATGCTCGGCATGCGGGCGACATGTGGGTTCCCTTCGCCTGCAGAAGATCACATGGGGGATGAGCTTGATCTAAATCAGCACTGCATCTGGAATCCCTTGGCGACGTACTTTGTCGAAGTCGATAGCGGGACGTCGATGGTCGATTTCGGAATTTTCCCGGGCGACTCTCTGATTATCGATCGATCGATCACTGCAAAGCACGGCGATGTCGTCATGGTCGTCTGGGATGGCGGCTACACGATCAAAAAACTCGCCATTAGAAAAAATCGTTTCGAACTGATCTCAGGCAATCAAGACAATCCGCCGATCCTGGTGCCGATCGAAGTTGAGCTGGATGTATTCGGCGTCGTTACATGGTCATTTCGCCGGCAGTTCAGGCGGTAATCGCAATGATTGGCCTAGTCGATGGTAATAATTTTTATGCGAGCTGCGAACGAGTTTTTCAGCCCCAGCTAATCGGTCGACCTGTCGTTGTTTTATCCAACAATGACGGATGTGTCATTGCACGTTCAAACGAAGCGAAAGCGCTCGGGATAACGATGGGGCACGTGCTTCATGAAATACCGCCACAGATCCGCAAGCAGCTAGTAATACGATCGGCGAACTTTGGACTCTACGGCGATTTATCGGGTCGAGTCGCTTCAATCCTTCGGGATTTATTCCCACGGGTAGAGGTTTACTCGATCGATGAGAGCTTCGTCACGTTCGAAGGTGTTCGTGATCGGGAAAAGACAGCGGTTGAAGCACGAGCAAGAATTTTGCAGTGGACTGGTATTCCATGTTGCATAGGGATTGGACCTACAAAGACACTTGCTAAAGCCGGCAATAAGCTCGCAAAGAAAACTAAGCACGGCGTTGTCGTGGTGGACGATCCATTGCAGCAGCTGGCCAACTATCCCGCCGGCGAACTCTGGGGCATCGGCCGTAAGTGGTCCGCGAAGCTTGGCGCTGAAGGAATTCTCACCGCAGCCGATCTAATGCATGCAGACCCTGAGACTCTGCGAGCTCGATATGGAGTCACATTAGCCAGGACGCAGACAGAATTGCTCGGCGTTACATGCATTGAACTGCAAGAAGAAGAGCCTGACCGTAAACAGATAGTCGTTTCTCGTTCGTTCGGCCGCGACGTTATTGGTCTTGAACAGGTTTCGGAAGCTCTCGCTACATTCGCCATTCGTGCAGCCCAGAAAATGCGTATGCGTGCATTACAGGCGTCAGCAGTTAGGGTCTGGTTACATACAAACCCCTTCAAACCTGGTGCAGCTCAGTATCATCCGAGTCGTGCCATGCAATTAATCACAGCGACATCGGATACACGCGAGATCCTCACAATGGCGCAAGCACTTTTGCGATCAATTTATCGCGATGGCTATGCCTATAAAAAAGCCGGCGTCGAGCTTATGGATCTATCACCTGGCGATATGCTGCAAGGCGATTTATTTGCAGCGATCGATCCGCGATCGGCAAAGCTCATGAGCGTGCTCGATACAGCGAATAGCAAGTTCGGCAAGGGAACTATGGGTTTTGGGTCATCTGGCTGGCGCGAGAAACCGCTCTGGGGTATGAGGCAGGAAAATCTCTCGCCGTCCTACACCACTCGTTGGGACCAGTTGCTGAGAGTTAGTTAGAAAAAAATGGAGAGCTGTTTGATGAGTGAAGGTAATTTTTCTTTTGCGGACGGCACAGTTCTTTCCAGTCAAATGGAATATATCGAAGTTGACGAGTGGACTGTATGTAAAATCGCGCCAATACGTACCAAGGATGACCGCTACCGTGGCTATATTTGTCTATATTCCACGCAGGATATGGACTCTATATCTTTTACGGCAGCAACTACTCCGGAGTTTGCTAGTGCAGAGGAAGCAATCAGAGTAACCAAAGACGGCTTACCTATAGCAATAAGAAAATGGGCTGCACTGAACTCGTTAGATGAGCCTGCATAAAAGCCTAGATACACGTTCAAGATGAACCGGTGAAGCTATGGTTTAGCGAGCTGTCAAATGCAGAACACTTCTTTTGTCCAATCATCTGCAAATTCAAAGGGACCGTGAACGGATGCGGTGCAGCCTTTAAGCGGAACGATGCGCGAGAAGCTTTTGGTAGTAAGCCACTTTACGTACACCCGCCATTCCTTGTGATCAACGTCCTTTACAATTCCTATGGCTCGGACTTCCATCTCTGACGCGCCGCGGCCGAGCATCTTCTTTACAGCGATTCGATCGCCCCGCTTAATTTCACGAAACCGTTCGCGCTGGGTGGTTACCGAGTTGCCAGAAGTTGAGTCACTTTCTGGAGTGTCACCGATGTCCCAGCAATACCAATAACCCCGTCTGATGAATTGTTGCAATACGTCATCGGTACCACCCCACATGGCTCCAACAACCCAATAATTTTTACTCATTTGGAATCTCCAGAAATTTCCAACTTTTGTAGCTTTCGACTAGCAAGATACATCGTGTGTCCAGAAGAATAGACGGCCGTCAATGCAAACAATCCCCAGATTTCCAAGTGTGTGTAAGGTGGTATTAGCACGCTTATCAAAATCATTGGCGTTGCCGCGATCATGGAGCACAGTCCAGATCTGAATCTAAATGTCTGCAAGGCCTTTTTCTTTTGAAGACGTTTCTCTCTTTCTGTCTTTACTACTTCCAAAGTCTGGGTCTTTGCATCATCTAATTTCTTCTGGATTTGATCCGCTCGCCCCAGCACCAGGATCACATCCTTTTGTACGTCTTCAAGACTTCTCCGAGCGATAGGCCTCTTTTCCATGACCTGGTCTCCTGCTAACTCGCTTCAGCAAACTCAAATTGCCTGGAGATAGCAGCACTGTCGGCCTTTCCATCTACACAAAATTGCGAATAAAAAATTTCAAGTAATTGCATTTTGGCAGTCAAAGAAGTCTCTACTTTCCTCGTACTCGCCCACGTTTCAATGGTCTCCATCAGTGCTTTCATCAAGTCCCACTGAATTGTCGATGCAGTAAGAACTGCAACAGGCTCGCCAGTAAGTATGAAATGGAAATCAGCGCCCATTTCACGCAACGTGAGCAGATATAGAGCGTCAGGGATTCGCTGGTCATTTTCATAAGCAACTTGCGTGGTCTTGCTAAGACCGCACTGACTAGCCAAGGCCGATTGAGTCAAGCCGAGGCGAGTCCGCTCTTGACGCAGACGCCATCCAATCGTACCGTTTTGTTGACATTTGACCATTTATGTGTTCATTTACGCTGAATATGTTGATTCTAATGCATTAAACCACATCTGTTGGAGTTACGGCAGGATGTTCAATGTTGAAGCGCTGCAATCAAAATTATTAGCGTGCGGCTTGCCCGCCGAGGGCGTCGAATATGTCCTGAATGTAAACCAGAAGCCAGCCAAAAAGGTAGGCAAACGGCGAAAACGGAACATCATTCTAGAAATCCCAATCCCCAGGCTGGGAATCTTGGTTCAGGCAGAATCATGGTCTGGTGAACACCTTTTTTTACTAGATCTTGAGAAGCCTAGAACGGTTGAATATCTTTTTGATCAGCCTTTGGCAATCAACGTACAGATTATTGACTGCCTCGGCAGACATACCAGAACAACATACACAGCTGACTATCTTGTGATAGACGGTTTCATAGTTACTGCTTACGAAATAAAGCCTGATGATGAGCTTGAAAGGCTCTCGAAAGAGCGGCCTGAAGATTGGGTTAGACGAGGCGATGGCTGGCACTACATGCCCGCAGAAAGTGTTTTTACACGACGGGGAATTCGTCACGTCGTTATACCAACAAGTAGTTTGAACCAAGTCCGAGCAGATAATCTCAGACTCTTGTCATGCGCCAATCTTTCGTTCTCAAGCCTGCGTGATTCAAAAGCATATAAGCGTGCCTACAAGATAGTCGAAAGCGAAGGATCCGTTCGTATCGGAGATGTGCTGGATCGACTTGAGATTGCAGATGCAACAGTACTCATGCTTTTGCTACATGATCAGTGTATATTTGCTGATATCGACAGTATCTATTTGAGCTCTCCAAGGGACGTCTGGGTTTCAATAGATAAAAAACGTTGCTCAATTGCAACAACAACTGGTGCACTTCTTTCAAGTGTGCTGTCTTCTAAGTCGCTATCTACTGCAGAGGCAATTGATCCTCGCTATTTTGACGAAGTAGCACTTAGATTTTCACTGGCAACGTCTAAATCCGCAAACGAAAGCCTGGAACATGGCAAATCAGCGCGAACTATTAGAAGGTACGCAAAAATTCTCCGCGAGGCAAATGGCGATGTGCTTGCACTACAGCCAAAATGGCAAAACTGCGGTCCAAAGAGTTATCGGGTTGATGGCGCGCACCTTTCTTATATATTTGCCTGTATTTCGGCAGTAAAAAAAGATCCCAGTATTCCGACGCTCAATCATGCTTTCGGTGCCTATAGAAATGGCTTTAAAATATTTCAACAGCAAACAGATGAGTTTCACGAAATAGCAATAACCAGACCTACGTTCTATGCATACGCTAAGGCTAGGAAGAAGAAAGACGAAATCGAATCGCAAGGAGGAAGACGGCAAAGCAATGCCGAGTCTGATGCCTTTGATCCTTCAAACAGAGTCGCCATTGCAACTCGCCCCTTCATGCTTGCGCACATCGATCACTACAAATGTGACTTGTTCGTAGTAGTGGGGATAGTTCTAGGAAAGCTTGTAATTAAGAGACCATGGCTGACGGCTATGGTTGATGCCTACACGAAAGAAGTACTAGCAATTTGGCTGTGCTATGGCAATCCAAGTAGAAAGGCATGCGCCATGGCTATTCGTGATTGCGTAAGACGTCACGGAAGGTTGCCGGAAATCATCATGACTGACGGTGGAAGCGAATTTAAGAGTACTCACTTCTCAGTGATGCTAGCTACATTGAGAGTCACACGCGCGGAACGACCACCAGAAGACCCAAAATTTGGCGTAGAAGTTGAACAAATGTTTGGAGCGTTCAAGGAGAGATTCATCCGTGGACTTCCAGGATTTGGTCTCAGCATTGCTAAAAGCCGGGCGGTATCAGCTGCCCTTAGAGCCGAAAAAAATGCAAAGTTAAGTTTGCAAGATCTTTATGAATGTTTCGAGTGCTTTATTTTTAGTGGAATGAACCTAGTCTCCAAATCTGCGGGATTAATGTGCCCTGCAGATCGACGCCAGCAAGCCCTAATGCATCTTGGATGTTGTGGCGTGATATGCGAAATCGATTTGAAATTTCTCATAGCCACGTCAATTGAGGCTCCCAGTGAAACCTACACGCTCTGGCCAGGAAGTGGGATTCATATCTATGACATTTGGTTTAGCAGCCCAAAACTGCTCGCGCACCGAGGATATAAGAACGAACTAACAGTGCGACTAGAGCCTTACGATAGATCTGTTATTTACGTTTGCATCAAAGGTAAATGGCTGATTTGCACGTCAACAGAAAGAAATATAAATAAGGGCCGGGATGCCACTGCGGTCATTTCATCTACAACGGCACATCATGAACTTAGAGACGAAGTAAACAGGATTGCATTGGAAAGTGATCGGTACCTCGCAGAGCTGATTTCCGAAAAACTTGAAGAAATCGCAAAGAAGTCGTCGACAGCAGTTGAAACTACAACAACAAGTAAAAAAGCAAAACAAGATTGCACAAAGAGAATGCCAAAAACTACTGGCGTGTGTACTGAAACAAATGTAAGTGAAGACAACGCAAATGACTCACAAAATGAAAGTGATTTTGTGTTCGATTACGACAGTATCAACATCCTTGAAGAAGAAGAACCGATAGAGAATTGAATTCAGCAAATGGTGCCTCGCTACCTTTATTAATTTCTATAACGGAATGTTATATGCGATCACGGCTAATCAATAAAATTGCAATTATGTTCGGAAACTACGAATTGAATTGCGCAAAAATATCGGCGCTACTAAAGAGCTGTCCTAGCGGAGTGGTCGTAGCTGTAAAGGGGCCTGCCAGAACCGGAAAATCAACTATTCATAAAGGGGGTGGTCGATGCGATCACCGCTAATCAGCAACAATCCAATTCTCCACAGAAACTACGCAGCTACCCAGGAAACAGCTTGGACGCTTCTAAAGAGCTGCCCTAGCGACGTGGTCATAGCTGTGGTGGGGCCTACCAGAGCTGGAAAATCAACTATTCATGACAGGATAATCGCTCGACTAAAAAAGGAGCGGGCCTCGTCAGATCCTGACATGATTCCGGTTGCAAGCCTGAGCCTTAAAAGTAGTCACGACGGAAGAGTTAAGCAAAAATATTTGAGCATGAAGTTTCTGCAGTTGCTTAACCATCCTGTATATAGCAATCTCGGTAGCATCGACGAATTCGAGCGTTATACTCCTTCAGGTGCTTATGATGAATCTGCAATGCAGATTAGATTGGAAAGGGCGTGCGACTATCGAAATAACGAGTTGCTTGGAGTAGATGAAGGCCATCAACTCACTCACACCTCCAACGAACAATATAGAGCGGATCTTCTTGATTCGCTCAAGAACTTATGCGCAGTAAATAGAGCCTGGTATCTCACAGGTGGGTATGAGCTGGCTTACCGGGGATTTTTCGATGCAGCACATTTTGCAGGCAGACTATTCATCGTTGAATTTCCTCCATATATAAAATCCTCAGTGGACGAAATGGAGTGGACGGATATTTTAATGACACTTGAAACTTACTTGAATGTTAATTCTAAAGGACTGCTTGTGAGCATGGCAGATGAACTACTTATTGCTTCAAACGGAACATATGGACTTTTGGAAAAGATCCTTGTCTGGGCTAAGGTAAATGCGATAGTAAGAAAATGCAAAATCACACGGGAACTCATTCGATCTGGCTATCCACCTGAAAATGAACGCATCCTGATACAAGCGGATATTACAAAAGGGCAGGAAGCATTAAAGAAGTATCAGGTATTGCGACCTGCAAGTGATGCGGCCAACAAAGCTGTAGAACTCGTTGTTAAAGGAAAACAACCTTTCATTCGAAATCCAGTCAGACATTTACCAGAAGACATCGTGTTGGATTTGTGATGGCTATTCTGTTGCCTCTGCCACCTCTAGGACTTGGAACTGGCGAAGTAGAAAGCTTTCCAAGTTATTTTGCAAGGCTGGCAGAAGCACATGTACTTTCACCTATTAAGTTAATGAGATTACTCGTCGATCGGAGATTAAGAGACGATCCGCGCTCAGCATGTCCTTCTGAGACACTCTTGTATTCAAATAAAGGAATCGTCTTGGCAGGATATACAGCCGGATCTGACGATTTTGTGTCGATGGTTGAGAAAGCGACTGGGAATTCAACATTGAAGCAAATGACATATTCGTTCTTGCGGCAGTGCGGAGATCCGAGCCATTGCGACGCACTTCGTGAGTCTCGCGCGTGGTGTCCAGCATGCCTATGGGAGTCACAAAAATATGACGTTCCTTTTTACGACAGATTACTTTGGGCACTAAAGAACATAGTTCGATGTCCAATGCATCGATTAACTTTGGCAACTCGTTGTCCATCGTGCTCCTACAAGCAACGCTATTATAACAAGTCGTCGAACAATACAATTTGTTGGAAATGCTCAGCTAGTTTGGCAACAACGTCAGAAAAATGGATGCCCGAATTGATTCCAAGTTTAGGAGAAGCGGATTGCATCGGCCTAACGGCAGCGGCCGCTGAAATGCAACAGGATTACACAGTACGCAATGTGTTTGATGTCTTCATTGTTGAGCTCAATAGGAAGGACCCTGAAAAATTCCTTGCAGTTGCCAATATCCTAAAGAAACAAAGAACGAAACAGTCGTGTCCCAGAAATACGATCGTTACTTTCGATTCGATGTTGAAGATTGCACTCCTTACATCTATTCCATTGGCAGCGATTCTGTCAGATCCAGCGGGGTGCGTGGTTTGCACGAGACCGTTCGATCGAATTGGATCGCCGATTGGACACTTTTCGACATCACCGCTGATGGCTATCTAGCTTCAAAGCGTATTACCGAGCCTGTCTTTGAACCAATTCTTACGGAGGCAAAAAAAATGACATCTCGAGTCACTAAACAACAAAGATGGTTGAATTATGAAATGCTGCTTGATGCGGCAGTTAGTGCCGGCCAGGTTGCGGCTGCTTCAGCATCGCCGAGACCTATGACAGTCTTGAACGAAGATAGCACCGTCGCGGATGTGGTACACCACGGTGAATTTGGTAGCTGCTCAGTCACTGTTTCTGATGGAAGGCATGCATTTGCCAGGTGGCTTAAGTGTACTGACAGAGGTTATGTCTGTATGGATGGCGGTGTGACCTTAAGTGTCTATGAGCAAACCGGGTCAATGTGTCGAGCAGTGGCCCAAGGAAATGCAATAGGTATGAAACTAAAAGCAGCAGGAATTCCGATTCGAATATCGACGCATATGGACTGATTTAAACATGCGTTTAACTGCGCGCAGCTCCGACCACTGGGGCGAAAATATGTCCCGTACCTACTACGCCAAAGATATGTACTGGATCATTGGACCTAGGTCTTTGCTATCCCCTTAAGTTTCTATACACACGTCAGATTCAAGACTGGAAAGCTTGATTTGAAGCCTTTTAGTCGTATTTGGACCGGCCAAACTTGATTTTGTAAACCAAAGTTTGGCCAAAACGGTCAATCTTGGCTTAAACGCTTAATGTTCACGGGCGCCGGAAGCCTGCTCGGGTTATAATTCCGAGTCTTTGCTCTATGCCACAACAGGTTTGCCATGTCCGTACCGATGATTGATAAGGATTACACCCTCGAACACAAATAT
>Ga0075152_10004126_pt1 | contig 10014 bp, 13 predicted proteins | sample JI61114C2DNA_FD_70964 | JGI IMG/M metagenome (GOLD analysis project Ga0075152, IMG submission 70964) | Wastewater effluent complex algal communities from Wisconsin, to seasonally profile nutrient transformation and Carbon sequestration -... | ecosystem: Engineered > WWTP > Effluent > Algae...
AACTGAAGCCAAACAAAGTAGCGTTTTTATATTTAAGAATTATAACAGGAATCCACATTGCAGTTATATATTCAAATATTGCAATATTTTAAAAAAATTATGTAATAAAGTTTTTTGGTCATTTAAATTGATATTGCTTTCTTTGGCAAAATTTAACTTTTTAACCAAACAAAAAATCGAGCTTTATGAAAAAAATTATTTTAGGTGTTTGTTTAATTGCTGCTTTTGCTTCTTGCAAAAAGGATGACGATGAAGTAACTTGTGAAGTTAGTATTACAGGTATAGCAGCTAATTATAAATTAACAAAAATTGTAACTTATTTCCCTTCACCACTTCCTGATCAGGATATAACTACGTCTATTCTTACAGGCAGTTGCGAACAGAATGGTATTTACCAGTTAAAATCTGACAAAACAATCACTTATACAGAAGCTGCTGGTTGTGGAGGAGATGATACTGGTTCATGGGATATTGTTAGCGGAAAAATTTCAATCAATGCCGGATCAGTGTTTTTAACTGATGTAACAGTTTCTGGTTGGGATTGTAATACACTTACGCTTTCTCAGGAAGCAGGAAGTGGAATTGGAACAAGGTATACTTTCAGCAAACAGTAATTTTTACCATATATAAACTTTTACCGCCTCAATCAAATTGAGGCGGTTTTTTTATGTTATATAAAACCCTCAAATATCAGTGTAATTGACGCTCATTCTGAGTTTAAAACAGTATTACCATAAAAATGCGATAGTTTTGCCCACTGATGAGCAGGATTTCTACTCATTTCTTAATTAAATGAAAACAGGTTTTGTAAATATTTTTGGGAAGCCAAATGCGGGTAAAAGTACATTGCTTAATGCACTGATGGGTGAAAAAATGGCTATTGTTTCCCATAAAGTACAAACAACACGTCATCGTATAAAAGCTATTCTCTCCAGTGATGATTACCAGGTGATCTTTTCCGATACGCCCGGAATAATAGAACCCAAATACAAATTGCATGAGAAAATGATGCAGGCAGTAAAGGGAAGCCTGGAAGATGCAGACCTCGGACTGCTGATAACTGACGCCAGGGAAGATGTACAGGAAAGTCACGCCATATTTTCAGCACTTCGGTTAAAAGCACCGGCATTGCTGATCCTTAATAAAGCAGACCTGGTTAAAGATGAAAAAAAATTGGAAGAAGCAAAGGCTTTTTTTAGTCAACAACCATATTGTAAAGAAGTGATCATTGTTTCAGCACTTAAGAAGCAGGGGCTGGACATATTAATGCAACGCATTTTGCATTACCTGCCTGAAGGACATCCTTTTTATGAAGGCGATGACCTGAGTGATATGCCTACCAAATTTTTTGTGAGCGAACTGATCAGGGAGAAAATATTTATGCTTTTCCAGGAAGAATTACCCTATCATACGGCGGTGCTTGTACAGGAGTTTAAAGAAAAAAGCACACTCATTAAGATAACGGCCGATATTATTGTGCAAAGGGAAACACAGAAAGGGATCATTTTAGGCGAAGGCGGCAAAATGATCAAGCAATTGGGAACATTGGCCCGAAAGGATATTGAAGAATTTCTTGGAAGTAAAGTGTTCCTGGAGCTTTATGTGAAAGTAAGGCCAAAGTGGAGAGATAATGAGACACATTTGAAGGAATACGGGTATTAATGGATAAATTATTAATGTATAATTGCTCAAATTAAGGGGATATTATTCAGTTAGTAGTTAATCATTATCCATTATCAATTATTAAATTTTCAATTAAATTATGAGTTTTACAGTAGCAATAACAGGCAGGCCCAATGTAGGGAAAAGTACATTTTTCAACAGGTTGCTTGAACAACGCAAGGCAATTGTTGATGATATAAGTGGGGTAACCAGAGACAGGCAATATGGTGTGGCAGAATGGATTGGAAAATCATTTAACCTGATTGATACCGGTGGTTTTGTACCACAAAGTGATGATGTGTTTGAAAGAGAAATTCGTAAACAGGTACATATTGCCATTGATGAAGCCAATGCCATTATTTTTATGGTTGATGCTGCAACTGGTATAACAAGCCTGGATGAATCAATGGCTGATTTGCTACGTAAAAGTGTGAAACCAGTCTTTTTAGTTGTTAATAAAGTAGACAATCACAACAGGCTCCTTGAAGCTAGTGAATTTTACAGCCTGGGATTCGAAAACATATTTTTCCTTTCATCAATTAGTGGAAGCGGAACCGGCGAACTGCTGGATGCGATTGTCGGACTTATACCAGAAGATAATATTGATGAGAATGCTGCCCTGGAAAGTATACCAAAATTCGCCATCATCGGTCAGCCAAATGTGGGTAAATCATCTTTACTAAATGCACTGATAGGTAAAGAGCGAACCATTGTGAGTGATATTGCAGGAACAACCCGGGATACCATTCATACTCATTACAATTTATTCAATAAAGAATTTATTTTAATAGATACTGCCGGTATACGGCGTAAGACCAAAGTGCATGAAGACCTTGAATTCTATTCAGTGATCAGGGCAATAAAGGCAATGGACGAAGCGGATATTTGCCTGTTGCTTCTGGATGCAGGTAAAGGCATAACAGCGCAGGATCTTTCCATTTTTTCACTGGCAGTTAAAAAGGGAAAGGGAATTGTTGTATTGGTAAATAAATGGGACCTGACAGATAAAGAAACCAATACAGCCAGGGATTATGAAAAAGAATTGAAAAAAAGGTTTGCTCCATTTTCTGATGTGCCTATTTTGTTCATTTCAGTAATAGAAAAGCAAAGAATATTTAAAAGTATCGAGGCAGCTTTGCAGGTGTTTGAGAATAAGCTAAGAAAAGTTACTACTTCCAAACTAAATGAGGTGATGCAAAAAGCAATTGAAAGTTATCATCCTCCTGTTGTACGTGGTAATGCGGTGAAAATAAAATACGTAACTCAGCTGCCAACAAATACACCCAGTTTTGCATTTTTCTGTAATTATCCGGACGACATTAAGACTCCCTACAGGAATTACCTGGAAAACCAGTTGCGTGAAAATTTTGATTTCAGTGGTGTGCCGGTAAGGCTATTTTTCCGGAAAAAATAAATAATACGCCCTTTAGTTCAATTTTTAATTAAAATAATTTGCAATATTGAAAAAAGCTATTACTTTTGCGGCGAATTAAAAATCAAAAAAAAGAAAAATGAAAAAATTATTTGCAATCGTTGCTGTAGCTGCTATCATGACTGCATGCAATGAAGAGAAAACTGCTGATGCAACTTCAACAACAGATTCTTTAACTACAGAAGCAAACAAAATGGCTGATACTGCTTCATCTATGATGAACAATATGGCTGATTCTGCAAAAGCTATTGTTGATACTGCTGCTTCAAAAATGCAGAATGCTGCTGATAAAGCAATTGAAAAAGTTGAAAAGGCGGGTGAAAAAGTAGAAGAGAAAATGGAAGCAAAACATTAATCTGTTTTATATAAGTAAAGAGCCGCCTGAATTAAACCGGGCGGCTTTTTTATTTCTCAATAAATTAATTAAATCCTAAATTCCTGTTCAATGAAAGAAGTAGGCAGGCATTAAAGTATTTTCTTAATAACGAGGTAGGCAGCAATGATCAGTAATAATATTAAGACGATACTGATATAAGCCCATGGTTGCTGTTCTAATTTTCTTTTTTCCTTTCTTTTTTTCTTTTTTTCTAATTGTTTTTTGAGGTCAGCATTCAACTGTTGTATGTAAACGGGTAGTTCGTTTTTATTTTGCAGAGATTGCAGTCCTTCTACTGCATCATTCATAAATTCATCGTCATTCATTTGTTTTTCAAATGCATGAATTTCCTGTTCAGACATATGCTGATTGAGATATTGAAGCAGTTTTTCCTGCTCAATATCTTTATTTAAATTGGATAATATGTCTTTCAATCCATCATTCATGATTACTGTTCTTTTCCATTAAAATTTTCAAATTCCTTTTTCCATTTTGAATGTTGCTTTTTACCTGCATCAAACTGTATCCTGTAATTTCAGAAACCTGTTGGTAACTTTTCTTATCAAGGTAAAACAAAGTTACGCAAAGCTGCTGCTCTTTATTGAGTTCCTTCAGGGCAATTGAAAGGCTATCAAGTGTTTTGTCTTTTTCTTTAATTTCATTTAATTCCTGTCCGTCTTGTGGTGCAGACAGCAACTCGTCATTAATTTCAAGTGTGTATTTGCCCTTGTCCCTGAGTTTCATCAGGCAGTGGTTTTTGGCAACCATATACAACCAGCTCTTGATATATTCAACCTTATATTTTTGAAGTTCATTAATCGATTTCAGGAAAACTTGTTGTACTGCATCTTTGGCTTCCTCTTCATTTTTAAGGTATTTCATACAAACACCAAAAAGCAGCATTGTATATCGCTGCAGCAGGATACCCAGCCATTCATTATTGCCATCTGCGTAAAAACGCTGCAATAATTCCCTGTCATCTGTATGGTTGTAATCGCGAAGGTTCAAAATAGAGCGTTCAATTATTTCCTTGCTGATGAGATGAAATTACCTGAAAATTCCATAATTGTGAAAACGGTTAAAATAATCAGTTGTATTAAAAATTTATTAAGGTTGATGCACGTTTTCCAGGCTGGCCTGCCCGGTTTCGGAGTTGTTTTTTGGCTTATCGAAGAAAAGTAATTTTACAGCAATGATCATCATGAATACAGCAAATATTTTTTTAACAGTATCCTGTGGCAGCCGCAAAGCTATCTTGCTGCCAAAATAACTTCCAAATAAAAATGCTGCAGATATAACCAGCACAACTTTTAAATCTATATAGCCCTGTTTATAATATTGCATCACACCTAATATGCCAACAGGTAAAAGTAAAATGCCCAGGGAAGTTCCCTGTGCCATTTTTTGAGAGAATCCCATGAAGAATATCAATGCAGGAACTATAATAATTCCGCCGCCAACACCTACTAATCCGCTTAACATACCAGCTGCTATACCCAGCAGCAACAGAATGATCAGAGTTTGTATATCCATATGGTTGTTTTGTTTATACATTTTTTTGGGGAAACTTTGATTTGTAAAAACTAATCGATTGATTGATCACTTTATAAGCAGTTTCTCTATCCTGGAATTCATCTATTTCAACTACTTTATTTTCCAGCACTTTATATTGCTCGAAATAATTTTTTAATACTGCAAAAAAGTGCGGGGGTAGTTCATTAATATCAGAAATGTGGTTTACAGTGGGATCTTTTGTAGCAACAGCAATTATTTTATCATCTTTCTCCCCGCTGTCGATCATCTGCATATTGCCAATAACAGTTGCCTGTACCAGGCAAAGAGGCGCAATGCTTTCACTGCACATTACCAGGATGTCGAGCGGGTCATTGTCCTCCCCTAAAGTTTGCGGTATAAATCCATAATTTACCGGGTAATGAAAAGAGGAATAAATAACACGGTCAAGCTTTAACAGGCCGGTTTTTTTATCTATTTCATATTTACAACGGCTGCCTTGTGGTATTTCAATCAGCGCATTAACTATCTCCGGTGTTTTATCTCCGTTATCGGCGCCATGCCAGGGATGCAATACGTACATGTTATTCTTTTTATTTTAGTTAAGAGGCCAGTTTAAAACCAATCCAGGTTGCGGCAATTCCCAGTATGATGCTGGCAATGATGTATACTAATGAAAGCAGGTATTTGCCATCAAGCATCATTTGAAGGTTTTCTATACTGAATGCAGAAAATGTGGTAAATCCACCACAAATCCCGGTTGCCAGGAATAATTTCCAGTTATTTGAAAAGCCGGGATCTTTTATACTTAAGCCAATCACCATTCCAATTACCAGGCTGCCAACAATATTTACCAAAAGGGTAGATACAGGGAATTGTGGTGATTTGAAAAAATACCAGACAAGGAAGCGTACCATGCTACCGATACTTCCTCCCAGGCCAACTAGTAAAAGATTTTTAATCATTTTAATCTATTGGTAAATTTCCTGAATATGTATATTTAAAATCTATCCCCCATTCTTTGTTCCTTCTTACAACTTTTATTTCCATTGGTTTATGCATATAAGAGTTGGAATAATTTATAATAGTAGTTGAATCGTCCAGGTCCAGGTATTTATTGATCTCGTAAGAAGCCGATTTGTAATTTTTTTTCTTTTCATCAGACAATCTCCCGTAATACATTTTGTAAGAGTCAAATAATTGCAGGTTTTGTGAATCCTTCAGCAGCAATTGTTCTGCAGATTCAAAATTCCCATCCAGGCTTGCCCTGATGAATGCTCTGCCTGTATCAAGTGCTGTTTCCGGTTTGTTTTCTTTTTCATTATTGCAGGAATACAGCATCGTCAGAAACAATATGCCAGTGAGTATTTTCTTTATCATAAAAAATTTATTGCATTAAAGTTAAACATCTTTCAGGTAAGGTCATAAAAAAAGCACCCGGTTATGGGTGCTGTAATTAAATTTCAGAAAGTTTATTTTTTCAGTTTATCTGCTTCAGATTTTAATGAATCAATCACTTTCATGCCTTCCTGCATACCTTCTTTTAAAGAATCCATATTTAAATTCTTTAATTCATCCAATGCGTTTCCAATACTATCTGCGGGGTTGATACCTTTTTCATTCATTTTTTCCATGCCCATATTCATCATAGATGCTTTGTCGAAAGCTACTTTCCAGGTTCCGTCTTCTTTTTTAAGGATGTAGTTTAAAGATTCTCCCGATTTTTTTTCTTTCACAGGAATGGTAGCTTTATCTCCTTCAATTTTCACTTCGCCAAATTCCATGGAGGCTTTGTCGAATTTTTCAGTTTCTTTATTGTCTTTGCTCATGTTCATTCCCATTTCCATCATATCAATCATAGACTTGCTGTCTTTGGTAGCAAGTTTACGGGCAGCTTCCATGTCTTTTTTTGATAATGCATCAAAGAATTGTAATAATACTGCTTTAGGATCGCCCTTGCCTGAATCGCATCCAATAAATGTAATGGAAGATAACAGCACAATTGCTAATAAAATTTTTTTCATAAACACGTTTTTTAGGTTTGAATTTCAAAAGTAAAAAAAAATTTATTTATACAGGATGTTATTTGTATACTAATTGTGCATTTCTTTTACAAAGGGGATGTAGAAAAAGATCATCCACACCAATGAATTCAAAATGTTTGATCCGGCTTATGTTAAAAACCATCCCGGATCCATTTTTTATAAGGCATTTATATACATATTCTGCGCAATACATCCTGTCATTGGTTTGGAGATCAAAATCCATGTCAAACATGATACCTAAGCTGTAAAATTTCTTTGCAATTACTGCAAATTTTTTTCTAATGCTGTCAGCCAATTCAAACCTGAAAACACCAATTCCTTTATTCGTATAAGGTTCTGCAAAATCCTCAAACCGGTCTCTTCTTATCTTCTGATCGGGATTAAAATCGCCACCCAATGCATGGTATACAAACAGGCTGTCGTTTTCTACACTTGCAATACCGCAGTGTGAAAATGTTTTGTTTCTCTGGTTCAGGTTCCTTAATGTTTCGCTGGTGAAATCATTCCCGGTTCGGGTTATCATATCACCATCCTCTATTTGTGATTTTATTTGCTGAATTTGCAGCATTGCTTTTTTAATTACCGCAAGTTGTTTAAGGGAATCCTGGCGGGTAGTTGTATAAGAATTGTAGCTGTTATTATTTTTGCAGGCTGCAATTAATAAAATAAGGCAGCCAATCAGCCACCTTATCAGGATTTTTTTTATTGTTATCACTAGTATGTTTATTTTCTTCCGCCGCCTTCAATTGTCAATCGCTCATCATCTTTGTTATAAGCTTTGATAATTGCTTTTACCAGTTTGTGACGCACCACATCTTCTTCATCCAGCTCAATATGCGCAATACCATCGATGTTCTTCAGAATTTTGGTGGCCTTGAATAAACCACTTTGCTGGTTTTTCGGCAGGTCTATCTGGGTTGGGTCACCGGTAATGATCGCTTTCGCATTCGGGCCAATACGGGTAAGAAACATTTTGATCTGAAGATCGTTGGTATTCTGTGCTTCATCCAGTATAATAAATGCATTGTCAAGTGTACGTCCTCTCATGTAAGCAAGCGGGGCGATCTCGATCGTTCGCGTACTCATGTAATAACCCAGTTTGTCGGCAGGAATCATATCATCCAGTGCATCATACAAAGGCCTCAGGTATGGATCGATCTTTTCTTTAAGATCGCCGGGAAGGAAACCAAGGCTTTCGCCAGCTTCAACTGCCGGCCTGGTTAGGATGATCTTTTTAACCAATTTATTTTTCAATGCTCTTACAGCCAAAGCTACAGCTGTATAGGTTTTTCCGGTACCTGCAGGTCCGATGGCAAATACGATGTCATTTTTATCGCAAGCATTAACCATCATTTTCTGGTTGGCTGTACGTGCCCTTACTGTTTTTCCATTAGGGCCAAAAACAAGCACGTCGTTGGGGTTCCTGTCCATGAAATTATCAACTACTTTTTCATCATCACCACCAAGGATCTGGTCAAAATAATTTTCACTCATGTGGCCGTTTCGTTCGAGGTATTGAACAAGCAGGTCAATTTTTTCTTTGGCTTCCTCAATTTGTTCCGGAGCTCCGCTTAATTTTATCTGCGTGCCGCGGCTTAAAATTTTCAAAAGGGGAAATTTCTTTTTAAGAATGTCAAGTTTACCGTTGTTGACTCCAAAGAATTCGATCGGGTTTACGGTTTCGAGGTTAATGATAGTGTCTGTCAATGCTGATCAATTTTTAATACTTTTTTTCTCTTTCAAAAAAAAGCAGGCTTGGGTAAATAAAAATTGTTGGTTGTACTTAATATGCTATCTCTTACCAATATTATTATACAAACGATTACAATACGAATTTAATTATACACATTGGTTATTTATTCGTGGAAAAGTTAAAAAAGGCTGGTATTGATAACATTAACGAAACATTCCGTAAAATTTATTCTTAAAATATAAATCAACAGAATGTTTTTATTAAAAACAGAAAACACCGTTTTTTGCAAAGATGTAGTTTTGAGATTTTTAAATAATTAAAATCTTGCCAGCAATTTTAAATTAAGCAGCCTGGGAGTTAGCCTGTTGGGAATTGCATAAACAGCATTGGAAAAATCTTTTATCAGCTGAAAAGAAATGGTATTTGGCCTGTTGATCAGGTTGAATACTTCCAGGCTTGCCCAGATATTATCAAATGACCTGAAAGGGCTGTGGCTTCTTCTTAATGATTTTTCATTCAGCAACAATGCGCTGAAACCCATGTCTACCCTGATATACGGATCAATGATGAGGCCATTCCTGTATCTAACACTGTTAGGGATATTATACGACATGTTACTTCCGTATAAAAGGTTCAGGTGAACTTTGAAATTTTTGTTCGTAGATAAATAATCTTCCAGGTACAGCCCAACTGTAATGAGCCTGTCGGTTGGCCTGCGCAACCAGCCAACATTATTTTTCACACTGTCTGCAACAACCTGGTCGGGTGTAGACGCTGTAATGACTTCACCTGCTGCATTTTTATACTGATAATAAAAATCATCGTCCAGGTTTTCCCTGCTGCGCATGAATGAAATGCTGAGCCAGCTTTCCGCATCTTTTACCAATTCGCCAAACAACCTTAATTCAATTCCGGTTGTATAGGCTTTTGCATTATTGGCACCCAGGTATTTTATTTTTACATTGTCAATATCATAAGGAACAATATCTCTCATCATTTTATAATAGGCTTCTGATGTAAGCCTGAAAGGCCTTCCACCAAATCCACTAAAATTATAATCCATACCTGCAATGAATTGCAGGCTCTTCTGCGACCTGATGCCCGTATTCAAAGTGCCGTCATATTTTCTCAACTCCCTGTAAAAAGGCGGCTGGTTGTAAATACCAGCTGCGGTTTTAAATACAATGTCTTTTTTCCATTTGGGCTTCCAGCTTGCCTGTAGCCGTGGGCTAATCATAAATTCTTTGTTCAGGCTGTTGTAATTATAACGCACACCGGCCTGTAAGGTTATATC
>Ga0075152_10004127_pt1 | contig 10013 bp, 8 predicted proteins | sample JI61114C2DNA_FD_70964 | JGI IMG/M metagenome (GOLD analysis project Ga0075152, IMG submission 70964) | Wastewater effluent complex algal communities from Wisconsin, to seasonally profile nutrient transformation and Carbon sequestration -... | ecosystem: Engineered > WWTP > Effluent > Algae...
TCGCTCTCGGCGCTGCACGGCCCGGCGATGGTGAGCGGGCGGTCAAGCCCAAGCCGCCATTGGGCGAAGGGAAGCGATGGAAGAGAGCTGACGGGGGGCACGGTGCTAAAGTAGAAGCGCGGACCCGGGGATGACTTGCACTGGTTGAAGTTGAACTACCACTTCACCACCACCTTCCCAATGGACTTCCCGCCCTCCAGCAACGCATGTGCCTCCAGGAGCCGGTCAGCGGGAAAGGAATCATGCGCGATCGGCCTCAGCCATCCTTCGCTGTGCGCTTCCACGGTACCGCGCAGGCATTCGGCGAGCACCTCCGGCCGGTGCTCCCCCACGCGCAGCATGTTCACACCGATCAGGCTGCGGCTGCGCATCATGAGGACGATGGGGACCACCAGGCCCATGCTCCACACGAAGCGCAGCGCGCCGAAGAAACCGCTGCCGCGCTCGGCACCGCCGTACATCACCAGGGTGCCGCAATCACCCAGCAGGGCCAGGTCTTTCTTGAAGGTGCTACCGGCCACGGCGTTGAAGGAGACATCTAGGCGCTTACCGTTCAACAGGGAGCGCAGCTCCTGGGCATAGTCCGCGCGCGACCGGTCGATCACGTGCTGGGCGCCGAACTTCTTGAGAAGGTCCATTTTGGTTGGCCCGCTCGCTACCGCGAAGACCTCGCAGCCGCGATGCACCGCCAATTGCACCAACAGATTCCCCACGCCGCCCGCAGCGCTGTGGATGAGCACGCGCTGCTTGGGCCGCAACGGGTAGGCGATCATGGCCATGTACCACGCGGTAACGCCTTGCGTGGTAAGCGCGCACGCTTCACCGAGGCCGAGCTCGTCCGGAACAACAACGAGCGCACGATGATCGGTGGTGACCATGTCCGCATATCCGCCGAAGCGCGTGATCGCCGCCACGCGCTGGCCGAGCAGTTCCTTCGGCACCCCTTCCCCGAGGCCTATCACCCTACCGACATTCTCGTAGCCGATCACGCACGGCGGCGGCGGCGCTTCGCGGTAGAGCCCCTTGCGCGCCATCACATCGGCGTAGTTCAGGCCGAAGCCCTCGCTGCGGATGAGCACTTGTCCCTTGGCGGGGACGGGGTCGGGCACTTCGCGAAGGTCAAAAGCGCGCTCGACAGCACCGTGGCGGATCAGGTACCAGGCTTTCATGGGTGAAGGTCCAAAGGTGTGCCGGGGAACAGCGCGGCGGGCAGGGTGATGGTGGTGATGCGCGGATGCCCCACGCTGAAACGCACGCGCTTGCTCCACAGGAAGTCCTTCCGCTCCACCGCATGCACCTCGTTCCACGGGATGAAGAGGGGAGGATGACCGGCGCGGAAGAAGACGAGCACGGAGAGGTACAGGCCGAAGCGATCGCACCCCACGCGGAGCACATTGTTGTAGTTGACCAGGCCGATGCGTCCGGAGACGAGCTGACATCGGGGGGCTTCCACCCCCGGCGGCAGGCCGAACCGCGCATGCATCGCTTTCCACCCGCTCATGTGGCCCAGCAAGGTGGCGATGGACATCCAGAACAACACGAACCCCGAGAACGCCACCGGCACGATGAAAGCGGGATGGGTGAAGAAGGACGAGGACATCGGGGGCAAGCTAATGGACAGGTCACTCCCCGCTTGAACGCGCTCCGACCAACAACCCGACCTGTTGAGTCTGTCCTGATGCGAAGCCGGGGGGGGGTAGGCTCCCCGGCAGGGCTCCGCGGCCATCCCATTATCTGTGTCCATCAGCGTTAATCCCTCTTCATCCGTGTTTTGTACAGGCAAGCACCCGCAGGGCGTCCATACAGCCTTAACCCCCACCGATCCCCGCATTGCCAGCGCACCCCGATATTCGCATGCCCCCCGCCCATGTCGATCATCCGCATCATCGTCGCCGATGCCCAGGAACTGGTGGCGGACGGGCTGCGCTATCGGTTGTCCGAGGCACGTGATATGCGGATCATCGCGCATGTGGGCACGGGCAAGGAGCTTCTGGACCTGCTGAAGGGAACCGCCGCCGACCTGGTGATGCTCGACGTGTCCTTGCCCGGCATGGACGGTATCGACACGGCGCGCATGCTGCGCAGGAAGCACCCCAAGGTGAAGGTGCTGGCGCATTCGATGCTGGACGGCATCGAGTACGTGAACAGCATGCTCATCGAAGGAGCGTCCGGCTATCTGCTGAAGAACTCGGTGAAAGCCGATCTGGTGGACGCCATCCGCCAAGTGATGGATGGCGAGCGCTACCTGAGCGAACCCGTTCGCAAGAGCGTGGAGAAGGGCTACAAGTTCACGAAGAAGCGCCCCGAAGGCGAGTACATCGGGCTTACTGAACGGGAGCGGGAGATCATCCGCATGATCGCGCAGGAGCGCACCAACGACGAGATCGCCACGGCCTTGCACGTGACCACGGAAACGGTGAAAACGCACCGCAAGAACCTCATGTCCAAGCTGAACGTGCGCAGCGCGGCCGGGCTGGTGCGGTACGCGGTGGACCGGTGTTGGACGTGAGTTTGGGTTGTCAGTTGTCAGTTGTCTGGCTGGGCCATTCCTGACGAACGAGTGCGGTGGTCGGTTGACCGTTGTCGGTTGTCCGGCAGGGCGGAGCCATTACTCGCAAACAAGTGCGGTTGTCGGTTGTCAGTTGTCCGGCCGGGGGGAGCCAGTGCGGAAGGAGTGTCGCAGCCTGTGTCGGCAGCCCGACAACTGACCACCGACAACCGCCCCCCAGATTCACTCTTTGTGGGTATTGTGCAGGCCCTCCGGTGAGGAGACTTTTGGACCGTCGATCACCATGAAGCCTGCCGCCATGAAAACCCGGAAACTCCTCAGCGTTGAAGCCGCTCTGCTCACCGCTCTGCTCGCCTTGCTGGGCATAGCCGCACTGGCCGCCCCCGTAAGCACCAAAGAGGAGGTTGTCATCAGCGGCCAGTTGCATGCCGACGACCTGTCCCTGAGCGACGCTGTTGTGGTGGTGGAATTGGGCGAGGACGCCTGCCTGCGCAGCGAGCTCGGCGCGAACGGCCGCTTCGCGTTCAAAGTGCCTGTGGGCAGCAAGGCCCGCCTGCTCTTCCTGAAACCCGGCTACCTCACCAAGGAAGTGGAAGTGGACACCAAGAACGCCCTCAACAGCGACCAGGCCCGCAAGCTGAGCAAGAAGGTGAAGTTCGATGTGGTGCTCGAAGAAGAACTGCAGCATGTGGGCGAGGTGTACATGGGCCCGGTCGGCTACATCCACTTCGTGAACGGCACCGGCCTGATGCGCGTGCGGCATGATGAGCGGATGAAGCCTGTTGCGAAACCCGCCGATGGAGAAGAATTCGCGGTGAAACCCTGACCGCGATGGGCGCGCTCATGTTCCGATGAGCATGCTCCCTTGGACAAAGCCCTCGCAGGGATGCGGGGGCTTTGCCGTTCCGGCTACTTTGCCGGTCCGCCTTCTTGCGCCTTACGGGCGCGTTGGGCGAACTCTTCCGCCTTGGCCACATCCCCCATCATGCGGTACGTCTCCGACACGTTCCGTAGTCGCCTCGTGTCGTGTGGCTTGGCCTCCACGCCTTTCAAAAAGAACGAGAGCGCCCGCGGATAATCTTGTCGCTGGAACGCTGCCACGCCGAGGTTGTCGGTCACGGACACATTGTTCGGGTTCAGTTCAAAGGCCTTCAAGAAGTTCTCCTCCGCGATCGCGGGCTGCTTCAAGTAGACGGCGTACACCTCACCCTTCAACCTGAACGCATCAGCATGGTCGGGCTTCATCGCCGTCACGTGGTCGAGCAACACGATGGATGAATCGGCGCGGCCCGTGCGCATGAGCGCATCGGCGAGGAAGAGATAGGGTTCCATGGCGCCTTGATCGAAACGGATCGCGGCGCGGAAGGCGCGTTCGGCACCCGCGTGGTCATTGGCCTCGCCCATCCGTCGGCCGATGAAGGCCAGGTTCTTCAATGCCACCTCTTCGGTACTGTCGCGCTCCAGGCAAGCGGTGAAGTGGTCGGTGGCCGCATGGTAGTCGGTGCGGTCCATGGCCAATTTGCCCAGCAACCCGTGGGCCAGCGCATAGTCCGGATAGAGGGCGAGCCCTCGCTCCAGATGTTGCCGAGCGTCTTTCAATTGCTGTTCGTTGATCGACTTTTCACGTGTCTTCGCTGCGGACTCCACCAGCAGCTTAGCGTACATCACATGGCAGCGCGCGCTCTGGTCCGAAACGGTGACATCGTGCGCGAAGAGGGTGAGGTCATCCTGCCAATCGCGGTTGCGGCTGAAGGTCTGGACCGCGAAACCGATAAGCACCAGCGCGAAGAGCGACCGCCCGATGCCCACGACGAGCGGAGAGCGAGCGCGGCTGTGCGCGAGGACGAACAGTGCGGCGAGCACCACCGCGAACCCGGCGGACGGCAGGAAGAGGAAGCGGTCGTTCATCGGTGTGCCGAGGTTGATGACCACATTGCTCACCACCGCGTACGTGATCAGGAACCAACTGAGCCCAAAACCGATCATGCTCCGCTTGCCCGCGCCCAGGATGCCGAGCACGCCAGCGATCAGCGCGAGCAAGGCCCCGATGATCGCGCGCGGATCGCCCCAGCCCACGATCGGGATCACCGGCGGATAGTAGTCCGTGGTGAGCGGCCACGGGAACACCAGCAGCTTGAGGTTGGCGGTGAAGATCAGCGCGGCCGTGGCGAGGTGTTGCGGAATGGTCGCGCCGTGGAACGGGTTGGAGAGGGGATCATCCACCCAAGCGACCTGCGGCTCGGGACCGAGAGCGGCGGACCGCAGGAGGAAATACCCCAATGCCGGAAGGAGCAGCGAAGCGGCTTGGACAGAAGAGCGCTTCAGGTCCTTGGTGGCGTACCACACGACGAGCGGTACGATGGCCAAGAAGGTGACCGCGTTCTCCTTCGCTGTGAGCGCGAGGAAGAAGGACACCCCGATGAGGAGCGTGTTACCGATGCGGTGCGTACCCTTCGCCTGCAGCGCGAACCGGCTCGTCAACAGTCCGAACAACAGCGCGAGCACTTCATCCAGGCTCTTGATGTTCGCGACCACTTCAGCATGCACCGGATGCACCGCGAACAACAGTGACGCGAGCAGGGGAACATTCGCCCAGAACGGCTTGCTACCGCTTTCCGGGAAGAGCCGGACCAGCAGCTTGAAGAGGAACACGCACGTGAGCGCGTAAAGCAGCACGTTTGTCAAGTGGCCGAGAAACGGGTTGTTCCCCGCGATGGCGTACTGCACCGCGAACACGCTCTGCGAAAGCGGCCGATAGCGACCGCCTGTTTCCACGCCGCCTTGGCCGAGATAGCCGACGAACACATCGTTGGACCAGATCGCCGCCAGGCCCTCGAAGCCCTGCTTTGTGAAGGTGTTCTGCGTGATGAGCAGGGTATCGTCCAACGCCCAGCCGTTGGTGAGCGTGTTCGCGTTCAGCACGAACGCGGCAAGGAAGATCCACAGCGCCCAGCGCTTGCTCTTGGCGGTCCGGTGTGTGCCACTCCCTTTTCCCTCCTCCATCGTTCGCCTGTTCCCAAAAGTAGAAGAGGGCCCGATGTGGATGCCACACCGTACCCTCTTCCCGATCGGTCCGTTCTTCTCCGCCGATCACCATGGATGGAGAACAACACCCTAAAGCCCTCAGGCCATGCGCCGCGCCACCTCGTCCCAGTTCACCACGTTCCACCAGTTGGCCACGTACTCGTTGCGCTTGTTCTGGTACTTCAGGTAGTAGGCATGCTCCCAAACGTCGAGGCAGAGGAGCGGCGTGCCTTTAAGCTCGCTCACGTCCATCAGAGGATTGTCCTGGTTCGGTGTGGAGCCGATGGCCAGCTTGCCGTCCTGCGCAACGAGCCAAGCCCAGCCACTGCCGAAGCGCTTCATGCCCGCATCGGCGAACTTCTCCTTGAACGCATCGAGGCTCCCGAACGCAGCGTTGATCGCATCGGCCACTTTGCCGGTCGGTGCGGTGCTACCTGGTTTCATCACCTGCCAGAACATGTTGTGGTTCCACGCGCCACCACCGTTGTTGCGCGCCTTGGCGCTGTACTTCGACACGTTGGCGAAGAACTCGTTCTCTGAAGCGGCGGTGATGCTTTCGGCGGCGATGGCCTCCTGCACGTTCTTCACATAGGCCGCGTGGTGCTTGGTGTAGTGGATCTCCATCGTCATCTTGTCGATGGACGGTTCCAAGGCTTCGTGGCCGTAGGGCAAGGGAACTTGCGCGAAAGTGAGCGCCGTGGCGGTTGGGGGATGTGCGGTAGTCGGCATGGTCGGAAAGGGGTTGGTTGATGAGGACTGGTCCCGCTCACGCGCCAGAACGGGCGCCGCGATGAGCGTTCCCGCGATCACTTGGAAAGAGCGGACGAGGAACTGCTTGCGATCGATCGGGTCCATGTTCGTGAGTGTTGTACCAAAGGTACCCGCACAAGCAGGCTTCCCGATGATATCCGTCAATGACGGGGCAGTTGGCGTAGCTCAGGCTTCCAGCCTGAGACCCGTACCGGCTGGATGCGTGAGGCACTTTGTTGATCGTGGCTGAGGCTTCCAGCCTGAGAAGAGACGCCACACACCGGCAGGAAGGCGGTGCCAAGATCACTTCCGAAGGATCGCCAGCGCGGCATGGTGGCCCATGGCGAAGCAGCCTTGCAGCAGGAATCCACCTGTGGGCGCATCCCAGTCCACCATTTCTCCGAGTGCGAAAAGATGCGGGAAACGCTTGAATGAAAAGTCAGGAGCCAGGTCAAGGGTGCGGATGCCGCCCACGGTCGAGATCGCCTCCTCCATCGGCCTCAGCGCGGTAACAGGCACCTGCAGGTCCTTGATGTCCTGCGCCAGTGCGAAGGGCGAAAGGAAGCGCTCCTTGGTGGTGAATGCTTTCAAAAAAGCGAAAGCGGCCCGGTCCAAGTTCAAGGCCTCAGCGTAGTTCTTGGGTTCCTTGCCCGCGATCTTGTCCAGCAGTTGTTCGGTGCTGTTGTTCGGCTTCAGGTCGATGTGCAGTATCGCGGGAATTCCGCTGTTCAATGCATCCCGCAGCGTGGGAACAACGGGGTAGATCGCATTGCCTTCAAGCCCCTGCGCGGTGATGGTGGCCTCCCCGAAGCTGGAGCGCTCCCCGGCCTGGATCCGCACGTTCTTCAACGGCTTGCCCGCGTGGGCGTGTGCGAAGGCTTCCGGCCAAGTGACTTCCACCCCGCAGTTGGACGCGCTGAACGGAACGGTTTCGATGCCGAGCGGTGCGAACAGTTCCGGCCATGTTCCCGTGGACCCGGTAACGGTCCAAGACGCACCGCCCAGCGCGAAGAGCGTGAAGTCAGTTTGGATGCTCGAACGCGCTCCTTCATGCTGGATGAGGACATGCGCCTCCGCATCGAAGCCGACGAACGTGTGCTCCAGATGGAATTGCACCCCGCGCTCGACCAGTCGCGCTCGCAAAGCGTTCAGTACATCGATGGGCTTGATGCCTTTAGTGGGGAACACGCGACCACTGGTGCCGACATAGGTCGCGATGCCCATCTCGAGGAGCCAATTGCGCATCGCGGTCGAGCCGAATTCCGCGAGCGCGACATCGAGAAAACCGGGTGGCGTGTACGTGGCTGCCAGCTCTGCACCATCCACGCTGTTGGTCAGGTTGAAGCCCCCTTGCCCGGCCACCAGGAACTTGCGGCCCACGCTTTTGCCCTGCTCGTAGAGGTGGACCTCATGCGTTGGTGCGAGCACGTCCGCAGCGATCAGCCCGGCGGGGCCGCCACCGATGATGGCGATGCGTTTGCGTTCCACGGGGGTAAAGGACTGTGATCCGTAGGATCAGCCTGCCTCAGGTTCCCGGCAGGCGGTTCTGAGCACGCAATAGTGCTTATTGACTTATCGGTCGTTTAGCGACTCCAACATGTGCTCGGGTACCTCAATCGCCTTTCCCGAACCGAACTCCACCAAATAGATCATCTCACCATCCCCTTCGGTCATCCCACAAACACAGCATACCTCTCCGGGATGGCGTTCGACCCCTGCATCAGAACGAATGCGGACTGCGTCACCCCTTGAACTTCCCCTCCAAGGCAATGATCACTTGAACGCCGCCAACCCCGTCACCTCCATACCGGTGATGAGCAAGTGGATGTCGTGCGTGCCTTCGTAGGTGACCACGCTCTCGAGGTTCATCATGTGGCGCATGATGGGGTACTCGTTGGTGATGCCCATGCCGCCGAGGATCTGGCGGGCTTCGCGGGCGATCGTGAGAGCGAGCATCACGTTGTTGCGTTTGGCCATGCTGATCTGCGCGGTGGTGGCGCGGCCTTCGCTGCGCAGCACTCCGAGGCGCCACGTGAGCAGTTGCGCCTTGGTGATCTCGGTGATCATCTCGGCCAGCTTCTTCTGCGTGAGCTGGAACCCACCGATCGGCTTGCCGAACTGAACGCGCTGCTTGCTATAGCGCAGTGCGGTGTCGTAGCATTCCATTGCCACGCCGAGCGTGCCCCACGCGATGCCGTAACGTGCGCTGTCGAGGCAGCCCATGGGCGCGCCCAAGCCGTTCTTGTTCGGCAGCAGGTTCGCTTTGGGCACCTTCACGTTGTCGAACACCAGTTCACCGGTAGGGCTCGCGCGCAGCGATAGCTTCCCATGCGTAGTGGGCGTGGTGAAGCCCTCCATGCCGCGCTCCACGATGAGGCCATGGATGCGGCCTTCTGTATTCTCTGCTTTGGCCCACACTATCGCCAGATCAGCGAAGGGTGAATTGCTGATCCACATCTTGGCGCCGTTCAGCAGGTAGTGGTCGCCCTTGTCCTGGAACACGGTGACCATCCCGCCGGGGTTGCTGCCGAAATCGGGCTCAGTGAGGCCGAAGCAGCCGATCTTCTTGCCCTGTACCATGTCCGGCAGCCACTTCTTCTTCTGCTCCTCGCTGCCGTATTTCCAGATGGGGTACATGGCCAATGAGCCCTGCACGCTGCACAGGCTTCGCAGGCCGCTGTCGCAACGCTCGATCTCCTGCATGATCAGGCCATAGCTGATCTGGTCCAGACCGGGTCCGCCGTATTCCGCTGGTACGAACGGTCCGAAAGCACCGATGTCAGCCAGGCCCGGGATGATGTCCTTGCTGAAGGTCGCGTTCTCGAAGCGCTCCTCGATGATCGGCTTCAAGTGCTTGCTCACGTGCTGGCGCGCCGTATCGCGGATCAGCTTCTGCTCCTCGGTGAGCAGTTCGTCCACCAAGTAGTGGTCATGCGCTTGGAACTGGTCGGTAGCGGCGGATTTCTTCGGGGCAGTGCTCGTTGTGGTGCTCATCGTTTGGTTGCTGTTCGGGGTCGGTATACGCCGGAACGCTGGGAAAAGGCGCTTGTTCGGGAAGCGTCGACCGAAGGGGGTGCAAAAGTAGGCGGCGCTCCTTGGGTGGAACACCTTCCGCGATAGGACCTTCGCGCCGCATGCCGGAGACCCTTCGCGCCACCGACCCCTTGGCCGGGGATTGGATCCTGCTGGTGATGCTGGCGGCTTTGGGCATGTTGGGCTGGATCAACCTGGTATCGCCCAAGAAGTGGCGCTTGCTCTCGCGGTCCTTTTTCTCCTTACGGCTGGGACGGCAAAGCCTGCGGGATGAACTGGACCTGCAGGACCGCACGCTCATCGGCCTGGCGTTGATGGCCTCGGCGGCGTTGGCGTTGTTCGGCTACCAATTCACTGTGCTGGTGGCACATCTGCCTCCGGGCATCGGGCTGTGGGCGAAGCTGTTCGGTGCCTTTCTGCTTCTGCTGCTGGTACAGGTGCTCTTGGTGCGTTTGGCCAGTCGCCTGTTCCAAGCGGATGGCGGGCTTTCCGAATATCTCTACACGCTATTGCTGCTGCATGTGGTGCTGGGGGTGGCACTTTTGCCCGTAACGGCCTCTATTGCTTGGCCACACGATGTGACCACCTCGGCTGCTCGGCCGGACGAAATACTCTGGCGCGCATGGGGCTTGCGCTTCGGTCTGGTGCTGGTGGCACTGGTCACGGTTTTCCGGTGGATCCGAGCGGCGGTCCTCGG
>Ga0075152_10004129_pt1 | contig 10011 bp, 8 predicted proteins | sample JI61114C2DNA_FD_70964 | JGI IMG/M metagenome (GOLD analysis project Ga0075152, IMG submission 70964) | Wastewater effluent complex algal communities from Wisconsin, to seasonally profile nutrient transformation and Carbon sequestration -... | ecosystem: Engineered > WWTP > Effluent > Algae...
AGAATGAGAAGTGGCAGAAGGAAGGCAGATGGATCAGTCAGAATCTGCTGGCGGAATGGCCTTCTGGGGATCAAACGGGATGAGTCGAGAACGTTGTTCTTCATCCGGCTGATCGAAGATTGACCAATCGCCGTAATAACGGCCGTCGTAGTAGACGAGGTCATCCACGATGTTCAGCACGTGTCCTTCCTCGTGGCTGAACTTGATGTCGCAGTTGTATGTCATGTGGAAGAATGGAAACGGCCCAAACACTGGGCCATCTTCTCCCCAGGCGTTCATCTCTTCGCTCGCATCTGTTCGTCCGTGCCAAAGCATCAGGTAAGGCATGATGTGTCCTCCGACTTCTGACAATGCGGACAGAGTCCGAGGTGTGTGTACCAGTCGAATGCGGATCGCGTCTTGTCGTCCGCAGGAACCACCTTTCGGGATTCTGCCAGACTCTGAACCTCCGTCACGTCTTTCCAGGTCGATGGAATGCTGTTGATTCCGTCGCCTTCATCTGTGTCGCATCCACTGCAGGCCAACCGAATTCGTTTGGACATGGGTATGCCTTTCATCGTTACGGGGAACTGAAAACTAATTGAAAACCGATGCACGCCACCGGCATCAAGCCTCCGCGAAATCAGACGATTGATGCCTTGTGACTTTGAAACTTCCCGGTTCGAATGATGAAAAGACGTGTCGTCCGTCACTGCAACGGATGCAGCACCGAGAATCAGAGACGTGCATGCGAAACCGTCCTGTAACCTTGATGCAACGCCGGCGCAAAAAGGGGGACGCGAGCCACTGGTGCAATAGTTGCCGCCAATGACTCGCGTCCTGTCTGGTCAGTCTTCGCTGTCGTCATCGGTGAACTGAATGAGTCCACTGATCAGCAGTTCTTCAATTCCATAGACGGCTCGTTCTCCGCAGGATTCACAGACGTATTGCCGGGCATCAGGTTCGACTCCGGCAGCTTCGTCACCACATTGGGTGCAGTAGCCGCCGTAGTTCTCAGACATCTGTGCGTAGGTTTCCTGTGAGATTCGAATGACTTGTGACTGTTGCATGGGTTCCATCTCCGAGCCATTCAGCCGACTGTCTTCCTGGCCAATGAGTTGATCGATGGGCCCGTCGGCGGCCCACAGTTGGGCCAACGCGGCGTAGTCAAGGTGGAGCCTTTCGCGCAGCGAAAGCAGCAGACGCCATAGGCGTCGGACCTTGACGCCGCGTTACACTGAGAAAGCCGACGACGAGAAAGTTGGTTTCTAAAACCGATTCATGCACGTCATCTGCATTCGTTCACTGCGTGAATCAGCAGTCGATGTATGCGATGACTGAAATGAACTGCCCGAGTGGTGAGCGTCGTTCCGCTCAATTGGAAAGATCCCGACCACGTTCATGCCACAATTGTTGGCGTTGATCAAGCCGAGGTGACGAAAAGCTGCGGCTGTGGCATTCTGCCTGAGCGAGGGAAAACGGACGCTGGCTCTGCGGGGACGCAACCAGCCAGGGATACTCTCGCCGAAGCGTCGGAGTGACGTTCGAGGTCAGCGTGATTCGGCGGCCCTGCCACCGATCACGCTGGCCTTTTTTTCGCAACCATCGGTATTGATTGAAAATCGCCTGAAGGTTTTGCCCAGCGGTCTGGCAGTACAAAAGACCGCAATTCCCTTCCCGATTTCACCCACCAATCCTTGAGCCCAGCCACTTCGATGCGAGCCCATGCCTGAAGAAAATCCCGGGGTCCGGGGCAGCGCCCCGCTGTGCGACTGAGGTCATCCGCGTTAGGGATGCGCAGGGTGCAAAGCAGTCCGCAGGACCGAGCGTCCAGCGAAGCCTGCAGCTCCCCGGCCCGCAAGGGCAACGCCCAAATCCCAACCATTTAAACAGAGATGCGTTCCACGATATTGCGGGTCACTCTTCTCTGTCGACGGTCATAAAGTCGTGTCGTGCGAGGATCAGCATGTCCAGCGAGGTACTGCACATCAGCCAGTGGAACTCCCTGTTCCAGGAGGTCCGTGATCGTGGTCACACGCAGCGAGTGGGGAGATAATCGCCTGGAAAGTCCAGCATCAAGCAGACGTCGTTTCATCATGCGGGCCATGTCGTCTGCTGTCATGCCATTCTGCGTCAACCGCCGACTACGTCTCACCGTGGTGCGAAACAACGGAGATGCCGGAGCGGCATACAGCAGCCCAGTGCAATCCAGATATTCTGCAATCGAAAGTTGCAGGTCATGCCTCACTGGAATCTCACGGACTTTTCCATTCTTCTCATGAAATCGCAGGCAGTACTGATCACCGACATCATAAAAGTCGGATCTCCGCAGCTTTGCCACCGCCCCGACACGGGCTGCCGTGTAGATCAGAATGCCGATGATGGCTCGATCACGACGGCCGATGTCGTGAGAATCATCGATGCACTTCAGTAATCGTCGAGCATGTTCCACCGTGATTTCAGGCGTCTTTCCTTCCACAGCCTGGTGCCGTTCGGTTCTCACCGACAACGCCGGATTGAGAATCACAACATGCCGCATCACCAGTTCATCGAAGAACCTCCGCAAAGCCGCCAGATGCAGCTTGCGAGTCGGCGTGGACACCGTCATGGAATCCAGATATCGACCCACATCTGCCGGAGCAACCCGCACCAGTTCCAGCCGCCGTTCACCACACCACGCCGAAAACCTCTTCACCGCATGCAAGTACGCTTTACGAGTATGCACATTACGAACCTGCCCGTGAATGAACTCCTCAAAGGCAAACCTCGCCGCACTGCCAGCATTCGCAACGAGCGAAGGCAATTCAGAGTCCGCCGTTCCGATCAATCCGTATTCGCCTGGCCTACCATGTAATTGCTCATCATCCATGACGCTCCATTGAACATTCCATCAATCACAGGTCATCCGCAAGCTTTGCCGTTTTGACGCCGACGGTGTTCAGACACCATGCAACAGCTCTTACAGCCATGTATGAAATTACCGAATCAAGCAACAAATTCACTCACGCGGCAACCGCCAGAATCCCTCCACCTGTGAGTTTTTCACAACTCGACTCATAGCGCCGGATAACGTCTTTTGTCCAGCAATAGCTTGCGAAAGTGAGTTTGTGAAAAGCCATCCAGTTCTTTCCTTGGCGGTTATCTTCCGGGTGCTCGATCACCCGCCGGCCTTCGATGAACGCCGATTCAAGCCACGCAGCCGTAGCCTCGATGGCTCGCACGATTTTCGGGCTGGGTCGTTCGATGATTATCAAAAGTTTCACGATGTTTACCGACTGCGCGCCACTCAGCGATACCAACTCAAAACGCCAAAATGAGCGCGGACTGAAATCGAACTAATCGTGCTGGGCGCACCACATGGTGATGCGCGCTCAGACCATGAAGCCGGGAAGGCCAGTGGAATTGCTCGTTGCAAACTGGTCCGTTTTCACTCCGAGGTGTTGCAGTTTTGAAAACAGAGATTGCACAGCGGCGGTGGGTTGTTGAGATCAAAGGCGAGGTGTTGACCGTGCTTGAAGCTGCCGCCGGCGAGAATGATCGGCATGTTCCGTGTGTCGTGACTACTGGCGTTGCGAAGGTTGCTGACGAAGAGAACCATCGTTTCATCGAGCAGGCTCGATCCCGCTTGGCAGGAAACCTCGAATTTCATGAGGAACTCGCCCAAGACATTGATCTCTGCTTCCTCGACGGGCGCGAGTTAGCAGAGTTGTTGCGGGATTGGAAACTACCTGGACGGGTTTGCCGCATCTCACTGCGAGTTTCCCGCAATTGACGGCACCGGCGTGTCAGAATTACCCGCGTCTGCTGTCGCGCGCCTGTCAGTGTGGCATTCATTCGATTCAGTATGCTTCGCCGTCGGCTTTCGCCATTCGCTCAAATGCTGCATGACGACATAGAACAGCGGCACGAAGAAGACCGCCAAGATGGTGGAAGTGATCATTCCACCAACCACGGCCGTTCCCAACGACTGCTGGCTGGCGGCCCCCGCTCCTTGGGCTCCGACCAGAGGCACCACGCCCAGAATAAAGGCGAAGGAGGTCATCAAAATCGGGCGAAAACGCAGTCGCGAGGCTTCGATTGCCGCTTCGCGAATACTTCGCCCGTGCATTCGCAATTCTCGTGCGAACTCGACGATGAGAATCGCATTCTTACTGGCCAGTGCAATGATCAAGACTGTTCCGATCTGCGTGTAGACATTGTTGTCCATTCCACGGAACGAAACTGCGGCCACGATGCCAAGCATTCCGATCGGAACAACGAGAATCACGGCCAAGGGGAGAATCCAGCTCTCGTATTGGGCAGCGAGGACGAGGTACACGAGCAATACTGCCAGGGCGAACACCACGAGCGCCTGGCCGCCCACCAGTTTTTCCTGGTAGGCCATGCCCGTCCAGTCGAACCCCATCGTGTTTGGAAGCACTTGGCTGGCAACCTTCTCCATCGCCTCAAGCGCTTCGCCGGAGCTTCGTCCTGGAGCCGACGAACCAATGATCGATGCGGTCGGATACAGGTTGTACCGGTTAATCACCTGTGGCCCGAAGGCCTCGTCAACGGTAAGCACTGATCCAATCGGAATCATTTGCCCGTTGGCGTTACGCACGCGCAGGCGATATATGTCGTCAGCCGAGTTACGAAATTGCGGCTCAGCTTGAAGGCGGACCTGATAGGTACGACCAAACTTATTGAAATCGTTGGCATAAAACGATCCGAGATTCGCCTGCAACGTGCTGAAAACGTCGTTCAGGTCCAGATCCAGCTTTTGAGCTTTTACCCGATCGACATCAGCGAACAATTGGGGGACTCCCGCTCGAAACGTCGTCTGCATTGGACCGAGCGCAGGCTGGCTCTGTGCAGCCTGGATAATCTCCTGAAGGCGTTGGAACAATTCTTCTCGGCCGACGCCAGCGCGGTCTTCGATCTGGATCTGAAAGCCGCCTGAACTCCCCAGCCCTCGGATTGCCGGCGGGACGATGGGAAAAACCACTGCCTCGTGGAATTGTCCCATCTCCCGTCGCAATCTGGCGACAATCGCCTCCTGTTTGAGTTGCGAGTCATGACGCTCGCCCCAGTCCTTGAAGACGGCGAATGCCGTGGCGGCATTTGGAGCGGTCGTTCCATCCAAAATCGAAAGGCCGCCGAGAACCAACCAATTGTCAATCGCTGGCTCATTCGCAAACACTTTGTCCAGTTTGTCCACGACCGCCCTGGTCCGTTCCTGTGATGCCCCGTCGGGCAGTTGAACGCTTACTAAAACATATCCCTGATCCTCTGTCGGCAGAAATCCGGTTGGCAGAGAGAAATACCACCAGGCGGTGCCGGCGATCAGTCCGAAAAAGAGCAGCATCCCGACGACGGCCACGCGCAGGAACTGACCAAGAAGCCACACATAGAGGCGCTCGACCCAGCCATAGACTCGGTTGAACCCCCGGACGAAAAGGTTACGTTTTTCAGGCAACGGACGAAGATAGGTCGCGCACTGCACCGGCTTCAGGGTCAGGGCGTTGATCGCGCTGAGGATGGCTGTCGCCGTGATGGTGAGGGCGAATTGCCGGTAGAGTTGCCCCGTGATGCCGCCGAGAAAGGCCGCGGGTAGAAACACGGCCGTAAGCACTAGCGTGATGCTAATGACCGGCCCCGTCATTTCCTCCATCGCCTTGATGGAGGCGTCGCGTGGCTGGAGCCCTCGCTCGACGTGGTGCGCCGCGTTCTCCACGATGACAATGGCGTCATCGACGACGATCCCGATCGCCAGCACCAAGCCGAACAAGGTGAGAAAGTTCACCGTGAAGCCCAGAAGTGGCATGACGGCGAACGCGCCGATGATCGTCACCGGAACGGTCGTAGCGGGCACCAGCACCGCCCGCCAGTCGTGCAAGAAGACGAGAATCACCAGCAGGACGAGAACGCCAGCTTCGATCAACGTACGGTACACGCCTTCGACGCTTGCTTCGACAAACTTGGTCGTATCGAAGGGAATGGTGTAATCCAAACCGGTCGGAAAATCCTGCTTGAGGCGCTCGATGGACTCGCGAACATTCTTCGCCACTTCCAGAGCATTCGCGCCGGGTAACTGGTAAACGAGAATGCTCACGGCCGGGGTGCCCGATCGGACACTAAAGGAATCGTAAGATTGGCTTCCCAATTCGACGCGGGCGACGTCGCGGAGGTATGTAACCCGTCCCTGCTGTTTCTTGACGATAATCTCTTCAAATTGTTCGGCCTCGCTGAGCCGCCCGAGCGCTGTCACGGGAAGCTGCAGCAATTGGTTTTCCGGGGCGGGCGTCTGGCCAATCTGGCCAGCAGCCACCTGGACGTTTTGGTCTCGCAGAGCGGCGATCACATCCTGAGTCGTCAAATTGCGAGCGCTCAGTCGCTCGGGATCGAGCCAGACCCGCATACTATAATCCGTTCCCCCTCGGATTTCCACGCCACCGACGCCTGAAACGCGGCTCAATTCGTCGCGTAGCCGAAGGGTCGCATAGTTCGCCATGAACAGGCCGTCAAATGTCTTGTCTGGAGAAACGAGCGAGATCACCAGGATGATGTCAGTCGATTGCTTTTTCACAGAGATTCCCTGGCGGCGTACTTCCTCGGGAAGAAGCGGCTCGGCAATCGCGACGCGGTTTTGAACCAGGACCTGCGCCGTGTCCAAGTCGACGCCGATGTCGAAGGTCACAGTCAGCGCGTAGGAGCCGTCGGCCGAACAGTTGGACGACATGTACAACATGCCTTCCACACCATTGACCTGCTGCTCGATGGGTGCGGCCACGGTTTCCGCCACGACGCGGGCGTTCGCTCCAGGGTACACAGTGGTGACCTGCACGGTCGGTGGCGTGATCTTGGGATACTGTTCGACCGGCAGATTGTATATCGCCACGACGCCGAGGATCACCGTGATGATCGCGATGACATTGGCGAAGACGGGACGGTCGATGAAGAATTTGGACAGCATAGGATTACCTTAACAACTCCACTGCATGCACCGAGCAGCAAACAACAAGCCGCGGGTGAAGGCGGAAACCACGAGACGAAGTCCTTTTTACTGAACTTTCCGCGGAGCCGTCTCGGTGGGTGCTGCAACCTGCACAACCGCTTCTGGCTGCACCAACTCCGGGGTCACTTTGGCCCCGGGCCGTGCCCTTTGCAGGCCACTTACGATGACGCGATCGGCGGCGGTCAATCCTTCGCGAATCGGCAGGAATCCCCTGTGCTCCAGGTTCATTTCAATCTGCACAGGGCGTTGCTTCACGATGTCGTCGATATCGACGACGAGCACGTAGCGACCACGTTGGTCGGCAGCAAGTGAGGTCTCGGGAACGAGCAGTCGTGGCTTAGGCAGGCCGACAGGAACCTGAATGCGGGCGAACAAGCCGGGAACGAGCTTCCTGTCCGGATTAGGAAGCGTCCCGCGTAAGAGGACGGTTCCCGTTTCTGACTCGACGCGGTTGTCCCGGAAGTTGATGATACCTATGTGCGGAAAGTCCGTTTCCGTTTCCAGGCCGATACCCAGCGGCGCTTGCATCAGCGACCAGGACGAAGACTGCGACTGTTCGGTCTGCTCGAAACGCAGGAGATCCCGCTCTGGAATCTCGAAACCTACGTAAATCGGGTCCATTTTCACGATGGTCGTCAACAGGGTTGGCTCGTTGTACCCGACCAGATTACCCACAGTCACGAGCGTCCGTCCGACACGGCCTGAAATCGGCGCATAGATTTTCGTGTAACTCAAATTGAGTTCCGACTGCCTGAGTGCTGCGCGCGCTCTCTCCAGTTCCGCCTTCGCCACCGCCAGTTTATTTTGCTTCAAATCCCATGTTTCTCTGGATGTCGCTTTTTGTTCATATAGCTCCGATGAGCGCTTCGCTTCGGACTCAGCAAGCCGCAATTCGTGTTCGAGGCGCGCGATGTCGGCTGCCTTTTCGTCGACCGCCGCCTGATACTCGCTGGAGTCAAGCTCGTAGAGCAATGCTTCCTGTTCCACTTCGGCTCCTTCTTCGAAGTGGATCTTCTGCAAGACGCCGCGCACGCGCGCCCGGATAGAGACCGTCTCGACAGCTTCGAGATGTCCTGTGTATTCGCGTGTTTCGGCCAACGGACGCTCCACCGGATGGCTTACGAGCACCTTTGGTGGCGGTGGCGCGGCTGCCGCCTGCCCCGGTCGCTCGCCACGCTGGCATCCGGCGAAGATGATTAAGGCTCCTGCCAACAGCCCGACCGATGAAAGGCGAAGGGACCAGACCCAACCGGCCGCAGTGAGGACGTCTCGCCCGACGTCGCCGATTCGGCGCATGATCGGCGGAATTGCCCTTGCAATTCGGATCATCGGTTCACCTCCCGGAGACTTCGCTCGGAATCAGATAGAATGCCGCAGAAAACGATTTCCACGATGTCGTCTGCCTGCTCGCGCAAGGCCTTCTGCCTGCCAGCGACGTGGTTTGTGAACATGGTTCCATAAACAAGGTCGCTGATGACCGATGTGATGCGATGCACGGGCATGGCACGCACTCGCCCCGCTTCGATGAGAGCTTGGTACAACTGCTGCCATCGACCAACGTTTTTCTCGCGGTGCTCGATATAGGTGGGCTTGTTGCGATCACGGAACAGAGCGCGTTCGAGGATCAGGAGTTCTGCAAATTCAGGGTGTTCGTCAAAGAACCCAAGGAAGGCTTCTATTGCTGCGACAATCTGCTCCAGCGGATCGTCGCGAGTGGCTATAGCGGCATCAAGGTACTCGCGGAGTCGCCGCATCGCGCGGTCGGCCGCCGCCAGGAACAGATCCCTCTTGCTGGGAAAATACCGGTACAGCGTTCCTTTTCCGACGCTGACGCGATCAGCGAGCTCTTGGGTGTCGGCTCCGGCGTAGCCACGCTCTGCAAATAGCGTGGCGGCTACGTCAAGGATCTCATCAGTTCGGCGCCCCCACAGTTCCTCGTCAACGGGTCGCCTGCGGGTATTTTTGATGGTATTCACGAAAACCTCCTGACTGATTTCGAATACACTGACGGACCGGTCCGTCAACATATTGGCACGGCGCAGGCGAGATTTCAAGACTGACTGGTCCGTCATGTCGTCAGAATCGAACCGAATTCCCAAATTCCTTGGTGCGCCCCCCAAAACAGATTGGCGAGTATGGCCGTTGAAACACTGCACGCCGACCCAAATAGAGTGGCCGGAATCCAGACCTCGCCATGCCCAAGCTGCTACCGCACTGATGCTTCCGGCAAAATCGACCTCTTCCCGCAGGTGGGCATTACTGGCCGAAGACGGCGAACCCTGACGGTCGGCCAGGACGGCGGATACACGGCTCCCAACGCTGATTGCCCCCATCGTTTAGGAATCCGTTCCCGACCTCGGAATAGAGTCGAATGTCAGGAAGGGGGAAGTCGCCAGCGCCTGGAACGAGCGTATTTCGGCTGAAGTTGCTCCGGGGAAAATCGAGGGAAGCGGCCGGCAGGAACTCGTCCCTGCTGGCAAACTCAGATGATAGAACGCAAGTTTTGCTTGCCAGGGACCGTGATTTCGGTGCACAGACGCGTCCACTGCTGGCGGCACAGGCAACCGTGGATCGGTCGGTGGGAAGTGCATCTTCTGGCGGGTTTTCCATTTTGTCCTACCTCACCCGTCTCTCTTCGCCCTTCGGAATCAGAATACATAACGGACTGGTCCGTCAGTCGTTATCCTGTGGCATCGTCACCCCGGTAAAACCGGAATGACCGTTGCAACGCTCTCGTCGGCGATATGGACGTTCCGACAGCACGGGTTGTGCATGAAGTAGAGCGAGGATTTCGCCGATGAACAATTTGCGGACTGGCTAGTCCGTGAATTGCGTGCGTTTCGCACAAGCCCTTTCAATTCGGCAGGGCCATGGACGGATGAGTAATTGGTCACGGAGGACCGAAAGATGGCTGTATGTTCACGGCGACTCGCCGCCCTTGCGCCAGTATGCCTGCTGACGCTCATCTGCGCCTGCGGCTGCACCGGGGTTCGCGAATACGTCCACAACGGTTTCAAGGTTGGCACCAACTACAAGCG
>Ga0075152_10004134_pt1 | contig 10008 bp, 9 predicted proteins | sample JI61114C2DNA_FD_70964 | JGI IMG/M metagenome (GOLD analysis project Ga0075152, IMG submission 70964) | Wastewater effluent complex algal communities from Wisconsin, to seasonally profile nutrient transformation and Carbon sequestration -... | ecosystem: Engineered > WWTP > Effluent > Algae...
ACAACATCCAGAGGAGAGCGAATGCCATTAAAAGTTGTAGGTTTTTTTCAATCGGGATTGCAGGATATTGATAATACTCAAAGTTATGCATCGATAGCTACCACGCAGAAACTTTTGGAAGAGTCGGGTTCCTATATCACAGATATTCAGGTCAAGTTGAAAGACATTAATCTGGCTCCGGCGATGGCATTGGAATATCAGAATTTATTTGATCTGGAGGCTATTGATATTCAAACAGCCAATTCTCAATTCGAAACGGGTAGTTCTGTCAGGACCATAATTTCATATTCTGTAGGGATTACTTTGCTGATCGTAGCAGGCTTTGGCATCTATAATATCTTAAATATGATGATTTACGAGAAAATGGATTCAATTGCAATTTTGAAAGCTACAGGCTTTTCAGGGAAAGATGTGAACCGGATCTTTATCACCATTGCGCTTAGTATTGGTATTTTCGGAGGTATTCTCGGACTTATTTTTGGTTTCGGTCTTTCTGCATTGATTGATCAGGTTCCTTTCAATACACAGGCACTACCTACCATTAAAACATATCCTGTTAATTATAACCCTGTATTTTATGTCATTGGAGCAGTTTTTTCAATTGTCACGACTTATTTAGCAGGTTACTTCCCATCGCGGAAGGCTAGTAAAATTGATCCTGTAATTATTATAAGAGGCAAATAAAATGGATCAGAAAATTCTCGAGGCCAAAAATGTCACCAAGTACTTTCACGATCCAATTACCTATCAGGTACTCAAAGAGATTAGTTTTTCTGTAAACAGGGGGGATTTTATTTCAGTAATTGGCAAATCAGGCTGCGGGAAATCGACTTTATTGTATATACTTTCAACAATGGATACCGACTATGAGGGAGATCTTCTGATTGATGGTGAAAGTATGAGGAACAAAAAAGAGGCCGAACTTGCGATGGTTAGAAATGAGAAAATAGGCTTTGTCTTTCAGTTTCATTATCTGCTGAATGAATTCTCTGTTTTAAAAAATGTGATGCTTCCGGGTTTGAAATTGGGAAAGTACTTAGAAGCAGAAGTGGAACACAGAGCCTACGAAAAATTGAAAATCCTTGGAATAGAATCCGAAGCCTTAAAAAAACCTAATCAGGTTTCAGGTGGACAAAAGCAGCGTGTGGCTATTGCCCGTGCACTGATAAATGATCCCTTGATAATCATGGGGGATGAGCCAACCGGAAATCTTGATAAAAAGAACAGCGAAATTGTTTTCAATATCTTTCAGGAACTGGCAGAGGTGTATAATCAATCCTTACTCATAGTAACTCATGATAATGAGTTTGCAGCCCGTACTCATCGGATTATAGAAATGGAAGACGGACGGATTATTAAAAAATAGGACAGATAATTTCGTCGTTTTATACCGCAAAACGATTACAGAGATCTTCAACTTCGGAAATTATTTTTTCGATTCTGGGCTCCGAAATTTGTATTTCTTTGAGGACTTTCTCCTTGCCTATCAGGTTTTTACATAGTATGATTCCTTTATCAAGCAATTGTTGTTTTTCAAATTTACTTAAAGTTAATAAGCTGGTTAATGGGTGTAAACCGGATTGATCAATCAGCGATTTCAAACTTTTTCCTGCAGGATAATCCCAGCTTAGCAGATACATTCCCATACAAAGGCCGTACTTAAGTGCATCACTTGAAAACCGGGTATTTGTAACCAGTCCGCCAATAAATATAGTGTCCTTATGCCCGGTTTTCTTTTTTAATTCCTGTTCTACATCCATGAATCTGGAATGGATATACAGGGGAACTTTTACATCGCAAAAACGACGCTGGTCGCTGTGAAATTTACATTCGAGTAAGATATGTCGATTATCCCGTTCAGCAATAATGTCTATCTCATGGCTTACACAATGCCCATCAACTATATTTCCTACTTCTGTGCGATAGTTTTTGAATTTCAATAATTCACTGATATACTCTTCGAAAGGAAAGCCGGTTGGTCCTAATTCAAGGATGGATTGTTTGAGTTTATACCGGGCTGCAGAGTGGGAGGAATTCTTACGGAGTTGGGCAAAAGCCATGCGGTAAATTTCTTTCGTCGAAATGGAATCCCTAAGTTCCGTCTTAACTTTTTCTATCACCTTATCAATGACATCATCTTCTGCCTTTGAACGTTTTAATGAATTTCTAAGTTTTTCTTCATCAAACAGGGCCTTCTCACCCGACATCTTGGTGACGTAGATTTGCTTGGGATTCATTAATCAGGGTCTGAAATAATTGTGAAATTCCTAATGCTCAATTGCGTGTTCCGGCAAATTAAGAATGTTTTTGGGAAATTTAATGCCCATACTTTAAAATAATGGCTAATTGTCCAGCATGGTATGCAGTATGCGTAATGATACGGCCTAGCGCCTCAGATTTAGTCTTGGTACCAAATTCTTTCGTGTTAATCGGATCTTCCCATGCCTCGTCATTCTGAATTGATATGGCTGTTTTTAATCCTTCGTAGGCTTTTTGATTGTATTCAAGCAGATCTTTGAGATCGGTCCACTCCCCTGTGTCCCTTTGGTCAATTATGGTTTGGGCATGTACCTGAATACCTTCTGTTTTAAATACATTTTTCGCAAACAATAGTTCTACATCCGCAATATGTCTGATGATGAATCCGGCAGAGTTAGGAGCAGGGGCAAGCGTTTTTTTCAGGTCTTCTTCTTTAATTTCAAATAGTAGTTTTGAAAATCTGGTTCGTCCCTCTTCCCATAGTCTTAAAAAATGCTGATTACTGCTCATAAATTAAATACCTTGTATTTGCTGTTTTTTTATGGGTTTATTCGTTATGGGATGTATTTTGTTTCAATTTTTTTGACTAAAAGTTCATTTCTGAGTTAAAACTGGCCAGATAGGGTTAAATTATCAGTCCTTTACAAAATAAGGCAAAACATGCCAATCAGATTTGCCTTCATGACAATCTGAGCTGGAATTAATTTATTAATAATCTATTTCTTCTCTTTTTGAACAGTAGATAGTCCAAAAGGCAGATACAACGGGCAAAAGCTCATAAAACTTGTTATAATAAATGCTCCTGCGACAATTAAAAGCACAATTGCAAGTGTTCCTGAAATTAATTGCATGAAATAAAGAACTCCGATTAAAATTGCTGCCAGAATTCTGATGATTTTGTCGGTATTACCCATGTTTGCTTTCATAACCTTTTGTTTTTTGTTTATTAAATATACCAAATAATTTTAAAAATGAGGTTCAATCAATTCAAGTAGAAATTCATAGTTTAAATTATTATTGAATGGCTAAATCGCTTTATCTGCCTATTTTTTTATCGTTTTTAATTCTTTTGACTTTTGTAATGCATCATTGATGTTTAATACAATATTATGTTTGTCAATTATTGCATACAACTGAGCTTTAAGCATTTCATGTCTGACTTCATGATTAGCTTCTGAAATTATAATTGTGGTTCCTTTTGAAAGGAGTTGTTTACACATTTCTTTGAGGCGATTAATGCCGGTGGCATCTATAAAAGGAACATTTCTCATTCTCAGAATTAGAACTTCAGGTTGTTTATTCAGATCTGTGATTACTTCCTGAAATTTTTGAGATGCACCAAAAAATAAGGGACCATTAATTTCATAGATCTGCACATTTTTTGGTATTCCTTTAAGTTCTTCTTCAAACAGTGCTCCTTCATTTTCGGGTTTTGGTTCCAGTAGGTTTCCGGCAGTCTTTATTGAAGTTGCTTCACTCATCCGTTTCATAAAAATAAAACTTGATAAGATCATCCCTACTTCAATGGCTATAATCAGATCAAAGAAAACGGTTAGAAAGAACGAAGTAAGTAGTACAAGCACATCCATACGGTTACTTTTCATCATTGAAAAGAAGTGATGCCATTCCCCCATATGCCAGGCAACTACTACAAGTATTCCTGCCAGACATGATAAGGGAATCAGTTTGGCGACCGGAGCAAGTAAAAGCATAATTAATAACAGTACCAGTGCATGAACGATTCCTGCAATAGGTGTCCGGCCTCCATTTTTAATATTGGTTGCAGTTCTGGCAATTGCACCGGTAACAGGAATGCCTCCGAATAATCCTGAAAAGATATTTGAAGCTCCCTGTGCAACCAGTTCCATGTTTGAGCGGTGCCTGCCTCCAATCATTCCATCTGCAACAACCGCCGAAAGCAGGGACTCAATGCTGCCCAGTAAAGCGATTGCAATGGCAGGTTGTATGAGCAGTTTGATTGTTGCAAAATCAATGCCCGGTACAGAAGGCATGGAGATTTTGTTAGGGATTTCTCCGAATTTGCTTTCAATAGTTTCAACCGGCAGTTTGAAAAAATATGCGACTGCAGTACTTAACAGAATTACAACGATTGATCCCGGGATCTTTTTGCTGATCCGGTGAAAGTTCAGGGATAATAGCACAGTTCCTATCGCAATGGCAAATGCGGTCCAGTTGATCTGACCGATATAATCCCCATAAACCAACCATTTGTCTACAAAATCCGGAGGTATGTTCTGAATCGGGAGACCGAGAAAATCTTTTATTTGTGAAGAGAATATGATTAGTGCGATACCGCTGGTAAAACCAACAATAAGCGGATAGGGTATGAATTTTAGATAATTGCCAAGTTTGGCAAAACCCATTCCGAGCATCAAAAAACCAGCCATAAAGGTTGCAATTGTCAGTCCATCAACCCCATGATCATGAACAATGGCATATACAATGACAATGAAGGCACCCGTAGGCCCACCAATCTGTACCCGGCTTCCTCCTAAAACTGAAACAATAAGTCCGCCAATAATTGCAGTAATAAGACCTTTTTCAGGGCTAACCCCCGAAGCAATCGCAAAAGCAATTGCAAGGGGTAATGCTACTATCCCAACAATTATACCGGCTAAAATATCTTTACTTATTTGTTGTTTACTGATACCCGAACGAAGAAGGGAGATAAATTTCGGGGTAAATTCATTTTGTTTCATACTCTTATAAGATAATTACGGATCAGAAAAAGGTATTCATTCTGATATTACCTCAGGATTGGCAAGCTTTAGGCTATAATAGCTCATTATGGTGTAAAACCAGCCAGAAGCGAAGGTTATGGATTTATTCAGACCTGAATAAATTGCATGTTTAAATATACCTGTTTATAGGTCATATTCAAATCGTCTTTTGTGGAATTAAATAATGAAAAGATTCAAGTCAGCAGTTTAATTTCTACTCCTTGAAGGTAATTGTGAACGCGGCGCCCTCATTGATTTTACTGTCCAGCGAAATCCTTCCACCCAGGCTGGTGATATGATTATAGACCAGATATAACCCGATCCCCTTGCTATCTGGATGGTCATGGAATTTTTGATTCAGGCCGAATACCTTATCCCTGACTTTTTCCATGTCAAAGCCCATTCCATTATCAGATATAATCAATTGACTTAGTCCATTCGACCGCCGGGAGTAAATTGATATTAGAGGAGGGATACCGGATCTGGCATATTTAATGGAGTTGGTAATCAGATTAAGTAAAATGCTTTCCAGATAATTCCTGTTGAATTTGATGGTTTCAAGTTCAGAAAAATCTGCTTTTATACTAACATTTGAGCCTTCTAAGATAGACTGGATTGAACCTAATACCGAATTCAGATGCTGGTTAAGGTTTAATTCTTCAATCTGAATGTTCAATTGGTCTTTTTGAGTTAAAATATCCACAGAATTGTTCAGAATCTCACTTAAATTTTCTGCCGATGATTTCAGGAATGTGAGATATTGTAAAATTTCGGGGTCATCTACTTTTGAATCATCGAGCAGACCTACTAATGAGAGTAAGTTATTTATTGGAGATCTGAGGTCATGAGAAGTAGCATAACTCAATTGCTTTAAATCCTGATGGCTTTTTGTAAGATTGGCAAGTTGTTGATTTCTTTCTTCCTCCAGTTTCTTTTTGGAAGTAATATTTTTGGCTATGGCATAGATTAGCTTTTCCTTTTCAACAGGCATCGAGGTCCAGGAAAGCCATACAATTCTTCCATCCTTAGTTATATAACGGTTTTCAAAGTTTATTAGTGGGGTGCTTTCTGTTAGATGCTCACGGGATTTATCAGTCATGAGCTTGTCTTCAGGGTGTACAAAGCTTGTAATTGGTCTGGACGTAAGCTCTTCAACAGAATACCCTAAAGTTCGCGAAACGGAAGGATTGATCCTTTTCCAATACCCGTCAAAACCTGCAATGCATAGCAAATCAGGGGATAATTCGAAAAAATGCTCGAATTTATACAGGGAGTATGAATCCAGGCTAAGGTTTTTCATGACTAACATTTGGTAAATGTTTCGGAAAATTAAGAAAAAAGATTCATTTTCTAACGAATTAGATCGTCACAATACACAGGGGAATAAACATTTTCAGTTTTGATTTATTAATTTCTTAATCTCTTTGATTCGAGCCAATCATAGATCAGATGTTTAAACCCGCCTTTAATTTGAGAAGTATAAATGCCGGTACCGCCTGAGAACAGGTAGGAAAAGGCACAGGCGATGCCGATGAAATACATACTTTCCATACCAAAAAGCTCGATTCCCAAAATAGTTGATGCAATGGGGGTATTGCTTGCACCTGCAAATAGTGCTGCCAGACCCATTCCGGCAAGAAGAGCTAAGGGCAAGGGAACAAACCATACCAGCACGTTTCCCAATGCAGCACCAATAAAAAACAAGGGAGTAACTTCCCCTCCCTTGAATCCGGCTCCAATGGTGAAGGAGGTAAATAAGAGTTTTAAAAGAAAGTCGTAAGAATTAAGATCGGTTTTGAAAGCGCTTTCTATGATCGGTATGCCTAATCCGATATATTTATAACCACCTGTTATCCAGATAATTGTAGCTAAAAAGATTCCACCAATAAAAGGTCTGACCGGCGCATAATTTATCTTCTTGAAAATATCAGTACAGAAATGTGTTGTTTTAGAAAAAAGCATAGCTGCAAGCCCGAAAATTATCCCGGCCAGAATTGCCCATAAAACATTTTCAGCATTTATTTCTGGCACAGATGGGATGTTGTATTGAGTATGACTAACATTCCAGGCTGTACAGGTATAATCTGCTATCAGGGCGGCTAATAAGCTGGGTAAAATAGCGTCATAGCGATACTTTTTCAGGATCAATACTTCCAGAGCAAAAATAGCCCCGGCTATCGGAGTGCCGAAGACGGACGCAAAGCCAGCACTGATACCAATTATAATCAGAATCTGCCGGTCTTGAGTTTTCAATTTGAATAAGTGGCTGAACTGGTCAGATATCGCTGCGCCCATTTGCACCGCAGTTCCTTCACGTCCGGCAGAACCACCAAAAAGATGAGTGATCAATGTTCCGAGCAATACCATTGGTGCCATTTTTAAAGAAATCACTTGTTTTGGGCTATGAAACTCTTCCAGTAATTGATTATTGCCTTTAACTACATCGGTACCCCAATAGTGATAGGCCAGGCCAATGATGAGTCCACCAAGGGGTAAAATAGCAATTATCCAGAGATTGCTTTCACGAAGATTTGTAACCCAGTCTAATGAAAGGAGGAAGAAGGCGGAGGCAGTTCCGCAAAGGATTCCTACAATGATTGTTAGACATAACCATTTTAAAACATAAACCAGCAAAGCGTTTTGCCCTGTTTCAAAAGGATGTGGTTCAATGCCTTGGTTGTTCATTTTATGCTGATGCAAGGAGGCTTATGTCAAATAAGGTAACATCCTGTAAAGTAATTTATTTTTTTTGAGAAGAATAAAAGCAAGAGATAGCCTCATGTAATGAGTTTTAATTTTTTAATTCAATTCAGCTACTTTAAATATATTACTTCAAACCGTGCCAATGGAGCCATTTTTGCCCGGTTAAGACTTAAAATTCCCTCACTAAGGCTAAAATTATCCACGGTGCTAAGAATATTGAACAGCTGATCTTCTATGCTCATATCCATGCAGGCCATCCGGGTACTTGCAATTTTTGAGAAACTGATCCGATTGCCTGGAAGAACTTCAAAACCTCCGGTAAATGAGTTACAGCCACTATTTCCGATAATACGATTATCCGCTGCTTTAAGAATAATATGTGGCTCCTTTTCCGATTGTTTTACAGGTTTACCATTGATCTCAATCAATTTCCAGTATTTCTCTGTAAGAGTATTTGTTTCTTTGGTAAGTGTATAGTTATTTGCAAGATTACCGGTAATCAATTTTCCTTCTGCATCCAGAACAAACAGTATATTTTCTCCTACTTTGTATGATGGTATTCCACTTTCTCCATTCATGATCAGGTAACTGCCTGATTTATCCCAGCTGAAAGTTCCTTTAGATTTGAATATTTCTTCTGATCTACCCTGGTACTTTGTCTCCATAGTATAAGTCAAATTTTTACTCAGGTTAATCATCGTACGGATTCCTTCACAGTCTGCACATGGGATTGTTCCGGTATAGACTCCTTCCCAGTCCAATGAGTTTTGACTGTTATGCGAGTCGGGGATTGTGTTAATGGATGATTTTGGTGCTGTGCAGGCACTTATTGAAAGGCTTAGAATCAGGAATACGATTCCATAGTTCAGTTTCATATTGATCAGATTATTAATAAGGGAAATTTAGTGATTTTTGCGGGAATATGGATAGGAGATGGGAATAGGAAATAGGGAATGGGGAATTGGGAATAGGAATTGTCAGTATGAATCAACATGACTATTATTAGACTCCTTGTTGTCTCTTTTGAACAATAACAAATACATGGTTTTCAGGATATTGATCAAGTTCAAGATGAAGGCATTCGCAGCCTCCCTCCATAATTGTCTTTAGGTTTCCGCTTATTCCGATACTGCTGTATGGGAACTGGTCTCCATGCCATTCGCTTTCATGCTCGTCAATAGCATCCCCAAAAGTGTAAATCAGTATTCCTGAATTTTTGAGCATCCTGCAAAGTTTGGCGATAACCGGTTTTTGCATAGCCATTGGCAAATGAAAAATGCTATCCCAGGCAATGATCAAATCAAACTGCTGATCGCTTTCCCAATCAATTATATTGGCTTGCTCAAAATTGCATTCATTGTGTTGTGATTGTGCAATTGCAATCATCCCTGCTGATGCATCAATACCATACACAGTAAAGCTTTCCTGGATTAATTTGCGGATTATCCTGCCACCGCTTCCAGAACCCACATCCAGAGCAGAGCCTTTATACTGACAATACCGGATTGCCCGTTCAATTTGCTCTAAACCATACGAGCTGTTGACATGATTTTCATGCCACCAATCGGCAATTTTATCGTATTTTTTTCCGATGTCGAGATACATAAAGTAAAAATATAAAATTTGCTGCTCCACTCATCTCAATATTGTTTTTATATTTAGAATTAAATTATTTAATCTTAAATTAATATCGTGGACGAATTTATTGGTATTGTTAAACTTTTTGGAGGTAATTTTGCGCCTCAGGGCTGGGCTTTTTGTGACGGTTCTTTACTTTCAGTTTCTCAGAATCAGGCTTTATTTGCACTGCTGGGTAATCAATTTGGTGGTGACGGACTTAAAACCTTCGCGCTACCGAACCTTCAGCCTCTAATATCTGCAAACGAAGCGCCAATTCAATACATCATATGTTTGTCTGGAGTTTTTCCAACACGAGCATAAATAGCATTTGGCTGCTTGAATTTATTGGAACATTTTATTGTGGCTGCTGATAAAAGAGATGAGATTAATTCACCCAGGTTTATCCGGCAATTTTATTGATCATTCCATTAAAAATAAAGCCATGAAATGGAAGAACTGAATACCAGTAAAGCCGTCCTAATACACCAAGGGGTCTAAAAGTGGCGGTTTGAGTGAGGATATCATTTTCATCAATTTTAAACTCCAACCAGGCCTCACCGGGTAATTTCATTTCGGCATACAATAGTAGTCGTTTTTCATCTTTTTCGGCCAGAAGTACACGCCAAAAATCGAGGGCATCACCTGAAACTATTTCAGTATCACTTTTTCTTCCTCTGCGCATTCC
>Ga0075152_10004138_pt1 | contig 10004 bp, 7 predicted proteins | sample JI61114C2DNA_FD_70964 | JGI IMG/M metagenome (GOLD analysis project Ga0075152, IMG submission 70964) | Wastewater effluent complex algal communities from Wisconsin, to seasonally profile nutrient transformation and Carbon sequestration -... | ecosystem: Engineered > WWTP > Effluent > Algae...
GCATCTTGTGCATCTTCTTTTATTTCATCTGCAATAGTTAAATAACCAGCGAATTTTTTATCATAAGCAATCGCAATTACTGTATAAACAAGTTCATCGTTATTTACATCATGTGAAATATTGAATTTATCCATCAACTTAAAATTACCGACTAATAATTCTTTACCATTGATGTTTGCTTTTAATCCATGCCCTGCAATTTCTTCAACATTTGTAAGTTGAATAGAAGAGTTTATATTTCCTACATATTTTTGTATAGCTGTTGCAACCGGATGTGTACTTTGACTTTCCAACCCATTTACCATTTGCAGCACTTCGTCTTTGTTAAAATCCGATTTAATATTTACTTCCTGTACATCAAATACACCTTTGGTTAATGTTCCTGTTTTATCCATCACTACGTTCTGGATATTGGCAATAATATCTAAAAAGTTACTTCCTTTAAATAAAATTCCGTTCCGAGATGCTGCACCAATGCCACCAAAATAACCTAATGGAATACTGATAACCAAAGCACACGGACAAGAGATAACTAAAAATATTAAGGCTCTATATAGCCAATCTTTAAATACATAATTACTAACAAATAACATTGGCAATACACAAATACCAATAGCTAAGAATACAACAATAGGAGTATAGATTTTTGCAAACTTTCTAATGAATAATTCTGTAGGTGCCTTTTGTGCGGCTGCATTTTGTACCATCTCCAGAATCTTTGATAGTTTACTATCTGTGTATGCTGTAGTGACTTTTATTTGAGAAACCGTATTTAGGTTTATCATACCCGCTAAAACAGTTTCGCCTTTTTGTTTGGTATCAGGTTTGCTTTCACCAGTGAGTGCTGCTGTATTAAAAGATGCCGTTTCCGTAAGTAACTCACCGTCTAAGCCTAATTTTTCACCGGATTTCAGTTGAATGATATCTCCAATATTTGCTTCTGCTGCTTTTATAATTTTTGCTTCGTTGTTTTGCAAAATAGTTACTTCGTCAGGTCGCTGGTCAAGCAGGTTTTTTATATTTGCTTTAGCTCTTTTGACTGCCAATGTCTGAAACACTTCACCAACGGAATAAAACAGCATTACAGCGACAGCTTCAGGATATTCGCCAATAGCAAACGCACCAATTGTAGCAATGCACATTAATAAAAACTCTGAAAATATTTCGCCTTTGGTGATACTCTCAAATGCTTCTTTGAGTACAGGAAAACCAACAGGAATATAGGCTACGATATACCAACCTATGCGTACATAACCTTTGAACCATGTTTGAGGAAGATAATTATCAAATAAAATAGCAATCAATAATAGTGCTAATGAAAGTATTGCTGGTAAGAACATTCTGAATGTGCTCTGATTGTCTGTGTGTTCGTGTTCATCTTCTTCCGGATTTTCAGCAGTATTTTCGTCTGTTTCGCAACAACTATCTTTTTTTTGTTTTTGTTTTAAAGATTTATCTGCAAGATGATTTATTTTTTCTTCTTGAGAACAACATAGTTGTTTGCCATCTGTGTCGTAAACATGTTTGTGTGTCATTTTATAGCTTTTTAAATCCGCAAAACTGAAAATTCTGAATTGTATTAAACGGTGTTATGTGGTCTTCTGTAAAACATTTTACCGCTTCAAAACTATCACTAAAAGTTTCTTTCATAGATACTTCTGAATATTGTTTTATTTCTAAACCACTACATTTTAAAGCACCATCTTTTGAGAAAGTACCTAATAAGAAGTTTCCGTTTGCAGATACGGCATTACTTACTATTTCAACATATTTAGAAATACTTGTTTCATCAGTTAAGAAATGAAATACGGCTCTATCGTGCCAAAAATCAAATTTTATATTTGTTTCAAATTCTGTTATATCAGATACTATCCAATGTATATTTTTAGCTTTATCACCTAATCGTTTTTTAGCTTTTTCTAATGCTGTTGCTGAAATATCCAGCACCCAAATATTTTTATACCCTTTTTCTAAAAGTGCATCTACTAAATTACTATCACCACCACCAACATCAATAATATTCGCTGTTTTTGGCAATTGTAATGCCTCTAAATAATCCATTGAGGTTTTAGGATATACTTGTGTCCAGCTTACTTCGTTTTGTGTTTTGGTGGAAAAAACATTTTCCCAATGCTGTTTGTTTTCCATTTTTTAATTAGTTATTTGAATTAATGATTAGTGCTATGTCGTCAGGTATTTGCATAGGTAATAATGGCGGAACATTTGCACCACCTGTATTTCCAGTAGGAATTTTTCCAACAAACGATTTAACACCACCCACTAATAAACGTGGAATTTGACCGATAACCTCTTTGGTGTTTTTTGTTTTAATTCCAAATAATAACATTTTCCAATGCACATAAGTATGTTCAATTGGATAGGGTTGACCTAAAATATGCGCACGTTCTAAATGTTTCCAACTAACTTCCATTTTATTTTTTTCAAAAGCTAAAAGATATTCATTTAACTCTCGTTGAAAATATGGTTTTAATTTTACTGGCATTTTTGTATTTAGCTTCATCTTGCTCTTATTTATTTTTCATTTCTGCCTCTTTTTCTGCTATTTTTTTATCTACTTCATTATGGTCTTGATATAGTTTTGAAAAGCCTAATTTTTTTCCTAATCCTGTATAATCTTTTCCATATTGTGCAGGCATAACAGCAACAATAACTACTATAATTGTAGAAATGATAGCAATAATAGTTAATTTAATTAGTTGCTGTGAACTTAGATTTGGTTGTGAAGTATTGGTTGTCATTTTTAGTTATTTAAGCGTTAAAAAATCCTTTTAGTTGAAATATCATTAAAGCAAAACCTGCAATGATTAGCAACGTATTGGTAATAGTTGAAAAACGAGTAAACGATTTGAAATTTCGCCAGACACTAATTAAAATAAGCACATACAATAGTGCCAAAAATTGTCCAATTTCTACACCAATATTAAAGCCAATTAAATTTGTAAGCAAGCCTTCTTTATTGAAATTAAACTCTTGTAATTTAGTTGCCAAGCCTAAACCATGAAACAAACCAAAAATAAGTACTGCTATTTTTGTGTTCGGTTGAAATTTAAAATATTTCTGAAATCCACCTAAATTATCGAATCCTTTATATACAATTGACAGAGCAATTATGGCATCAATTAAGTAAGCATTTACATGTAGATCAAACATAACACCTAAAAGCAAAGTAATACTATGTCCAATTGTAAACAAGCTTACATATAACAGTATTTCTTTGGGTTTATAGAGAAAGAAAATAACACCAACTAAAAAGAGCAGATGGTCGTAACCTGTTAGCATATGCTTAGCACCAATGTATAAAAATGGCATAAATGCTGAACCATTATTATCCATCAAAAATATTTTTGTTTTGTCATCTACACCGTGTGCGAATAAACCGGTACACCATAATATGGCAAACAATAAAGCACCAAATTTTAAGAATGAATTTTTCATTGTTAACTATTTATAGATTAAGATTCGTTTCTCAATTTTATGGTTTTTTACAGCAACCATCTAATTGTTCTACATATTCTGCAGGTGCTTTTTGGTCGCCGGCATCGAAGCCTGCTTTATTAATTTGGTCTTTAATTTTTTTAAGTGTTGTTTTTTCTGGATTGTAAGAAACTTTAATTCTTTCATTTGCTACATCTAATGTAATAGATTTTACACCGCTTAGTGCTAATACCTTTTTTTCTATACGAGCTTTGCATGATTCGCATTTACTGCAATGGTCACAATAAATTTTTGTTTTTAAAGTGGTACTTGTGTAAGTTGTATGCGCAAAAATAGTCGCAGAAAACGTAAGCATTAGTAATGCAATTGTTACAATTTGTTTTTTCATTTTAAATTTATTTATGTTATTGAATAATTAGTTTATATTTATTATATACGAGATATTTTTTAATGTTCATGTGCGCCACCACCTTTCATAGCAGAAAGTAAGTAGAATGCACCTTTTACTACAATTTTCGCACCAACAGGTAGTTTTTCGATAAACTTAACTTCAGTGTAACCTAAATCTGTTGTTCCAACTATTACTTCTATTGCTTTGAAATGAACTTCGTCGTGCTTTTCTTCTTTATCTGCTGTTTCTTTTTCACCGTCTACATGCTTATGCTTTTCTTCCGTTTTTTTAACTTCTTCTTTTTCAGGTTCTTCATGATGTTCTTCCTGAATAAAGATAAAATATTTATCACCATCTTTTACAATGGCATCTTTCGGCAACGCTTCAACAGTTGCATTATTAATATTGATATTTGCAGAAACATACATGCCTGAAATTAAATCTTTTGCATCGTTTGGATTTATTTTGGCGTGTACAGCAACGGTTTTACTTTCATTAGAAAATGATTTATTGATACCAAATATTTTTCCTTTGATAGATTTATTAGATTGATTAGTCAATACAAAATCTACTTCTTGTCCGATAGAAATGTTTCCTAAATCTTTTTCATACACATTCAAATCTAAGTGCATCTGGCTGTTATCTACCACTTCAAAAAGCGAAGTTCCTGTTTCTGCATAAGCACCTTTGGTGATATTTATTTTGCTCACATAGCCACTTATTGGTGAAAGTATTGGAATTACAGAACTTGTAATTTTTGTTCCAACATTAAGCATTTGCAATTTAGTTTTTGCAGCTTGCGCACGAGCATTTTCTACCGCTAATTTTGCTTTTACATCCTGAACTGTTTTCCGTGCGTTTACATTTTCATCCGTTAATGTTTTTTGTCTGTCGTATTCTAATTGTAAGTACTCAATATTTGCAATGGCTGAATTATAATCTTCCTGCATTTCTACAATATCTAAATTCTGAATGGTTGCTAATGTTTTTCCTTTTGCTACATAAGTACCTTCTAATACAAAAATATCTTTTACAACACCACCAATTAAAGTAGAAATATTTGCAGAATTTTGAGGTGGTACTGCTGTATAACCATTTGCTTTAATTACTGTGTTCAGGTTCTTCATTTCAATAGAACCTGTTTCAATACCAACTGTTTTAAACTGAGCTTCACTAAGTGCTACTTCGTTGGTTGTTTCTTCATCAGTATGTTCTTCTTCTGTTGCATCGTTTTTATTGTTACAAGAAATAAAAACCAAACATAAGAATGCAAAACTCAGAAAGATTTTTGCTGTTAAATTATATTTTATATTTTTCATGTTTTTTAATTTATTATTTTTAAAAGGCGAACATAGAATATCCATTATTCAATTACTTTTGGTGCTCATTAATATTAATGGATATTTCATTTTTATTAAATTAATTGTTAGAAATAGATGGAAATTGAAGTTGAATAGCACTTTGATTATATAAATTCACAGCTTCGATATGTTGTTTTTTAATGTCGATAGCTTGATTTAAAAAACTGATGTATGACCAGTAATTCATATCGCCGTTTTCATAACTTTTTTGTGCTGTACTTATAATTTGCTCTGCAAATTTTAAACCTTCATTTTTGTAATATTCAACACCTTTTTTTTGCTTTTCAAATTCATTTTGTGATTGTTGGTTTTTCAAATTTAAACCCAATTTATTTTTATACAACTCTAATTGACTTTGCTCTTTACTAATGCTTACTGCTTCTATTTTTGCTTTGTTTGCTTTTTTAGAAAGTGGAATTTGCACACCAGCCGTGAAGCCTTGAAAATAAAATTTTGAATCTATGCTTTGAGCAAAATATCCAACGCCTAATTTTGGTGAACCTTGTGCTTTATAGATTCGCGCTTCTTTATCGTACACTAAACTTTGTTGCTGAAAATAATCTGTTAGCAAACCTTCGAGTTTATTCTTATTCTGATAATTAGAATCGATATATTGCAACGGTGTAGTGCTTTCAGGTACAATGTTGTCTTCGGTTTGTATAAAATACTGTAATTGCTTTTGATAAATTACCAAATCGTATTCCAATTGTGCTTTTACGGTTTCAATTTCCATCACTTTTGCTTTTGCACTGATTACTTCAATGTTCCCGCTTTCACCAGTTTTAAATCGAAGTTCTGCATTCTTCAAAAATTTACTATAAATATCATTCAATTCATTGTTTAATTTTTGAATAGAAAGTCCATATAAATATTGATAGTATGACATGGTTACCGCTTTTTCAATTTCATAAGCAGACAATGCTTTTTGTTTCTCTGCGAGCTTTACCAATTCTTCCTGTAATTGTCGATTTGCTTTGGTTACTTTTCCTAATGGAAAATATTGCTGAATGGAAATATTGTTGTCGTATTTTCCAGTATTAAATTGTCCACCTTGATATTGAATTTGTAAAGGGTCGATTTGAAATGCTGTTTTTTTAAGAACGGTTTGTTTTTCCATTTCTTTGTCTGCAATTTTTAAGGTTGCATTATTTTTCTTTGCCATTTCTATTGCTGTTTCTAAAGAAATTGGCTGTGCATTTTGTGCAAAAGAAAACGAAGATATTACTACTAAAAGTATGGTAACAACGGTTGTTGAAATTTTAGTTTTTTTCATGTTGATTCCTTTTTCAAATAATAAATATAAAATTGGTAAAACAATAAGTGTAAGTAAAGTTGCCGAGAATAAACCACCAATAACTACAGTAGCTAATGGCTTTTGTACTTCTGCACCACCACTTGTGGACAGTGCCATTGGCAAGAAACCTAATGATGCAACTGCTGCTGTCATTAATACTGGCCGCAGTCTTACTCTTGTTCCTATTAATACTCTTTGTAATGCATCATTTTCGCCTTCTTCTTTTAATTGATTGAAATAGGAAATGAGTACAATACCGTTGAGTACGGCAATGCCAAATAATGCAATAAATCCAATGCCTGCTGAAATACTAAAAGGCATACCACGCAACCATAATGCAAACACACCACCAATAGCTGATAATGGAATAGCTGTAAAAATAAGTGCTGCTTGTTTCATGCTATTAAACGTGAAAAATAACAATGCTAAAATTAATGCTAATGCTAATGGTACAGCAACAGAAAGGCGTTTGTTGGCTGCTACTAAGTTTTCAAATTGACCACCATAAGTGATGTAATATCCAGCAGGAAGTTTATATTCTTTTTCTAATTTTTGTTGAATTTCTTCTACTACACTTTTCACATCGCGACCACGAACATTTAAGCCAACTGTAATTCTGCGTTTGCCATTTTCTCGACTTACTTGTACCGGACCTTGCTCATACGTAATGCTTGCTACTTGCGAAAGTGGAACTTGTTGTCCGCCTGGCAATGGAATAAACAAATTACTTACATCGCTAATGTCCGTTCTATTGGCTTTGTCCATGCGCACTACCACATCAAAACGTTTGCTTTCTTCGTATAATTTTCCAGCACTTTCACCAGCAAATGATGCACGAATTGTTTTGTTAATATCAGCAATATTTAAACCATACAATGCAATTCTTGCATAATCATACTTAATAGTAATTTGCGGTAAGCCTGTAACTTTATCTGCTTTTAAATCGCCAACACCTTCAATATTATTAATCTTGCCAATCATTTCTTTTGCTTTATTATCTAACACCGATAAATCATCACCAAAAATTTTAATTGCAATATCACTTCTGCTTCCAGTCATCAATTCATTAAAACGCATTTGTATTGGCTGAGAAATTTCGATAGCTGCGCCAGGAATTCTTTCCATTTCTTCTTTCATCAAATTGGCTAAATCTTCCCAATTGTCTGCCGAAGTCCATTCGCTTTTATCTTTTAAAACAATAATTAAATCACCACTTTCTATTGGCATCGGATCTGTTGGTATTTCACCACTTCCTATTTTAGATACTATTGTTTCTATTTCAGGAAATTTTGCTTTTAATAATTGTTCGTATTTTGTAGTAGTTTCTACCATTTGTGAAAGCGAACTACCTGTCATGATTGTAGCATTTATAGCCAAATCTCCTTCTTCAATAGTTGGAATAAATTCGCCACCCATATTTCTAAAGACTAAAAATGCAATAAGAAATAAGCCAATTGAAATGGTTAATACAATGGCTTTAAATTTTAATGCTACATGTAAAAATGGTGTATAGATTTTCTCAAACCAAGTCATCATTTTATCACTAAAATTTGGTTTGTGTACAGTGTTTTTTGACAGAAACAATGCACTCATCATTGGAACATATGTAAGCGAAAGTATGAATGCGCCAATGACGGCAAAACCTACTGTCATTGCCATTGGCTTAAACATTTTTCCTTCTGTGCCAACTAATGCTAAAATGGGAATGTATACAATTAAGATAATGATTTCACCAAATGCTGCACTGTTACGAATTTTCGAAGCCGACTTAAATACTTCAGTATCCATTTCTTTTTGTGAAAGGTTTTCTTTGTTGAGTTTAAATAAATGATGCATTGTCGCTTCGACAATAATTACAGCACCGTCGACAATGATTCCAAAATCAATTGCACCTAAACTCATTAGGTTTCCGCTTACACCAAATGCATTCATTAAGATAACAGCAAATAGCATTGCCAACGGAATTACAGAAGCTACAATTAAACCTGCACGTAGATTTCCAAGAAATAAAATCAGAACAAAAATAACAATCAACGCACCTTCGAGTAAGTTAGTTGTTACAGTACCAATGGCACTTTTAACTAATTTGCCTCTGTCAATAAATGGTTCTGCAATTACACCTTCAGGTAAGGATTTATTGATTTGTTCCATTCTTTCTTTTACTCTACCAACAACTGCACTTGAATTTTCGCCTTTTAACATTAATGCTAATCCGCAAACAATTTCACCTTTTCCATCTTTGGTGGTTGCGCCATAACGCAAAGCTGTGCTTTCTTGTACAGAAGCAACATCGCGAACTAAAACAGGCGCACCTTGCCGATTTTTCACTACAATATTTTCTAAGTCTTGTAAATTGGTAGCCATACCTACACCACGAATAAAATAGGCATATTGGTCTTTTTCTATATAAGCACCACCTGTGTTTTGATTATTATTTTCGAGTGCTGCAAAAATTTCATTTATAGTAACACCAACACTATTTAATCTATCAGGATTTACGGCAATTTCATATTGTTTGAGTTTACCACCCCAAGTACTTACTTCTGCAACACCTGCAATACCTTGTAGTTGAGGTGCAATTATCCAATCTTGTATGGTTCGTAAATCAGTTACGGTATATTTATCTTCGTAGCCTTTTTTTGCATATACATCATATTGATAAATTTCACCTAAGCCTGTTGTAATAGGTGATAATTCAGGTGAACCTGCATATTTTGGAATATTTTCCTCTGCTTCTTTTAAACGTTGAAAAACTTGTTCACGCGCCCAATATATGTCTACATTGTCTTCAAAAACAACTGTTACAACTGATAATCCAAATCGAGAAATACTACGTAATTCTATTACTTTTGGAATGGTTTTAACAGCTTGTTCAACAGGATAGGTAATAAGTTGTTCCACTTCCTGACTCGCTAATGTTGGAGCCGTTGTTAGCACCTGCACTTGATTATTAGTAACATCAGGCAAGGCATCCAATGGTAATTTTTTAACTGAATAACTTCCAACAGCTATCAGTACAAGTGTAAGCATAATGATTACGAACTTGTTTTTTATACTGAATTGTATGATTTTGTTTAACATATCTAAAATTTATTAATCGTGAATAATGCTATTATTGAGTTAATCAATAAGCATAAAAAGCATTACAACGTAATGCAAAAAAAGAAACGATTAAGAAATTTTAGGTGGTTGCCAAATACTGGCACTAAAATGAGAGATAAAAGTTTGGGTGTATATAGCTACAGTGTTATTAAAACTTTCAGGTTTTAAAATAGTTTGTGCTACCGGATAATTAATTTTACTCGTGACAGGCTGCCCGCAACAAGCACAAATACAAAAGGGTGTACAGTTTTCATTTTCGTGTTTGTGGTCGTTATGTGATTTTTCTGTCTGGTTGCGCTCATCACATTCGATACTATCGCCACATGGTGCAATAGAAAGCAACAAAATGTATATGCTGAATATGACCGTAAAGAATTTCACTTTTGCAAAGATGTTAAAA
>Ga0075152_10004139_pt1 | contig 10002 bp, 7 predicted proteins | sample JI61114C2DNA_FD_70964 | JGI IMG/M metagenome (GOLD analysis project Ga0075152, IMG submission 70964) | Wastewater effluent complex algal communities from Wisconsin, to seasonally profile nutrient transformation and Carbon sequestration -... | ecosystem: Engineered > WWTP > Effluent > Algae...
AAGATATTATTTTCAATCTGCTCAATGCATATTTTAATCTGAACAAATTAGAATCTTCAGAAAAAGTAATTCAGGAAAACTTAAAGCAAACCGCAGAACGTATCCGTGAGACTGAACTTGCAGAGAAAAATGGACTTGTTATTCAGAATGATTTGTTACGCTGGAAATTACAACAGTCGAATCTTGAATTGACTTTACTTGACATTCAGAATAACCTTGAGGTAGCAAACTATAATCTCAATCTTCAGTTAGGACAAAATCCGGAAACGAAAATTGAAGTTGATTCGAACGCCATCACTACTTTTCACACTGTATTATCGCTTCAGGAATACATGGACCTTGCAGTAAAAAACAGAAATGATCTTACTGCTGCTCAGATCCGTTCCAATGCTTCATTTAACAATTTGCAGATCGCTAAAAACAGTTATCTGCCAAGGATAACAATTCAAGGTGAAGCCCTGGATGCAAGACCTAATAGCAGATACATTCCACCGGTAGATAAATTCAATTCAACGTGGGCAGCAGGAATTACATTTAACTGGGACCTCATCAGTATCTACTCCAACAAGCACAATGTAGACGAATATCAATCTCTTTATGTTCAGTCAAAAGAAGGAGTGAATATTTTATCTGATGCAATTAAAGTCGACGTCAACCAAAATTATCTTAATTACAATGAAGCCATCAAAAGAATTCAGGTAATGGAAAGATCAGTTGTTCAATCGGAAGAGAATTTAAGACTCACTGATTCGAGATATAAAAACAGTCTTGTTATTCTTAGTGAATTACTTGAAGCAAACAATCTTGTTATCCAATCTAAAATAAATCTTGCTATTGCAAGAGCTGATCTGCAAGTAGCATATTATCGTCTTATAAAATCAGCAGGAAACCTTCAAAAAGAATTTTAAAAATTATGGAAAATACAGCACCCAAAAAGAAAAATAAAGTCCTACCAATTATCCTTGTGTTGGTAGTTTGCACTGTTGGAATTTATGCATTCAATAAAATCTCCTATGCACGTCATCATGAAGATACAGACGATGCACAACTTGATAACGATATCAATCCTGTCCTGGCAAGAGTAGCAGGGTATGTTGATCAGATCCGTTTTGAAGATAATCAAATGGTAAATAAAGGCGACACTCTTGTTTTACTGGACGACCGCGATCTGGAGATAAAAGTTGAACAAGCTGCAGCCGCACTTGAAAATGCGAAGGCTTCCGTTTCTGTTGCAGAAGCAAATGTAAGTTCAGCAATTGCGAATTTTGAAACAGCAAAATCGACGGTTGAATCATCAAGAATAAGAGTATGGAAAAGTTCTCAGGATTTCACAAGATTTCAGAATCTGTTAAACGATAAAGCTGTCACTCAACAACAATATGATGCAGCAAAAGCCGAAAAGGAAACTGCAGATGCGCAACAATCAATTTCACAACGTCAGCAAAACGCTGCATCGGCAATGGTTGACGCTGCAAAGAAACAGATCACTGTTGCGAATGCGAACGTAAGTCAGAAGCAAGCTGATCTTGACTACGCTAAACTTCAGTTATCGTATGCAACGATCATCGCTCCTGCTACAGGAATTGCATCAAAGAAAAATATTCAGCAAGGACAGTTTGTTAATGCCGGCTCATCACTTTTTGCAATTGTTGCAGACAATAATGTATATGTATTGGCAAATTTCAAAGAAACCCAATTGGAAAAAATGCAAAAAGGAAATCCTGTTGAAGTGATCGTAGATGCATTTCCTGATACTAAACTCGAAGGTACCGTCTATAATTTTTCAGCCGCAACAGGAGCAAAATTTTCATTGTTACCACCTGATAATGCTACCGGAAATTTTGTAAAAGTCATTCAGCGGATACCGGTCAAGATCGCATTGAAAGGACTGGAAACTCTGAAAGATAAACTTCGTCCGGGAATGTCGGTGAAGGTTTCGGTGAAGATTGATTGAACACGGTAGGGTGATTTCCTATTGTAGTTGATGCTTAGCGAAATGTAATTTCGGAATGCGGATTTCGGAATGCGGATTTTATTGGCGCTTAGCTGTTGGTCAGATTTATAGTACTGATTGAATTACGAATCTCAATTTACTAATTACGATTTATTAAGAATTAAACTTTCAAAAAAGTAGAAACAAATGCCCGAACAAGGCTTTAATAAATGGATCATCACCTTCACGGTGATCATGGCGTCACTGCTGGAGTTGATCGACACAACGGTAGTGAATGTTTCCATGCCACAGATCATGGGAAACCTCGGCGCAACACTGGAAGATGTTGGCTGGGTCGTTACAGCATATGCCGTTGCCAATGTAATTATACTTCCAATGTCAGGTTGGCTATCTGCAAAATTCGGCAGGAAAAATTATTTTATATTCTCAATTATTCTTTTCACTGTTGCTTCTTTCTTTTGCGGGAATGCAGACAACATCTGGGAGTTGGTTATTTTCCGATTCATACAAGGAATTGGTGGTGGTGCTTTGCTGGGAACATCACAGGCAATTCTCGTTGAAACATGGCCGAAAGAACAATTGGGAATGGCAACAGCGATGTTTGGTTTAGGAGTTGTTGTCGGCCCTACATTAGGTCCCACACTCGGAGGATATATCACAGATCATTTCTCATGGCCGTGGATCTTTTACGTAAATATTCCACTTGGAGTGATCGCTGTATTATTGAGTTTGTCTTACATAAAAGAATCAAAGGTCATACAAAAGATCGGTTCAGTCGACTGGCTCGGGATCATTTTACTCATCATAGGAATAGGTTCATTACAGATTGTTTTAGAAAAAGGTGAAACAGAAGACTGGTTTGAAACGCCATACATTTCAGTATTAAGTATCCTGTCAATTTTAGGAATTATTCTTTTCATCTGGCGTGAATTGACAACAGAACATCCGATCGTAGATCTCCGCATTCTTAAGAACAGAGAACTCTCGATCGGGATGTTTACCACATTCATACTTGGCTTCGGTTTGTTTGGTTCCGTATTTGTATTTCCGATCTTCTGTCAGAATATCCTTGGATTTACTGCACAGCAGACAGGAGAACTTCTTATCCCGGGAGGACTGGCTACGATCTTTATGATGCCAATGGTTGGAAAACTATTACAGAAAAAATTTCCTCCTCAGATCATGGCCACATTTGGGTTTCTGTTTTTCTTTGCATTCACGGTGCTATTATCCAGATCAAGTTTATCGTCAGGTGAAAGTGACTTTTATCTGCCGCTGATCATTCGTGGAATCGGATTGAGTTTCTTATTTGTTCCATTAACGACTCTTGCATTAGGTTCATTGAAACCTGAGAACATTGCTCAGGGAACAGGATTGAACAATATGATGCGACAACTTGGCGGTTCATTCGGAGTGGCTATTGTAACAACTTTCATCCACCTTCGTCAGGCACATCATCGTTCAGATCTGATCGTAAATGTCAATCCTTACAATCCGGCATTTACTGAAAGATTTCAGACTTATTACAATGGTTTCATAGCAAAAGGCTTTGATGCAGCACATGCACAAAGTCTGGCTTACAAAGCAATTGACGGAACAATTCTTAAACAAACATACCTTATGACATATATGGATGGCTTTTGGTTCATTGGAGTATTCTTTCTTGCGTGTATTCCCCTACTCTACTTACAAAGATTCAACAGGAATTCAAAAGTATCTGCTGCAGATGCGCATTAAAAATAATAAAGCCGACTCAAATGAGCCGGCTTTTTTTGAACCTACTACTAACTTAATCCACAAAAAAATATTTACATCCGGAGTTTTGAGATCTCTCCACTTCCAATGATCTTAGAAGAAATTTTTCCAGGTTCTTCAACATAATAAACATTTCCACTTCCGGTAATTGTAACATTCAGATCATTTTTAACATCAACAGTACTCGTTCCACTTCCACTGATTGCAACGGCGCTTCTGAAACTATTCAACTCACGGGCATCAATATTTCCACTGCCGCTGATTCGGATATCTGTTTCGGAAGAACTTCCTTTCAGATCAAGATTTCCCGAACCCGATAAATTTGCTTTTAGCGATTTGCTATCAACCATTACTCTGATATCACCGGAACCTGATAATTTCAAATTCATAAATTCACATTGAAACTGGCTTCGTGTTACAATATTTCCGGAACCGGTTAATTCTACCAGACATAGATCTTTCACCGTTAAATATATTGTAACCGGTTTTGTAAACCTGATGTTGTCATCAGCATCTACAACAAGCGAATTGTTTTTGATCACTGTTGTGATTTTTCCGATCAGATTATCTTCTGCTTCGATACGTACTTCCTGCTTATCGCCTTGAGTAACATAAATATTTGCAGAACTTTTTAATTCAATCCCACTGAAAGTTTCCAATTCGCGGGTTTCAGTTACTGTCTGTCCTGATCCTTCTATACGGCATCCATAAGAAGTTGTATTGAGAAGCAGAGTTGTTGCGATAACTAAGATATTTGTTTTCATTTTAATTGAATTTAATTATGTGTTTTGTTAATGTGTGATTGAATATTATAAACCTACTAATGTTATTCCGACATTTACCGGATAAAGTACCGGGCCTTTTTTATCTTTAAATAATGTTGAAGCATAATAATCAGCAAAAACATTTAATCGTCCGTAACCCATTGCTACTCTGAAACCATAACGGAACGGGTTCAGGTTGAAGTCACCGAAGTCTTTTAACTTTTTTGTCTCTCCATCAATTTCAACTTTATTTTTTGTGTGAGAACCAATAAGGAGACCAACCGTTCCACCTACACCCATATGGAATGCATTTTTATATTTTCTGCTTGTGAAAAATTCAAACATAATTGGTGCTGTAAGATAGCTAGCTACCAGTTTGCTTTTCAGATGACTCACACCTGCTGTTGTATCGTGATATGCATTAGTGAAATTTCCATTTGATAATTTTATATCATCGTCGAAACGGTAGTTATTCCAGGTAACACCTAAACCGGTGAAGAACCAAACATTGCTATGTCCGAGTTGAACATTCTTCTGAAGGAAATTCAGGGAGAAACTAACAGACTTATTTAATTTTAATTCAAAATTTTCTTTTCCATCAGCAAGATTGAAATCCCCTTTGTTATCAAGATATGAATTCACACCCAACTCAATTCCTGCCCAGATTGGTTTAGTTTTTCTCGTTTTAGATTTTGTCGAATCCGCTTTGCCTATCACCCACAATTGCGATTTACCAAGAGAAATTCTTGTTGTATCGCTGTTTGATTCATCACCGGAGTTTGAACTTTTTACATGACCAATTCCGGAAACATCTTCATTCAATTTGGCCGGAAGAGTTTTATAGGTAATCGTTCCACTTCCACTTATTGTAGAATTAAGTTCATCAGTAGCATCAACACTGATCTTTCCAATTCCGGAAATAGAAGCATCTGCTTTACGGAGTTTAAGACCGTCGGCATCTATCTTTCCTGAGCCCGGAACACTGAATTCTGCCACATCGCCTTTACCTGTAAGTTCGATCTTTCCTGCGCCAGGGACAGTTGCTTTGATATTAGTTACGTCAAGATCCATTTTGATCTTTCCTGCGCCATCAATTTTCAGAGAAATCCTACTACCGGTAATTGTTGACTCACTATATACATCACCTTTACCGTCCAGTTCAACTTCTTCAAGAGAAGGCACGGTAATAAAATATGTGTTGCCTGTTGAATTGTCGATGTAAAGTGTTTGATTCTTTACATTCACTTCGTCTGAGTTTACAATTGATCCGACAACTTTCACTGTTTGAACAGGATCAATGCGAACATAGACTGTGGCAATGCTGGACAATTTAATTTTCGAGAACGGCTCAACCTGTAGGTTTGCTGTCTTTTGAGCGAATGATGTGGCAGCTATCAGTATAAGTGCCAACATTAATTTGATCGATTTCATATGGTATTTATTTTTTTGTTTTTCGTTGTATAATAATGGGACGCGCAGGGGTGAAAGGAAGTTACAGGCTTTTATAAATAAATTCAAAAATAAAAATTGGGGGACTGGTTAATAATAAAACACTGAGATCACTAAGTTTTTAGCACAAGAGCACAAGTGATATCATGTATCATTAAGTGTTCTTGTGATAAATTTTTAGTGACCTTAGTGTTTAGTTTTTAATCATCATCGTTTTGAAATACGAGCTAAGAAAACAAACTATCTCCTTCTGGTATGCGAAACCGAAAACTTCTCGCCAACATTTACTGCATATGTCGTAGCATCATCAATATAATTCTCTTTTTTAACAACGCCAATTTCTTTCGTATCGGAAAAACGTTTCAATTTGTCGGCAGCGACATTAAGAATTGATTCTGACTTTTTAGATTCCACTTTTACATTGCGAGCAAGACCTAACTCCGCTAATTCAGCTTGAGAAAAAATTTCAGAAAGATCAGCGACTTGTCCAACTTTCACTTCGGATTTTTCTGATTGTGATGCATTATTTGCAATTGGTTGTTGCTCAATTACAGGAATAAAGTTTTCCATTTTTTGCTGAACCGCAAGATTATTCTCAGGTAAAGCCGATTGCTGTATGGTATTCTGTTCAGGACTTTCGTTCTTAATCGTTTTTTGTTCCTGAGCAAGATTTGAAGATGGCGCAACATTTCTTTCTTTCAAGGGAAGAACTTTTCTTTGTTTCTCACCTTTATCAACCGGATTATTTGCCATTGGCGCAGGAGCGATCGCTTTATTTTCGATCGGAGTTTCAACAGGAAGAGTTTCCTTATTGTTTTTGTCAACCATCATTTTCTCCTCTTGATGAGGACGGAAAATAAAATATGCAATTGCAATCAAAATGACAGATGCTGCAATCGAAAGATTTCTATAGAATGAAGATGAGAATGAAATAACTTTTGCAGTTTTCCTTAAAGTAGATTTATCCGCAAACAATATTGTATAGTCAGGAAGCAATCTTGTTTTTTTAATGATCTCCAGTTCCTGAACCATCGAAGGATTTGACCTCAGATTTTGCTCTGCTTTTTTTCTTTCAGCCGGATTCAAATCATTTTCAAAATAAGCAATCAGAAGTTCTGATTCTTTAGAGTCAGTTTTTTTCAAACTGTTCTTATCAGCAAAAACCATTGCTTCCGGCTCAAGAGTAGCATGTGATAAAAGTTCAAACTCGTCTTTCAGGTCCGGATGTTTATCAAGAAATGTACGTAACTCTTCCGCCTGAATTTTATTCAGTTTACCATCATAAAAATCGATGATATAGAGTTCGTAATTATTTCTTGTGATCATTTTCAAATTACTCTTTCGGGAGAACCGATATATTGTTTTAAGAACAAACGCGCGCGATAGATATAAACTTTCACTTGCGATTCATTCAGGTCTGTGATCTTTCCTATTTCTTCATAGCTGTAACCTTCATAATCGCGCAATGTTATTACAGCTTTCTGAATTTCCGGAAGTAGATTCAAAGCATTATTCAAAACTTTTTTGATGTCTGAATATTGTTCTGAGTGAAAAAGACTTTCTTCATTTACTTCCGTATAATCCGATACATGTTTTTTCTTTCTGATCCGGTCGATCATAGTATGATAGCCTGTCGTAAACAAATAACTCTTGGCTTTACTGCCTTCCACCTTTTCATGATTCCGCCACATTTTTTCAAATGCATCCTGCACTACATCCCGGGCCTCTTCCTCATCCCGCATATTTTTCAGGATAAAGCGGAATAGTCCATCGGCATGTGTATCCACACATTGATTGTATTCAGCGGGTGTCATTCGTTGTGGTAAATGGTAGTCGTGTTCAGTTATGGGACGGTGTCATCATTCCAAAGTTACAGCAAAATGAAAATATATAGCTCCCAAAAAAGCAAATTATCTAGTATTTTGATTTTCAATAGCTTATTGCGTTCATTTCACAACCATAAAGCTAAACGTTAATACTTCTCTTTCTGAAATAAGTCTGCCATAATACTTACCGGAAGGAGTTGAATTCGGTAAACTTATTTCATTTTTCAGGTCGTCTCCTGAAATATTTGTAGTCGAAATTCTTTGTCCTTGCGAATTAAAGATCTCAATTAAACTGGAATTGAAATTATCCGGAATAGAAAATCTAAATTTATCTTTAACAGGATTTGGATAAATTACAAATTTACTACTTCGCTCTTCGTTTACTCCAATGCTTGTACAAAAGTCCGATGCACTTAATGTTGATAGACTATTCGAAAAACTCATAAAAGACAAACTGTTAATTGTGGTGTAAGGTAGAATAGCAAATGTGTCTGAAACTGTTGAAAAATTTGGGCTATTGAAATTTACTGAATCCTGAATTGTATAACAATACCCTTCACCCAATGAATCAACTTTAATGAGAAATGGCGAATCTCCTCCTGATACAAAACCACCTTTACCAAATAAAGTTAATGATCGATCATTAGATTCAAATACTGAGTATAGGTGTACTGATCCTGCAGTAAGTGCAGAATAACTCTTCGCAAATTTTGGAATTCCAATTGAATCAGTATTCAAAAGAAAACCATTGCCAAGATCCGACCCGCCAACAATCAATAAATCGTGATTTGCTCTTTCAATAACATAATGAGATACTGGCGAAAGGATACGCTCATAAACACGATACCAGAGTAAAATTCCATTAGTATCAAATTTGGCCATATAAAAGTTAGTACTTCCTTGGAGGTCACGACCTTCCACTAAATAATTTCCATCGGATAATACAATAATATTCATTGGCCAAATGTTGCTATCATTTATTGTTCTAAACCATGAAATCATACCCACCGAGTCAACCTTAATTACACATGTTTTATCATTATTCATTCCTACTCCAATAAATCCGTTGTCTAATGTAGGTCTGGCACCTCTTAGGGTAAAGTCACATTCTATTTTTTCTCCCCACAAATAATTACCCGAAGAATCGATTCTTAGAATTATATATCCTTGAGTACTCAATAAAGAATCAGAATAAGGTTTAATGGCAAGATAATTTCCATCAGACATTTCCATTCCATTTAATATACTTTCTCCATTTGCAAATTTAACCCACAACACTTCGCCTCTCAAATTTGTTTTTGCAATATAAGATCTTCGTATATTTAAAGAATCATCTGTATTCCCGGTAATCAGAAAGCATGAATCTCGAGTTTTGGAAATATCAAAAACAAATAACGTTTGAAATCCATAACCTTTATAAGATTGTGGAATAACATCCCCGAATTTATTCAATCGAAGAAACTCTGCACCAATAGAAACAATTGTGTAATTTGAGTCAGGGCTTACTATAAAAGATTGAGAATTGCTCACCCCACCTCCTATTATTCGTTTTGCAAATAAGGCTTGTGAAAATGACGAATTGAATTTCATCATAAAAAATAACGAAAGGAAAAATAATTTTTTGTTCATTGTTCTAAGCTTTCTAATATCGGATAGAAATGTAAATAATTTTAGAATGCTGCAATCGGTTTTTATGTGAACAATTGTACTAATGCTGTAAAAGTGCTAAATATACATGTACAAATTCCAATCTGAAGTCCAAACATTTCCGTTACCTTTGCACCATGACGCAAGAAGAGCAAATTTCAGTATTCGATATGTTTAAAATCGGAATTGGTCCGTCCAGTTCGCATACATTGGGGCCCTGGCGGGCTGCACACCGTTTTTTGAAATCGATCGATGATCAGAAGTTATGGAATGGAATTGACAGGGTTGTAATTAAGTTGTATGGTTCACTTGCCAAGACCGGTCGTGGACATGGAACTGATATCGCAGTTCAACTTGGTTTGTCGGGGTACGATCCGGTAACGTTTGATGTAAATGCAATTACACCAACTATAAATTCAATTGCACAAAAGAAAAAGTTAACGCTCGACGCAAAAAAGGAAATCAGCTTTTCTCCTGAATTCGATATTGTTTTTCTTTTTTCGGAATCTTTACCGCAGCATTCAAATGCATTAACTTTTTCAGCTTATGGCGATGACGAACTTTTAATTGAAGAAACATATTATTCAGTTGGCGGCGGATTCGTTGT
>Ga0075152_10004140_pt1 | contig 10002 bp, 11 predicted proteins | sample JI61114C2DNA_FD_70964 | JGI IMG/M metagenome (GOLD analysis project Ga0075152, IMG submission 70964) | Wastewater effluent complex algal communities from Wisconsin, to seasonally profile nutrient transformation and Carbon sequestration -... | ecosystem: Engineered > WWTP > Effluent > Algae...
CCGGGACGCCGACGGCCGCTGACGACTCCGCCGTCGAAGGCGGCAGCGCGGACGAGGCGAGCGTCGCGGCGACCCCGGACGACGAAACGCTGTTCTAGCGCGGTGCACCGCCGATGCCACTCGTGGTGATCGCGAACAGGTGCGAGAGTGTCGTCCAGGACGCGACCGCGTCGATCGGGCAGGGGCCCGGGAAGAGGAGGCGCCCCCGTGCGCAAGCGAGTACTCACGTCGGCGCAGGACGCGCCGCCCGCCGACGGCGACTGGCTGGACATCGAGCCCTTGGCCGAAGTAGAGATCTCCTCGGAGGATCCGGCCCACCCGATCGAGTCGGCGCTGCTCCTCGACGGCGGGTCCGGCTGGCGAGCGGCGGGTCCCGGGCCCCAGACGATCCGGCTCGTCTTCGATCCACCGCAGTCCCTGCACCGGATCCTGCTCGCGTTCAGCGAGACGACGGCCGAGCGGACTCAGGAGTACGTGCTCCGGTGGTCGGCAGACGGCGGAGAGGAGCTCTCGGACGTGGTCCGCCAGCAGTGGAACTTCAGCCCCGGCGGCGCGACCCGACAGGTGGAGGACCACCGGGTCGACCTGCCGCGGGTGACCGTGCTGCAGCTCGAGATCACCCCGGACATCGGAGGCGGAAGCGCTCCCGCCTCCCTGGACCGGCTTCGTCTCTCCTGAGTCGCGAGGAGGCGTCCGGGGGGTCTTCGAGTTCTCCCCTTGGGTCGCGCGGACGGCCGCTTAGCCTGGGTTCATGACGACCGACATGGCCGGACAGGCGGCGTCCGGTGTGGACTTCGCAAGCACCGTCGACGAGTTGCGCGCGGGCTTCGACAGCGGCCTGACCCGGCCACTCGGCTGGCGCCGGGCGCAACTCGACGGGCTCGCCGCGCTGCTGACCGAGCACGAGCTGGACATCGCGGCGGCGCTGGCGTCCGATCTGGGGAAGTCGGCCGGCGAGTCGTACCTCACGGAGACGGGGCTGGCCCTCGCCGAGGTCCGGCACGTGCGGCGCAGCCTGCGCTGGTGGCTGCGTCCGCGCCTGGTCCGGCCGACGCTGGCGACGTTTCCGAGCCTGGCCGTGACAGTGCGCGAGCCCCTCGGCGTGTGCCTGGTGATCGCACCCTGGAACTACCCGCTGCAGTTGGCGCTGGCGCCCCTCGTGGGTGCTTTGGCGGGCGGCAACACGTGCCTCGTCAAACCCAGCGAACTGGCCCCGGCCACGGCGGCGCTGCTCGCCGCCCTGGTACCCCGGTACGTCGACCAGCGAGCCGTGCGGGTGGTCACGGGCGGCGTCCCCGAGACCACCGCGCTGCTTCGGGAGCGGTTCGACCACATCTTCTACACCGGGAACGGCCGCATCGCCCGCATCGTCGCCGAGGCCGCCGCCGCCCACCTCACCCCGACAACCCTGGAACTCGGGGGCAAGTGCCCGGTGTTCCTCGACGGCACGACTGATCTGCGCATCGCCGCCAACCGCATCGCCTGGGCGAAATGGACCAACGCGGGGCAGACGTGCGTAGCGCCCGACTACGTCCTCGCCACCCCCGCCGTGGCCGACCAGCTCGAGTCGCTGATTCCTCGGGCGGCACGTCGGATGTTCGGCGACGACGCGCAGCGCTCGCCGGACTACGGCCGCATCATCACCGACGCCCATCTCGCACGCCTCCTGGCCTACGTGGCCGATGGGCGCCTCGTTTCGGGCGGTCACCACGACACCCGCGACCGCTATCTGGAACCGACCGTGCTCGCGGACGTCTCCCCCGACGCCCCGGTGATGCAGGAGGAGATCTTCGGGCCGATCCTCCCCATCCTTCGGGTCCCTGATGCGGACGCGGCCATCGCGTTCGTCAACGGCCGCGACAGGCCGTTGGCCCTCTACGCGTTCACCTCGGACGCCGCCGCCCGCCGCCGCTTCGTGGAACAGACCTCCTCGGGAGCCCTGACGTTCGGTCTCCCGCTCGCACATTTCGCGATGACCGACTTGCCCTTCGGAGGCGTCGGCGCCTCCGGTATGGGCTCCTACCACGGCAAGTACTCGCTCGCCACCTTCACACACGAGAAACCCGTCGTCTCCAAACCCGACCACCCGGACACGTCGAAAGTCGTCCACCCTCCCATCACCGCGCGTCGCACGCGGATCGCGAGGCGAGTCATCCGCTGAAGCGCCGCCTCCCGGTGACCTCGCGCCCGCGTGCTCCAGCCTCAGCTGCCAGTTCGGCGGCCGCGGTGAGAGCCGTGGTGACGCGTCCACCACCCGTCATTGCCGCCGTTCCAGACCTGGGGGCGCCGATGCCCTAGTCTCTCGACTGGACGCCTGGGGGGGCCAATGGTCTGTTTAGTCTGTGGCGGGCCGATGCGAACCGGCGACGCCTTCTGCGGTCACTGTGGCTCGGCCTCGAACGTGGAACCTGACCGGGGTCGTCCGGGACACCAGGGCCGACGGCCGACCAGCGCGCCCGTCCGGCGCCGGAGATCAAGGGTGGCGGTCGGCGGCGTGGCGGCCGCGGTGCTGGCGATCCTGATCGCCGCCCAGGGCGTGTCGGGGCCACTCGAGACGGCGCCGACGTCCCCGTCCACTCCTTCACCGGGGCCCGTCGTGCGGGTCCCGGTGACGATGGACGTCGGGGGCGACCACGCGTGCCGCGTCGGCGCGGACGGGAAGGTGGCGTGCTGGGGGTCGAACGGCTCCGGACAGTTGGGGTTCGGGATCGTCAGTTGGGCGAACACCAGGCCGGAGGCGGTCGTCGGCATCGACGCGCCCGTGACCTCCGTGTCCACCGGCGGCACGCACACGTGCGCGCTGACGAGCGTGGGGGACGTGTGGTGCTGGGGCGCCAACGATTCCGGCCAACTCGGCGACGGGACGACGGAGTCGAGCGGGCTGCCCGTACGGGTCGTCCTCGGCGAGCCGGCCGTCGACGTGTCAGCGGGCGGGTCCCACACCTGCGCCGTGACACGGGCCGGTGGGGTGAGCTGCTGGGGCGCCGGCTGGATGGGTCAGCTCGGTGACGGGCGCGCGCTCCCGCGCGCGGAGGACGACGGCACGTCCGACCTCCCGGTGGTGCCCGCGCGCAGCACCACTCCTGTGGGCGTGGTCGGTCTGGGCACCGGGGTCGTGTCGGTGTCCGCCGGCGCGGACCACACGTGCGCGGTCACCGCGGCCGGCGGGGTGAAGTGCTGGGGGGGCGCCGGCTACGGCCAACTCGGGGACGGGTCCGCCCTGGTGCCGTTCTCCACCGGGCGCGGGACGAGCCTGCCCGTCGACGTCGTCGGGCAGGCGTCGGGCGTGGCGGTCGTCGCAGCAGGCTCCTACTACACGTGCGCCCTCACCTCCGCGGGCGGGGTCCTGTGCTGGGGAGCCAACGGGGCGGGCCAGCTCGGGGACGGGACGCATACGGCCCCGCAGGAGGAGTCCCCGTTCGCCGAAGGCCCTCAGGGGCGGAGCGTCCCCGGCCCGGTGGTGGGGCTCACGTCGGGGGTCACCTCGATCGCGGCGGGCAACCACAGCTGCGCCGTCACCTCCGGGGGCAGGGCGCTCTGCTGGGGAACCCTCGACGTCGGCCACGAGAAGCCGCTGACGCTGCCGGCCCTGGGCGCCACGCCGGCCGACGGGGAGTGGTCGTTCAACGTGAAGCCGGTGGAGGTCGCCGGGTTGCCCGTGCGGGTTACGTCGGTGTCCGTCGGGGACGCCGACACCTGCGCCACGGCCGGTTCTCAGGTGAGCTGCTGGGGCATCAACTCGTCGGGCGAGTTGGGGGACGGGACCACGCTCGACCGGGCGGCGCCGGTGACCGTGGCGGACGTGAACCCGTCGATCGCGCCCGCGCGGGCCGTACGGATCAACGTCATCATGGTCGACTCCGACCTGGACGTCACCAAGGACGTGCCGATCGAGAACCAGAAGGCCGCCACCGCCCTGGCGCAGCGGCTCAAGGCCCAGGATCCCGCCGTCCTGCGGACGATCAGGGAGGCGTTCCGTGCCGCCACCTCCGGGATCTTCGACCCGACCGTCAAGGTGGTCACCGCGTCCCAGCGATTGACGGTGCCCGGGGCCTGCCTCGACCGGTTCACGGACGACGAGTCGGTGCAGGCGGCCGCGCGCCCCCTCCAGGAGGAGAACGCCCTCAACATCGTGGTGATGAGGGCCCTGATCTGCTCGGAGTCGGAGGACCGGACGTGGGCAGGGTACGACGGCTCCGGCGCCGGGCAACTGCCGGTGGTCGGCTGGCTCGCCCTCGGTCGGCCCGACGGGATGATCCACACGATGATCCACGAGTACGGGCACGATGCCGGTCTGCTGCACGCCGGCCGGTCCGATTGCCAGGATCCCGTGACCAACACCGGTTGCACCGTCGACGAGGTCGGTGACCTCGGCTCGGTCATGTCCTACCAGTTCGCCACGGACGCCTACGACGTCCCCGAGTTGCACCTGATGGGTCTCGTCGGCGATCGGGTCGTGATCGACGTCTCGGCCTCGACCGCCGAGGAGGTCCGGATCGGGACGGGCCGGAGTTCCGCGTCCGCACTCCTGATCAACCCCGACCCGCACACACCCGACGAAGTCCCGTACCCCTACACGTACAAGGACCGCGTCTACATCTCGGGGGAGCCGGGGCAACTCGTGGTCCGCTCCTACGTGCTCGGTTCCCACGAGAGCAGCCATGGCGCCGATGCCGCCCAAGCGTCGTTCACGTCCGTCGAGTGGCGCCTGCCGCAGCCCGGGACCACGATCTACCAGGGGAAGGACGTCACCGTCACCTACCGGGGCGCGGGCGCCGACGGAACTGCCGTCCTCCACGTGGCGAGGGCGAACCCCGCCGCCACACCCGCCACCCCGTCGGCCGAACCCACGCTCGGCTAGGCGCTGTCGTCGGCGGCCCAAGACGGGTCCTGTGGACGTCTCGGCCTCCGACGGGGCTGTACAAAACGGGCCGCCTGTACAGTTGCACAGTTTCCTGGTCAGTCGTACGTTGATTGGTATGCAGGCGGACGCGAGCGATCTCACCGGGCGTGCCCGGATCCGCAACGCGGCCCTGGAGGAGTTCGCGGTCCGGGGCGACGCGGCGAGCATCCGGCTCATCGCCGACCGGGCGGGCTGCTCCCCCGCCCTCGTCCAGCACCACTTCGGCACCAAGTCCGGGCTCCGGCAGGCGTGCGACGAGTACGTACGCGAGTTCTATCGGACCGAGGTCGCGGTGGGGGTCGACCAGCACGGCATCGCCGACCCCGACTACGTGGCCCGGCTCTACCGGGAGGCCCCGGTCGTCCTGCGCTACCTGATCCGCGGGCTCATGGACAACACACCGGCCGCCGGCCGCAGCTTCGACGAGTTGGTGGACCTCACGGTCGGCTACCTGCGGCCCGGCGCCGACGCGCCGGCTCGCGACCGGGCCGCCGTCCTCGTCGCGATGAAGCTCGGCACCCTGGTCCTCGCCGGGCACCTGGAACGGAACCTGGGCGTGGAGCCCTTCTCGCCCGCCTCCATCCGCCGCACCGGCGCCGCGATGCTCGACCTCCTCGACCCGCACCTCGCCGCCCCCGACATCATGGACGCCGCCCGCGACGCCTCCCGACCGACCAAGGAAGACCGCCCATGACCGCCGCCGTCGAGACCCGCCGACTCAGCAAGCGCTTCGGGAAGGTCGCGGCCCTCGACGGCCTCGACCTGAGGGTGGAGGCGGGCAGCGTCCACGGCTTCCTCGGCCCCAACGGGGCGGGCAAGACCACCACCCTGCGGATCCTGCTGGGCATGTTGCGCGCCGACTCCGGGACGGCCTCGGTCCTCGGCCTGGACCCGCTCGCCGACGTCGTCGCCCTGCATTCCCGCATCGCCTACGTCCCCGGCGACGTCACGCTCTGGCCGAACCTGACCGGCGGGGAGGTGATCGACGTTCTCGCACGCCTCCACGGCGGCGGCACCGACCGCGGCCCCTGGCTCGAACGCTTCGAGCTGGACCCGTCGAAGAAGTGCCGCACCTACTCCAAGGGCAACCGGCAGAAGGTCGCCCTCGTGGCGGCGTTCGCGGCGGACGCCGAGCTGCTGATCCTCGACGAGCCCACGTCCGGGCTCGACCCCCTGATCGAGCAGGCCTTCGCCGGGGCCGTCCGCGAGGCCAGGGACGCCGGCAGGACGATCGTCCTGAGCAGCCACATGCTGTCGGAGGTGGAACTGCTGTGCGACTGGGTGTCGATCATCCGCAACGGACGTCTGGTCGACTCCGCCGCGCTCAGCGACCTGCGGGGCGCCCACCACACCGACATCACGGCCGAGCTCGACCGCGTCCCGGAGATCGCGCTGCCCGGGGTCGAGGTTCTCGGGACGACGGGCTACACCGTCCGGCTCCGGGTCGAGCCGGGCAGCCTCAACCCGCTGCTCGTCCTGCTCACGCAGGCCGGTTGCCGGACCATCCAGAGCTCGCCGCCCTCGCTGGAGGACGTGTTCCTCGCCCACTACGCCGACCCCGAGGCGACGAAGTGAAGCAACTCGTGCGGCTGCATCTGCGCCGCGACAGGTGGCAGCTGCTGGCCTGGGTCCTATTCGTGGGGCTCCTGCCCACCCTCATGGCGGTCTCGACCCGCCAGGGCTACCCCGACCAGGCGACCATGGACGCCTTCGCGCAGCAGTCGATGGCGAACGCGTCCGAGGTGGCGTTGCGCGGGCCGGTCTTCGCGGTCTCCGTCGGCGGCCTGGTCGCCTGGACCGTCGCCAGCTCGGGCTCCCTGGTGAGCGCGGTGATCGCCGTCCTGATGGCCGTCCGCTACGTCCGCAGCGACGAGGCCGCCGGCCGCACCGAGCTGCTGCGCTCGCAACCGGTCGGACGCCGGGACGTGCTGATCGCCGCCCTCGCCGTCCCCGGCGGCTGCGCGGTCGCGATCGGCCTGGTGGTGTTCGCCGGGCTGGCGGCGACCGGGCTGCCCGTCGCCGGCTCTCTCTTGCTGGGGCTCGTCCTGATGGGCAGCACCCTGTTCTTCACCGGCCTCGGCGCGGTCGCCGCCGAGCTCTCCACGAGTGCCGGCCTCGCCCGCGGCCTCGCGTTCGCGGCGCTCGGGGTTCTCTTCGTGATCGCCGCGGCCGGCGACGCCACCCACAGCGCCCTGGTCTGGTTCAGCCCCTTCGGCTGGGCGCGGTACGCGCAGGCGTTCGCGGCCGACCGGTTCTGGGTGCCGCTGCTCCCCGTGGTGACGGCTGCCCTTCTCGCCTGGGTGGCGATCACGCTCGACGGTGTCCGGGACCTGGGCACCGGCGTCCTGCCGTCGCGTCCCGGGCGATCGGTGGCGGCGTCCTGGCTGAACGGCCCGCTCACGCTCGCGTGGCGCCTGGGTCGCGGCTCCCTTCTGGGGTGGTCGATCGGCCTCGGGCTGCTGGGCGTCCTGATGGGTTCGACGATGACCAACCTGGACGCCCAACTCGACAGCGCCGCCTTCCGCGACTTCGCGGCCCGGCACGGCGGCGGCTCCGTCGGCGAGGTGTTCTTCCTGTTCGTGCTGTACGTGCTGGGCCAGGTCGCCAGCGCCGCCGCGCTCGCGACCGTCCTGTCCCTGCGCACCCACGAGGCCGACGGGTTGGCCGAACCCGTGCTGGCCCAGCCGGTCACCAGGGGCCGGTGGGTCGCGTCCCAGGTGGTCATGGCGGCGGCCACCGGCATCGGGATCCTCGCGGCCCTCGCCGCCGGGGCGGCGCTCACCTCCGGGAAGCCCGCCCTCGCCTTCGTCACCTTGGCCTACGTGCCGTCCCTGCTGCTGATCGTCGGCCTCGCCACGGCCCTCGTCGGCTGGGCGCCGCGCGCCGCCGTCGCCGTCAGCTGGGCCGTCCTCGCCGCCCTGCTGCTGGCCGACCTGCTCGGCGAGTTCGCCCTGGTCCCGCCTGACGTCGTCGCGGCGATCTCGCCGTACGCCGCGACCTTCCGGGCGATCGTCGGCTCGGGGCTCCCCCTCGTGGCGGCCGGCCTCACCGTCGCAGCGGCCGCCCTGGCCGCGCTGGGGATCGTCGGCCTGCGCAGGCGCGACCTCCAGCTCGGTTGACCCGGGCCGGGGCCGGCCACTCACCCGAGCAGGGCGACGTCCAGGTCGTAGGCGCGGACCACGGCTCGGGCCAGGTCATCCTCCTGTTCGGCACTCAGGAAGCCGATCGTGCGACCAAGCCGGCTCGTCGGAACCGTGACGACGTTGTCGAGGGAGACCACGCAGTCGTGGTCGAGCCCGTTCGCGGGGCCGACCGGCACTTCGCTCGACAGGCCCTTGATCGTGGTGGTGATCGGGGCGATCGTGACCTTCGTCATCGCGGAGCGAGCGCCCTCACGGGTCAGCACAAGGGCGGGTCGGGTCTTGTCGAGCCGCACCAGGCAGATCTCGCGCACAATTCAGTCCTCAAGGTCGACGTGCGAGGCCGTCCAGGCCACCAGGTCGTCGAGGTCGTCGGCCGCGCCGTTGGCGCGCAGGAGGGCGGCGTCCGCCTCCGCCGCACGGCGACGCATCTCCCGCTCGACGGCGGACGCCACGAGCGCGGCCCTGCTGGGCGCCGCGCCGGCGGCGACGGTGCGGTCGAGGAAGGCGACCATCTCGTCCGGCAGGCGGATTGCGATCTGGGTACTCATGACCCGATCATACCGTATTGAATCCCGTTATGGGATACGTCAGCAACGACGATCTGGGGCCCGGCGTCGACGTCATCAGAAACGAGCCTCGGTCAACGAGCCCGGTAGATGTCCGCCCGATGATCGATGGCGACGATCGTCACCACCTCTGCGATCCGATAGACGATGCGGAAGTCTCCGCGCCGTGCGCTGTGGAGCCCTTCGAGATCCCGACGCAGGGGTTTGCCGACGCGGCGCGGATTCGTTGCCAAAGCGCCGTAGATGAATTCGATCGCTGCGGCAGCCACCTTCTCCGGAAGGCGACCCAGGCTTCGTCGAGCAGTTGGCGTCCAAGCGATGGGGGTGGGTGTGCTGCTCATGCGCGCAGGGCCACCAGGAGTTCGTCCTTGGAGAGAACCGCGACCTCACCGGCGGCCATCTCCGCCAGGCTGGAGCGGATCTGCCCCATGAGCTTGGGCCGCCCGGCGATGTCGAGAGTCTCCTCCAGGGAGGCCAGGTCATCGATGCTCACGACGACCGCCGCCGGGCGCCCATGTTTGGTGATCACGACGCGGTCGTGTTCGCGCTCCACCTGATCGACAACCTCGGACAGGTGATCCTTCACGTCCTTGAGCGCCATGGAACCTTCAACCGTCATGGCCACAAGTGTAGCTACATTGCCGTGACGCTACCTAGACCAGGCGGTCGAGGAGGCCCGTCTCGACGTCGTAGAGGAAGCCGCCGACCTCGGCGAACGGGCCGACCAGGGGGTGGGCCCGCACCGTCGCGACGTCGCCGGTGAGGCGTCCGAGCTGGTCGGGATCCGCGCCGAAGTGGAAGAAGTGGGCGTCCACCCCGGACGCCGCCGTCACCGCGTCCTCCAGCTCGCCCTCCGTCATGGACGCCGCCGCGCACTTGGTGTGCGGGATGATCATGATCCGGTTCACCTCGAGCTTGTGGACGCCCATGACCATGCCGGCGAGGGCGTCGGGGGTGAGGCGTCCGCCGGGCGTCCGCAGGATCTTCGCCTCGCCGATGCGCAGCCCGACCATCGCCAGTGGCTCCAGGCGGGAGTCCATGCACGTCAGGATCAGGACGCCCTCGTGGGCGATGCCGTCGAACCCCTTCGGTGCCGTCCTGGCGTAGCGCCGGTTCGAAGCCAGCAGATCGTCGAATCCCTCATGCCTCACGGTCGCAGGCTAGTCCGCCGGGCGGGTCGCGTCCGCCGACGGTCCGCAGAGCGAGCCGGACGCCTCAGGCGTCGATCCGGTCGGCGTCCAGGGCGTACGCGCCCTCGATGATGAACGCCTTGCGCGGGGCGACGTCGTTGCCCATCAGCTTCTCGAAGGTGGCGACGGCCTGGTCGAGCGCCTCGCCCTCCTCGACGGTGATGCGCCGCAGCGTCCGGTGCTTGGGGTCCATCGTCGTC
>Ga0075152_10004142_pt1 | contig 10000 bp, 7 predicted proteins | sample JI61114C2DNA_FD_70964 | JGI IMG/M metagenome (GOLD analysis project Ga0075152, IMG submission 70964) | Wastewater effluent complex algal communities from Wisconsin, to seasonally profile nutrient transformation and Carbon sequestration -... | ecosystem: Engineered > WWTP > Effluent > Algae...
CGCAAGGAAGCCGGCTGCGTCAGCTACGAGCTGCTCAACAATTCCGCCGATCCCACCGATTTCACCTTCGTCGAAGAATGGGCTAGCCAGGCCGCCATCGACGCCCACATGAAAACGCCCCACCTGCAAGCCGTCGTGGCCGACTCCGCGCCCCTACTCGCCAGCCCGCTGGACGTACGTTTCTACACCGTCTGCTGAAAGTCCGTTGCGGGCCGGGGCGGGACGTCCTGCGGCGCCCGTCCCGCCCGCCAAGCACGCCATGAATCCCCGCGAAACGAACACCCCCTCCGACGCCGTCGAAGCCGACGAGCCCGCCGCCATCAAGGAAGACCGTCTGTGGCGCGACAACGGCTGGACCGCCCGCGTCATCAAGAATGAAGACGACGACGGCTGGGCCGTCGCCATGATCAAAGAGGGCGAAGCCGAGCCGGCCCTCGTCGGCCCCTGGACGATGGGACGCGACAAAAAGAACCCCAAGCCCCTCGACGCCAACGCCTTCCAGACCCTCGTCAAAACCGCCTCCGAAGTGCTGCGCCGCCACGAGCAGCACCTTCACGCCATGCTGCACAAGCACATCACCGTGAGCGCCGCCGCCGGCCCGGTCGAAGTCACCCTCGACATCGTTCCGGACGACTACGAACCCTACGCCATCCTGTCCGCCCTCGACCCCTTCGGCGAAGAACTCGCCCGCATCCGCGTCGAGGCAGGCTTCAAACTCAACCGCGCCAGCGCTTCCGCCTGGGTGGAGGGCGGGTTTCGGCAGTTGGGGTGAATGAGCCCCGAACTTGGCTGAGAGCGTATAAGGGATTATCAGACTGCAGGTGGACGCGCTGGGCGCTTTTCCATGTATTGAGTCCCCTGACCGGCCCGCCCCGGCGGTGGAGTATTTATGGATGAAATGATCGCCGTTACTGATATCCGGTTTCAATCCGCGCCCGTTATTGCTAACGGGCGAATCACTTCCGGGACGAGAGTAACCCGGAGCCAACATCGTTTCAATCCACGCCCGTTATTGCTAACGGGCGAATCCTGGAGGCAACTCGCAAAGGCAAGGGCCGATCGATGTTTCAATCCACGCCCGTTATTGCTAACGGGCGAATCATTGTCGTGGTCTCTTGAGGGATACTGTAGTTTGGTTTCAATCCACGCCCGTTATTGCTAACGGGCGAATCGATGAGAGCGAACCCCATATGGCAAAATCGAACAAGTTTCAATCCACGCCCGCTATTGCTAACGGGCGAATCTTTGGCGATCCCGTGGAAGGGCAGGGGTTCAGGCGTTTCAATCCACGCCCGTTATTGCTAACGGGCGAATCCAGCAGCTTTCGAGCAGCTGCGCAGCATGGGAAAGTTTCAATCCACGCCCGTTATTGCTAACGGGCGAATCGAAATTAGTAGGCATTACTGGCACCCACGTAGGGTGTTTCAATCCACGCCCGTTATTGCTAACGGGCGAATCTCCCGGCTGCACACGATATGGTCTGCTCCGGCCTGTTTCAATCCACGCCCGTTATTGCTAACGGGCGAATCAAGGGGGCGATCATGGCTATCGATACCATTCCCCTGTTTCAATCCACGCCCGTTATTGCTAACGGGCGAATCGCCTTCTCCGAATGCGCCACGCTTCGCGATCACGAGTTTCAATCCACGCCCGTTATTGCTAACGGGCGAATCACCCGGCCCAATACGTGCCGGTGGGTGTCGTTCGAGTTTCAATCCACGCCCGTTATTGCTAACGGGCGAATCGGATATCGGGCGTTACCGCAGCCATCACCACCAAGTTTCAATCCACGCCCGTTATTGCTAACGGGCGAATCCTCTTCGTCGGCCTGTTGCGCCGCTTCTTCTGCTGATGTTTCAATCCACGCCCGTTATTGCTAACGGGCGAATCGATAGTTTCCGAACGCCCCAGTACCCTGATCTTCGGTTTCAATCCACGCCCGTTATTGCTAACGGGCGAATCCTTGCGGGCGGCGTCGTTACTTGACGGCTTTTAACGGTTTCAATCCACGCCCGTTATTGCTAACGGGCGAATCCCGCTTGCTCAATCTGCCCGAGGGCATCGAGCGCGTTGTTTCAATCCACGCCCGTTATTGCTAACGGGCGAATCGGGCGCCTCACCGAAAGCTGGGTCAGCACCCAGCAAGTTTCAATCCACGCCCGTTATTGCTAACGGGCGAATCTCGTCGGCAAGCCGTCCGCGGCTGTCTCTGTCGAGTTTCAATCCACGCCCGTTATTGCTAACGGGCGAATCCCATCTGCCAGTAGCTTCCAACCCACGAATACCAGTTTCAATCCACGCCCGTTATTGCTAACGGGCGAATCCGGTGGACGAAGCTGCGCCGTAGCGCCCGGTGGACGTTTCAATCCACGCCCGTTATTGCTAACGGGCGAATCACTTTTTTCGTTCCGTAATTAATGCCGCTTTTAATAATCGTTTCAATCCACGCCCGTTATTGCTAACGGGCGAATCAATGACCCCGTCAAAGACGTCGTCGCCTTTGAGAAAGTTTCAATCCACGCCCGTTATTGCTAACGGGCGAATCTCGAGTGGGACATCAGCATGTACCTCAACAACATGTTTCAATCCACGCCCGTTATTGCTAACGGGCGAATCCAGCTTTTCTGCCGCTGCCCACCTGTTACTCTCCACTGTTTCAATCCACGCCCGTTATTGCTAACGGGCGAATCACTCTCGATCCTGCCTAAACGGCCCGCCGCATCAAGTTTCAATCCACGCCCGTTATTGCTAACGGGCGAATCCCTCCGGCGACTGGTCTGCCGCTGGCCTCGAGCGCGTTTCAATCCACGCCCGTTATTGCTAACGGGCGAATCTCTGGACCTTCGAGGCGCGGCTGCTCGACATCGCGGGGTTTCAATCCACGCCCGTTATTGCTAACGGGCGAATCGGGCGTGCGGGCCCAGCTGATGAGCCATGACATCGTTTCAATCCACGCCCGTTATTGCTAACGGGCGAATCCCGGACTGGCGTCGTATCTACGGCTGCTCTTTACGGTTTCAATCCACGCCCGTTATTGCTAACGGGCGAATCCTCAGGCCAAGGCCCGGGACGCGAAAGCCGCATGGTTTCAATCCACGCCCGTTATTGCTAACGGGCGAATCTTGAGGTTGTCGAGGCGGACATCCAGCGTCACATGTTTCAATCCACGCCCGTTATTGCTAACGGGCGAATCCTACGGCCACCCTGATCTGCACGCCTGGAACCACCAGTTTCAATCCACGCCCGTTATTGCTAACGGGCGAATCGTCAAGGAAACCAACCGGGCAACGGCATCGACGGCGTTTCAATCCACGCCCGTTATTGCTAACGGGCGAATCCGGCTACCCTGCGAGGGCGCCACCGTGGGTATGGATGTTTCAATCCACGCCCGTTATTGCTAACGGGCGAATCTTTATCGCAGCTTTGATGCGTGCTAACGATACCGTCGTTTCAATCCACGCCCGTTATTGCTAACGGGCGAATCCCCAGGACGACCACGCCTGTCGTGTCGTTTCCGCCCGTTTCAATCCACGCCCGTTATTGCTAACGGGCGAATCCCGACGTGCAGCCATGGGTGGTGTGGTGCGACCTGTTTCAATCCACGCCCGTTATTGCTAACGGGCGAATCCCGGTGGCCGAAGCTGCGCCCTGGTACCCGGTGGCCGTTTCAATCCACGCCCGTTATTGCTAACGGGCGAATCGTTTTCGGAGACCACTCCATTCAATTTCACGCGCTGTTTCAATCCACGCCCGTTATTGCTAACGGGCGAATCCACACCCACGAAAACTATCCCGTGAGCGAGTGGCAGTTTCAATCCACGCCCGTTATTGCTAACGGGCGAATCCGGATGTCTCCCTCGTCGATGAGGGGGAGACGGCTGTTTCAATCCACGCCCGTTATTGCTAACGGGCGAATCAGAGAATGCGGTCGACGGCTTCTTCGGCTTCCTCGTTTCAATCCACGCCCGTTATTGCTAACGGGCGAATCAGGGAGGTGTGGCTGGCGAGATTCGGGAGGCGGCATGTTTCAATCCACGCCCGTTATTGCTAACGGGCGAATCTCTCAACGGATACGTTGCGACAAAATCGTCAGATGCGTTTCAATCCACGCCCGTTATTGCTAACGGGCGAATCCATGACCCTTAAAGCCTTCGTCTCGGATTCAATCCAGTTTCAATCCACGCCCGTTATTGCTAACGGGCGAATCGTGCGCATCCTCACATCCTGACAACGCCAACCACAACGTTTCAATCCACGCCCGTTATTGCTAACGGGCGAATCTCCGGATCAAGCGTAAGGCGCAGAGCGATGCGAAGTTTCAATCCACGCCCGTTATTGCTAACGGGCGAATCCGCTGCAGGACGGGCGGATCGAGTACACGGTGCAGTTTCAATCCACGCCCGTTATTGCTAACGGGCGAATCCGGTCGTCGGATCACCGGAAGCCGAAGCAATACCGTTTCAATCCACGCCCGTTATTGCTAACGGGCGAATCCCCGGCGATTCGTGATGTAGCGCTGCGTGAACGGGGGTTTCAATCCACGCCCGTTATTGCTAACGGGCGAATCGCGGGCCTTCTCGATCAACTTGGCTAGCCACAACTGTTTCAATCCACGCCCGTTATTGCTAACGGGCGAATCCATTACCCAGCGCCTCGACCGCGACTTTCAGTTCAAGGTTTCAATCCACGCCCGTTATTGCTAACGGGCGAATCACCACTACATCAGCGCCGCCAACGACCACATCGTTGTTTCAATCCACGCCCGTTATTGCTAACGGGCGAATCCTGCAGGGGGGCCGTGGCTTTGTCGATGCCGTCGAGTTTCAATCCACGCCCGTTATTGCTAACGGGCGAATCGGTGGCCATGCCGGCGCCGTAGTTGAGGAGCACTTGTTTCAATCCACGCCCGTTATTGCTAACGGGCGAATCGTTTGGCGAAGGCTACATTGCGGAAACTACATGCAGTTTCAATCCACGCCCGTTATTGCTAACGGGCGAATCATGCCGAAGACGATGCCGGTGTCGGTGATGAGCTGTTTCAATCCACGCCCGTTATTGCTAACGGGCGAATCCGAGCCGCCGTTTCGCGGATCCATCGTGATCAGCCAGTTTCAATCCACGCCCGTTATTGCTAACGGGCGAATCAACAGTAATCTGCGGCACGAGCATCCATCGCTGGTTTCAATCCACGCCCGTTATTGCTAACGGGCGAATCCCCAGCATCGTAAAACCGGCGATGCTTGCTGAGTGGTTTCAATCCACGCCCGTTATTGCTAACGGGCGAATCGATAGTTGCCTGCTGTCACTCTGTTGGGTTTGATTTGTTTCAATCCACGCCCGTTATTGCTAACGGGCGAATCCGCGCAGCTCGGGCACTTCATCGATCGTCTTGGCGTTTCAATCCACGCCCGTTATTGCTAACGGGCGAATCTGCAGGCGGAGAACCGGTTCCGTGCGCGCCTATTTGTTTCAATCCACGCCCGTTATTGCTAACGGGCGAATCCCCGGGCCGGCATGCTTGAGTACCGCCGCCTGGTCGTTTCAATCCACGCCCGTTATTGCTAACGGGCGAATCATTTTCTGCTGGCTGGCATCAGCCGTATAAATTTAAGTTTCAATCCACGCCCGTTATTGCTAACGGGCGAATCCCTACACCCCCGACGCACCCGCTCAGACCAGCGTGGTTTCAATCCACGCCCGTTATTGCTAACGGGCGAATCTCTCCACCGGCCTGGGCGGACTCGCTGATCGCGGCGTTTCAATCCACGCCCGTTATTGCTAACGGGCGAATCGCATCATTTCGGGCATCGGATCAGGTCCAAATCGAGTTTCAATCCACGCCCGTTATTGCTAACGGGCGAATCCACCGTTCCCTGCGGCATGATCACCAGCGGCACCAGGTTTCAATCCACGCCCGTTATTGCTAACGGGCGAATCCCTCCATGTCTGCGTGTCGCCGCCGTCGTGAATGAAGTTTCAATCCACGCCCGTTATTGCTAACGGGCGAATCCTGCAAATGGGCCGTAAAGCCGTGGCCGTCGAGCTGTTTCAATCCACGCCCGTTATTGCTAACGGGCGAATCCCAAGATTCGCAAGGCGGTTGTCGACCACATCAAGTTTCAATCCACGCCCGTTATTGCTAACGGGCGAATCGGTTTCGGCGGAACCGAGGGAGTTTCGGATGCGGGTGTTTCAATCCACGCCCGTTATTGCTAACGGGCGAATCGGTAGATTAGGGGATATGGGCGGGAGAGTCAAGGGTTTCAATCCACGCCCGTTATTGCTAACGGGCGAATCCATCGACTCCGACACTGAATGGAACGGCAAGGGCAAGTTTCAATCCACGCCCGTTATTGCTAACGGGCGAATCTTCGGCCTGCAGGCCGGCGTCGGGCGCACCACACAGTTTCAATCCACGCCCGTTATTGCTAACGGGCGAATCTTGACGGCTTCGCGGTTGTTCGGCTCGCCATCGGTGTTTCAATCCACGCCCGTTATTGCTAACGGGCGAATCGCTTTGAGTGGCGATCTCTGCGGAGCACCGGGATGTTTCAATCCACGCCCGTTATTGCTAACGGGCGAATCATCGTCACTGCGCATTCACCAACAAGTAAGACGACTGTTTCAATCCACGCCCGTTATTGCTAACGGGCGAATCCGGGTCTTTCCAGATAACGACCTCGGCGTGATGGATGTTTCAATCCACGCCCGTTATTGCTAACGGGCGAATCGCTTCACGTGCAAGTGTTTGATCCACCGCCCGAAAAGGCGCGCGTTGCGCGAACCTGCACGTGGAGCTTGGCGGAGGACGATGAGGGAGGGGTGAGTTTGAATTGCTTCAATTAAAAATCAAGTACTTGAGTCTTGCGCGAAACCTCCGGGCGAATCGTGTTCGCTGGGGGTTCGCGCTATAGGCGACGGAAAATATTACAGCACCAGAGGGCCGTTGAAATCGGTGGCGCGAAAGGTGCCGTGCTCGCGTACTTCGGCGCCGCGGCTGTCGGGGAGGCGGTAGAGCCGGAGGTTGTCTTCGGCCAGTTCAATTTCGGCGAGAAGCTCCCGCTCCAGCGCTTCGAACTGCATCAGGTTCACTTGGCACTCGAACACCGATTTTTGTACGCGCTGGCCGATGCCTTCGCAGACTTTGGCAATCCGGCGCAACCGGCGGCGGCCGGCTCTGGTTTCGGTGTTCACGTCGTAGCAAACGATCACGAGCATGACGGCGTTGTCCTCAGCGGATTACGAAAGGCGGGTATTCGGGCATTTCCCCGCGCAGGCTGCGCGCGAGCAGGCGCGCCTGGATGAGGGGGACGACGCCGAGCGGTACGGTTTGTTCGAGCAGCGGGTGAGTCAGTTCCTCCTGCTTGCGTTCTTGCCACGCCACGACCACCGCCTTGCGGGCGTCGCCTTCAAGCAGTACGGCGCCGCCTTCGCGCTCGACAAAATCGTTTGCGCCGATCTGGCCGCGGTTGATCAGGGTGAGGGCGAGGCGGTCGGCAATGGCGCGAAATTCTTCCATCAGATCGAGGGCCAGTGCCGCGCGACCGGGGCGCAGAGCGTGGAGGAAGCCGACCTGAGGATCGAGTCCGGCGGCTTCGGCGGCGGAGCGGCAGTCGTTCATCAACATCGAGTAGAGGAAGGACAGCAGGGCGTTCATGCGGTCGCGAGGCGGGCGGCGCGTGCGCCCGTCCATCCGGAAGGTTTCGCGGGCGTCGGCCCGCACGACGAGCCGGAGTCCGGCGAAATACTGGCGCGCGGCTTCGCCTTCGAGCCCGCGCAGGGCGTCCAGATCGTTGGCGCCGGGCAGCGCGCGTAGCGCGGCGGCGAGGTCGTCGGCGCTGCGGCCGAGGCTCGCGCCGTCCGCCGCGTCCTTGGCTTCGCGGGCGCCGCGGAGCAGCACCTGACGGGCGTTCTTGATCTTGCCGGCCACGCAGCAGCGGGCAATGCCAAGAGCGAAGGTGGGGTCGCGGCTGCGTTCGTACTGGGCTTGGCGCAGCAGCACATTGCCCGACACGGGCCCTTCGAGGCGCGCCTTGAAACGGCCGTGGCCGTCGAGCAGCACCAGCCCGATGCCGCTGTCGGCGAGGCGATGCATCAGCGGGGTAGACAGCATCACGTTGCCGAAGCACACCACCGTGCCCACGTGGTGGAGCGGCACGCGCAGGCGCGTTTCGTGTTCCACTTCGATCCGAACGGTGTCGTTTTCGAGGTGCAGATAGCTCTCGGGCGTGGTGACGTAGAGGGTGTTGAGGACTTGCATGTCAGTGGGCACCGGACCGTTGCAGCCGCGCTGATGCCCTTTGGCGGGGTGAGCGTGAGGGGCGTTGCATTTCAGGCGTCAGGGTCGAAGAGGGCGTTGTGGAGGGCGGCGAGTTTGGCCGGATCGGCAGCGTCGGTCAGCGCCTCGGGCTGGCACAGGTCGTGCAGCGAACAGGCGCGGCAGCGTTCGTCATTCACTGGCGGAGGCGTGCGGCCGGTGGCGAGCATGGCGCGGATCGCCTTTGCGGTGGTTTCGACGGCGGTGCGCAACTCGGGTGTGATCGGCACGATCCGGCGGCGCTTCGAACTGGCATAGAACAGCGCGCCCTCCGGCACCGGCTTGCCGCTCATTTCTTCGAGGCACAGCGCTTGTCCGGCCAGCTGAAGGTCGTCGCAGGCGGCGATGGCGGCTTTTTTGTTGCGCGAGCCGTGCTTGTATTCCACCGGGTAGGGCGTGCCGTCGGGTAGAAACTCGACCACGTCGGTCTTGCCGACCAGCCCCAGGCGGTCGCAGAAAACCGGCAAGGCCCGCTCCACCCGCAGCCCGGCCCGCAACTCGACGCCGGGCTGGTCTGCTTTGTTGTGCACGGCCTGTCCGCGCAGGGTAAAGACGTTCTCCTCGAAGGCTTGTTCGAGGTGGATCAGGGCACACTGACGTGGGCAGTAGGCCCAGTGCTGGAGGGCGGAGAGGGGGATGGGGTCGAGTGGCTCTTGCATGGCGGATGAACGTCTCCTTTTCGTCCAGTTCGTGGGCGTCTGCGGGAGGGCGGCGGTGGCAGGTTCCCGCCATTGAAATCCGGACGACACGCTCGCGCGGCATGTGCGCGAGCGTGTGGCCAAATGACAAGGGCGATGGCGGTCGAGCGTCGTGGGCCATCGTGGGCGAGGCACCTTATCCCGCCGAACCCGTGTCACCCAAGGTCCATCAGCCGACCCGTCGGATAAGAGTGACGCCGGCGGGCAGGTTGGCGTCGTTTACGGTGACTTTGTAGTCTTCGAAAGCGCGTGGAATCTCCGTCGCCGCGTTGGCGGAGATACGCTTGAACAACTCGTGAGCGGGCGCGTTGCCGAGCTCCGAGTCGTGCTTGAAGACATAGAGTCCGCGGGTGGCCATCTCGCCGCGGGCGGCGGAGCGGTCGTGCTCGAACATGTTTTCCAGCGCCTGCCACAGCAGTTCCAGATCGTCTTCGCCGAAGCCGGTCTGCTTGGCGAGGAAGGACGACACGAAGCCGTGGGCCATGTAAACGCCGTAAGGCACGGTGTGCTTGCGGCCCATCGTGCGGTTGTCGCCCTGCTGTTTTTCCGCTTCGGCTTCGGTGGCCACGGCCATGCGGGTGATGGAGTGTTCCAGTGCGACCACGGGCTCAATCGAACGGGCAAAGGTGAGCTGAACCGGGCCGCGAACCTGGCCACAGTTGATGCCGGTGGACATCACGGCGCCGAAGGTGCGCACGTCAAAGAAGTTCTGGCACATCCATTTGCGGGCCTGATCGACATCGTCGGCGCTGCCCTTACGTTTTTCCTTGGCGGGCTTTTTCTTCTTGCCGGCCGCTTCGTCGGCTTCCAGCGCGAATTCCTCGCCGGTTTCCTCGGGGGCATCGAGCTTGAGCGCCGAGTAGGCGCGTTGGTGCTGGTTGTTGAGGATGGCCTTTTCGCGAACGTAGATTTCGAAGCGCTTTTCGCCCGGCTGGGGATCGCGCTCGGCTTGCTCTTTCACCAGCCCGACAAAGTTGCGCACCTT
>Ga0075152_10004146_pt1 | contig 9995 bp, 3 predicted proteins | sample JI61114C2DNA_FD_70964 | JGI IMG/M metagenome (GOLD analysis project Ga0075152, IMG submission 70964) | Wastewater effluent complex algal communities from Wisconsin, to seasonally profile nutrient transformation and Carbon sequestration -... | ecosystem: Engineered > WWTP > Effluent > Algae...
TTAAAAATGGCGGCAACACCATAGATGCAGTGGAAGGGTTGGCTTTGTGGGTTAGCCACTGCATAAGCCGTGCTTGTGGGCTGGCTGGGGGGCTTCAAAAGATTCGTGAGGAACGAACACAGCTTTTAATCAAATAATGATTTTTGCGACTCACCTCTCATTATAAACGAAAAGCATTTCTCCATAGTTACTAAGCCAATACCAGGTTCATTAATCAGGTCAATCATTGATTTGATAGACTTACTTTCAATAACCCTGGATATTGTATTTATCCTATCCTTCCTGATGCCTGTAACTTTTTGAATTTGAGCAGAACTAAATGAGCCCCATTTCACTGCAAATGATTCAAACAAATCATCCGGTGCTGATGGATCGTACTCAAATATTTCAACTGGAATTTCACATTTTGATAAATAGCTTACCATTAGCTGATATACCTCATCCCTATCTAAGCCACCATTATGAGCACCAAGTAAAGGAAATGCAATTGATTCAATTCCTTGAACCTTATATGTATCAAGAAATTTTTGAAGCCCCTTTTCAACGTATTCTAATTTGCTCGGATACTTCCAATGGAATTTTGTAGGAAAATTGAGAACCCACGGTGCATCCGGCTCACCTTTATATAACCATAACTTACCGATTCCAATGAGTTTTGACTTGCAATGCTCTTGATACAAATCAAACATTTTCGGATACCTTAGCTTGTAAACTAAAGCTATTCCTTTCCCCATTACCCCAACGCAGTTAACGGTATTTACCACTACCTGTGCCTTTGTATTAAATATATTTCCTCTTACTAACTCTATTGCCATTTTAATTCAGATTATATAGCTCCCATTTTGTGTTTTTTATTTCATCCTGAAAGTAAACTTTCAAAGAAGTGTGGTTTTCAAATTTGATATTCAGACTTGGATAAGCACATATCATTGATTCAGTTGCATTGATCACATTCCCACTTATCATTTCATATTTTGTACCCGATGGGAATTGAACGATAAACATTCCAGATTTGTACCCATTTCCACTGTAATTCGTTGAAATATCCAATATGCCATCACGGTATTCACATTCAATATCCTTGTTCTGATTGTGGTAAATATCATCACTATAAGAAGATACTTTGATTCTATTAGCGTATTGACTTCTTTCACCAATCCTTCTTATCAATTCATCCTTATCATTTTCGCTTCTTACTATAATATCAAAATTTATGATGCTGGTAAAATCAAACTCATCTTTTATTAAAAATTCTTGTTGTGAATAATTAATATAGGTTCTATAGTCGCCATCAGATGTATTGAATATGGTGCTATACACATCACTAAAATTAAACTTAGATAACATTTGCAAGACAGGTTTAACTACTGCCCAATTCGTTTGCATGTTACCATTGCTCATATAACATTTATCACGCAACTTCAATAAAACTTCCTGTAAATTAAATCGAAAAAATACAGGAATGGGGCATTTAGGCAATCCTAATCTTAACGCACTTTCATAATATTTATCGTTTATATCTAACCCCAAACATTCATTATAAAACTGAGTAGGTGTTTGTGGTCTGAAATAGAATCGTGCAAATTCATGAGCCGTATGTCGCCTGCCAACTACAGCACCTGCTGCATCTGCAAAACCAATGGCCTTATTCCGGCTGAGTATCTTTTTATTCTTAATTATTTCAATTGCGTTTGTCAGATGTGTAAAATGATAAATGTAACCTGACCAACTTGAGTGCTTTGCTTTTAGATTTAAATAAAGTTCTAATTCAGGAATACTATTCACTATTTGAATTATATGCTCTCTTATGTTTAAAGGAATTGAAATATTTTCTTGCAGATAGAAGTAATCCCAATACATCATGAACTCATCAACCATTTCAATTGTGAAATTGATTGATGTATTTTGAGAAATATATTCCCAATCCAAAAAGTCTTTAAATAGCCGCAACCCATTTATGTCAAAAACTATCATACCTGAAATAATCTTCCAGTTTAAAAACTCCTTGAATTTTAAGAGTATTTCAGGGGATGGGGAGAATTTTTCTGATTCGCAAAGCAAATTCCATTCTATTGAATCTTGATAAGAGGATAGTATCGTTATGTTATTAAAATCAAGTTTCCAAGATTTGACTAAAGCAATCCAATCCCATTTGCTTTTGTATTCTAACAATAACTCAGGGTGCTGTTGAAAGTCTAAATTCTGATGTCTTGAAAGAGAAACCCATAGCTCATTATTCAAAACATTATTTGAAACTAATAATTTAATAGAATCGGGTGTAATATGTATGGAATCACTATTTAATATGCTACTCCAATTGGAATCAGTTTGCTGTACAAATAGTCTTAATAAATTAAGATCAAAGATTAAATTTTTACTGCTGCTCAAAAGCGGCCAATTCCATTGCTTATCTGAAAGTGTAAGCAATGTATCATTGTCAATCCAACTTGCTTTTGAAAGCAAATTGTAATCCCAATCTTTATCTTGAAGTTGTAATAATACATCTTTGTCAACCCTGAAGAAACTATGAGAAGATAAGGCGTGGTAATCCCAGGGCTTTGTGCCATTTTCTAATATAAATTCTTTTGTCAACTCAAAACGAGGGTGAGAAGATAGTTTTTCCCAATCCCAAGGATGGTTGCTAAACTTGCTAACTAACGCAGGGTATAATGTTACTTCATAGCGAATGGATAATGCACCCCAATCTATTAGGCTTGAAAACCTGTTTAAGCGTCTTGCGTCATATTCTGTAATTCTTTTTTCTTTATTTGAATTTGTGAGTAATGGACTTGCTGCTGATAGTATATGCCAATCCCATTTATCTTCAAATTCTGAAATAATTCTTTCGTTCCAAGTAATATTATTTATCGAGCTAAGAGCAGTAAAATCCCATTCATCCTTATATGCATAAAGATATTCAAGCGTTCTATCCAGCCATTGTCTTGTGTCTCTATAAACTACTTTACTGAATTGAAAAAAAGAAGAAAGAGTACTATTGCTTGAAAGTAGCTTCCAATTTATTTTATCTGAATATGTTGATAGAAAACTATGGTCAATTGGGATAACTTTTGAAGAGCTGATATAATTCCAGTCCCAGGTGAAAATATCAAACTGAATAGTTTCTCGAATAAATTTCCAAAGGTCGTTAGGCAATATTTTTTTTGTTATAATAGACCATGACTCATTTATAACAGATTCTGGTGACTGTGAAATCAAAACTGCCAGCGATGGTAATTTATTTGTTGGGGTTAAGTCGATTGCCGAAACGAATTTATCAATTAGATAAGGCCAATGAATGTATGAAGCATATTCAACTTGAAAATCATCATCCAATAATAGCTCAGAGCTTATTCTATTTTTAGTTACCAAATTCCAATCCCAGAAAAGGTCTGGATTATCAAGGATGAAATCCAGCTCACATTTTTCTGATAAATAATTCCTTAGACCTTCAGCAGATGGCAATTGTAATAATTCATCCTCGTCCGATAATACAATTTCATTAAGAGATTCTACCGATGCCTCTCTAAGAACTGAAATCCAATTAATGGCTATGTTATGAGAATTAAGGAGTTCCCGATTTAATAGTATTTGTTCAAAAGTAAATTCAGTCGATACATGCTTTGATATTATCGCCAGCATCTCTTTTTCAACTGCCCATTGAATAAAGAAGGCCAAATTATCAGCCACAAGTTCCGATGGAACACTATTGATTAAAATATTTAATACTAATTTATCTTGGTGCTTGCGAATAAATTCAGAAGACCATTTTAAGTCTTTACGATTACAAAGAGCACTAAAGTTCCAAGGAAATGTTTCATTTAACTCAACTATAGAGATATTATCAATAGAATGGGATACATTATCATAGCCGGCTTGATTTTTAACTAAGTTGCTAAATTTTTCAAATAGTTCTGATGACCACTTTAGATTTTGATTTGCTTCTATTCCTGGAATGTTTTCATTGCCCCAAAACAATAAGTCATTATCAGATAGAAACTCAAATATTACTGAATTTAAAATTACATCCTGGTCCCTTCCAATTTTGAAGTTGGTTCTTTTGAGGGAATCAATCAAATAGGAACCGAATTTAGATTCGTTGAATGATAATTTAAAATCAGCCTCATTTTTAAGTAACCTGTTAACTACTGAAATAGTGTCAATGTATGGAGATAGGGTTTCAATATTTAAAATGAAATAATTTATTGAATAGGTAGAACTGATAAGTGACCAATCCCAGCTTAGGTGTGGGTTATTCAGAATTAAATTGCCTGACTGCATTTCTCCAAAAGATATTAGAGTGTGAAGGTCAAAAGGCAATGATTGAATTTCCCTTTCTATAAATTCAAATGAAACTCTTTTTGTAACATTTTTCCAATCTTCAATTGCATTAACATCCGTAATGGTTGTTAATAACTGTTCCAGTTCCTTTTGGTCAATTCTTTCCAGAAACACATCAATATCCCAAGGAAATTGATTGATGGTATTTATAATGTATGGTATTTCAACTTTCTTTGAAAGGCGAGACCAATCCCAGTAATCAGCATAAGCCTCGATATTTAATATCAATACTTCATCAGGACAATTCTGTATTACTTGATACCACACTGCATTACTGGAAACTTCTTCACTTGACAACAATTCAAACCAATTATTATCCCATACTACTCTTGAATCACTCAGTATTATTTGCCAGTTGACATGTTTGGTGAATTGAGAAATTTCTACCGCATGTATTTCTTTAATATCTCTAAGATATAACTGATAACGAAGCAACAGAATCCAATCAGCAAGTAAATTTGAATTTGCCTCTTTTAAAATTATTTCATCTAATTCAGGCGAAGGTTTGCCATTTAAAGCTACGTGTATTCTGTAAACTTCATCCTCTTTTAGTAGGGAAAGGGATAAGTTTGAAATACATTTTTCATAATTAAGCACTGCCTCATTTACCCATTGAATTTCAATATTCTTTTGCTCTTCCTGTTCTGAATTAAAATTGAGTAGTGCCTTGTGAAGAAATACATTTTCCTGCTGGTCTTCAGAACTATAATAGTAAGGCTTTATTTCCTTCGCTTTATATATTTCAGAAAAAAGTCCATATTTTGAAAAATTGAATAGATTGTCAAAACTTTCCCATTCAAAGAGAAGATAATGTTCATTAAGGCTAATAACACCTTCGTAAAACAAGTGCTTAACTCCTTTTAGTCTTGCTTCTAAACCCCACTGGGTTGTAGAAATTATCTGATTTCCATCTTCATTTTTATGAGTTGAAATCAAATGATATTCTGATAGTGTATCAAGTAATGAAGAGAATATTCCAGCTTCAGCTATGTCAAAATAAACCTGTTCCTCTTCATTGGCTTCAACAGCAAAACCTAAAATGGAGCCTAATTCATTATAACTAATTGTATCATTATACAAATTCAAAAATGAAAGAATAATATTGTCAAACTCAGTGAGTGGATATGCCTTCCTATAAAGCACCTTATGCTTTGCAACCCTAATTGGCCATTCCTCTTTTATCGTTATTAGATTCATTATTTTAAGGATTTGGCATCAAATGTTTTTACAGCACCATTAGGATGTTGCTGAATTGTTTCGTAAACCTTGTTATAAATAGCATGTTTTCTAAAATGCTGAGAATTGCCAACAATTATCAGCAGCCTTTTTGCTCTGGACAATGCGACATTCAGACGATTGGGAAATTCTGCAAACCCTAAACTTTCTTGGGATGGATAACCCTTCTCAGGGTATGCTTCCATATTAGGAGCCTGATTTGGAAATTCTGCAATGGAATTGCTTCTTACCAATGACACTATTACAATATTCCTCTCCATGCCTTGAAAACGGTCAACCGGTGAGATTCTTAGCGGAACATCGGGATACTTATCCTTCAACTTGTTTAATAACCCGGCTTGAGCACCGTAGAAAGTAATTATGCCAATTTGCTTCTGCTCGACATCTCCTGCTGGCCAATAATCCACAAAGTTTTTATACCCGGGTGATTTTTTGAAATAACTTAAAAGCCAATCAACAGCCTGTACTTCTCCATAGTTAACCCTGGATGTACCGCTTTTTATTTCCGGGGATGCTACATCAAGCCAAATTACGTGTGTTTTTTTATTGGCTGTAACACCGTGATAGCGATTCAGCGGATGTGACATATCTTCTGAATTTGCTATCTCATCAGGAATGCCACATTCTAAACCACCGTCAGCAATATAAAACTGCTTTATAGTTTCATTTATCGCTGGATGCATTCTATACTGGACATTAAAAGAAGACTTCAAGTTTTCATCAATCCCAATAAATAATTTTTCAAAATGTGATATTGAAAATTCTTCTTTGTTTCTTTTTATATAACTTATCAGGTCATTGATTTCACTTCTGTTTTTTTCATCCTTAGTTTTTTTTGACATCATTTTGAGATTGTCGATAAACTCAGCAGTATCAACCATTGGGGGCAATTGTCTATGATCTCCAATTACTACTGCCTTTTTTCCGTAAAGGCATGGTAGGGCTAATTCAGGAGGGGATGCTTTACTCGCCTCATCTTGCACAACAAGATCGAACTCAATGTTTCTTTTCTTTAATGCAGCAATAGTGTTCTTATTTATAGAAAGCCGAAAAGCGTCATATTCCTTGGTGTGCACTACATTGCAATAGTCTGAGAAGAACCGTGTAAATTTCTGTTCTGAATTTTCTTTACCAATTGAACTACATGTTGCTCCAATTACGTTTGCATGCTGTATGTAGTTATTAAAAAATAACGGACGCAGTTGTTCATTTGCGTTTGTCAGGTAGGTTAACCACTTTTCAGATAACTCATTGTTAACTGTGGTTCGTTTACTTCTTGCCCTATTACTGATTAAAGCAATCCAGTCTTGTAAAATATTAGTAGCTGATTTATCTTCAGTCAACTCCTTATTTCCAAATAGAACCCATTGTTTAAGGGATTCCAATGAAAATCTTCTTCCTTCTTTATCCAATTTGTCATCAGAGCCAAACCTTATTGGTTTGATTAATAAATGTGTTTTGCTCCGGAGTTTATCTAAAGCGTTATCAACAGCAAGGTTAGTCTCTGATGTGACAAGTATCCTATATGGCTCTTTCTTAACAGAAATATTGGAACGGATATGTTGCCATATCAACTCTGCAATTGCTGTTGACTTTCCAGTACCCGGGGGGCCTTGTATTAGAAAAAAGTCATTTGCCAATAAGCACTTTGCAATCGATTCTTTTTGCCTATCATTAATATTTTTTGAAAGCAATGAAGCATCAATTTCGTTGATTGATTTTTGGTATTCAGCAGTACGTAAAATATCACCAGGGAAACCTTTAGCCTTTGATGAATCCATCAATATATCCCGAAGGTTCTCATTTAATATCTTCTGCTTAGTAATAGAAAAAATAATGTCAATCGTATTTGACAACCTTTTTATTTTATCTCTTTCCCCTTTTAAAGTACAGCAAACATTAGTTGAAATAGCTGGAATACAAATTTCTTCTTTCATTGATTCCATTTCAATCACAATATTGGGATAGTTAATCTTTAGAATAGCCCCAAAAGCGGTTGGTTTTTTTGCATCCCATATCGAAATTTCCTCGCCTCTTAAATAATTAAATTTGCTATTGATTTCAGATTCAAATTCTTCTTGTTTAAAGTTTAGAAAATATTTTAGTTTACCTTCCTGAAGTTCTTCAAACACATACTGCATATTCTCGTTCAACAGTGGATCAATTGCGTCTTTAATTTTTGCAACGAGCAACTGCAATAGGTCGTGATTGTCAAAAAAGCAAAAGAATGATAGCTTTAAACCATTGTTAGACAATTTGGTTTTGATGGCCGGTATTTGCTGTAATTCCTCCTGAATTTCCAATAAGGGTGAGCCATATTGTAACTTTATCTTGAAACCATGCTCAGCCCCCTTGTTGTCAATATCTGCAATCTGTAATGCAGATAAATATTCAATGCCAGAATTTAATTCATCTTCATTTGTAAAGTCAAATGATACTGTTTCCTTGTCAACGCTAACATTAAAGCGTTCATCCTGAACAGAATTTTGGAAATGTTCCAAAAATAGATTTCTATCAATTTGAAATATGTGTTGGTGCTTTATAGTGAAAGAATCAGGACCAAAATACCGTTCAAATACTTTCTTGTAATGAAATATTTCAAAACGAAAATCTGATAAAGTAATATCAGATTCATATGTTAGATGAAATTCATTATTTATTGGTGTTGGGAGAATGACACCCATTTTATCGTTTTTCTTATCTTCAGAGGAAAAGAATATCTTTTTAGATTTTCTTGTATCTAAAAAATTCTGAAATAAATCTTCCTTTATAGTGAATATTAAGCGGTGATGAGATTTGTGATAAGCAGAGTTTTCCTTTATAAAATTCAGTGCAGGCTCCTTTAAAAATATATCCTGAATAATAAGATTGGCAAAATGACCGTGATTAGAGACGGATTGAATACCTAAAGTCTGAATCAAATATGTACTTGCAATTTCATACTGCTTTTGTATATAGTAAGTAGAAGGCTGAATTTTAAAGATGCCACCAATAACTGCTGACCGAGTAAAGCCAGTGAGACTTTGTATTTTATCATCAATGCGTTTTATGTCTGAAAGAGTGGCAACAATTTGACCTTCCTTATTGGGCTGTTGCTCATTGATGTCGGCTAACCATTTATATGGATTTTCCTTTAAACTTACATGACCTGAAAAACATGGCTTATAATCAAACTCAAAATAATTTGCATCAGCTACTTCCTTTAATTCGTCTGTATGTTGGGGACTTCTGGATGAGTCATAAAGTAAATAGCCATCCTTGATATTTATATCGTTTTGTAAAATCCCTGGAAAGGATCTTTCTAATGAATGAATGATATTAGAAAGAGGGCTTCTTTGTTCTATAGTAAAATGAGCTAAACCTGCCTTATCCGTCTTTTTAAACTCAATTGCAAAAGGTTCAGAATACTGGTTAACGAATATTTCCTGAGCTTTTATAAATGCTTTCCAGCTGTTAATTGTTGACATAAACCTTTAGTTTTTTCTTGATTTATCATTTTATAAAAACCAAAGGCTTTCCTGCCCGAAGGGTGATAGTTTTTCATGCTGAAAGTAGGGGTAGATTTCTGCCACCATTTCAGGGTATTTGATGGTAACTGGTAAGCTCTGTTGATTGGTGCTTTTCCAATACATTCTGCTGAACTGGTAAACCTGATCTATTAATTGCTCTACCAAATTCATATCATCCAACATGCCTTCAACCGTGCATGACAGGGCAATCTTCACCGGAAAATGATATTCCTTTTGTGCAGGCTTTGCCGCTGCATCGTAACGGGTATTGTTGAATAACAGGTATTCCGTTTTGCCCACTTTCAGTATTGTGCCACTATACGGCATCAGGTTTTCACTATCCTTTAAATCAAACCCTATAAGTTCTTTGCTTTCCGTTTTATTGATGGTAACAACAATTACAGGGATGTTCAAGCCCAGTGTATGTAATGTCTTCAGGATGGGTTCTAATTCCTTTTTACCAATGTCTTTATAGAAATGAATAATGAGCCTCGAAGCGGTGTAATTAACTGCAATGAACTTAGCCACTGCCTCCCTGATGGAACCTGCAAGACTTATGGTATCATGTCCTTTAAAACAATCAAAGCCTTTGAAAATTCCTTCGTTATTGAAACAGAAAGCTGAACCTACAAATCTTGATTTGCTTGTAACAGAATAGAATGCTCCTACACCCACAATCAATTCATTATTGGTTGGCCTGTTCAATCTCCAGGGCACACCACCCAATTTTGCCAGCATGGCAATTTCTATGTGAGGTAAAAAGGTATTGAAAAATGAATTGGGCTTTCCGTTTTTATACAGGTGTTCACTTTTAATTACCTGCGAAAGCACTCCTTCATACAGCAGGATTTCTTTGATTTTGTAGTAGATGTTCTTTCTTGTTTCGTCCTTCTCCAACTTGGGAACAGGGTT
>Ga0075152_10004149_pt1 | contig 9991 bp, 8 predicted proteins | sample JI61114C2DNA_FD_70964 | JGI IMG/M metagenome (GOLD analysis project Ga0075152, IMG submission 70964) | Wastewater effluent complex algal communities from Wisconsin, to seasonally profile nutrient transformation and Carbon sequestration -... | ecosystem: Engineered > WWTP > Effluent > Algae...
CCTGCAATGAAAAACGGGGATAGCATCAGGCATTCCGTCGCCGCAGGATGCCCCGCATGTCCGCCCCGCTCAAACCCAGCGAAATAGTCCGCCAGCTTGACCAGCACGTAATCGGCCAGAACGACGCCAAGCGCACGCTGGCTGTTGCCATCTATACACACTTTCGCAAAATGGCCTGGTCTGAAAGTGGTGCGGTCGACATCACAAAAAGCAATATTTTATTGATCGGTCCGACCGGCACCGGCAAGACCCTGCTTTGCGAAACGCTGGCCAAGATTCTTGATGTGCCCTTCGTCACCGCCGACGCCACCTCGCTGGCGCAGACCGAGTACGTCAGTGAAGAAATTGAGGCCATGCTGCATCGTCTGCTCGACCGGGCTGATGGCGACATGGAACGCGCCCAGCGCGGCATCATCTTTATCGACGAAATCGACAAGCTGCGCAGTATCAGCGGCCAGGCACGCGCCGCTTCCGGCGAGAGCGTGCAGCATGCGCTGCTCAAGATCATGGAAGGCGCGCCGGTGCGCCTGAAAAGCGGCCAGCACATCGACACCACGCACATCCTGTTCATTTGCGGCGGCGCCTTTGTCGGCCTCGACAAAATTCTCGAAAAGACCCACACCTTCGGCTTCATTTCGACCTCGGACGATCAAAACGAAAAGATCATCGACCGCCTCAACAGCCGGGTAAAACCCACTGATTTGCGCGAATTCGGGCTGATTCCGGAATTCGCCGGACGCCTGCCCATCGTCGCCCGGCTGCAGGACCTGACGCGCGAGATGCTGGTGCGCATCATGATCGAACCGCGTAGCGCCATTTACCGGCAGTTTGCCGAAATTCTGCGCGAGGATGGCATCAAGCTCAGCGTCGCGCGCACCGTTTTCGAGCAGATTGCCGAACTGGCAATGGAATACAAGGCCGGCGCGCGCAGCCTGCGCGGCATTTTCGAGGAAATGATGACCGGCGTGCTTTACGCCATCCCCGACACGCCGGGTCTCAGCGAAGTCATCATCACTTCGCTGTTTGAAGAAGCGCAGCTGATCAGCCAGCCTGCTCCAGCCACTTGAGCAGGGTCGCGTAGAGCACATCCGGGTCGACTGGCTTGCCGATATGCTCATTCATTCCGGCCTCCAGGCAAGCGTTGCGGTCTTCCTCGAAGGCATTGGCGGTCATCGCCAGAATCGGCATTGAGTCCCTGCCCGGTAGCAGACGAATGGCACGGGTGGCGGCGACGCCCCCCATAACCGGCATCTGCATATCCATCAGCACCAGCGCATAGTCCTGCGCCTGAACATGGGCCACCGCCTGCGCGCCGTCCTCCGCCGTATCGACTTTCAGCCCGGTCAACTCCAGCAATTCGAGCGCCACTTCGCGACTGATCAGGTCATCTTCGACCAGCAAAATACGCTGACCACCAAAGCGCTGAGCAATCACATCCTCAAGCGGCATCTTGCCGGCCGCAGAACGTTCGCAGCGCGACGAATGCTCGGCTACTTTGGCCAAACGTGCCGTAATCCAGAAGGTGCTGCCGACGCCCAACTGGCTTTCGACCCCAACTTCGCCCCCCATCATGTGCGCCAACTGACGGCTGATCGCCAGGCCGAGCCCGGTACCGCCATAGCGCCGAGTCATCGAGCCATCGGCCTGAATAAAGGCATTGAACAGCCGCGACTGCTGCTCCAGCGCTATCCCTATCCCCTCATCCTGAACCTCGAAGCGCAGCAAGACCGACTGGCCATTGTCTTCGCTGGCTGCGGCATGCACGACAATCTGCCCGCGCTCGGAAAACTTGATGGCATTGCCGACGAAGTTGAGCAAACTCTGCTCAAGGCGCATCGCATCGCCCACAAGAAAGTCGGGCAAGGCAGGATCTATTTCCTTGATCAACTGCAAGCCCTTAGCGCTGGCGCGTTCAGCCAGCATGCTCATACAGCGGTCAACCACCTGGGCTGGTGAAAATTCGGCGCTCTCCAGCGTCAGCTTGCCGACCTCGATTTTCGACAGCTCAAGAATGTTGTTGATAATGCCCAGCAGATGCTTGGCCGAATCGAGAATTTTGCTCAACTGGTCGTGAAATTTTGGCTCATGGATATTTTTGAGCAGCAAATGCGTCAGCCCGAGAATGGCATTCATCGGCGTTCGTATCTCATGACTCATATTGGCCAGAAAAGTACTCTTCGCCCGATTTGCTGCCTCTGCCGCATCCCTGGCCCCGGCCAGCTCCTCGGTACGCGAGGCAACCAGCGCTTCAAGGTGGTCACGATAGCGTGCCAGCTCTGCCTCTGACTGCTTGCGCCTGGTAATGTCGGTTGAAATGCCGCACAGCGAATAAACGTGACCATTTGCATCACGCAAGGGTAACTTGACGGAAACGTAGGCACGGGTCACCTGGCCATCGGCCGTGGTATTCACCTCCTCTTCCGCGACCCGCTGCCCATCTTCCAGGACGCGCCGGTCATTCCGGCGAATCACTTCTACCGTGGGCGCGTCAAAAAATGCCGAGTCGTCTCGTCCAACAACCTCGGCCAGCGGCTTGCCGAACAATTCGCAAACCTGCCGATTGGCATACAGATAGCGATATTCCGGGTCTTTAATGTAGATATAAGCCTCAACGCCATCCAGTATGGTCGTCAGCTTGAGTTCGCTTTCACGCAATGCTGCCTGCTGCGCCAGATTCTGTTTGTGATAGGCAGCAAACAAGCTGTTTGACCAACGCGAGAAGACGACAGAGGCAAGCAAGGCGAGACTCAAGGCACCGGCAATCACTAGCAGCAGCGTCAGCGAACGCTGGCTCGCGCCCTGCTCATAAGCTTCAATCTCGGCACTAAGGGCGCTTTGCAGTTCGTCGTGAAACATGGTCGCGACGACCACCCAACCCCACGGCTCGACGCTGCGCACCAATGCTGTTTTAGTAGCCAGATTGCCGGTACGTGGATGTGGCCACTCGTAATTCACGAAACCGCCCCCCTGCCCGGCCTTTTCGACCAACACCTTCAAGGCGGCACGTTCCACCGGGGGCATCTCATCCGGGTGCATACTTTCCAGCGCCTTGTTGGCCGGTGAAATCAACGAACGCTCGTGACGGTCAAGCAGGGCTATATATCCGGTCTCGCCAAAACGCACCAAGCGCAAGCGGGAAATCGCCTCCTGTTGCTGCAACTGATCCCACTTGTACAAATAGTCACCGGTGCCGATCAGCCAGTCGTAGGGTGCAAAATGCCTGACATACGCCAGTTTGTCCGACATCTCTTTCGGGTTATCGGGCGAATACCAGCGATAGCGAGAGAAACCCTCGCCCACCGGTTTGCGCGCCGCATCAATCAAGCCGCGCATGATGAAATGGCCGGTGTCATCCTTATTGTCGAGAAGCGTCTTGCCCTCCATCTGCGGTGCTATCGGCAATAGAACAAACTGCCCATTCATGTCATCAATGAAATAGTAACCACGCCCCTCGTAGAAACGCGTCGGGCGTAACGCCTCGATGATCAGCTTCTTGACCTCGGCTGCAGGACGGCGGGGAGATTCAGCGTCATGGATTGCCTGGGCTATCTGAAAAGCGGTATCAACTTGCTGCACCAGACTTTGACGCAAGGCAAACTCGGTACGCGAACGGGTAAATTCGATAAATTGCAGCGAACGATCCATTTCCGCCGTCACCCGCGCCTTGACCTGTTCCGTAACCCCATGCTCGATACGGGCAAATGAAGCCTGGCGCTCGACCACGTTCTGCCAGGTAAAGAAACCGGCCAAGGCCAGCGTTAGTAGTAGTACCAGGGCGATGGTGCCGATCAGGTGAATCCGCGGGACAGTCTTTTCGTTTGCAGCAAGTTTCATGATCATCTCTTTAACCCGCTCTACACAAGGCTTTCTCCCGCCATTGTAGACCTGACCAAGGTAATAGACCCAACCCGACCTACACACTGCTGCGGTCCACGCCAAAAAACCGCCAATTTTCATTGGCTTAGCAAGCGCCTGTGGGATAATTACTGCCCTTTCAGCAACACCGCAGCAGGCATGGCAAAAGATTCACTGATACAGTTCAAGGGCACCTCGCTCAAGATCATCCAGACCCAACTCCGCACCACAGACACCGCCGCGCTACATAGCGCTTTGGCCGAGCTCACCGGCAACAGCCCGGATTTTTTTGAGGGTGAACTGGCGGTACTCGATTTCAGCAATGCCGAAAATCTCCCGGAAGCCGTCGACTGGATGCAGCTCCGTACGCTCTTGCGTGGCTCCGGTCTGTCTGCAGTTGCAACCCGAGGACTGCCGGCCGCTTTAGCCAGCACCGCTGCCGCTGCCGGCCTGCCGCAAGTCGCTGCCGACGCATTGAGCCGCGCGGCTCGGGCGAAACCACCGGAGCCAGCACCGGCAGCCGTTGTCGAGCCGTTGGCGGTACCCGCTGCGCCGCAACCAGAGCCGGCACCACGCACCATCATTCTCGACAAGCCCCTGCGTTCCGGCCAGCGCTTCTACGCGCGCGGCAGCGACCTGATCGTCACCGCCATGATCAGCGCTGGCGCCGAAGTGATCGCCGACGGCAACATCCACGTCTATGCCCCACTGCGTGGCCGGGCGCTGGCTGGTGCCAGTGGCGACAAGTCAGCCCGCATCTTCACCACCAGCATGGAAGCTGAACTGGTTTCGGTGGCCGGCATTTACCGCACTTTCGAGGCTGGCGTACCTGCCGAACTGGCCCGCCAGCCGGCGACCGTCAGCCTTGTCGAAGAAGGCAGCGAACTTCGCCTGAACGTCGCCCCTCTGGCGCTCAGATAAGCCTTTCAAAACACTTTCCCCTAACTTACCCAAAGAGAAATCATCGTGACCAGAATCGTCGTCGTAACATCCGGCAAAGGCGGGGTCGGCAAGACCACCACCAGCGCCAGCTTCTCCACCGGCCTTGCCCAGCGCGGCTTCAAGACGGCTGTCATCGACTTCGACGTCGGCCTGCGCAACCTCGACCTGATCATGGGCTGCGAACGCCGCGTTGTGTATGACCTGATCAACGTCATCAACGGCGAAGCCACTCTGACCCAGGGCCTGATCAAGGACAAGCACTGCGACAACCTGTACGTACTGCCCGCCTCGCAAACACGCGACAAGGATGCGCTGTCGGAAGAAGGCGTCGAGAAGGTAATCAAGGAACTCGAACACCAGGGTTTCGACTACATCATTTGCGATTCCCCGGCCGGCATTGAATCCGGCGCCGTGATGGCGCTGACCTTTGCCGACGAAGCCGTCGTCGTCACCAACCCGGAAGTCTCCTCGGTGCGCGACTCCGACCGCATTCTCGGCATTCTGCAAGCCAAGTCACGGCGCGCCATCGAAGGCCGCGACCCGGTCAAGGAACACCTGCTCATCACGCGCTACAACCCAACCCGCGTCGAAGCCGGCGAAATGCTCTCCTATAAAGACATCCAGGAAATCCTGCGGGTGCCGATCATCGGCGTCATTCCAGAATCGGAAGATGTCTTGCAGGCCTCCAATCAGGGCGCGCCGGTCATTCACCAGAAAGAATCCGACGCTTCGCTGGCTTATCAGGACGTCGTCGGCCGCTTCCTCGGTGAAGAAAAGCCGCTACGCTTCGTTGATTACGTCAAACCGGGCCTCCTGAAACGCCTGTTCGGAGGCAAGTGAGATGTCGCTGTTTTCCCTGATCTTCGGCAACAAGCCGAAAACTGCCCATCTGGCCAAAGAGCGGCTGCAACTGATCATCGCCCACGAACGCGATGGGGGTGGCAGCAGCGCCAATTTTCTGCCCGACCTGCAACGCGAGCTGATCGCCGTCATCTCCAAGTACGTCAAGGTGAACACCGACGACATCCGCGTGTCGCTGGAAAAGCAGGGGAATTACGAAGTTCTGGAAGTCAATATTGTGCTGCCGGAAAAAGGCTGACCTGAACAGTCCGCTACCTGGCTGAAGAATTCCAGAATCATTCTGGATTCTCCAGCCAGACTGATCTTTTCGTTTTCAGTGGCCTTGATTTGGGCAAATCGGGCAGAAATTTGAAGGATGACAATGAAACAGAAAAGACGGCCTAGCTCCCTCCTTCAAGCCACTCTGCTGACACTGATGGCCGGCACATCACTAACCGCACAGGCCAATGAATGTGCGTCGATTTCCGACAACATGAAGCGCCTGGCTTGTTTTGACAGCCTGTTTCCAGGCCAGCCCGTCACCCCGGAAAAGCCGGGCAGCAACGCCGCGACAGGCGAAGCCAGCCAACCGAACATCGCCAATGAAGCACGGCTCAAGCTACCGACCAAGACCACATCACGGATGTCCGACGAGTGGGATCTTGATTCGAACACCTCGCGCAAGTCATTTGAATTGCGCACCTACAAGCCGACCTACCTGTTGCTCGGCACCTATACCGATCACATCAATCTGCAACCAACTTCAAGCAACAAAGCCAATTCAGTAAATAACCCTATCGATCTGAAGGCAGGCGAAGCACAGTTTCAGCTAAGTTTCAAAACCCGTGCCCTGCACAATATATTTGGCGATAACGGCAGCTTGTGGCTCGGCTACACCCAGAGCTCACGCTGGCAGATCTATAACGGTGATATCTCCCGTCCATTCCGTGAAACCAACTATGAACCGGAAGCAATGCTGGTATTCCGCACCCCGCTTGAACTGGGCGGATTGAACCTGCGCATGTCGGGCATTGGTCTCAATCACCAGTCGAATGGTCGCTCCAACCCGCTATCAAGAAGCTGGAACCGCGTGATTGCCCAATTCGGGTTCGAGTACAAGGATTTCAGCATGCAGATACGTCCCTGGTGGCGTATTGCTGAGAGCGACACGGAGGATAACAATCCGGGGATTGAAAACTATATCGGCCGGGGTGAGCTTATCCTCTCCCAGCACCTTGGCGAGCATGTCATCGCGCTGCAAGGCCGTCACTCGCTACGCTCCGGCGATGAATCACGCGGTTCAATAAAACTTAGCTGGTCGATTCCGATCAATGGCAACCTGAAGGGCTACCTCACCGCTTTCTCCGGCTATGGCGAAAGCCTTATCGACTATAACCACCGGCAAACCATGATCGGTGCCGGTGTCTCGCTGGTCGATTGGTAATTAGCGGAAATTCGGAAAAGCCAAAGCAAAAAAAGGGGCCCGAAGGCCCCTGAAAAGTAAGAGTCGGGTGCTGTTCTCCCCTTGTCTCAACCACAGAGTGGACTGAATCTTTAGTGGTCGTGGGCTCCCGAAGCGCCGAGACCGGTTTGCGCACGAATGTACTGCTCTTCGTAGGCTTCTTTCTCCTTGGTGGCACGGACACTCTTGTCGGTAACCGACAGCAGCCAGGTGACGAAGAAGGCGAGCGTCATCGAAACGATGGCCGGGTGGTCGTACGGGAAGATGGCAGCCTTGTTGCCGAGAATCTTGACCCAGACGGTCGGCGACAGGACAACCAGGCCCACCGACGAAACCAGACCGGCAATGCCGCCCCACAGCGCGCCACGGGTGGTCAGGCCTTTCCAGTACATCGACAGGATCAGGATCGGGAAGTTGACCGATGACGCAACGCCGAAAGCGAGCGCAACGAGGAACAGCACGTTCTGGTCCTTGAAGGCGATGCCGAGCAGGATGGCGGTGATACCGAGGCCGATGGAAGCAAGGCGGGTAACCTTCATTTCCTGGGCGCTGGTTGCGGTGCCCTTCTTGATCACACGGGCATACAAGTCATGCGAGATGGCGGATGCACCAGCCAGCGCCAGACCGGAAACAACGGCCAGGATGGTCGCGAAAGCAACCGCCGACAGGAAGCCGAGGAAGATGTCGCCGCCAACTGCCTTGGTCAAGTGCATGACCGGCATGTTGCCGCCACCAATCAGCTTGCCACCAACAATACCGCCTTCGAAGAAGTCAGGATTGGTGCCAACGATGGAGATTGCCGCTGCACCAAGAACCATGGTGACGAGGAAGAACAGACCGATGAAGCCGGTGGCGTAGAAGACTGACTTGCGGGCTTCCTTGGCATTCGGCACGGTGAAGAAGCGCATCATGATGTGCGGCAGGCCGGCGGTACCGAAGAGCAGGCCGAGCGACAGGGAGAGGGCGGAAATTGGATCAGCCATCAGCGAACCCGGTGCCATCAGCTTTTCACCCATCTTGTGCGATTCGATCGCCTTGGTGAACAGGTTGTCCAGGGACCAGCCGAATTTTGACAGAGTGAGCAGCATCAGCGTGATACCACCGCCGAGCAACAGGCAGGCCTTGATGATTTGCACCCAGGTTGTTGCGGTCATACCGCCGAAGGTGACGTAAACCATCATCAGCACGCCGACGCAGATCACCGCCGTGTTGTATTCAAGGCCGAAGAGCAGCTGGATCAACTGACCGGCACCAACCATCTGGACGATCAGGTAGAAGCAGACGACGGTCAGCGAACCGACCGCCGCGAAGGTGCGGATACGGTTCTGGTCGAGACGATAGGAAGCGATATCGGCGAAGGTGAATTTACCGAGATTGCGCAGACGTTCCGCCATCAGGAAGAGGATGATCGGCCAGCCGATGAAGAAGCAGACAGCGTAAACGAAGCCGTCAAAGCCCTTGAAATAGACCATCGAGGTCAGACCGAGCAGGGTCGCCGCCGACATGTAGTCGCCAGCGATGGCCAGACCGTTCTGGAAGCCGGTGATGCCGCCGCCAGCCGTGTAAAAGTCCGCCGTGGACTTGGTCTTGCCGGCAGCCCACTTGGTGATACCCAAGGTGGCCAGTACGAAGATCATGAACATGGCAATCGCGCTGACGTTGACCGGTTGTTTCTGGACGCCTTCAATGGCGCCTGGTCCGGCAAAGACTGCAAAGGAAATGGCCAGCAGGCTGCCGGCGATCAATGCGGTAAGAGAGCGCTTCATTTGCCCGCCTCCTTGAGGACTTCTTGGGTCAGGCGATCAAATTCGCCATTGGCGCGATTGACGTAAACACCGGTCAGCAACCAGCCGCAGATGACGATCAACGCGGCAATCGGCCAGCCGATGGTGATGACGCTGCCTTCAGCGATTTTGGCCGCAAATATCTGCGGCTGCATTGAAACCAGCGCCATGAAGCTGTAGTAAGGCACGAGGACGACGAGTGAAAGAATGATCGCGAAGCGCGTGCGCTTACCGACCAATTCGGCAAATTTCGGGTTGGCCCGAATTTTTTCCTGAAGTGTTTTTTGTGACATGACCCCTCCTGGGAACATTGATGATTGAAACAAACTGATGTGCTGCGTTAAGCTATTGACTACATATTTGGATAGGTTGGCCCGCCCCCGCCTTCCGGCACCGTCCAGTTGATGTTCTGGGTCGGGTCCTTGATGTCGCAGGTTTTGCAGTGCAGGCAGTTCTGGCCGTTGATTTGCAGGCGCGGTTTGCCTTCTTCCTCGCCAACAATTTCATAAACGCCAGCCGGGCAGTAACGGGTTTCCGGTGCGCCGTATTGGGTGTAATTGACACTGATCGCGACGCTCTCATCCTTCAATTGCAGATGACAACGCTGGTTTTCCTCGTGGTTCGTCGCCGAGAGGAAGACAGAAGACAGGCGGTCGAAAGTCAGCTGGCCATCCGGCTTCGGATAGGCAATCTTCGCGTAGTCGTTCTTGTTGCCCAGTTGGCTGTGGTCGTCGTGGTGATGCAGGGTCCATGGCGCCTTGCCCTTGAAAACGTAGGTATCGATGGCGCCATAAGCCAGCGCACCAAAGAGGCCCCACTTGAAAGCCGGGCGGATATTGCGCACCTGATACAACTCGTCCCACAGCCAGCTTTTCTTGATCTGCTCGGCGTACTCGGTCGCTTCGCTGCCAGCGCTTTCCTTGCCGAGATGCTCGAACACGGCTTCCGCAGCCACCATGCCCGACTTCATCGCCATGTGCGTGCCCTTGATCTTGGGTACGTTGAGGAAGCCGGCGGTGTCACCTATCAACAGGCCACCGGGGAAGGTCAGTTTGGGCACTGACTGGTAGCCGCCTTCCGACAGCGCACGGGCACCGTAAGAAATACG
>Ga0075152_10004151_pt1 | contig 9985 bp, 7 predicted proteins | sample JI61114C2DNA_FD_70964 | JGI IMG/M metagenome (GOLD analysis project Ga0075152, IMG submission 70964) | Wastewater effluent complex algal communities from Wisconsin, to seasonally profile nutrient transformation and Carbon sequestration -... | ecosystem: Engineered > WWTP > Effluent > Algae...
GCGATGAACGATGACCTGAACACGCCGATCATGATCGCGCACCTGTTCGATGGCGTACGCATGATCAACTCGGCGAATGATGGCAAGCTCGCCTTGAGCGCCGAGGACATCGCGCGGTTGAAGGCCTTGTTCAACAACATGCTCTTCGACGTGCTCGGCTTGCGGAAAGAGGATGATGTTAATGGCGATGACGGAACACTGGATGGCGTGATGCAGCTGATCATCGCCATGCGCGCCGATGCCAAGGCGACGAAGAACTTCGCGCTCAGCGACAAGATCCGCGACCAGCTGGCGGCGGTGGGCATCAGCATCAAAGACACCAAGGAAGGCAGCACATGGGACCGGAACTGAAGCGGGGGAAATGGCTTCGGCCTGTGCTCGCGATCACCCTGATCGCGGTATTCATCGGTGCATTCCTGCTGAAGTCCTGCGCACCGGAAGGTCCGCGGCCAACACCGGAGGTGAAGCCTGAAAAGACCGCATTGGTACCCGCACCCTTGTTCGACAGCGACAGCGCCTTCGGCTTCGTGGCGAAGCAGGTCGGCTTCGGCCCGCGTGTGCCGGGAAGCGCTTCGCACAAGGCGTGCGCGGATTGGATGGTGGCCACTTTGAAGCGCTTCGGTGCCGATACGGTCTACCAGCAAACGGGGACCGTTACCGCGTTCAACGGACAACCCGTGCCGCTTCGCAACATCATCGCCAGTTGGTCGCCCGAAAAGAAGGACCGTTTGCTGTTGCTCGCGCACTACGACACACGTCCTTTCGCTGACCACGATGACGAGCGCCAGAACGAACCCATCGACGGTGCGAACGATGGCGGCAGTGGTGTGGGCGTGTGGCTGGAGGTGGCGCGCCACATCAGTGAGCAAGAGCCGACTATGGGCATCGACATCTTCTTCACGGACGTGGAGGACATGGGCCAACCGAACCAAGGCGTAATGGGTGCGGGCGTTGATGCGAAGAGCATCGACACCTGGTGCTTGGGCAGCCGCTACTGGGCGAAGAACCCGCATGTGAAGGACTACCGCGCGCGCTTCGGCATCCTGCTGGACATGTGCGGCAGTATCGACGCGCGCTTTCCGCGCGAGGGCATCAGCATGCGCATCGCACCGCAGGTGGTCGGCAAGATCTGGAAGGCCGCGGCCGCGACCGGTCATGGCGAGCGCTTCTTGAGCGAGACGAAGAACTACGTGGGCATCGACGACCACCTCGTGGTGCACCAGGAAACCGGTATCCCGATCGCGGACATCATCGCTTGGGATGAAAGTTCGGGCGCCTTCCCGAAGACCTGGCACACCCACGACGATAACATGTCGGGTATCAGCAAGGAGTCGCTGCAGGCCGTGGGCACCACGGTGATGCAGGTGATCTGGGCGGAGCGCTGAGCGGACTTCACTCCCAGCCGAAGCCGAGGAAGGAGAAGCCCACGCCGAAGTAGAGCGGTTCGCTGTTCAGCTTGCCAGAGGACGTGGACAGCAACTCCCCGTTGCCGATGGCGTAGCCCACGTGGGTGAAGATCTCCCCGAAGTAGCCTTGCAGCCCGCCGCGCACACCGGCCCTTAAGCCGATAGGGACTTGCACGCGGGAAAAGTCCGCTGATGAGGACGCCGCACCGGTGGAGACACCCGATCCGGAAATGCGCTGCACGCCAATGAACGAACCGACGTAACAGGCGGTGCCATCGTTGTCAGCGGTAAAGAACTTGGCACTGTAGATCAGCTCAAACGCGCTCACATCCCCTGCATCACGGCCAGCGTAGTTGACGTCCACGCCCATGCCGAGGCGTTTCTGGAAGTCGCGCTGGAAGGCCAGGCCGAACGTTGCGCTCGGAACGATGCCCTTGTCACCGTCCACGATGGCGTGCGCATATTGGAGCGTGAGGTTGATGCCTGACGCTTGGGAGAAGCAATGGTATCCGGCGGAGGCGAACAGGAAAACGGCCACTGCCCGCTGGACCAACCTCGCACGCTTCACCATCCGAAGCCGTAAGCCAAACCCAGGGTGAAGGACATGCTGCTCAGATCGAAATCCTCGCCTGAGAAATACGCTTGGGAGAACGCGCTTTCCCCACCACCGATGTTGTAACCGGCCTGGGTGTAGAGGTCGGCGAAACCACCTTCCAACGAGCCGCGCACACCGAGTCTCAGTCCGATGGGGAACAGTGTCTTCTTGGCTTCTACTTGCTGTTGGAAGGGCCCGTTGTTGCCCGAATAGCCGTTGGGGTCGGATACATACCCGAGTTCGAGGGTTTGTTTGAACGACCGGAACCCGAAGTAAGAGCCGACATAGAGATGGGTCTCACCGTTGTCCGAGAAGGCGTAAGCGGTGCGATAGGTGACGGACAGGAGGCGATCGCCTGAGTAGTAGTTGGCGATCAGCCCGGCGTACGGCACTTCGATACTCTGTCCACCCTCTTCCGTGGCGCGCTGCAGATCGATGCTCATATCGAGGCCCATGGAGATGCGGTCGTTGAAGTCATGGTCATAGCCCATGCCCAACTGGTAGCTGCTCCACATGCTCTTCTCGGCGTACACCTTGGTGAACTCCGGGAAGACGAACCGGACGCCGTTGGCTTGGGCGAACACCTGGGCGCAGCAGAAGGAGAAGGCGAGGAAAGGGAGGGAACGGCGGCTCATTGGTCAAAGCCGATGTTGAGCATTTCCAACGCCTTGCTGATGGGCACGCCGAAGCCGATGCCCTGCACGCCGCTCTGGGCGATCTTCAAGGTGGCCACACCCACCACCTTGCCGGTCTCATCGATCAGCGGCCCACCGCTGTTGCCCGCGTTGATGCTCACGTCCGTCTGCAGGTAGCTGCGCCCTTCGAACTCGCGCTTTCCGCTCATGATCCCGCGCGTCACCGTTTGCCCGAGCTCTTTGTCCAGCGGTGTCCCGATGGCGAAGAGTTCCTCGCCCAATTGAAGCGCACCGTCGTTGCCGATGCTCAGAGCGGGAAGGTCGTTTCCGGAAACCTTCACCAGCGCGACGTCGAAATCGCGGTTCACTTTGGTCACTTGGCCGTCCAAGGTGAATCCCTGCTCGAAGCGGACCTTCACCGTGGCTTGGTCCTCCACCACATGGGCGTTGGTGACCAAGTACCCATCGTTGGTGATGAGGAATCCGCTCCCGTGACCGCTCTTGGTCTCGATGGTCACCACACCTTTCACCAGTGCGGCGAGCATGTCCTTGCGGCCGGTGAACGAGATAGGGGTCGGCGTCGTCAGCCCCACATGCTCGCCCTTGCTGCGCACAAGGCCCGTGTCGAAGACCTTGCCGAGGCGCTCGCGCAGATCGGGTTCATCGAGCAGCTGGCGGCCAGCGTCCTTCAAGGCGGCGCCGAGCACCTCGCGCACGGGCTCGGCGAAAACCGGGAATGTGGTGCGCTTGGCATAGCTGAAAAGCAGACTGTCCTTGTCGATCCCGCTCATGAAGCGCCATTCCATTTCCGTTTCCACGGTCCCGTACGCGCGTCGGTCGAGTGATGTGAGCCGCATGTCCAGGGCTTTGAGCACGGGCTTCAGGTAGACCTTGGCGCGGCGCACGGCCTCTTCGCCCTTTTGTGTGGCGAGCCTGGCCGATCGGGATTCCACGTATGTTCCGTGCATCGCAGAGAGGATCGAGCTGGTGAGCTGGTCGGGGAAGTCCAGGTCAGCGACCTCCTTCGAGGAGGTGGTCAGCTTCACGCTTCCGTGCTTGCCAACGGTGCTCCCCGCAGGCAGTTTGTTCTCCAGCGTCACCACCGGCAAGTCGCTCTTCTGCACCTCGCCCGGCAAACTGCGGTAGAGGTTCACGGCGAACTCCTTCTGCGGAAAGGAATAGAGCGCGGTGCTCTTCGCATCCCCGGCGTAGTAAGGGATGTTGAAGAGCAACGCGTCCGCCAGCAGGATGGCGTTCTTTTTCGCAGGGCGGAGCTCGAAGATCCGGTTCTCATGTCCTTCCTTCCGGAGTTCCAGGTTCACGGCCAGTCCATCCGTTCGATCGTAGGTGTAGGTGTACGGTGTGGTGCCCACCTCCGCACCGTTCTCAAAGACGAGCGCCCCAGCCGGTGCACTGTTGATCAGCATGGACTGGTTACCCTTGTTCAACAGGCTGGCACAGCCGGTAAGCAGCAGGGCGCAAGTGCCGATGAACGCTGCGGGCAGGAATTCGGCGGATGTCAAGGTGCGCATGCGTTCCGTGTGGACCCGTGTCGGCGGAGTTCATCCTGACTTGGCGGGAACTCGTGGTGGGGCGTGGCAAGATATGCGGGCCGCCTTTCCCTGCTCGAGTGACCGGAGCGGGCAGGCCCATCGGGCGTGCCGTATGCGTCCCACGGTCTTCAGCCATCCAAGGTTCCGAGCCGAGGTGCCGAAGCCGGACGGGCCGGACCGGTACTTTCAACGCCCCCAACCCCGGCTCTTTGGCCGGGGACCAAACCATCAAGCATGAAGAAGATCACTACACTGCTGGGCCTTGTCCCGGTAATCGCCGGTGCCCAATCGCTGGTGCATACCACCCCGGAGAACCGCACGGCGTTCCTGGAAGAGTTCACCGGGATCCATTGCGGCTACTGTCCGGAAGGCCACGCGATCGCAGCCAACCTGGAGGCAACCCTGAAAGACCGGTTCGTGGCCATCAGCGTGCATGCGGGCGGCTACGCGGACCCGGCCAACGACACGGAACCCGATTTCCGCACGGTTGATGGCGCGGCCATCGACGCGTTCTTCACCGTTGGCGGCTACCCCGCCGGCACGGTGAACCGCCACACGGTCGGTGGTGAGGACGACCTGGACCGCGGCCAGTGGGAAGGTGTATCGAACGATATGCTCGCGATGCCGAGCCCGATGAACGTTGGCGTGGAAAGCGCCTTCAATGAGACCACCCGCGAACTCACCGTGCATGTGGTCGCCTACTACACCGATGGAAGCGCTGCGGGCAACGACTACCTGAGCGTGCTGATCAAAGAGAACCACATTGTCGGCTACCAAGCGGACTACACCAATGGCACCCAGCCGAACTATGACCACATGGCGGTGCTGCGCGACCACATCACGGACACGTGGGGTGAGGACATCGGCAACCCGCTCGCCGGTGAGACCATCGAGCGCACGTATACCTATACGGTGCCCGAAGAATGGGTAGCGACGAATTGCCAGGTGGTCGCCTTGGTGGGCGAGTATCAGGAAGAGGTTTACCAGGCCCGTGAAGTGGCCATGATCGGCGGCACTACCCTGGTGATCGGCGCATTGGCGGGTGACGCCTCGCCCTACCGTCCTGGCCAGGACGCGGCCAATACCGTGTTCAGCGGAAGTTTCACCAATGCGCTCAACGCCGACGAGCAATATGTGATCACCTTGACCAGCTACGGCTCGCCCGTCACATGGGTATCCGGTTTCACGGTCGACGGCACGAACGTGGGCAACCCGGGCACGGTAGCCGTGACCAACGGCGGCACGGTGAACGTCGACGTGCAGATCACACCTGACGCCACACCTGGCATCGGTAACTACACCCTCAGCATCGCGAGCTTGACGAATGGCGGCGCACCCGCGCTCGAAGCGGCCTACCATGTGATCAGCGGAGTGAACGACCTGGTCGTCACCAGCCCCGGAGCTGAACCGCACGAGCCGATCTACCAGGCCGGGCTGGAACTTGAACCCTTCAAGGCCGTCACTACGCGGAACGACTTCGCCGCATTCGGTCTGGCGAACGCGCTCGTTGACGTGGAGAACCTCTACTTGAACGTGAGCTGGACCTTCCCGAGCCTGAACGATGACGTGGCGAACGTCCTCGCTGCTTTCATGGACGCTGGCGGCAATTTGATGATCGCCGGACAGGATATCGGCTGGGACCAGAGCGGTGCGACAGGCTCCTATGGCACACCGGTAACGCAGGCCTTCTACACGGATTACCTCCTCGCCGAATTCGTCGATGACGGCAGCACGGCGGACAACACGGTGAACTTCGAGGACGGTGACGAGGTGTTCGGCACCGTGCCGAATTCGGCGATCAACAGTGTGTTCAGCGCCAACTCTTACCCCGAACGCATCGAGCCGATCGCTCCGGCCGTGCCCATATTGAGGTACAATAATCCTGCGAAGATCGGCGGACTGCGCGCGCAGACCCCGACCCATAAAGTGGTCTACTTCGGCGTTGGTCCCGAGCAGATGACCGATGAGGCCGTGGGCAATGCCATGGTCCAACTGAGCCACGACTGGTTCTATGGTATCGTCGGCGTCGAGGAGTTCGATGCGGCCATGGCCAACCTCGGCCAGCCTTATCCTTCACCCGCCAACGATGTACTGAACATCGATGTCGCCGGTGTGGAAGGAGCTTCCGTCCTCGAAGTGATCGACGCCGCCGGACGCCTGGTGCTGAGCCAAGGCATCGGCAACGCGGCCACGCTCGCCACGCTCGACGTGTCGGGCCTGAACAACGGCGTGTACAGCGTGCGTGCCCGTGGAACGAACGGTGCCGGTGCAGCGCGCGTGTTCGAAGTCCTTCGCTGATCACCGCGCATTTCACGAACGCCCGGCTTCCGATGGAGGCCGGGCGTTCGGCATATGGCGAAGTGCTAACCTTGTGCGACACCACGCTCAAGATGGCATTCACGACATCCGACTTCAAGATCACCGACGGCCGGAAATTCCGGCTGGCCGATCACCCCACTGAGCTGCGTGAGCACCTGAGCAAGGATGAACTGAAAAAGCTGCTCGATGAAGATCGCGAGCGGATCATCGGACTGCAGGAGCGCTTGTATGCTGAGGACCGGCGTTCGCTCTTGCTCATCTTCCAAGCGATGGACGCGGCAGGCAAGGATTCAGCGATCGATCATGTGCTCAGCGGCGTGAACCCGCAAGGATGCGGGGTCACGAGCTTCAAGCAACCCAACAACGCTGAACTGGAGCACGATTTCCTATGGCGCCATGCGTGCGCGGTGCCCGCACGCGGCATGATCGGCGTACACAACCGGAGCCATTATGAGGAAGTGCTGGTGGTGAAGGTGCATCCGGAATACCTGCTCGGCCAGCGACTGCCCGACATCGCCTCACCCGAGGATGCGGACACGGCGTTCTGGGAGCGTCGCTACTCGATGATCCGGGCGTGGGAGCAGCACCTGGCCGAAACCGGCACCACGATCATGAAATTCTTCCTGCATATGGGCAAGAAGGAGCAGAAGAAGCGCTTCATCGAACGCATCGACGATCCGAAGAAGAACTGGAAATTCAGCCCGGGCGACGTCAAGGAACGGGAGCACTTCGAGGCGTACATGAAGGCGTACGAAGATGCGATCGTGGCAACGGCCACGCCGCACGCGCCCTGGTACGTGGTACCCGCGGACGAGCAATGGGAAACGCGGGCCATCATAGGCGATCTGGTGCGGGAGCAGCTGGAGGCCATGGACCCGCAGGTGCCTGTTCTTTCCGCCAAAACGAAGGCGGAACTCAGCGAAGCGAAGAAGCTGCTGAGTACCGAGTAGACCGGTCCGGCTCACCGCGAGCGGATGGCTGGGACCGACCGACTACCTTCGGCACATGACCACAGGCACGAGCAAACGCTGGCGGCTGAAACCCGAGCCGCCGATGGAACACGTGCAGGCGCTCACCAGCGACCGCTGCCAAACGGAGCTCGCGCACCTGCTCGCCCAGAGAGGCATCACCACAACGGCCGAAGCCGCGACATACTTCCGGCCCCATGTGGACCAGCTACACGATCCGTTCCTGATGAAGGACATGGACAAGGCTGTGGAACGGATCGAACGCGCCTTGGGCGAAGGTGAACGCATCATGGTCTACGGTGACTACGATGTGGACGGCACCACCAGCGTCGCCCTCATGTTCGGTTTCCTCTCGCGCTTCACCGGGAACATCTCGCACTACATACCTGACCGCTATGCGGAAGGCTATGGCATCAGCACCCTCGGCATCGATCGCGCGGAAGCGGACGGCGTCAACCTGATCATCGCCCTGGATTGCGGTATCAAAAGTGTGGACAAAGTGGCCTACGCGGCGGAGAAGGGCATCGACTTCATCATCTGCGACCACCACCTTCCGGGAGAGGAGATCCCCGCTGCCGTCGCCGTGCTCGACCCGAAGCGGCCGGATTGCGACTATCCCTTCAAGGAGCTCAGCGGCTGCGGCATCGGCTTCAAGCTGGCGCAGGCGATCGCGCAGCACAACAGCATCGCCTTCAACGAGCTGGAACCGCTGCTGGACCTCGTGGCCATCAGCACCGCCTGCGATATAGTACCGGTTAACGGGGAGAACCGGGTGCTCGCGCACGCCGGATTGAAACGACTGAACAAGGGGCCGGTCCGTCCCGGGGTGCAGGCCATGCTCAGCATGACCAACTTCAAGCGCGAGCTAACGATCACGGATTTGGTCTTCGTCCTCGGCCCGCGGATCAACGCCGCCGGGCGCATCGAGCACGGCCAACAAGCGGTGGAACTGCTGCTGGCGCACGAACTCGCGCAGGCCGAGCAGATCGGGCTGCGCATCGACAAGAACAACAGCCACCGACAGGACCTGGACAAGGAGATCACGCGGCAGGCCATGGAGATGTTCAACACGGAAGACCACTTGCAAGACGCGTGGACCACCGTGGTCTTCAACAAGGATTGGCACAAGGGCGTGGTGGGCATCGTGGCCAGCCGCCTGATCGAAACGCATTACCGCCCCACGGTGGTCCTCACTGAGAGCAACGGCAAGGCCAGCGGCAGCGCCCGCAGTGTCAAGGGCTTCGATGTGCATGAGGCCATCGCAGCATGCGGCGATCTGCTGGACCAGTTCGGCGGGCACATGTACGCTGCGGGACTTTCGATGCCCGTGGAGAACGTGGAGGCCTTCCGTGAGCGCTTCGAGCAGGTGGTGCGCGAACGCATGCCCGCCGAAATGCGCATCCCGGTGGAGGAGATCGATCTGGAGCTGGGCTTGGACATGATCACCGACCGCCTCGTGCGCGACGTTCAGCACATGGCCCCCTTCGGCCCACGCAACATGCGCCCCGTCTTCCTCTCGCGCGGGGTGGTGGACAGCGGCGCCGCACGCATCGTTGGGGAGGACCACCTGAAACTGACCGTACATCCGCCCGGCAAGCCGAACAAGCGATACGACGCCATAGCCTTCCGCATGGGCAGACATTTTGATACCGTAAAGAGCGGTGAGCCATTCAGCATCCTCTATGTGCTGGAGGAGAACGTGTGGCAGGGGCGCACGACCTTGCAACTGAACGTGAAAGACATCAAACCGGGAACGGAAGGGCTGTTGGAGAACGAGACGATGAACGAGGCGTCCGGTTCGGTAACCGTGGCGTGACTTCCCCGACACGCCGATCGAACCAACAGCCCACCAGGCCGTCCTACCTTCCCGACCAGAAACCCGCAGCATGAAGCGGCACCTCCTGTACTGTCTCCTCGCACTGCCCGTCCTTTCGATCGCCCAATCCCCCACATGGGCGGACGATGTGGCGTGCATCGTGTACAGCCACTGCACCAGCTGCCACCGGCCCGGAGGCATCGGCGGCGAGCACTTGGACCTGACCACCTACACGAACGCGCTCAACAACCGCGACGACATCGCCGCGTACGTAACCTACCGAGTGATGCCGCCTTGGCCGCCGGACGAGAACTTCCGACAGCTCGCGCACGAGCGCACCCTCTCGCAGGCCGAGATCGACATCATCGCGGCGTGGGCGGAAGCCGATGGACCGCAGGGCGATATGGGCAATGCTCCATCCCTGCCGGTATACGCGTCGAGCGCCGAGATCGACAACCCGAACGCCACGGCGAGGATGGAGGATTACGTGATCCCGCCTTCCAGTTCGGACATCTATCGGTGCTTCGTGCTGCCGTTGGACAACCCGGAGGACAACTTCATCAAGCGGCTGGAAGTCATTCCCGGCAACCGGGAAGTGGTACACCATGTGCTCGTTTACCAGGACACCAGCGGCCAAGCACAACTGCTCGATGAAGCCGACCCCGCGGTGGGCTACACCAGCTTCGGCGGCAT
>Ga0075152_10004153_pt1 | contig 9980 bp, 17 predicted proteins | sample JI61114C2DNA_FD_70964 | JGI IMG/M metagenome (GOLD analysis project Ga0075152, IMG submission 70964) | Wastewater effluent complex algal communities from Wisconsin, to seasonally profile nutrient transformation and Carbon sequestration -... | ecosystem: Engineered > WWTP > Effluent > Algae...
CTGGTTGGCCTGGGTTGGCTATTGGTGGAGTGTTCCATAGTGCTACGTTGCGGGTGATGCTATGCGTCAATCTGGTTTTCCGCTCGGTTGGCTGGTGATTTATTGGTTGATTACGGTAGACTCTCGCTGGGCTTCATCCGACGATAGAGTTATAATATACATCAAACAAAAATTCAGTTCACCCGATGGTTTGGTCAAGGTCGATTGTACCACTTTGATCGCGTACGCTGGAAACCGCAGTGCGTGCTCATCAGTTGATTATTCTTAGGTGGAAGGTGTACTTCAGTAGCCTATTACTATCGGCATTCAGGTCTACATATCTTCGAGAGGAGTCCATCAAGGAACTGACCAGATTGCTGATTTGGTTGTTAGCGTCGTTCCTGACGACTCTGCTCGTTGCTGAACTTTGAGAAGATATTTATGCCTGTCGAGCCAAATGCAGTGCTATTGAACTTGTTTCCTTGTTGCTTGTTGCCGACTGCTCTCATGGATATCTTTTGAGGCGCTTTCAGGTGCTTAACCATTGGAGTCAAGATGGTTATGGCTTTGGGTGAACCAACTCTATAGGAAGGTTCTTTCAGTTTGGGGGCTGCATGTCGAACCAAACTTTCAGCTGAGGTGCTTTCGTTGTAAGAAAGGAGCTTAGCCGATTGCGAACTGCTGCTATTGTTATTGCTCGAAATAGAGGGCGAGACCACCCTTCGATATACCCTTGAATTGTGCCGAATGGGTTGGGCCAATTTCACTGCTTGATAGATTGAAGGCTAATAGATCCTCGGTAGTGATTCCTTGCTTACTATTGGAAAGCTGTGGAGGTTCACAGCACTGTGTGCTCTGGTCACCACCCTTTACTCCAATTTTAGGACAGGTTTAAATAGCACAGGTTCAGGAGAATAACGGCTACTTTCAGCAGGTTTGCCCTGTAACGTGACTAGTGAGGACGCCCGAACGAATGTTCTTGGCGGATCACCTCTAGACTGGCTGGGGAGTGGTTGTGAAGGCTATCTCCTTCGGAAGCTGATCTCATAGCTTGGCTTCAGAGGCTCCTGTTAGCTTCTCCGGCTTTCTTATGGTGCTAAGCTGCATCGAAGCAGTCTCGCTCCACTGGCTTGGTTGTTATCCGCCGGGAAGCATTTCTCCAGCAGCTTGTCCCGAATGTCCTCGCGGTTATAGCGCATATCCCAATATTTCACAATAGCCGGCATCACGATAGTACCCTCTTCGGCAGCTGCTTGTTGTGACTACGCATGGGGAGAGACTGCCGTGCGTCCTTGCGGCTTTGCTCGTTTAACTCGCGATACTTCATGCGCATCTCGTACAGGCACCCCACCAGGAGCTCGTTTTACTCGCCACGAGTCTGATTGTGCTCCAACAGGATCTCCTCGAGCTTCTTGTTCTACACCTCCAAGCCGTGTGCTTTGTCGGCCTCGCGTTTGCACCTTTCGAGCTCCCTCTCGAGTGATCTGATCTTCTTTGTGCCCTTCTCAAGGTCAGCCAGCAGCGTTTGGTTTTGCTCTTTCAGATGAGATACATCTCCTTGGTTAATCTCAGGACAAATCTCTGATAGAGACTTGGCACTCTTCAAAGGAAGAGGGTTGTGGATCAGCAGCTCACTTCTGGTTCTCACAAGCTCGATCTCTCGGTACAGCTATTCGATTCGAGTATTCTTCTTCTCGAGTTCCATTTTGTCGTAGACATCGCGTTCCTCGAGCTCATAGATCTTCTCGGTGAGCTCAGTGATCCGCTCCTTGAGCTTCCTCACAAGCTATTCCTTTTCGTCGGACTGCTTGGCAAGCTTGGCCCGTTCGTTCTCCACCTTTTCGAACTTGAGTAGGATCTGTTTGCATTCCTCATACTTCTCCTGATAGTATTCGACCTGTTCCTGCAACTGATGCAGACGAGTGAACCCACTTCTCTCGAGTTCCAACTCCTCGCGTAGTTTTGAGAGCTCCTTTTCGTGCACCCGGCTGACCTCCAACAGTTTATTCTTGAGATTTTGAATATAGTTGTCGGTCTTTTCCTTCTCAACCTCCTTCGATTTCAGGTCGTTGGCATGACAATTTTCCCTCAGTAACTCGCTCAGCCGTTCGTTCTAACGCTGTTCGTTACTGATGGTGTCCAAGGCTGCTGCGAGTTTGTTTGATAGGAGTCCTCGTTCCTACTGGAGTTCCTTAACCGACACGTGCAACCGATCGTTTTACATTTCGAGCTATTCCAGCTTCTCCAGAAGACGCTTTTCAGCTGATTGTTCAACTTTGGGCGAATAGCCGTTAAGCTAATCGTTAGCACGACCTTCCCCTAACGCTCGTTTGATGACGGTCACGAAAGCAACCTGTGATTCCTGAGGGAGTGTGAGTATCTTCTCGATGAATGTCTCCTTACTGTCACTTTCGATGGCAGCTGCCAACACCATCATGAACAAACTCACTATTTGTTCTTCGCTTTTGTGATGGGCTATTTCGATCAGGTCGATCGACTAGCGCTTCCAGGGTCGCTTTAGTGCTCCATAGAAGTTTTCGAGGCTTTGCATGATTAGCTTCAAGTTGGCCAGTACTGAAGCCAAACTACCAGGCTCCAGGTTAAACGTTGAATGTGGTTCCACCAACCCATTAATGCGCTGCATTATGAGCCACAGCACAACTCCATCCGAGAGGTCGCTGAGGGTGTTGCATGGACGTTGTGGTTCAAACCTGCTGATGAAGTCGATGATTGCCTGGTGAGTGGTTTATGTTCTTTCCGCCATGGTTTGTAATATGCCGGTCGTTATTAATAATATCAGTTAAGCAGCTCCAGCCATATCAGGTTCAGAGCGCCGCCGATGTCTGAAGTCAAGTAAAAGTAGCCGCTCCGACGGTCCCGAAAGGGAGGTGAAGGTAGTCGACCCTCTTTCATCTCCTGCAATCGAGTCAGTAGCTCCGACTTTTCGGGTGGTGCGAGCATCTCTAAGAGCTATTTGATGAGTCGCAGCCGGCATAGGCCAAGCTCCTTGCGCTCTCTTAAAGGCAAATCTAACGATATTGGCGACTTGCAGCTAGGATAGTGGTAGTCAAACTAGATTCGGAAAACGTAGCGGTAGCACTCCACACAGAAGAATAGATCGTTCACTCGCAGCTTCCATAGTTCATTGGTGTGACCGTTTTCTTGCCGTGGCTTTATCGGCAGAGGTTGATCCATAGGTTTCACTATGCAGGGTTACTGTTTCAGTCCTGATGTTCTAGAGAGTACTTTTGAGTATTGGGTAGAGGCTAGGTCTTTCTTCAGATCAGTCGTCTATGCTGCTGTAATCCTCCGATACTCATTGATTCCCTTGGGTTCATAGAACAGTGAGGACGAACTGGCGAGAAGAGAATTTCTTGGGCGATAGGCTGGCTGCTACGTGCGAGGAAGTTTTCTTAAGCTGCTGTTAATGATCTATCTCCCCGGTTCGTCTTTGCTTCTTCTGGAGAGACTGCGTATTCGGGTGCCTTGTTCAACCTCGCTATGACTGGCGCTCTGACTGTGGTTATATTGCCGGAGGTTGTTAACAATGGCCCTCATAAGCTTCGATTATAAGGTGGAATACATGAAGTGCATCAGCATCATCAGAGGAAGAACCGAAGTGTGTTGCTGCAGGCCTTCTTGAGTCCGTGTGAGACTCCCTCATCGAAGAGGTAGATACGTTTGTTACGGTAACCGTTTCCAACCTTGACTGGCTTGTACAGATAGGGATAGCGCTCGTTGTGCATGAGCTACTGATAGGTGTAGCCGGTAAGCACCATATGGGTGAGTGTGAAGACTCTCAACAGTTTTTTGATCAACCAGAAGTAGCACATCAGGTACATCGGAACTCCAGTTATGTAATGTGAGCTGTTGTAGAATAGAAGTTCGAGTGCCTCAAAGTGACGGAGGTAGGTGGTGGTGTACAGCTTCTCCAGGCACTCCAAATAGAGTCCCACAATCATCCAGTAGATGATCAACCACAGAAGCTCTTTGATGTACCATCTTCCTTGATTTCCCTCGTAGACGCATACACTACCGGTATGCTCATGGAAACGTTTGACGCAAGTTCCACACTTATTGCAGTGCTCATAGCTTTCCTCTTTAACCTGAATGCAATCTGGGCATATTTCCATTCCGGCGGGGAATGTCGGTGGCTTCATCATAGCGAGGATGTTGATGGCTCGTTTGGGTGGGTGCACCACTGGACTGTACATGAAAATGATTGTGGCGAACTGCAGCATGACCACCACATTGAACCACAGCAGATCAGCGAATTCAGGGATGCTGTTGACGACCAGGAACAACAACAGCAGCAAAAATATCTCTCGGAAGAAGGTCGGTTTCATCACCCTTGAGTCGAGGCTCTCACCGTAGTTGTAGTCTTGTTTGATCATTTTAAGCTTGCGGACCATGGTTGGGTTATCGTTAGCGGCTACTGCTTCGAGCAAATCGAGCTTGTCAGGGTACTCCTGAGCAAGAAAGTAAACTGCATCGTAGCTGTAGTGATGCGCTGCCACTCCCAACGGCGTGATACCTCCTGGATTCTTTTTGTTTAAATCGAGTTTGAGGGTGCGCAGGAACCGTAATGCCCACACATCGTTCGCGAATGCTGCAACGTGCGGCAGCTCATCATCAAGATGCCCGTAATGTGCACAGAGCATGAATCCCGCACGAAAGCCTTTCTTGATGGCTTCCATGGATGCCGTCATGTTCATGTTATCGTGGTGATTGAGTTCCTTTTAGTGCTGTAAGCACCAGTTCACGGCCTGGACGTCTTTGGATTAGATGGCAAAGTTCAACGGCGTTCTTCCCTACTTATTCGGAGTGAATTCAATTTTCTTACCTTTGAGGAGCTCGTCGAGTGGTAAGCACAGCCCGCACAGTTTGTGTAGTACTGGTGTATTCTCGTCCAGCATGTGGTCTAAATCCACGTGTTCGATGCCAGCAATCAGAGGGAATGGGTTCCCAGCCGCCAACTCAGCATACACGTCAATCACCTCTTCGTCGTCGGCGTCAACTGCATGCTCCTTAGATTTCTCAGGTTGTGGCTTCTCACCAAGTAACTCTGTACTGTCCAATAGGTCTACGGATGGCTCCATTAAATATATACCATGGTACTGTTGACGCTTCCCTGTAATAATAATTGGCACTCATCTTCAACATGCACCAGTAAGAAGAAATCGTGGTAGAGAAGGACATACTCATCCCACTTGGCGATCAACCTCACGAGACCGGTCATACAAGCAAGGACAACTTTGAGATGCGTTCCGTTACCATTCCTCCAAACAGAATGACAGCTGTTCGTAACAACTGGGACAAGATCTGTGAAACTGTGGTGCAGAACATGAAGCTGCAGATCCGAATGAACACTAAGCGCCGTGCTGTGGACGTTCGGTAGTGCGACCAGACAGAAGACAAGTCATGCATTCAGAAGACATATGAATTCCTGAAGGCATACATGTTGGGGTTCAGCCTCGAGGACAGTATTGCGCTTCTGAGGTTGGATGACCTCTTCGTTGAGAGCTTTCTGATCAAGGATGTAAAAACTTTGCATGGTGATCATATGAGTCGGTGCATTGCTCGACTCTCCGGCGAGAAAGGGAAGACCAAACACGCTATCGAGAACGCCACAAAGACAAGAATCATAATCGCCGATACCAAAATCCATTTGATGGGCAGCTACACCAACATTCGAAGCGCTCGCGACGCCCTCTGCAGCCTGATTATGGGTACGCCGCCGAGTAAGGTGTACAGTCAGCTGCGGTTCATCTCCAAGCGCCTCAACGAGCAGTTTTGATCGGTTGGCCGCACACTTAAAGCAATATCAAAGCTCGGTTTTGATGGGCTGACCGTCGGGGCCTTCGTACTTGATGGAACAGCCTGCTTTGGAGGAGTTTAGCGTGTCGGCTGACCTGCTGCCGGATTCTTCGTTCGAGAACTTCACGACGACTTGGTTACCGTCAATGCGGATCTCGCGGATGAAGACCCGGTCCTGACTAAACAGCTTCCATACGCCGCTCTGGTCAATCTTGTCGTTGGATTGGAATGCCAGTTTGTATGTATCATCTGTTGGCCGAATCGTAGGCTTTTCAGGAGGGCTGTCTTCGTGATATGAGCGGCGTCGCTCATGCCGCTCCTTCCTACGAACGAGTTCGTTGAAGCGGGTGTGCTGCCATTTCCGTTAGCTGAACTAGCGATAAATGGTACTCTTTCGCAGGCTTGTCACTGCTCTTCTTAACGATCTTGCGGATAACTCCACGCTAGCGAAGCTTCTGCTCCTAACTGCTGGACAGTTCATCGAGGTTAATTTCAGGCGGACAATAGTCCTCCTCCTCGTTCATCTTGTCCGGTTTGGAAGGTGTCTGACTGTAGATGTCAGGCGTCGTGCGTTCGGGATTCTTCGTAACGTAGGCATTGATGTCCTTAACGATGGTATTGAAGTTCCTTTTCTTCATGGTTCAGACGATTATTATTATTCGTGGTGCAGCTCGTTTAAAATGGCGAGGAACTCCTAAAAGGCCCAAGCTATGCTCAATCGTTGGTGGACCATGAAGAGAAACCTGGTCAACAAGGAGGAGGATGAACGACCAAAGGGGCTCGTTCGTATTCGAGAGATCATGGATGTGCAGGAATGTGAGCGCTGGAGAAAGCAAGTGGCAAGAGAGGTCATCAAAAATGTGGAGATGATTCAGAACAGAGCTCTGCAATAGGCGCGTATTCGAGAAATCAACGACGATATCAATCGACTGCTGAGGGAGATGTACCATTGGTAGGCTCGGATCAAGGAGCTTGGTGGTGCTGACCATAAAATGATCAAGAACGCTAAGATGTACGATGCGCAAGGCTATTAGATTCCTGGTTTTGGTGGTTACCGCTACTTCGGTGCTGCTAAGGACTTACCTGGAGTGCGATAGGTATTTCGTAGGGAGGTTCCCATCGCACCCGAGAAGACCAACCAGCAAATCCGCAAGACTATTGATGAGGCTTACTTTGGTTAGCAAGAAGCACTCGACGAATAGCTGCTGCGGGAGGAAAAGATGGAGGAAGAGTTGAAACGAGAGAAGGCCCTATTCGATTGGATTGAGCAGAACAAGAAGAAGATAGTGCAGTACTTCAAAGGGCGCGAACCCGATCTGCCGGAGCTGGTCGACAACATTGACAACATCGAAGACTTCGAGGTGCAGCTAGAATAGTGATCATGCTAGTTGGAGAGGAATGATCATTTGCCCGTAATCTTGTTTACTCGATAGACGATGCCTACGATGAGGGCAGCGAACAGAATGATGATTGCAATCCATAGCCAGATCTTTATGCAGATGGCTCTGCTGTACATTTCTTTGGTGACCTTATCAGTGTACTGCAGTTCCTTGTTGATCTATTTGTTCTGAGTAGACTGGAGGTGCTACCGCATCGATGTTTCGTTAGATTTTGCCGCGTTGGTCGCCAAGCTCTCTCAGAATGCCAGTAGAGGTATCCTTGGTGGCTTCGGCGACTCGCGTTATTGCCTTGATTTGGTTGTTCTGGTCAAGGATGCGCTGGTTGAGATCAGTCATCTGAGTTTGAGAGTCCCGTCGGCTCATTAGTTGGCGTCGGTAGGAAAGATTAATAATGGAAGTGTAATACACTACGTTCAGTATCGGCTGGGCTTGACGAATTTGCTGGTACTGCCAAGAAAGTAGTTGTCACGGAATAACGGCTTCAATACCTTCTTGAAGCTCGTGGAGGCATTGCAGGGTTCTTGCCGGGTGGACTTGCCCTTGGAAAGCTTCTTGCTGAAGCTTTTTAGGGAATTGCACTTTATAATGTTTGACTTCCGTTCCTGTGAGAAGCTCTTCTTCAGGGAGCCCTCGAGATAAGGCGATGAGTTGTTTCGGTGGAATGTTCTATTCTTCATCGAACTGATGCTATGGGAAGCATTCAGTGTCCGCACCTTCTCCGTTTGTTGAAGCAAGGCACGATGCTCCGGACGAAGATTGGGCTCCGCAATGTATTCGAAATTCGGAAATTCATAATCCTTTTTCGAAAACTTTGCACCCGCATCGTTAATCAGCGCAGCGGTGAATTAAGGCTCGTCGTCTCCGAGCTCGTTCTCGTCGAAGTTGAACTCGTTGATATCAGGTACGTATGGCGGTTGAAGCTGCTTGTTTAGAATCTGTTCAGAGTTGACCCGACCGAGCCATGGGTGAAACAAAATCTCGCGAATGCCTTTGAGGCTGCCCAATCGCAGCTTCTGATTCTTTGCTAGCAGTCCCTTCAGTAGCAGCTTGATTTCGTTGGAGAGTTGCACCCGCGAGGGGAAGGTGAGTTCCTGGTTGACTATCGCATCCTTAATCTCCTATTCGTTTCTGGAGTAGAATGGTGGTAGTCCCGTCACCAATTCGTAGAGGAGAGCCCCAAGAGTATAGAAATCGACTCCGAAAGAATGTCCAGTTCTACATAGATATTTCCCCTTACTTGAGGATCATTTCTGGGGGCATGTATTCGGCACTCCCACAGAACGAGTAGGTGAGACTGTCGGGCTCGATGTTGGACTTGGACAACCCAAAATCACCAATTTTGATATGGCCGTCAGCATCGATGAACAAATTCTACGGCTTGAGGTCGCGATAGATGATGCCTTGCTCATGCAGATACTGTAGCCCATAGAGTATTTCTATGAAGTAGAATCGTGCCTGCTCCTCACTCATCCTCTTTATCTTCTTGAGGTAGAAGAAAAGTTCCCCACCGGGGCAATCTGCATAAGCACAACTGGTACAGTCAAACACGAAGCACAGGAAGCTTCTCGTTTCAAAGCAGTGGTTGAGCTTGACAATAAAAGGATGCCTGACTGCCTGACATATGTCCTTTTCGTTGGAAATTATCGTCGATTTTTCGTTTTCGAAAATGAACTTTTTGCTCATTACCTTCATCGCATAGAAGCGACCATCAATGAGGCTGCGCACCAGATATACTTTGCTGAATCCACCAATCGCTAGGCACTTGAGAATTCGGTAGCGTTCCAGAGTTCCCTCTCGGCGGTATCGTAGGCATCGGAAGTCGATGTTACGGTCGAGGATTCCATTGCCAAGGGAGACGCGGTAGTCGAGCAGGATGTCTCCATCGGCTGACTAGAACCCCACGGTTCGAGCAACTTCGGCAAGAGGATCCTAGCTACCGAGATGCTGCTCATAGCGGTATAATTCCTGGTGGAAGGCATACTACAGATACTTGGTCTAGACGTAGAGAGGAAGCTTCACTGGAAGTTTGCGTCCCTTGTAGTGCAAGCTCACCACTGCTATCTCCTTGCCGAATAGAAGTTTGATGGGCTATGGGTACAGCAACCGAAAGCCCTTCCCACCAACTGAAGCATCCTCGATGTCTTTGGATGACTTACGCTGCTTTCGCAGCAGTGTGGTGCGGCTCTGGCTTGTGTTTTCCTTGTCATTGTCCTCCCGGAACCTCTTCTTGATCATTTCGATTTATTAATCTACGGAAGCTCATGGTATCCTCGAAATGGCTGATTGCCGATTGCTGGCATAAATGGCTGGCTATATCAATAAATGCTTAATTCGTTTAAGGAGAGGCTATTGAGGACCATCGAACAACTTCAGCAGCAGAAGCCACAAGTAATAGAGGCACTGCAGGGCCTTTCTTACTAGCAACTGGCAGTCGAACTGGTCCATTTTTCAGACGCCAAGTCAGTCCAAACGCTGCTCTCAGTACTGGAAAGCGATTTCGACATGCAGCAGGATAACATCTAGTCTCTCTATTCCAAGCTTGAGCATATTAAGAGAGAGTTGAACAAGCAGCAGGGAGGAAATGGGAAGGATGAAGCACCAAGAACCAATACAGTGCACATACAGCCTTATCTCAAGCAACAATAACTTGAAGCATTCGACGACGACAATAACGAGTTCTTGAAGGAATAGGCACTCGAGCCGCTGCAAGTCAGTCCAACAGTTGACATCAGTCAAGTGCAGTCACGTCCTCCAATGAAACTACCCCGACGAACCAAGATAACA
>Ga0075152_10004154_pt1 | contig 9977 bp, 8 predicted proteins | sample JI61114C2DNA_FD_70964 | JGI IMG/M metagenome (GOLD analysis project Ga0075152, IMG submission 70964) | Wastewater effluent complex algal communities from Wisconsin, to seasonally profile nutrient transformation and Carbon sequestration -... | ecosystem: Engineered > WWTP > Effluent > Algae...
CCGCCGATTCCGACGTCCACCTCGTCAAAAATGAGTGTTGGCACGGTACCGATTTTACTGGTGATGACTTGAATGGCCAAACTGATACGGGATAATTCACCGCCCGAAGCGACTTTGGCCAAAGACCTTAAAGGCACGCCTTTGTGAGCCGCAACCTGAAACTCGACTTGTTCCAATCCATACGCATTGCCCTGTTCCAGTGGAATCAATTCCACAGAAAATTGCCCGCCAGTCATTGCCATCGTCTGCATGGCAGCACTAACCTGCTGCGATAAGGATTCACCGGCCTTTTGACGAATTGCGCTCAATGCTTGAGCTTGTTTACGATATTGCTGCTCAGCAGCAGCTTCCTGCGCTTTCAATTGATCGATATCCGAATCGGAATCCAGCGTTGCCAACTGTTGCGTGATCGTCTGCAACAAGGTCGGCAAATCTTCCGGCGTTACGCGAAACTTGCGCGCCGTGGCATGGATCGCCGATAAGCGTTGCTCAATTTCCTGCAAGGCTTGCGGATCCAGGTCAAGATGCTGGCGATAATGTTTAAGCTCGTAAATACTTTCCTGCAACTGTATTTGAGCGGAATCAAGCAGATCAACGATAGGCTTCAATTGACTGTCATAGTCGAGCAAATGCCGCAATTGACTACTGACTAAGTTAACCTGATTCAGGGCTGCCGTTTCACTTTCAGACAATACCTCAATGCCCGACTCGGCTGCTTCCAGCAATGAGGCCACATGCGACAATCGGCTATGGTCGGTCTGAAGTGCTTGCCACTCTTCCGGCGTAACATTGAGCGTTGATAATTCCTGCTGCTGCCATTCCAGTTGTTCGCGTTTTTCAAGCAATTCTGCAGCACGCTGCTCCATGGCAATTCTGTGTTGACAACAATCTTGCCACTGCTGATAAGCTGCCTTGACCGCACGCGCCGCTTCCTGTGCTCCTGAGAAAGCATCCAGCAATTCGCGCTGTGCATCCTTTTGCAACAAAGCTTGATGCGCATGCTGACTGTGAATGGAAAGCAAAAATTCCCCAGCCATGCGCAATTGTTGCAAGGTAACGCTGTGCCCATTGATATAGTTGCGCGAGCGGCCGCTGGTTTCGATAATGCGGCGCATCAGACACAGGTCATCATCGCCCTGCAGATCATGTGCAGCCAACCAGCGCATCAGATCAGGCATGTGAACCAAATGGAAGGTCACATTGATTTCAGCGCGATCACACCCCTGCCGTATCAGACTGGCATCGCCGCGCTCTCCCACAGCAAGCATCAGCGCATCAATCAGAATTGATTTGCCTGCGCCGGTTTCTCCGGTCAACACCGTGAAGCCTGACATGAATTCGAGTTCGATTTGATCGACGATGACAAAATCTTTGATGCTCAAATGTTTTAGCATACTTAACTATTCTGCTGGCGCATCAGGGAAACTCGCTCCAACCCAGTTTCTCTCTGAGCATGCGGTAATAGCTATGGTTGATTGAATGCAACAACCGCACTGTTTTGGGAAAACGGCGCACAATGATGTTATCTGTCTGTTCAAGATCGAAACAGGAATGGCTGTCGCAGTTGATGCGCACATTGGCAGTGCTGTGCATATGGATCTCAACGCTGGCATCGGGTCCGATGACAATCGGTCGGTTGCTCAACGTATGGGGGCATACTGGCACGAGCGCAATCAAATCCAGACTGGGGTGTAAGATAGGTCCGCCTGAAGACAGCGCATACGCAGTCGATCCAGTCGGTGTGGTCACAATCAAGCCATCGGAACGCAGTGTATTGACATATTCATCATTAACCCTGACTTCAAATTCAATCATGCCGCTACTCATGCCTCGGTACAACACGACATCGTTGAAAGCCAAAGCCCTGAAAATACTCTCGCCATCACGAATCACTTCCGCATTCAGCAACATACGGCGCTCTGTCGTATATTGTCCGGCCAGCATCTGATTGAGCGTTTCAAACATGGTGTCTACCGATAAATCGGTCAGAAAACCAAGCCTGCCCTGATTTATGCCGATTAAGGGCACATCATAAGCAACCAGCATGCGGGCAATATTGAGCATAGTGCCATCCCCACCCATGACGATGGCAAGATCCGCTTGTTCGCCCAGCTCTTCCAGCGATACGGCTGGATACTTGTCGCAGCACACTTGGGACGCTGTGAGATGATCCAACAAAACTTTATAATTTTGTTGAGTCAAATATTCCGCAAGATTTAGCAGCGGAACCGCAATCTCGGGATTCTTGTGCTTGCCTATCAGCGCGATGGTAGTGAATGGGAAACTCATTACTTGAAAATGTATTCGCTATTAGTATTCGGTCAGAATTAAATATAAACGTCAGAATTACCGTTGAAAAATGCACTCAGTGCCCCCATTATCACCTCAGAATGTACAATACTGGTTTTATATACTGAGTAACATAAACATTCCAGACATACAGACAGATGCTGGGATACCAACGGAAATGTACGCTGATACTTGGAAAGTTTAGCATATATGAGGCAAAATCACTGCTCACAACTAAACAATGAAACTTGTTGATTCGTGTAGAATTACCCTATGTTAAACGAACGTGCTCAAATATTATTAAAAACACTGGTTGAACGATATATCCACGAAGGGCATCCTGTCGGCTCACGTACCCTGTCAAAGTTCTCCGGACTGGATTTAAGCCCTGCCACCATCCGCAATGTCATGGCCGATCTGGAAGAAATGGGATTGGTTGCCAGTCCGCATACTTCAGCAGGCAGAATTCCAACGCCCCAGGGTTATCGTTTGTTTGTCGACACCTTGCTGGTGGTCAAGACGTTGGACAAAGTCGAATTGAATCATTTGGAAAACCAGTTACACCCTGACAATCCTTCGCGCTTAATCAACGTCGCTTCCCAAATGCTGTCAGAACTGACTCGTTTTGCCGGAGTGGTGATCACCCCAAAACGCAAAGGCGCTGTTTTCCGCTATATCGAGTTCATGGCACTATCCGAGAAACGGATCTTGCTGATCATCGTCACGCCTGAAGGGGATGTACAAAACCGCATCATCTTTACTGACAAAGTGTATAGTCAATCCGACCTGATTGAAGCGGGCAATTTTATCAATCAGCACTATGCCGGTTGCACGCTGGACGAAATTCGCGGTCGCCTGGATACTGAATTAAGACAATTGCGCAGCGAAATGATCACCCTCATGAGTGCTGCCATCGAAGCCGGCGGCGATGCCATCAATGAAAGCAGCGAAGCCGTCGTTTTGGCCGGCGAGCGCAATCTTCTGCAAGTCGATGATCTATCGGACAATCTGATGGGTCTGAAAAAATTATTCGAATTGTTCGAACGTAAAACCAAGTTATTGCAATTGCTCGAATTGAGCCGTCAGGCGCATGGCGTCAAGATTTTTATTGGCGGCGAATCGGATGTTGCCTCACTGGAAGAATTCAGCGTGGTGACCGCCCCTTATGCAATGGAAGGCGAAATCGTCGGTACCGTCGGGGTCATTGGTCCAAGACGCATGGCTTATGAACGCATCATTCCGATTGTCGAGATTACTGCAAAACTACTTTCCAGCGGTTTATCTCAGCATTAGCACTGTCAAGCCGCACCATTGCCGACAGGCTAATCATCAGTTATTTTACCAACCATCATTTTACTCAGCGATTACACTTTAAATCCTATGATCACTAAACCTGTCTATCATCACGGTTCTCCCAATCGAACCGGTATATTGTTAATCAACTTAGGAACCCCGGAGGCGCCTACGGCACAGGCACTTCGCCCTTATCTCGAGGAATTTCTCAGCAATCCCCGTGTGATTGAAGTTCCCAGATTGATCTGGTGGCCGATTCTGCATGGCTTTATACTCCCTTTCAGGCCCAAGAAATCAGCTGAAAAATACGCGCAGGTGTGGATGCCGGAAGGCTCACCACTCAAAGTTCATACTGAACGGCAGACAAAATTATTGCAGGAAGCATTGCAAGCTCGACTGCCCCATCCACCCATTGTTGAATATGCCATGAACATTGGACAACCATCGGTTGCCACGGTGCTGGCAAAAATGCAGCAACAAGGCTGTGAGCGCATTCTGGTGATTCCTCTGTTTCCTCAGTATGCAGCCAGCAGTACCGCTGCTGCCATGGACAACGTGTTTGATGTATTAAAAACGATGCGCAATCAACCGTCCCTTCGCACGATCAAACAATATCATGACCATCCGGGCTATATCGCCGCATTGGCACAAAATGTACGTGATTACTGGGATACGCATGGCCGTCCAGACAAGTTGGTTATCAGTTTTCACGGCACGCCGCGTGCCAGTCTGGACAAAGGTGATCCGTATCATTGCGCCTGCCAGAAAACCGGCAGGCTACTCGCCGAAGCACTGGAGTTAAATTCCAGCCAATATTCGGTCTGTTTTCAATCGCGCTTTGGCAGAGCCGAGTGGCTCACACCCTACACTGCGCAAACATTGACGCAGTTGGGTAAAGATCAAACACGGCGTGTGGATGTGGTTTGTCCCGGCTTTGTATCCGATTGCCTGGAAACACTGGAAGAAATCGCCATGGAAGCGAAACACACCTTTATTCAGGCAGGTGGCAAGGAATTTCATTACATCCCATGTCTGAATGAACATCAGGACTGGATACAGGCGCTGGCTGACATTACTTGCACGCACCTGCAAGGGTGGTTAGATGCCGATGCCACTGAAGAATCCTGTCAATTATCCAGAAAGCTGGCACTGGAACTGGGCGCCAAAGATTAAGCATCAACTTCAGCACTGAAAATAAGCTCCGGCATAAACGCGAATACTAGTTTTATGCCGGAGCAATCAAGTTCTACCGATCTGGCGATTAGCGGACGATTTCACGATAAATGGCTTGCATCACGCCATTATTGTAATCCTGGATCACGAGCTGCGCTTTGAACAATGCTTTTAGTTCCACTGCGCTGATGGCAATCAGAATCAGGATGCCCAGCCCTGTCAAGCCAGTAAATATACACAACACTCCCGCAACAAATATCAGCAGATTAATCGAACCGCGTATCCATTTTCCGAGATAAAAATGATGCAAGCCTGCGATAAATAGATAGTTAAGCGTCGCATAAGTATCCGGATCCTTGAGACTCTTTTCTGCCTGCTTGAAGAATGCCAGCCTTTTGTCATCAGGTAATTCACGTACCCACTGCCTGATTCGCTCTTCCTCTGCCTGAATGACCTCATCTGCTTTCACTATCTTTTACCCTGTTGTAATCGCATCATTATTAAACAGCCTCCTTCATTGTCATCCGAATATGCGCACCGATCAGCCATATCAGCGAGCCAACGTGATAATCACTGCTTCACGTTTCCAGAACAACATAAAGCGTTTTTGCTCAACAAACTGGAATACCAGATTCCAGCCGTCGGCGGCCTCCTTATTGAGCGTCACTTCCAGTTGTTTGATCGGGATGCCGGACGACCCCAGGAATATCGTCCCAAGCCCGCCTTCCACCACATGCAACACTTTATATTCCTTGTAAGCCATTATCCAAATTCCTTTAAATTGATCAGAGGTTAAAGTTATATTTTAGAATCCCACTCTTTGCAACTATTCGATTCGATAACCGCATGCTTAAAAATTTAAAGTCATCGCAGGATTAGGTTGAATGACCGCTTGCTCAAGACCGGTGTTTTATTGTTACTATTGACTCAGCACAGCTAATCAGCCACTCTAGTCAGGTTCAATGAAGGTAAAAACCATGATCAGGAACCCATTCACCATCCCCGCTGCAGCCAAACTCGATGATGCCATCACTTTTCCGCAAGCACGCCGCCCCCCAAACATAACCAGAGATCGTAGCTAATGCTCTGGCAAGCGATTAGTGCTGTGCATGACATGGGTCGCCTGCATGATATTGCGGCCGTACTTATCCGTTATGGGTTCGGTGACCAAGTCCGTCGCATTGGTATGGCCAGCGCTTTAGAACGAGCGGGGCGTGTTCTGCACTGGCGCGCACCGGATGAACTGGCAAGACTGGAACCGCCGGCACGAGTGCGCCGGGCATTGGAAGAACTGGGACCGACCTTCGTCAAACTGGGGCAGATCCTTTCCACCCGGATTGACCTTTTCCCGCCCGAATGGATCGCCGAATTTGGCAAACTGCAAGATTCCGCGCCTTCGGTTCCATTTGACGCACTCCGCGCACAATTGGCAGAAGATCTGGGCGAACCTCCGGAGAAGGTGTTCACCGCATTGGAAACCACACCATTGGCGGCAGCTTCCCTTGCCCAAGTGCACCGAGCAAGACTCGCCAATGGCGATGAAGTTGTGCTCAAGGTGCGCCGCCCAGGCATTCGCAAGGTTGTCGAGGCAGATTTACGTCTGTTGGCCCACGTAGCCGAAATTGTCGAAGCGGAAGTTCCTGAGCTGCGTCGCTACCATCCGCAAGAGGTGATTCATCAGTTCACCGTTTCCCTGCGCCGCGAACTGGATTTCGCTGCCGAATGCCGTAACGCCGAGCGCATTGCCGCCAATTTTGCCGATCATGATGACATTGTCATCCCCCGCGTGCACTGGCAATGGGTTGGGGAGCGTCTCAACGTACAGGACTTTATCCGCGGCATTCCCGGCCGCGACCTGGCAGCTACGGATGCAGCCGGACTAGATCGTAAACTGCTGGCTCAACGGGGAGCGGAAGCAGTGCTCAAGATGATGCTCGAGGACGGTTTCTTTCATGCCGACCCCCACCCTGGCAATGTCTTTTACTTGCCGGGCAATCGCATTGCCTTCATCGATTTTGGTATGGTTGGCCGACTCTCTGAGGAACGGCGCTATCAGCTAGCCGTGCTGCTGCACGGCCTGGTGAATCATGACGCAGAAGCAGTCGTCGAAGTGTTGTTGGATTGGAAAGAAGAATCGGAATTTAGCGGCGAAGCGAAATTGGATCAATTAAAAGACGAGATTGATGCCTTCGTCGACCATTATCGCGGTGTACCCTTAAAGCAACTGGATCTTGCTGTTTTGCTGTCAGATCTGGTTACCGCCTTACGAGAACACGATCTCACTCTACCATCCGACCTGACGCTGTTAACCAAGGCTTTCATTACGCTGGAAGGCATGGGGAGGCAACTTGACCCTGATTTTGACGTAGCCAGCAGTACCGCACCATTCCTTGAGCGAGTCATGCTGGCTCACTATACCCCCGACAACATTGTTCGACGTGGCCTGCACACACTCAGTGATGCAGCCTCTCTCCTGACCGGATTACCCCAAGACCTGCGCCAACTGTTACGCGCAGCACGGCGAGGCAGACTGCATATACAAGTCGAAGTGCTGCCGCTCAAGCAGTTCGGTCAGCAAGTCGACCGCGCCGCCAGTCGGCTGGCGCTGGCCATCGTCACCGCCGCCCTGATCATCGGTTCCGCCATCGTTATCGACGTGAAAGGCGAATTCAGTCTGCATGGCTTGTCCTCGCTCGTACTGCTTGGATTGCTAGGCGCTGGCTTCGGCGGTCTTTGGTTGTTGATATCCATTCTGCGCAGCGGAGGGAAGTAATACAGAGATTGCGAACCGGTTAGAATGCGATTAAATTCTGCCAATTATTTTTTGTGCGGGTCCCGGTGTGTTTCTGTTTCCTCAATAATTTGCGCATCTTCGATAATGATAGTGCGATCCGTTTCCGAATGCCGGTTGGCATTATCGTGTGATTGCATCGTATTTTGGAAATTTCTGCGCAGCCACCAGAAGCGGATTCCAATCACCACCACAGCCACCGCGAGCAAGGCCAAAAACGCGGCAAAAAAGAAAACACCAATCATTGCCAGAACTGCCACCACCGGAATGAGTATTGCATAGGTAATCCAGCGATTCACCGGAGAAACGGGTACACGCTCATATTCACCGGATTCGTTTTGGCGGTACCCGGACATTTTACTGATAATAATTCTTCTCTCTTCATCATTCATTGCATCAGCTCCTCTATATCGGCTATTGATTTGGGTGCTGCCACTGTCAAAAGTTCATGACCGGCTTGGGTGACCACCACATCATCTTCGATGCGAATACCAATGTTCCAGAAATGTTCGGGCACGTTATCCGCCGGGCGAATATAACAACCAGGCTCAACGGTCAGCACCATGCCGGGTTGTAGTAGACGCCATTCGCCATTTTGCTTGTATTCACCGGCGTCATGCACATCCATTCCCAACCAATGGCCAGTGCGGTGCATATAAAAGCGCTTGTAATCTTCAGACTCCAGCACCGCCTCCACACTGCCCTGGCATAACCCCAGATCAATGAAACCTTGCGCGAGCACGTTCAATGCAGCCTGATGCGGATCATTCCAATGATTACCGGGTTTTACCTGCGCAATTGCTGCCGCCTGCGCAGCTAACACCAATTCATACACAGCTTTCTGTGCCGCGGTAAATTTTCCATTCACCGGAAATGTGCGTGTAATATCCGAAGCATAGCCGTCCAGCTCACAGCCTGCATCAATCAATAATAAATCGCCGGATTTCAATTCATCACGGTTATCCACATAATGCAGCACACAGGCGTTGGCACCGCCGGCCACAATCGAGGTATACGCGGGCGCTTGCGCGCCATGCCGGTAGAAGGTATACAACAGTTCAGCTTCAATCTGGTATTCGCGCATCCCCGGACGCGTTGTTTGCATCGCACGCCGATGCGCCTGCGTCGAGATATCAGCCGCACGCTGCATGATTTGCAATTCATCCATTCCCTTGATCAGACGCATTTCATCCAGCACGCTGCGGCAATCATGGATTGCTCCGGGTGCTATCACTCCGCTACGCATTTGTTCTCGCACCCGATTGATCCAATCGACCACGCGTTGATCCCAGGCACGGTCCTGACCCAACATGGTATAAACCGCTGGTTGATCGGCCAGCAATTTGGGCATTAATTCATCCAGTTTGGCAATGGAATAAGCCTCATCAAAACCAAAAGCTTCTTTGGCCGCCTCAGGTCCATAGCGAAAACCATCCCATATTTCACGTTCCTGATCCTTTTCACGACAAAATAGAATCTGCTTGACAGGTGTTTTATCGGTCGCGGCAATAATCACCAGCACCGATTCCGGTTCACGAAAGCCCGTCAAATAATAAAAATAGCTGTCAAACCGGTACGGATAATGGGCATCACGGTTGCGCAATTGCTCTGCAGCGGTAGGAATGATGGCGATACCAGCAGGCATCTTGCTTGCCATCGATTGTCGGCGTGTGATGAAAGGTTGAATGTGTGTCATAAATTCATATCAGTGAAAAATGATGATGATTGCTGTTTAAGTTGCTGATCGAGAAATTCCAGTCGCTCCGGTGTTCCCACATCGATCCATTTGTCTGGAAAATATTCACCGCTTACCTTTCCTGCCTGCATGGCTTGTCGCAATATCGGCGCCAATTTCGTCGCAACACCGGGAGATACCGCATGAAACAATTGCGCTTGGTAAATGCCTATGCCACTGAAAGTGAGTTTATTGTCCCCGGTCAGCATCACCTGACCATCCCTTAAGGCAAAGTCACCGTCAGCGTGATGAGCGGGATTGTCCACCAGCACAAGGTGCGCGAGCGACTGATTAACCTTCGACTGCATCGCTTGCAGCGTCGGTAATAATGCAGCGAAATCCATTTCGCAATAGATATCTGCATTAACCACCAGAAATGGTCGATTATCAGCCGCTTGCATCAGAAGCGGCAATGCGTTCGCGATTCCTCCAGCCGTTTCCAGCACCACTTTCTCAGGAGAATAACGAATATTAACACCATAGCGCTCGCCATTTCCTAGTGCATTTTCGATCATTTCTCCGAGATAAGCATGATTGATCACGATCTCAACCCATCCAGCGCGCGCCAGATTTCTTATTTGATATTCGATGAGCGCATGGCTGCCGGCTTGCAACAAAGGTTTGGGCAAGGCATCGGTCAATGGGCGCATGCGCTCGCCGCGCCCTGCCGCGAGAATCATGGCTTTAAATGGAATA
>Ga0075152_10004157_pt1 | contig 9974 bp, 11 predicted proteins | sample JI61114C2DNA_FD_70964 | JGI IMG/M metagenome (GOLD analysis project Ga0075152, IMG submission 70964) | Wastewater effluent complex algal communities from Wisconsin, to seasonally profile nutrient transformation and Carbon sequestration -... | ecosystem: Engineered > WWTP > Effluent > Algae...
TTTAGAAATGGTGTCGCGAATTACTTAATACTGAATTTTGTTATCAGCAAAAGCTTTCAACTGATTCACCATGAAAATATCACTTTCGGTCAGCTTCGGTCAGTGTTGGATGGGAGAACATGAAAATCCCAATGGTGGCCACCAACTGCAGCACCAGCAAACTTATCCCCAAACGTTTCATCAGTTTGTGCTTGGTTGTGTCGTTTGTCGATTGAAGGAATCCAGACGCCCAGATACCTGCCAACATAGCGAAGATAAATCCGGCTGAATCCATATGAGTCTCTCCCAACATCGATATCAGCCCAGCTCCCACTATCTCCACAAACCCCAGAATCAACCGTTTCTTGTGAATGGGTAACAGCAGTCTCATTGTGTCACAGTTTATTATTATGTACCCAAACAGCGACCCCACCAGCCCAAGCAGTGATATGTATGCTCCGCAGGAAGTGTCGTTGGTGGGATCACGCGATATCGATCCAAAGAAGAAGTTGCCGATGATACCCGTCACTAGGTATATGAATGCAGTCCGACCCCATCCAAACGAATGTTCAAATCGACTGGCTATGACGAGAGTACAGCCGATACTGACAGCCATTTGATAGAAAGTTTGGCTGATGAACAACGCAGTGACTGTCCTGTAGACTTGCCCACGATAGACCTGCAGTGGTTGGTTACAAAGCAGCAGCAATAACGTTTCAGTACGTAATTCCAGCAACTATCCGTCAGTCTTAAAGCCTATAATGCATCCCGCGATGAACACTGCCAAGTATGCCAGACACAGAAACGTCGTTAGCGACAGAAGTTTGTAATCAGGGAGCATTGTTGTTCTCACGAAGTGCATGCAATTCTCTTCGCGTGGGTTCCTGGTGATCACATAGCTAGCTATGTATTTTCCATACAGTACGCAGAAATGGTATCTTTAGCTTCTAGTACCGTTGCAGAATGCTATTCGTGTCTGCTGGGGGTGGATTATCGACGGGTGCGACCCTTACGCCAATCTATTCGCTGCTTACCTATTGCATCTGAACTTTTAACTTATAATAGCTGAGCGAGTCAATAAGCGTAATGTCAGCACTTCAACAAATTCAAACGGCCCCCGAGGTTGTCGTGGTGTTGGGACAGGACGACAAGTAACTGAGGTTGCTGGATGCCAAGACCATGGCATTGCTGTCGCCATCGATGAAGGATGGGGATGTAGTGGTAGCACCAGTTGCCTACAGTTCGCAAACCGAGCAGGTCATCGCTGCTCAGGCAGTCAAGACGATAGTGAACGTGTGGAATACCGACCAGGAGGCTCCCAGCTTCAAGGCGAGTTTATCTGAGAAGCTGACATGTTTGCAGGTGGATCCTTCCGAGACAGTATTGTTGGGAGGAGGAGAAAGCGGCACCTTGTATGTTTGGGAGTTACCGTCAGGACTTTTGCTGAGGAAGTTTCCAGCTCACAACAAAAAGATCATTGGCATCGCCGTGGATGATGAGTTGTGCATCACAACAGCAAGTCACTCTGAAGCGAAGGTCTGGTCAATGCTGAGTGTGTTCTGCGACCAAGCCAAGGAAATTAGGCATAAACAAATGGTTAATATGAAGGACAGGCTGCTGGACATTAAAGTTGCCAACGGTAGGTTGCTGGTCTTGAGCGAGTCTGCAGCTCTAGTCTACAAGCTGCATAATGCTGAGAAGGAACAGGTGTTCCAGATGGAAGGAGCAAGTTGTTTCAGCTGTGACCCAACTAGCAATCATCTGTATGTTGGTTCATCCAGTGGAGCCATTGTCGAGTTTCGAATCGATAAGTCGACTGAGTACCATGAAGTAGTCTTGGGAGCTGATGGTATTGAGATTGTCAAAACCGCTAAGGAAAGGACTTTGGTTGGGCATAAACATGCTGTGAGCTGTCTCACCTGGATGAACTCCCTCAAGTATTTAGTTTCTGGCAGCAAACAAGGTGAGCTTATCGTCTGGCAGAACGGTCAGATCAAGAAACAGATAACTCTGAAGCTAGAACTCTGTCAGCTATTAACTATCCCCCGTCCCTCCAATCACCGACCGAACAGCAAGAAAGTGCAGATCCCCAGGATGAAAGCCCTACACAAATACGAGCAGAAGAACAACTAAACTGAACAGTTGGAGTGGATCTGTAGATAGTAACCCTACATTCCCACCGAGAACCCTTAACATACCTTCTCCGCAATCATGAAGGAACTCGCCAACGAGAAAGGCCAACTTCTGAGTACAATATAATCTCTGAAGCATCAGAACAACACTTTGATGAAGTGTGCAGAACACTACGCAGAGCACTTTCTCGACAAGTTTGACTCTGCTTGATTTTGTGTGTAGTTATAACATGAAGTAACTTACAGTGCCCGAGCTGAGACTCTTTAGCGGGGAAACCAAGAGCTACAATGAGTACCGATACGAACAGAGTGGTCGAAGGCATCGTGATGACAGGTTGGAGGCAGACGGTGGTCGCTACAAAAATGATCGATCGAAAGAGAGGCTTAACTATACTCACGAAAGGGTTGTTCCAGCCGAACGCTAATACCGCACAACTGCAGCATTAGTCAATCGTATACTCCCTCGGTATCTTGAGGAAGTTCCGAGGTGCTTGCCTATACCACATCTCTAGCCAATTCCCATTCCCATCGCAGTGCCGTTTCCACCGCCACCTCATATACTCCCTCTCTTACGAGCAGAACCACCCTCATTCAGGCACTCTCGGGTCTCCAGTGTGAACCTACTGACAAGCCCAACAGACAAATACTACGAAATCACAAAGCAAGTACTCTACGATGCGAGACACTCCCCTCACGAACGCAACATGAACATTCCTTCGAGCAATCGAAGCAGCATCGGAACAACCAATCGAACTTCAGCATTCACCCAGCCGAGTGTTCAGCAACATAACACATTCAGCATCAAGAAAGACCCGTACCTGAGCTAAAACACTCAATCGAATAGGCTCAAGATCTTCCCTGACGACGGTAAGAACAAAGGTATTCAACTAACTACAAACGACAACCCCAAACCGAAACCTGCTACCCAAGAACCATCCGTCAAACCACATAAATAGCCTTCAAGTAATAACCTTCGGTAGCCCTCTCCTCCCAAGATTATGGTGCACGAAGCTGATCAGACAAATGAGTCCAGAGTCCACTCCGAGGAGGTTCCCGAAGGAAATATTGAAAACTACAGCAACAAGGAATTGCTCAAACTTTTTAAGGATGTGCTAGAGCACGAACGGATCAACTTCGAACAGTACCGCGAGGAACATGAGCGAGATTGGATTGGAATACTGGACTACGTCAATCGACTTAAGAGGGAAGACCAGCAAAGATAGTTACGCAAGAAGATCCGATAATGGAAAAAGCGAATAGATCTACCATTGCAAGATTCCATCATCGAGAACGTTTCCACTTACTCCGATTTGGTCCAAAACGATAGTGTTCTCAGAAGGGATCTCCGATAGATCGATGATCGACGCCAACGTTACTAAACCAAAATCGAAGAGAAGTATGCAGAGATCGACGAGTACGATTTTACCTTGTAGCGTAACATGCGAGAGAACAAGCACACAGATCTCGGTTAGGTCATCCGAATCAAAAACGAAGAGATGCAGCTGTACCGAGACTGTGTGGGCAGCATCACCAAGCTTATCGAACGCTACGAAAAGGGGGCTGGCAAGGCCGGCTCATCGGTATTTTCCTACTTTGAGTGACTGTCTATTAACAATATAATGGAATCAAGGAGAGAACCACTGGTTGGTCAGAAACCTCAGAAACCCAATGCTATTGTCCTGGGCGAGTAGCTGCTCAAGGTATAGCGCAAGGCTAGTTCGGAGATGAAGCAACTAGCTGAAATGTTCGGCGAAATCACTCTTTAATCGCATTAGCAGAAAGAATATGGTCAAGTCGCCAAGAAAATGAGCCAAAGCAAAATAGCTGCGAAAGCATTTACTATCGAAGATTATCAGCTGCTGTGCTCCTTCGATAAACTACCTAAGTCGAACCCAGCTATTCAGATCTCAACGTAGTCATTGAAGCGAATCGTGTTAGGATATGAACTTAACGACGAAGCGATAAACAGTCAAATCGCGCTGCTCAGAGAGTCGCTGCCAGCTGATAGCAGCATCCGCTTACTCAATAGCTTCTTTGTTGGACTGCTATAGAAAGGGAACACTGAAAGGGTATTCAAGAAGTTCAGAATTGAGAAAGAGTGCAAACTGATCATTCCAGTGAACCTGAAGGGAGTGCATTGGATCACTGCTGTTGTCCACTCCGGAAGGATTGAAGTGTACGATAGCATGAAATATTCCGGGGTACCAGCGATCCTCCAAAGCTTCTTCCAAAAGTATTATGGAAAGGAGTGCAAAGTGGAGGTGGGTGGGTTTCCTAAACAAGACAATTTAGTCGATTGTGGAGTCTTTACGCTTTGTGGAATTGAGGATCTCATCCACAATCGGGAGTGGACTTTCAGCCAGGCTGACATGCTGGCGAAACGATTAACACTTGCTCGTGGCATTATGGCGAAGAGATAAGCACAATGATAGATAATCAGGAGCGGAAAGCACCCTCGAACACCACCCACGCTAGGTACTACCGATCATTGAAGGTTCTGATAACCTTTTCCCTTAATGTATCGAAGGCTTGATTAAAGTTCAGGAGGGTTATGTTACTGCCAGTCCGTTTCAGTCCCATCCATATAGTGTGGTAGAGATGCAGGAGGAACAGTCTATGGAGGTCTGCGTATGCGTTGCGGTTAGATAGCAGGAGTCGGCAAAAGTTCTTCAATGCCAGCCGACTGCATAGCTCACGGTGGTCGTGGTCTGCTCGACTGGTGAGTGTTTGGAGGTGGAAAAACTTTTTCATGAAAAAGCTGATGTTTATGGACGACACTGCGAAGAAGAAGTCGTTGCCTTCCTTCTCCATATCCTTCACACTGTGGTTCTCGCGAGCAGCGAAGTCGTTGATGAGCTCGAGGGATAGTACACCCCCTCCACGCAGGTCTCTCTCGGGATGATCTCCTTGGAAGCCAAGCTTTAGCCAGTCACGAGTGACTATTGCAGCGGGACACTCCGTCGAGAAGTAGCCACGATAGAGCTCCTTAAATAGCTCCCATCGTTCGTTGGGTGGCTCAAACAATATGGCTGCTTTTGCCTTCAAATCGTAGAACTCCTTGAGTTAATCTCGAGTGAGCGAATAGTCCTTACAAGTGGCCTTCTCCCAGCAGCTGCGCTGTCTGGTATGTGTCTCCGGTTCTGTGAGGTTGACCAGCCCCTCGTTAATCATATAACTATTATGTGTGACGCTAATTGAACAGAGTGACCATGTAGGCCTCACCGTCCTGGTAGAATCATGCTCTGTTATAGCCGTCTCTTGGCACTAACTTCACAAATGAATTGTGTGTTAGCAACATGAAAGAGGCCATGGTCCTTTGTTGATTTAATTATTATAACTAAGGCCAGCCAAAGAGCCATTCGAATAGGTTTGAATTTGGGTGTTGAGGACGAATCAAACTCGTCCGGGTTGATGTGGGATCACTGAAAAGGTTGCTAGTAACTTTGCTTGAGTTAGTATGCCAATGACGACATCCTGGCAAGGTATTTGTTTGGTTTGGTGGACTGTTGGGGTTATTTTCTATTCGGATCGAAGCTACACAGAGAGGGTACCTATCCTGTTCAGTTCGTTCGCTGATCTTGCCTGAAGTTCCGAGCCCGATGAATTATACGAAATTTGAGTGTTAGATTTTAGCATATAAGTTAGACTCAAGGACCACCTCAATTCTGATGGGAATGAGTGGTAATCACCCGACCCCACGTGTGACCGATTTGGAATCAACAAGTCAAACAATTCGTACCTCAAGAAAATCGACGAGGCCTCCTGGCCGCTCTAACCAAATTTACGAATACCGTGCGAATGCAAACGGGCTGCCATGTAAACAGGAGGTGGCTTATCCTACTATTAAAGACAAGCAAATAGCCAAACTGCGAACTGGAGACAAAGAACTTCTCGATAAACCCAAGTCAATAAGACTTCTCTGTTCCGTTCCCGTTCGGGTTGAAGAGAAGACGCATGACTACGAAAGCCTCTTTTTTCCCAAGAGAGGTTCTCTTTGTCTTAAGGCAAGGATAAAAACAAGACCCTGAAAGGCCTCTTCTTCAATACGCAAAATCAATACAGAATGTGACAGAAACCAAAGTCAACCAGTAGCACGGCCGGATATTAAGGTCGATCGTCAGCCTTGCCCAGTCACATAATATATTTTATGAGCGATCAGCAAGACTTCGTGGACAGTGTCTGGCTTGTTGAAAAGGGAGACCCCCAAGCTGCCAATAGAGAAGAGGACTGGTCAGAAGATCCAAATTGCTCAGAGGAGCATTGTGGTTTGACTCCTTGGAGAAGTACTAAGCGTTTCTCGAGGATCGATGAAAGCCATGAAGTCGAGAAATGCGATCACTTGAGGCTTTAGCAACATGGCAGGGACATCTGGGGTGACATATACCACGAAACCAAGTCAGTGGAATCCCTTGATCTGGTTCCTCCGTACTCTTTGATTCAGAATACTCCCAAACGAAAAAAACGTCGCTTCACCAAACGACGTGAGACAAAGGCCAAGCCCAAGAATGTTCTGACGAATTTGGCTACAGGACTGAGGAGATTCATAAAGTCGAGGGTGAATGCTGAATAGATGTTGAGGTACGAGTAACTGTTTGGCCAGAGGGCTGACAATAAGGCAATGGAAAGTTGGACGAGTCTTTTCCGTTCATAGTTCTACGGATTGTGTAAGGAGTACTTCGACTTTCACGTGCTGCGATCGCTTATCCGCTCGAATGTATCTCGGAAGGCCCTGATGATAAAGTACTTGCCAGTGATGAGACAGGCCCTTCTGAAGCGGGAGTTGACACGCCTGGAACCTTGTCCTGATGATCGTAGTCGGTGATCTAATATGTGCTGCTCACGTTAGACATTTGCATGATACCCACGATTATATTTAATTACAATCAACAGCCTTTTGAATAATTCAATGTTCCACCTCCGCTGCGGCTCTTGAGCTAACACTTAAAACGTCGCTGTTTCGACGAAATCTCAATCTTCCATCAACATCGAAAAATTATGTAGATGACATAACCACAGAAATCAAATACCCTTCCGACTTGCATATTCCTCTGCGAGTTTTTCGAAGAGGTCTTTGACTCCTGTATTTTCTTTTGCTGAGGTCTAGAAATATTGAAGTTGGCGCTGCTTTGCCCACTTTTCGGCTGCCTCTTTGGAGACCACCCGGTTCGGAAGATCGCATTTGTTTCCAACTGCCACCAGGATCATTCCTTCCTTCTCCCGCTTCTCCTCTAACTCTTTCAACCAGTAGTCGAGAGACTGGAACGACTTGTCATCACTCACATCGTAGACCAGGATGGCTATGCTAGCATCCCGATAGTAGCTGAGTTACTCGAAACAATTACAGTGGTGCCATAGCCCTATAGCGTTCTTCTCCTCCAGTATCCCACAGATGAATGGAGATTTGTGTGCCGTTGCGGAGTGTTACGTCCTTACGGAAGTATACACCACCGATGGTCACTTCATACGAGTCTTTGAACAGTTCGTTGAAGTATTGGTTCGCTATGGAGGATTTCCCTACACCGGCATCTCCCAAGAACACTGCCTTTATTTCCTACTTCTCTGCATGACGAATGGGGTTACTTCGTTGGTTGGGATTGGTTGTCCGCAGACCATTGATGCGTCGGGTGCCCTCACCCTGTTTGCTACTTTCGCAGCCCATCACCGATTATATTTTACCTTTGTATTGAGCTGACAGTGACGACAATTCACCAATCGTAGCTTTCTATGCAGAGTTATTACCTTGGAAGTGAGTATAAAACCCCCGCTAACCATAAACAATCATTGTATTGTGCAACGACCCTCAGCTCATCTTAATAATCTCCGCCCAAACCATCAACATCGACCACCGAAGTAATATTGTGTAGCCGAATGGCGGCTGCTTGATAGCTGCACTCGTGGCACTCCACGACCATAATAATATTGCATATTATAGCCTGGCAGAATGGAATTTGAATTGGCGAACTGTAACAGGTTTTTGGATGTTGCAGAGTTTGTGCTGCTGGCGCAGCGCGAGTCGCCAATGCTAGCAGCCATCCGTCGCGAACAAGCACCTCCGCATCCGAAGGTATTCCATACTCGCTATATTGGCACGGTCAAGGCCGTGCTGCCGTTGCACCTTTCTGCCCATAATTCAGGATGATACACCCTCAGTGCAGGCCCTAAGTGAGATCAACTTCGTAACACCGTTTATGCTCGGCAAGAATAATCGCGAGGCTGAATAACTCTCGGAATTCGAGCTAGGATTGGATGAGGCGGCGTGTATCGGACATCTTGAGCATTGTGCAGAGCAGCCAGATGAGAGTAGTCCAAGCGAACCCGAAAATTAACCGTAAATGGGGGCACCTGCAATGAGCATGCTGGATGCCATTGAAAGAGAGTGCGAGAAGCAACTTTCTATGGCCTCAACACTGCAACAAACCCCGGATGAGCACACCTACCTCCCCTCGACTCCACACGACGTGAATAATGAGGTTGAAGAAGCAGCTATGGATCCCTACGAATCTACAGCGGTGAACGGTTATAACTGGTTGAGCTACCGCGAAAACAACATCGAGTTGCTCGAAGCACATCCCACTTCCTCATACGAATACCTGCGGTAGAGCCGTCGCACCAAAGTACAGCGCTACCTGTTCAAGCGTACCATGCGCAACTGGGGAAAGAAAGTTTCGTACGCTTGCAGGAAAATGGTCGCAGATGCCAGGCTGAGGGTTAAGGGAAGGTTCATAACACGCACCCAAGCTAGCGAATTGCTTGGAGTTGATGCGTTCGATATGCCTTTAGATGAGGTAAAGACCCTCATCGAGCTGAAGTTAGGCAGCTCAAAAGAGCTGTCAGAGACTGGCGAATCAGAACGAAAGTGAGGACCGATGATGTCACCGCTATTTAAACGCTTTTCCTGCCAGCTTGTTGCTTCAACTTCATTAATCACCCAATGAAGGCTGAGCGGGTTATTAGCATAGCGGAAGCATAACCGCAAAGAATTCAACGGTCGATGACAGTCGCCTTTATCAAAGATATTTGCGGTGGCTAGTCAATTCCGATCAAAGCATCATCGAAAGGCGTACACCCTCCAGCCTCGTCGACAACAAACCTAGCAAATGTGGGTCTTTGAGTCCCGATTTCCTTACCATCTTTAGCTGTTTCTACCTGAATGGCTAGTCAGGTTATGTCTTTGAACGCTCAGTACCTATCGGATTGAGGCTTTTCAAACGGAAGCTTTCCCTTCGGTGCTGCATGGCATTCGACAGGCTAGTCCTAATCTCTGAAATCCTTCTCCGTTAGCGATCGACAAAGTCCATCGCTTCGTTCTATTATTGGACCAGTATGCCTTGCAGTTTACTGGCTGGTGACAATGGCGGCTCACCTTGGTTTCTGCTCTTCCAGTTCATGAAAGTCTCTGTTTTACGCTACTCGTACTCTTTGTGTTCAGATCAATGTAGATCCTCTCGCCTTGCTGGACTGTCTATACAAGTTCCTTTGTTATTTTCTTGTGTTTGGGGTAGTACTTCCTTCTGCGGCGAACCATTTCCTCTCTCTTCTCTTTTTCTAGGGAGAGCTCATATCGGATAAGCTTGCTTTCGAAGACTGGCTTCTCTTTAAACTGTTGCACTGGCTTGGGAGTCTAATAGACAAGGAAACTTGGATCTATGACGATGCACGGTTTTAGCCTGACGCCGAAGAACGGGTACTTTCTCTTGAGTTCCTTCTCTTGCTCCTGAAGATAGTCCTCGACGGTCCGTCTTGCTGACATTATTATAAACGGTCGGGCCTGCTCAACTGTGTTGTTTTATCAACGGTGCTATGCCCCCAAGATAATATATCGGATTGTATGCGCATTAATTACGGACTCAAAGCAAGTCAGAG
>Ga0075152_10004159_pt1 | contig 9973 bp, 5 predicted proteins | sample JI61114C2DNA_FD_70964 | JGI IMG/M metagenome (GOLD analysis project Ga0075152, IMG submission 70964) | Wastewater effluent complex algal communities from Wisconsin, to seasonally profile nutrient transformation and Carbon sequestration -... | ecosystem: Engineered > WWTP > Effluent > Algae...
GCCAGACATTGGCATAAGGTGAACTTCACCTCAAAGAGAGCTGAGAGACTTCATCCGCACTGAGTGCGCGATTGAAGACGGCGATCTCATCGAGCCGACCTTCCCAGTCGGAGTCATGGTCACTGCGACCACCGAAGAACACCGATGGGACGCTCACTCGCGACGCCTTCATCTCAATCTCCAAGGTGCCGTTCAGATAAACACGCGCCATATCAGCGTCACGAACGAGGACCACATGCTGCCAGGTCCAGCGCGGCACTTCAGTCTTGCCCGCCACGGGGCGACTGCTGGCCTGGAAGATCAGTTTGCCAGTATGACCGCTCTTGCCGCCAATGCCGAGATGCTCACCAAAGGCGCTCACTCCATGATGGTGATCACGTGAGTAAAACCAGCCGCTCACATCACGTCCATCATTCGGCATCCCATTCCAGATCCACATCGAAACAGAGTAGGAAGTGTCCACATCAGACATTTGAGAGCACAGCCGACCACTGACAAAATGCGGAGCACGATTGACCTCACCGTCGCAGAACTTCGCCGAATGCGGTCCATCGAGGTAGTAGGCCACACCACCCTCGTAAGTCGCATCACGATGATTCCCACTCGCATCCGCCGCCAGTGGTCCGGTGAATTCATTCAAGCGCCACCACATGGTCGGCTTGAGTGCCGCGAGAGCCTTTGTCGCCGGTCCCGCACTCAATGCCCAGTCTTTGCGCGGTGCATTGCTCACCGTTTCCATCAGTGAAACAGCCGCCTGCGTGATCTTCGGTTCCGCCATGACTTCGAGCCCCGCAGAGCGTGCCGCCCAGGTGTTGTAGCCACCCCAGGCATGCATCTCCGGCGGAGGGATGTAGCCATCACCACCGTTGGCGAGCTCGATGACCATGTTGTGCGGCAGCGGGCTGGCGGCTTTGATCTTCAGACCGGTGATGGCATAGGTTTCGTTCGGTGTTGTCGCGATGCCGATGTCACCGATGCGCAGGGCCTGCACCACGATCTCCGTCTGCTGTCGTTCATGCAGGATGATCTGCTCGCGCGCATACACCTCCGTTGTGGTCTTTGCCAACCGATCACCCATCTCCGCGACGATCCGCTGTGCCCACTCGAGTCGCTGCTTGTCAGGCACACGATACTTCAAGGTCATGCGCTGCTCAGCCATCGCCACGTCCACATTGTCGCGATACTGGATGCCCGCATAGGCCTTCATCGCGATTTCGAGCAGTCCATTCGTGTATTCTTCGATCGTCGGCTTCGGTCTGTCCTTCTCTGGCACTTTGTAATCCACCCGATAGATGTCCCCGCTGCACCCATGAGACATGATGCCGACCATCTTCCCCTGCGGGTCGATGCGCTGCTTCAAGCCTTCAGAAAACAGCCCGAAGTAGTCCGAGCTGATGTCCTTGTCGCCAAAGTAGTGCATCGAGAAATTGCCCATCACTGCCAGCGGCTTGCCGTCTTTCGTTTGAATCGAAATGAGCGAGAGGTCCGGGTCCTCAGGACCAGACTCGCCGACGGCATCATCCCAAAGACGGCCCGCATGCATGTTCGCCCGTACGGACATATTGCCAAAAGGGTCTTCTGCGAGTTTGTCTGGCCTCCTGATCCATTGACGCAGCGCCGTAAACTCAGCTGCGTCCGCCTTCGTAAAACCTATCCTCGCAGGAACGAGCGCAGTCTGTGCTGCAGCGATGGCCTCGACGAGTTTCTCTTTCAGGAATGGCACATAGTTCGGATCAGGATCAGTGCCCAGGCAGCCCATGGACGAGGGAACTGAATGAGCATGCGTGGCGGAGATCAGCATCTTGTCCGTTGAGATACCGGTCTTCTTCGCCGCCATCGTCTTCGCATCATCCAGAACTTCACGGCTCATCATGCAGCTATCCGCCACCACGATGGCTATCTGCGTTTTCCCATCCTCCACGACGATGGCACGCGCATGAATCTGCGTTTTGATCTTATCGACATAGCGACTCATCATCCCGCCATTCACCAGCACCGGAAGCTTCGGCGGTGTGATGTCGATGACAGCAGCTCCCGCTTTGAATTCAGCACGCGCAGCCGCAGCGATGACCAGAAATGCTAAAAGGACTAGTTGGTATCTCATGATCTGATTGGCGGTTTCAAAGTTACTTCATCAACCACTCGATGGCCGATCCCTCAGGCTCCTTGCCTTCACCTTTGATCCAGAGCGGATGACTACCACTGAGAGAGATGAGACCAGGCAGATCGAGATACTTCGCGCCACCGGGAAGGAACATCGGGTCACGGTAGTCGAGCACCTTCCCAAAGCGGAAGCCGTGAGTGTCAGCGGCAGCACGGTCAACAGCCTCACCCGCCAAAGCACGGGCAGCAATGGAGATGGGGCCGGTCTGCGGACCGAAGGCTGCGAGCCAGACCGACTTGGGATTGTCATGCTGACCAACCTTGGCATTGCGGAGAAAGCTCACGATGCTGAGCACGTCATGCGTGCGCTGAGCAAAGAGAGCATGGTTATAACCATGCGTGTAACCGGCAAACTCGCGCGGGTTTTTGACCACCGCCGTTTGCTTCACCGTTTCACCACCTTGCAGGAGGAGGTCGACTCCGAGGACGGCAGCACCACCAGCCACGAGTTTCTTCACGTCATCGTTTTGCAGCGCAGACTTGCCGCTGTCGTCCAGCCAGATGACAGCGCGGCCATTTCCCTGCTTCGGGTAGAGCCAGACGACATTGAGTTCCTCATTGTAGGTTTTGTTGGTGAGCGTGCCGGTCATTTCGAGATGGTCGCCGCGATCTTGTTTGTCTTTGAGTGTCCATTCGACCTCACCCGCTTTGTCGTAGCTGCGTCCAATGACGACTTCGATGGCCTGACGTAGCTGTTGTGGATCAGCGGCGCGGAGTTGTTTGTCAGCGTCATCGGCAAAATATTTGAGCAGCTTGCGCTCAAACTCAGGATCTGCGGCCTTCGGTGCAGGGTGCTTGTCATCCCAGACGGTGAGTTGTTCCTTGGTGTGCGGTTCGTAGTCCTGCTCGATCACAGGTGACTTGTGCCCGAGCTTGAAATGCTTGTTCACGAAGGTGTAGAAAGCCGAGCGCGTGACCGCATTGTAGTTGTGTGGGAAGTGCTCGCCGCGCAGCAGCATGACATTGTCCTTCTTGCCGTGTGTTGCATAGAGCTTCTGAAGTTCGGGAAAGCCTTTTGTCGCCATCTCTTTTGTCCAATCATTCGCCGTATTCATACCCTGCGGCTTCGGAGCAAAGAGTCCTGCAAACTCGACATTGCCCGTGCCGATGCGCAGCAGTGAGGCATTTTCACAAGTGCAGCCACCCTGCATCGAGGTGCTCACCATCACACATGGAAAGGAGAGCTTGATGCGGTCATCAATGGCCGCGAGAAGCATCGTCTGTGTGCCGCCGCCGCTTGCACCCGTGATGGCCGTGCGCTCAGGATCGACCTCGGGCATCGAAAGCAGGAAGTCGAGCCCACGCACGGCATTCCAGGTTTGCAGGCCCATGATGGATTGCAGGTGTGACTCAGCCTGCGGACTGTAGAGCCCCCAGTTCTCCGTCGTGTTCATCTCGGGCCGTTGTTTGGCAAAGGTATGCACGATCTCACGGGAGAACTGGATGGAGTCCGAGTCACTCAGCATGTCCCATTGCCAGACGATGCAACCCATGCGTGCGAGCTGGATGCAGAGTGACTGGAAGATGCTCTTCCCTCCACGCTCGAAGCGCTCGCCACCTGCGGCGATCTCCTGCCGCACTTTGTCATCCGTGCCCAAGGAGAGCCGCGCATCCTGCCAATGCCCGTGAGCGAACATCACGGCAGGCACCTTGCCTTTGATCGCCTTGGGCTTCCAAAGGCTGCCCGTGACGAAGAACCCTGGAGCGCTCTCGAAATAGACCTTCTCCACCGTGTAGCCATCGCCCTCGATCTTGCCGTGAATGACCGCATTGAGCGGCGTCTTCGTCGGCATGGGCCACAAACCTTCCGCGACAAGAATTTGGCGACGCACCTGTTCCTTTCGAACGTCCCATTCACTCAACGATGAGGGTGGGTTGAATGGGAAGTAGCCATTCAGGTCTTTCGGCGGCTGCAGGCGGACATCCTCCGCCTGAGTGAAGGAAAAACCGAGGACGGCGAGGAGGAGCAGCGAAAGTTTCATCAGCGTGGTGGTTGCGGTGGCGAGTCTTACGCAGGCACGACAGCAGGTTGTTCATTCAAGCGGGAGCAGAAACCTCACATTCGACCTTGGCAGTGAGATTGGTATGGCTTTGCATCACAAGCCGACATGCCAAGCGAACGCAAATACCTGAACTACACCACACCCTGGGGCGTGAGCCTGTCCCCGGTGGCGAAGGCTGGCTGGTCGGCATTCCTCATTCATGAATGCGGCTATCAGTCAGCCCTGTCAGACTGGAATCATGAAGGTGTGGACAGCCCGTTCTGGCGTCTTTACCACAATCCCAAACCCGGCTGCCACATTCGGTTTCGCGGTGAGTCCATTCCGCTTGGTCCTGATCACTTCGTGCTCATCCCGGCAAACACGATCTTTGATTGCTGCGGCCCCGTGCCCGCCTGTCACTGTTGGCTGCATTTCACCGTGACACGACTCGCAGGTGATGTGCCTGAGGTGCCAGTCGTACTGCCAGCTTCGGCTTTGCTCAAAGCCATGATTCATGCCGTGATCGAAACGCATCAACAGCCAGTTGATGAGGTGCGGGACCAGCGCCTGCATCATCAAAGTGCCGCCCTGCTCCATGCCGTCTTTGCCGAATGGGATCTCCCACCGATCCCGATGATGCCTGAGCGGTTGCTCGAAGTCTTGTCGCTCATCCAGCGGGCGCCTCACTCAGATCTCTCGAATGGCTTCCTTTCCGAACGCTGCGGCGTGAGCCTGGAGCGGTTCATCCGCTCCTTCCGCGAGCATGTCGGCGTCACACCTGCCGCGTATGTTTTAAACACGCGGCTCCGGCTGGCTGGTGAGTCGCTGGCTTTGACGGACAAGACCATTGATCAGATCGCCGTGGAAAATGGATTTCCCAATCGCCATTATTTCACCCGCATGTTCGCACGACAGCTCGGCTGCGGCCCGGCGGAGTTTCGCGCCCGCCAGCAGCACCGTCGAGGCATGTGACCTCATATCGACTCATGTTTCCATCCGCCCTCCAGGAACTCATCGACCTCTTCGAACACCTGCCCGAACCGGAAAGGCGTGAAAACCTCATCGACATCGCCGAGACCGCCATCTCCCACACCCGCCAAGCTGGGGTGGACTACGAAATCGCGGACGTGCGCAAAGACCAGGAATGCTCCGATACCGTGGGTGTCTATGTGCGAAGGGATGACTCAGGCCAAGTTTTCTTCGCCATCGAACTCGGCCCAAAAGTCCAGACACTCACGCGAGCCATGACCGCCATCCTATGCCGTGGCCTGAATGGAAGCACGCCAGATCAGATACTCCATGTGCCCCAGGATTTCGTGCCACGAATCATAGGCGCTGACCTCGTACGGCTGCGCAGTCAGACTGTTTATTATGTCTTGAATCGAATGAAGCAGGCAGTCGGAAAGCTCATGCCCGCGGCACCATCTGCCATCCCATCCACGAAATAGCCTGCCCACTGTCCAGCGTATCTTTTCCAACTCATGAAGCCTCTCCTGCTGCTCATCACCACACTCGCCGTCGCCGCCGAACCGCCTGTGCCGGCCCAAATCGAGTTCAACCGCGATGTGCGGCCTATTTTGAGCGACAACTGCTTCTACTGCCACGGCAACGATCCGAAGCATCGCGAGGCCGATCTGCGTATCGACCTGCGTGACGAGGCGGTGAAGGCCGAGGCATTCATCCCGGGCAATGGCGCGAAAAGCGAACTCGTTTCCCGCATCCTCACCGACGATGAGGACGACCTCATGCCGCCGCCGGACTCTCACAAGAAGCTCACGCCGCGGCAAAAGGAGATCCTCAAGAAGTGGATCGACCAGGGCGCGACCTACCAGCAGCACTGGGCCTATGAAAAGCCGATCAAAGCGGCCATTCCCACCGGCAAAAATCCCATCGACCACTTCGTGCAAAAGCGCCTCGCCGAGATCGGCCTGAAACCGTCCCCGAAGGCCGATGCCCGCACCTTGATCCGCCGTCTCTACTTCGATCTGCTCGGCCTTCCACCCAAGCCTTCGGACTTGTCTGACGGGTCAGACCTGTCTGACCAAAAGCTCGACGCCTTCGTCACCTCCCTCTTCAAATCCCCCCACTACGGCGAGCGCATGGCCATCGGGTGGCTCGACCAAGTCCGCTTCGCCGACACCATCGGCTACCACAGCGACAACCCGCACAACGTCTGGCCCTATCGCGACTACGTCATCGAGTCGTTCAACAAAAACAAACCCTTCGACCGCTTCACCATCGAGCAAATCGCCGGTGATTTGATGCCCGGCGCGAATCAGGAGACCAAAGTCGGCTCCGCCTTCAATCGCCTGCTCCTCACCACCGAGGAAGGCGGCGCACAGGCCAAGGACTATGAGCAGCGCATGCTCACCGACCGCGTCCGCGCCATCGGCAATGCGTGGATGGGCCAGACCACCGGCTGTGCGCAGTGTCACGATCACAAATTTGATCCCATCACCATGCGCGACTTCTACACGCTCGGTGCTTTCTTCGCCGACATCAAAGAGCCCATCCTCGGCCGACGCGAGCCGGGCATGATGGTGCTCGATGCCGAAGGCGTAAAGAATCAGGCAGACATCGCCAAGCGCCTCACTGCCTTGCAGGCTGACTTTGCCAAACCGCACCCCGAACTCGCTGCCGCTCAGGCTATGTGGGAAGCGAAGGCTCTCGAAGCCATAACTAGCGGCGGTGCCTGGCAACCTTTGAAACCGCTCACCGCCGCCTCCTTGAAGAAGAACGTCGCTCTCAAAGCCGACAAAGACGGCATCGTGCGCGGCAGCATCGACAAGAAACGCGATGAGCGGAAGCAAAACGACGGCACCGAGACCTACACGATCACCGCGAAGCTCCCGAAAGGCACCACGGGCATTCGTTTGGACGCGCTGAAGGAAAAATCGCCCGGCATCGGACTCGCCTCGAATGGCAACTTCGCCCTAAGCGAGGTCGCTTTGACCATCGGACGCAAGAAGCAGCAGGAGAAACTCCTCATCGCGCACGCCAGCGCCACGTTTGAGCAGCGGAACTTTCCCGCGAAGAACACCATCGACGGCATCGCCGATCAAAAGCTCAACGGCTGGGCCGTGCTCGGTGCCACCGGCGCGGATCAGTCGCTCTATCTCGAACTCGCCCAGCCAATTGCTGATGCAGAGTCGGTGGTCACTTTCACCCTGAGCTTTGCGCATGATGGCAATCACGAGATCGCCAACCTGCGGCTCAACTCCACCACCACCGCGCCCATCCGCGCACCGGCCATCGCCTTACCCGCCAAAGAGATCGCCGACATCCTCAAAGCGCCAGCCGACAATCGCAACGCGGTGCAAAAACAGACGCTCGTCGATGCCTACAAACAGATCGCGCCCGAACTCGCCGCTCTGCGCACCCAGCTTTCCACCGCTGAGAAAGAAAAAGCCGACTTCGAGGCCGCCGCGCCGAAGTGCATCGTCTCCATCAGCGACACCGCCAAACGCACCGTGCGCATCCTGCCGCGTGGCGATTGGATGAACGAAAGCGGCGAAGTCGTGAAGGCCTCCCTGCCCAGCTACCTGCCGAAACCGAAGATCGAAGGCCGAGATCTCACACGTCTCGATCTCGCACAGTGGCTTGTTTCCAAAGAGAATCCGCTCACCGCCCGCAACGTCATGAACCGCCTGTGGAAGCAGTTTTTCGGCACCGGTTTGAGCAAAGTGCTCGACGATCTCGGCGCTCAAGGCGAGCCGCCGGTGAATCCCGCGCTGCTCGACTGGCTCGCCTGCGAGTTCATGGACAGCGGTTGGGACATTCAGCACATGATCCGGCTCATCGTCACCAGTCACACCTATCAGCAGGTCAGCGCCTCGACGAAGGAACTCACCGCCGCCGATCCCTACAATCGTGAATGCGCCCGCCAGAGCGCCTTCCGCCTCGATGCCGAGCTCGTGCGCGACAACGCGCTCGCCATCTCCGGCCTGCTCGTGCCGAAAATCGGCGGCCCAAGTGTGAAGCCCTACCAACCCGCCAAATACTGGGAAAACCTCAACTTCCCCACTCGCGAGTGGCAGAACGACAGCGGCGAGAGTCTGTATCGTCGCGGCATGTACACCTGGTGGCAGCGCAGCTTCACGCATCCGTCCATGCTCGCCTTCGACGCCCCCAGCCGCGAAGAATGCACCGCCGAGCGCAACCGCTCCAACATCCCGCAACAAGCCCTCGTCCTCCTCAACGACCCCACCTATGTCGAAGCCGCCCGCGCCTTCGCCGCCCGCATCCTCCAAACCGATGGCGATACCCCCAAACGCATCACCTGGGCCATGCAGCAGGCTTTGCAGCGCCAACCCACCGCCGACGAGATGAAGACACTTTCGTCTCTCTTCGCCAAACACCTCGCCGACTACCAAAAAGACCCCACCGCCGCCGAAGCCCTCCTCAAAACCGGTGCCGCACCTGCCCCCGCCACTTTGAACCAGCCCGAGCTCGCCGCGTGGACGCATGTCGCGCGTGTGCTGCTGAATCTGCACGAGACTGTCACGAGGAGCTGATGTCTCAGCAACATTCCAAGTCTAATCAGGCTCCACGATAAACCTTCACCCGGCGTGGTGCTTGATGACCTGACAGAAGGCGACGTCACGCTTCATGGGATTGGGGTCCACGGCAGGCCATGGAGTGACTTCGCTTCATCAATGCTCAGCTTCATCTCATGCCATTCGCCGTCGTGTTTCGCTTCGGAATCGAGGTGTTTGCTTTGAGGAGGATGGTTTCAGGGGCGGTGCTCCCCGCCTGGCGGTCGGGCATTCAGGCTGCATCGTTGCGTCCAGGAAGGATAGAAAAACAGGCGTGGCCTCTGCGCTCTTGCGCATGGGGCTGTTTGAACGAAACTGACCGGTGCCAGAAAGCGACTCCATCACCAAACCCACCGCCCGCTTCGAAGATTTGCGGGGCATTTTACGCTATGTGCCGCAGTTCCGGCAGCGCGTGTTCGTGATCGCTATTGACGGAGCTTTGATGCATCAGGGTGGCTTTGCCAGCCTGCTCCAGGACGTGGCGGTGCTGCAATCGCTGAACATTGAGGTCGTGCTGGTCTTTGGCGCACGGGCACAGCTCCGCTATCTGGCCGGACTGCGTGGCGTGACTCTGAGCAGTGACGATGGCATGGGCCGGACGGATGCAGCGACACTGGAGGTGGCGGTGGATGCCATCTCACGTCAAACGAGTGCGCTGATGGGAGACCTGACTGCTTTGGAGATGCCTGTGGCGGTGTGCAACGCCCTGGCGGTGCATCCGGCGGGCGTCATCAATGGCATTGATCTGGAATTCACCGGCCGGATCGAGCGGGTGGATGCTGAATCCCTGCGTGTGCTTTTAAAAGCGGACATCATCCCCATCCTGCCACCGCTGGGCTATGACAGCCGTGGCACGACTCTGCGGCTGAACTCTGACGCGGTGGCCACCGAGGTGGCGCTGGCACTGGGTGCCGCGAAGATCATCTTTATCTCGGAAGCAGGCGTCACGAATCCTGATGGCAGCCGACTCGCGCAGCTTTCCATCGCCGATGCGCGGGAGCTTTTCCGCAACAAGGACCCGCGTCACGATGTGAACCTGCTTTCCAAACTACGGCACGCGGCCATCGCCTGCCAGGAAGGTGTGCAGCGTGTTCATATCGTGGATGGCACACAGGATGAGGCGCTGCTGGCGGAGCTCTTCAGCAATGAAGGCGTGGGCACGATGATCCATGCGGATGACTACCAGCAGATCCGCAAGGCGCACTCCTCTGACATCCCTGCCCTGCTCTCCATGATGCAGCAGTCGATGGATGACGCGGCGCTGGTGCCGAGGACGCGAGAGCAGATCCAGGG
>Ga0075152_10004161_pt1 | contig 9971 bp, 7 predicted proteins | sample JI61114C2DNA_FD_70964 | JGI IMG/M metagenome (GOLD analysis project Ga0075152, IMG submission 70964) | Wastewater effluent complex algal communities from Wisconsin, to seasonally profile nutrient transformation and Carbon sequestration -... | ecosystem: Engineered > WWTP > Effluent > Algae...
TTCTTCCTGCAGCCGGGCTTTATACAAATTATCATCACTCAGCTTTACCAGGCTGCTGTAAGATATTGGAATCATTACTTTATTAGCCAGTGTAACTGCACCATACAGACTTCCTTTTTTTACTACTACTTCCAGTTCGTGGTAGGCAGCAGGGTTGGCAAGGTTCATATCAACAGAATCATATTCTAATGGCACAACGATGCTGTCGTTGGAATAGATAACACCAAACCTGGTTCCCTTTCTTACTGCAAAATAAGCGCCTTTGATGGTCTCCAGCTTTTGATAAATGGCATCGTACTCAACAGGTATGATCATGTTGGCACTGGTTTCCTCCATCACCCCCATTTTGTTGTTCCGGTCTTTTACGTACAGGTACTTTTTCCTGACGGAACCATAGGGATTCAGCAGGCCATCCGTATCCGTTATATAACCGGTGGAGGTAAACGCAGGTTCATACAATACAGTGCCGCCCTCTTTAATGATCCCTTTTAGTGAATCTTTGTACGAAAAAAGCAATGGGCTGTACTTGGTAAAACTGGGTTTAAACCCCTGGTAAACGGTATCGCATACCCGCTTTCCATCCCTGTTGTATAAGCCGTATCTTTTTCCACTTTGTACTACTAAAAAATGATTCATCTCAACAATACTTTCGTACAGCACCGGTACAATTGTTTTACTGGTTGCATCTACAATACCCATGCGGCCATTGAGTGTCACTTTGTAAAGCCCTCTCAGTTTTTCAGTTAAAGAGAACTCATCAATTGTATCATACATCAATGGAACAATTGGCCTGCCGATGTCGCTGAATAAACCTGTTTTGCCATTTTGAACAGCCCGTAAACAGCTGCTGCTGCCCATGATATCGATTTTATCATATTCGCAGGGCAATACCTGCTGCAGCTGGTAATTAATAATTCCATAGCGCCCATTCTTTTTAACCGTGATAAATCTCATCCCATCACTGTACACCTGTTCATATTCAACAGCCGTTTTCTTTTTGGTAGATTCAAGGTACAGCCCGGTAAGCGTGTCTTTTTTTATGTGGTATACTTTACGGTAATGGTCATATTGAATATTGTCGTACATGGGGTCGGCTATAACATTTCCTTCCTGATCCAGCAGGCCATACTGATTATTTTGTTGAATAAAAAGGGTGTTGGCCATCATGCGGTAATCAGAAAATAGTGAGCTGGCGGTGATGGCCCGAAAACTTTTTTGCTGCGCCACATAGATACTGTCGTATTGGGATGGCGAAACCAGTTTGCCATTCTTCAACAGGCCATATTTGTCGTGCTGTTTTATTACAACAAGATTGTTGTAGAAAACAAGTGACTGGAAGGGCAGCGTTACAGGCGTCTTGCCAAATAATAAAAAAGTCTGCCCATCTTTTTTTACATAGGCATATTGGCTGCCGGCATTGGCATACAAAATGGCGTCATACTGCAGCGGCAATATCTCTCCTCCCTTTGTGTTGAATACAGCCGCCTTGCCGCTTTTGTACACAACCAGTGCTTCATTCCCTGCAAAATTGTGTTGGATACTGTCATATTCCAACGGGATAAAGATGCGTCCATTTTTATCTGCCACCCCGTATTTGCCCTGTTGCTTTAACTGTAAAATTGAAGCGGTAATGGGAAATATCTCTTCGTAAACGGGTGGGAGTAAAACAGAATCGGTCTTTTTAAGACCATATAACCCATCTTTTTTGAATACAGTAGCGGATTTTTTCCGGCCGGGCTCCTGGGAGGGAGCAGCAGCTGGATTTATTTCATCCAGTATGGGCAGCTGCGCCAATGCAGGGTATAGCAGCAGGGTACATATTAAGGAAAATAAAAATTTTAGGCCAGTCAAGATGGAATTTATTTTATTGAATCTCAAAACTATGCAAAATAATGGGCAGCTTGGATCCAGTGCTCAATTTGGCCTGTTAAAAATTTGCTGTGTGCCATCGTTTTGCGCAGCATTTCCCCAATTTTTTTAAATCAAATTTTACCGGCACAAAAAATCACTGTATGTTTGCATGACCTCCCGGATATTTTTTCCCACTGGTCATATAAATTGTTTCTTAAGTAATCGCTCATTTTACAGCTTACATGTGCCGCATGACGCTTTGAATCAGCTCATGCTTGGGTGGCTATTTTTGTAGAAAGGCATTGTTAAACATTCGAAACTTTGATAAACCTGTTTTATGGCTAAATATATATTCGTTACCGGCGGCGTTACCTCTTCTCTTGGAAAAGGGATCATCGCTGCTTCTCTTGCAAAACTGCTTCAGTCCAGGGGATTGAAGGTTACCATTCAGAAATTTGATCCCTATATCAATGTTGATCCCGGCACGCTGAATCCTTACGAACATGGCGAATGTTATGTTACGGAAGATGGCGCTGAAACGGATCTTGACCTCGGTCACTATGAAAGGTTCCTGAGTACTTTTACCACGCAGGCAAATAATGTTACTACCGGCCGCATTTATCAAACAGTTATCAATAAAGAAAGGGAAGGCGCTTATCTTGGCAAAACCGTGCAGGTGGTGCCGCATATAACGGACGAGATTAAACGCAGAATGCTGCTGCTTGGACAAAGCGGCGACTACGATATTGTCATTACAGAAATTGGTGGCACCGTGGGTGATATCGAAAGTCTTCCTTTTATTGAAGCGGTAAGACAGCTGCAATGGGAAATGGAAGACGAAGATTTTTTAGTAGTACACCTGACACTGATTCCTTATTTAAAAGCAGCCAAAGAACTCAAAACCAAACCCACCCAGCACAGTGTAAAGCTGATGAGCGAAAATGGGGTGCATCCTGATATAATTGTTTGCCGTACTGAAAGGTCATTAACGGCAGAACTGCGTAAAAAAATTGCTTTATTCTGCAATGTAAAAACAGAAGCAGTGATCGAAGCCATGGACGCCAGCAGTATATATGAAGTGCCGTTGAAGATGCTGCAGGAAGGTTTAGATACCATCGTTTTAAAGAAGCTGCATATCAATGGTTACTCTGCTCCGCAACTGGGTAAATGGAAAGAGTTTTTAGATAAAGTAAAAAACCCCGTTTCAAAAGTAAATATTGGACTGATCGGTAAATATATCGAACTGCAGGATGCATACAAATCCATATTGGAAGCCTTTGTACATGCCGGTGCGGTTAACCGTTGTAAAGTAAATATCGTAAACATACACAGTGAGTTTATTACCGATGCCAATGTGCATGAAAAACTTGGTGGCCTGGATGGCTTACTGGTGGCACCAGGTTTTGGTATCCGTGGCGTGGAAGGGAAGATCATTGCAGTAAAATTTGCCAGGGAAAACAGGTTGCCTTTCTTTGGTATTTGCCTGGGTATGCAAATGGCTGTAATAGAATTTGCAAGAAATGTATTGGGGTTGTCCGATGCACATTCTACTGAAATGGATGTCAACACAACCAATCCTGTCATCGACCTGATGGAAGGACAAAAAAAGATAACGGCCAAGGGCGGCACCATGCGGCTCGGCAGCTATCCCTGCGAAATAAAAGAAAATTCCCTTGCACATGCTGTATATGGCACTACTGAGATTACGGAGCGCCACCGCCACCGCTGGGAATTTAACAATAGCTACCTGCCACAATTTGAAAATGCCGGAATGCTGGCCAGCGGAAAAAATCCTGCAACCGGATTGGTAGAGATCGTGGAACTGAAAGATCATCCATTCTTTATTGGTGTGCAATATCATCCCGAACTAAAAAGCACAGTGGAGAATCCGCAACCAGTATTTACTGCTTTTATAAAAGCATCTAAGGAGTTTTCCGAAAAAAAAAATCTGAGTAATCCTGTGCTGCAAAGCGAAATGATCCAAACTGTGTAACCGGCATGAAGAAACTTCTTTTTAGCCTTTCCATACTTTGTATTGCCGCAATGGGTACAGCACAAACAGTACCCACCCGGAATGATTATTCATTACAAATTGGTGCAGACCTTGGTTATGCCACCGGCAGGTTTAATTTTGCCCACCGCCTGGGCTATGGCATTTCAATACAGGGTGAATATTTATTTGCCGACAATTCAGCCGTTACTATCGGTACAGGGTATATGTATTTTGAAAACAAATATGTTTCACCTACGGATTCTATTGATCCTTCCATTGGCTATGAGCGCATACAACGTTTTGGTATGGTGCCCTTACTATTTGGAATGAAGATTGACAATGAAGGAAAATTCTATGTACATCCCCAGTTTGGTTTTGCTTTCAGAAGCAAGCCTTTTGTTTCTGCCACCTATGCGCTTGGTGTGGGAATGATGGCCTCTCCTAAAACAGATATCTCTCTACGCTTCCAGGCAGTACAAAAAAGAGGTATTGTAGCCACTTACTTTGCAGCAAGGGTGGCGTATGTTTTTTAGTTTACTGATAGATTTTCCTGCCGACCAGAGGCAATGTGCTTTTTTTCGTAGTTTTATTTTGCTGATAGCTGCATATATAGCTTATGTTTCGAAAGAACCTTGATATGCAAAAGTTCTGCCTTTTAAATTAATTCAATGAAGCACGCAATAGTTCCTTTGTATTTAATACTAACAGCTGTCCTACAGTTTGGCTTCGCAAAAGAATCGTCTGCACAAACAAGCGCATCCGTTGATGGGCAGCAGAACTGGATGGTTCGACTGGCAAAAATAGAAATTGACACTGCTTTTATAAAGGAGTACAGAACTGCGATAGAAGAACATACCAGCGCTGCTTTGAAAAAAGAGCCTGGTGTGCTGACACTGTATGTGATGCAGCAGAAATCAGATCCGGCAAAAATAACAGTCCTTGAAATATATGCCAGTAAAAAAGCTTACGAGGAACATATTAAAACACCTCATTTTCTGCAATATAAAAATGGCACCCTCCATATGGTGAAAAAGCTGGAATTGATCGATATGGATCCGCTGGCATTGGGTGTAAAACCAGATCTTTTCGTGAATTTGAAATGATAAGAAACACAAAACCCTGACAATACAATTGAACTGTCTCCGGAAAATAATTACTTCATATCCTTTATCGTCCTGTACACTTCGTCAATCACCAGCGACATATTTTTGATGTTGAGCCTTTCTGCCCTGTCGCCTTCCTGGTGATACTGTTTGTTGCGGTTGAAGGCAGTGTTGGTGATCATCACAGCGCTGTAATCAAAAGCCCAATAATTGCGGTGGTCACTCAGGTCAATACCGGCCACCCAGCTGGGAGCGCTAAAGGATCTTGTGGGGATCACGGGTTCTTTCTTCATCCGGTCGCTTACAAAACTGGCAAAGTCACCGTTAAAATACTTTTTAGCAACGGTAATAAAATTGCCTTTGTTACCATAAAACCATTCCAGTACAAATAAGGGATAGTCCTGTGAACCTGGCGTTTCAGAATAGTAGCCGATCATTTCTAGTCCGATCATTCCTTTCACCTTTACTTTATTGTCAAAAAGTGATTTGGCATGTATATAACTGCCCATATCGTTGCTGGCAAAAAAGGGCGGTTCTTCATTAGTGTACGCAACAAAATCAATCCTGTATTTCAGGCTGTCGTTTTTTAACAGCCTGGCCAGTTCAAGCAAACCACATACACCGCTGGCATTATCATCAGCACCATCCTGGTCGAGACAGGCATCGTAATGTGCTCCAATAATAATTCTTTCGGCATCTTTTGGTCCCAGTGAGCCAATCACATTTTTAAATTCCAAACTGTCAACAGTATAAGTTTGAAAAGATGCCGGTGCTGCAACCGCATCAAATTGTTTTTTGATGTAGCTGGCTGCTTTGTCCAGTTGATCGATGTGAAGAAAATTTCTGTAGCGGCAACTGTCGGTAAGATAAAAGAGATCATTTTTTATTCTTGTGGTATCGGCTGCAATGGGTCTTATAACCAATGCGGGCTGCAGGGCAGTATATATCTTACCCCATATAAAAAGACCGGCAAATAAAATGATGATTGTACCAAAAAGTTTTTTCAGAAATTTCATGTGTAATCAGTTTGTTTTAAGGGTATGATGAATTTTAAAAGATGCTCCAAGGAAATATCAATGATGCATAGTATGCAAAAACGCACAAAATTATTTTCAAGATCTGGATGCTGGTCTGTGATTATTCTTGCTTCTCCCAAAAAGTTATTTCTGGTGGCCCGGCTAAAAATCCTCTTGCATCCTTCATAAATTGTTGCAGCTGTGTTGTCTTCATGTGATCTCCTTTATAATACTCAGCATTTGCCCATTCTTCATATAATAAAATTCTGGACTTGTCATCAGGATCAACATGGATAACAATGCTTATATAGCCAGGCTCTTTCTTTACCAGTGTAATCAGGTTTTTTAATCCAGCCAGCGCCACACTGTCTTTGCCAGGCTGCGTTTTATATTTCACTAATACAACTAAATTTTTAGGGGCCTGGGCATGTGCCAGACCAGCACTGCAGACTGTTAATAAAACAAACAAGCTAATAAATGGAAAATATTTCATTTGATATTTTTTAACATGAACAAACTTGGGTAATATTTTTCATCATTCCAGGTGGAAGCAACTTTAACTGGAAGTAATTTTTCAGATCATGCTGGTTGAATCATACTTGCCCGCATCCAGTTTGATACAGCAGCAACAGCCCCTTGCTTAACAACAAATCCATCACCGCAGCACTTCACTAATTTGAATCACTGGCTGTATATCGGTATAGTTTGGAATGTCATTTCTTATTTTTTCCGCATGTGGCCCAAATGATTTTTGAAAAGCCGATAACCTGTCAAAGTATAAATATCCTATTGCTGCATACGGAATGGGATCAGCCGGCGTTCTGCCTCCAATACCTTTGTCTATTCCATAAAGCTTTAACGAGTCGCCCAGTAAGCTTGCCACCAGCGGCATGTGCTTGTTGGCATAATAATCCATGTCAAATTTTTTCCCCTCCGCATTTGGATAAAGGATCGTCACCTTGATCATACCTTTTTTGATAAGTGTATTCTCATTAACAGATGGTTGCTGAAAACCGACAATAACTGCAACGACTATAACCAGTGCGGCAAAGGAGATAATTTTTGTATTCATGGTGATTGGTTTTTATAGTGAAACAGTGGGCGCTTTTATTTATACTTAGTAAGCAAAAAAACAGCACTTATCAAAAACTTACAATCGCAGTTAACATTTAAACAATTTGAATCAACTTCTGATTCAAACTGTTTAGTAAAAGCGATTTATTTTACTAAATTCTTAAAAGCGGATCCAAAGATCAAATAACTGGTATTGCCACCGATCGTGCCTTCATTCTGTCCCCAGAAAAATGGCCAGTCGTCGTAGTTTTCAAAATGGTCAGGCTGCCTGAACAATAAACCCGGAGCAAGGTTGCCCGGTATAAAGGAAAAGTCAGCCCTGTTGTTACCGTAAAAAACTGCTTTAGGTCGTGTAGCCCCCACCGTTGCCACCAACGAATAATTATGATATGGATGGCATCCATATAACCAGTTTGCAGCCTTAAAAGCATGGCTTTCATCAATGATATGCGGGAAATATTTACTGGCAAAACAAATGGTCGTGCCAAAATTCACCACATCGCCGCTGCCTGCCCAGTTACGAAGACCGATGGGTACACCGTAAGGATTATCTTTTTCAAGGTTAGCGATATATGCTTTATATTTTACAATATAAGGCTGCAGTTTTTCTTTGTAAGCCGCATCCATATGCGGTATGGCATCCAATGCAGTAAGAAGCACAAAAGTGAGGTTGCGATCAAGAACGGGCCACAAAAGTTCCTGGAATTTATCAACGTATTGTTTCTCCCCGGTTGCGATATATAGTTGAAGATTCGTTGAAATATTTGCTGCTGCACCCCATGACCTCCGGGTACTATCCACCGGTTGATTGGCCAACAATTCCGCTGACTCTTTCAACAGTCTTTTTGACTGTACCAACGCCCTTGCCGAAAGATCGTCGTTGTAATCTTTTAGTGCCCGGCTTGCTGCGGCAAACATGGTTGCTGCTGCAAGGTCAAGACCAGGATTGCGGCTTGTAAATGCCCACAGATCATCCTTCACGCCACTTGAACGGCCGTCTGCTGCTATTTCGTAAGCGCCAAGTTTTGGATCATACGGAAGACCGTCTGTTAGCGAGGCTGCATCACCCAGGTGATGGTAATTGTCAAGCACGGCATTGGAGAGTGTTTGAGACATGTGGCCGATAATTTCTGCCTGGGCTACCAGGTTCAACGTGCCGTGTTCAATAAACTGCAATACGTCTGGTGTTCCATCGGGCCGGTGAAGATCCACATAGCGTTGCTTTTGATCAACAAAAGTCTGATCCCTTAGCGGTTTAAAAGATTCCCATGTTCTCACAAAATTTTGTACCACGCTGATATTTGCACCGGTCTCAATATCGAAATCACCTGCATCAAAAAAACCACCAATATTTAATCCCGGGATCAATTCAAGCGGTTGATACTTTGTATCTGTTGTTGGCCCCTGTGCATGAAGATCGAAGTGATCGGTGTTAGGTGGAGCCTGGCGGTAACCTTCTTTAAAGGGCTCACCGTGCCATACCCGGTACGCTTCGTTTACAAACATATGATTCATGTGTATCGGTATCCATATATCACTGGTGGCATCAGTGATCTTATCATAAACGTTGTTCTGTATTAAAAAGTTATTGGTTTTAATATCGCCATATTGAATGTAGTATATGCCGGGCGTTTTTACTGAGGAGAAATCAAACTTTACATAGTTGTATTTAAAATAGTTTCCCCAGGGCGTAATGTTGCCGGTGAATACTTTGGTTGATTTGCCATCGTCGCCGATCTTATACAAAGAAGAAGTTATCTGCGGTTTGTCTGTCTTATCCAGCTCGATCACCGCAACTTTGGGCTGCGACGGATGGTACCCAACTTGTGAGAAACCGATATTTGGTTCCCGTATCCAGCCATTCACTGCATTTGGTTCAACGATCCAGCTCAGCACTTTTCCTGTTTTTCCTGCCGGTAATAAACTACGCACAACAAACCAGCCATTTTGTGCCAGCATGCGGCCATCAAACAATAGCAGGTCAGCATCCAATGAGGTGATTTTTATCATACGTGAGGGATCATCCGGTGCAAGAAGAAAGCTGCGCCCTGTTTCAAGTGGCAGCGGATCAATGTATTTGCCCGTTCCCCTGTCATCGGAAGTTTTATATCCCTTAAACTGCTTTGGTTTTTCACTGTTAGGCCGGGTAACGGTGTTGCCTACCACATAACGTGGGAAACGGTTATAGCGCCCATCCACCAGGTAGGTTTTTTGCCAATATTGAGAAGGTAGAAACTCCAGGTTAAATCCTGCACTGCCTTCCAATGCTTTGGGAATGGGTTGATCAAGGTACACCGCTATTTCAACAGCCTTACCCTTGGCCGTTACTACCACCCTTGATTCAAATTTGTAATCTTCATACTTCAACGTAGCCTCAATGGTTTTAGCGGCTGCGTTTACTTTCCGGTTGGAAATATTTGGTACCAGGTCCCATTGCTCCGGCGTGTTGGAAAGCCGTACAGCACCTCCCTGTGCTGTTCTCACACCGTGGTGAATCAATTCAATACCGGCGTTCTTTTCATCGTTGAAACCCCCGGTAAAAAGATTGTTGTACACCAGTACGTTTACGCCTTGTGTTTCAAAATACTCAAGCTTGTTAAGTTTCAAATCCTGGGCTGAAGCATACTGAAATGCCAGCATTAGTTGCAATGCAACCAATAAAAGTTTTTGTTTTGCCATATTAATGAGAGAGAAATGATTCGTTTACGTTGAACAATTGGAATAGAATGAAGATAACACAAAATGCTTTATATGCAGTACGCTGTTCATTTGAATTAACCCAATGTGTTCAGTATTTCTAAACCTGCATCCCAATTGGTATGCCCTGAATCTGCATTAATATGCCCGGCATCACCAATAAAAATCAACTGGCTGCCCCAGTTTTGGGAAAATAATGTAGTTCTTTCTTAGGAAGCCCAAGGGTCGTTTGTGCTG
>Ga0075152_10004165_pt1 | contig 9964 bp, 11 predicted proteins | sample JI61114C2DNA_FD_70964 | JGI IMG/M metagenome (GOLD analysis project Ga0075152, IMG submission 70964) | Wastewater effluent complex algal communities from Wisconsin, to seasonally profile nutrient transformation and Carbon sequestration -... | ecosystem: Engineered > WWTP > Effluent > Algae...
CAACGGCCAAGTATGCAGGAACTTGAGCAACACTTGGTGCAGGTAGTTGATGCACCAGGCTCAAGCTCGTCACAATGCCAATCGGAGACCAAACAGAATAAACCTCAGTCCGAGATGGTAGCTGCCTAACCCAACCATTCAAACGAACCTGACCTTTAAACGGAGGTCCTTAGCCAGCCAGCTCAACCAATGATCCCGTAAACCGAGATCCCTTCGGAATAGCCACCAACACCGATCGACGCAGACATCGAACTACCCGACGAAGCTGACGACAAGTCTGAGAATATTCTAACAGACCGTAGCAACAACTTCCCAAACTGCGAAAGTTCATGCAACAAAGCGTATTTAACTCGTGATGAACCAGCCTCGACTCAAAAAGAAAAGCTAACATCTGCGTTTGGAGAGCACCGATAAGCCCAACCAAGCGATCGCAAGAACGATACGTTGAGTATCGACTACGTCGCAGCACAGAAAAATATCAGTCTGTTACCCAGCTACCCAACTTTCAATAATAGAGAAACATACACAACCACCACAGTAGCCAATTTTACTAAGGCATCAGCGACCACTGTCGGATACCCAGCAGCCAAAGAAAGTTAGGAACTATTTACTGACCCCAAACTACTGGCAATGGTTCGTCACGATCTGGAGGAAATCAATATGAGGAGGTCAATGTTAGGAAGGGCATCCATCGATAGGGTCGCGACCCGCACGACAAACGTAGTGCAGGTCTAAAGTGTCAGCTACAAGTCGAGCCACGTTATGGATTCATCCACTTATGAAGCAAGCCTCGTTACCGGCAGTGCAGGACACAGAATAGACAGTGCATTCCCAGTCCACCATACTGCCGAGCAGTTAAACCCATACCGTAGGACAGCAGTTAGCCGATAGACTGATCACCCCAAATAAAACGAACCCTCTATCAAAGCAATCAGCGATTTCAAATCATCCATAGGAGGAACCAACAACAACAGCTCAGGCATTCAACACGGTCAGCCATAGTTGATCTATGTCAGTGAGTCCTACACGAAAGGTAAATATTAGGGGCAGAAAAAGGGGAAGGCTCGGCATGGTTTCGGAACGTTCTATTATAAGTAAGGTGGGAAGTATACCGGGGAATGGGTGGACAATAAAATGTCAGGCAAGGGCATACTCTACTACATCGACGATAAGATTGCCTATGATGGACAATGGCGAGATGATAGGTTATGGGGTTATGGAGTGCTTTTTAACGAGGACCCGAAGATTCTAGACCGACCTTACGACTACCGTTCTTGGGACGATGTCGACGAATATTGGATCAGGTATGAAGGCAGCTTCGTGGATGATAACAAAGATGGACGAGGCAAGCTCTTCCTGAGCAATGGCGAAGTATTTGAAGGCTGGTTCCAAAACGACTACGTTACAGGCGAGGGAACGTTCCACAGGAACGACGGCAAAGTGGTACGTGGAGTTTGGAAGAACAATCAATTGGTCGAGCAATACTGATGATGCATCTTTTATATGAAGTTAAGTATCAGTTGATTGGCTGTTTGGGCTGTCGAATAAGGAGTTCTGGCAGGGGAGCAGGCTCCAAACTATTGTCGGATTGTTTATCGGACGCCCAGTGAACAAATTCTTCCTTTTGGCTCAAATCACTCTATCCTTCGACATCGTTGAGTTTGGGTTTCCCGCTATGATTTCGGATTTCGTCCATCAATGCCGATCTAATATCCTCGGGCTTGGCTGCTGACTCTTCTAGTTTAACCTGGAGTTTGTTGATATGTATTGCAGTCGGCTATTACTGATCGCTAGCGTGTTGGTGGTCTCCAGATAGTTTGGCTGCATTGCCAATTGGCATCACACCTTCTTGTCGCAAGCAGCAGGCGGTCAGCAGTTCCTTTTTAATAGTTCGCCATCCCCACCAACCAATAGCAACTGCGACCATTGCACTGTCAAGCGCCAGCACGAACCACCCAGCAGCTGATTTCACTCCATCCGAGAATACATTCTCGTTGGTCTTGAGCATGATCAACACAGTTATGGTGACAACAACCACAGCCTCAATAGCAATGCAGATGTAGTCGGTCGCATCATCCTTGAACGGCTTGTAGAAAATGAGGATAACTAGAATGAGGATGGAGAGTATAAGCAACAGTGCCAGTGAATAAACTGGTTGGGTGCTGTAGAGCCCCACCAGAAAGATTAACAGCAGCTTTCTCAGGTAGATGATCGGTGTATGCATCAACCCCAGTGTTGAACAGTCGGTCTACAGATCTTCAACGAGCCCCTCGATTTCGGCGAAGTTGGGTTTCTTCTGTTGCAATGCCGATAGCACCACGAAGAAGATGTACGCCACCAATGATATAATGGTTATGAGTACAAGCACACTCACCAAGTAAGTGACCAGTGTTTTACTGTTCGGCGAGTTGCGGAAGGTTGCAACAGCAAACATGCCTGTCCAGATGATGCTCAGAAAAAGGTAGTCGTTGAGATACCGGTAGAAGATACGTTTGTGCAATTTCCTCAGAAGGACCAATAGTTTGGTTGCTTCACCTTCACTTACCTCCTTCTTGATTCTTACGGTGAGCACGGTAACGAGAAATAGCACACCAACAACCACGCCAAGTATGATCGTCAGCCCGCAGTTTCTCAGCAAGTTTACATCCTCATCAAACTGTATAAACTTGCTGGGAGAAAACGAATAGATGTCGGGTGCTGCCAAGCTTAATCGAAGTCCGAGCACACACGGCCTAAATCCCTGGTAGAATGTTGAAAGTACTAGAGGATACTCGATTTACATGTACGATAAGACGAAGAAGAGTTGGGCGAGATCCATCGTGGGTTGGTAGTTGCCACTGGCTGACCACAAGTTCACCAGCAGAATAGCTAGTACAACGTAGCTCATGACATTAGAGACTATTGACAAGTTGGGTTGAGATTACCAGCTTCGATAGGCCGATAGAGTTTGGTTGAAGCTGTTACTCAGCAGCGATTGGTCAGACTCGAGTGATGCAAGAAAGGGGATCTTGAGATATATGGTCGTCATATCAAGTGAAGCAGTATCTGAAAAGGCGATCCGAACTGACCTGTGGTCGATCTGCACTGATGTCGGACTGGAGAGTTCATTGAACAGCCTTCTGCTACTGTTACTATTGATTGTGAGCACACCGCCGGTCCATAGCACGATATCGCTGCTGAGAAGCTGTTCTGCTCTATGGTTGAAGTATATCACAAGCGAAAGTGGATTCGACTGGATTATCTTCATGTCTGCCTTGAACAAGCTTGAGCATAGTTGCTCTGTGCATTGGGTGCAAACTCTTGCTGATGACACGTATCTATTACTACCACATGCTTCTACACATACGTCCGATTCGCCCACCATATCTCGAGGGCACTGCGAGTAACAGTACTTGGATGGGTAGTACTTATACACAGGGCAGTCTGCTACGCAGGTTCTATTGTCGATCATTGTCCAAGTCTGGTTGGTGCACCGATCAATGCATGCTGACTGATACAGGAAGTAGTTGCTGATGCAGCTCAAGCAGGTATGCTGCGAGGAGCATGTGAGGCACGGTGATTGGCAATCTTGGCAGGTCATGTTGCTGAGCACTGGGTAGGCACTGGTTGGACACGATAGGATGCAAGCATGGTTATACATAAAACTGCTGAAGCACTGCAAGCAATAGCTCGCATTCGTGCATTTGAGACAGTTAGCAGAGCATCTGAGGCAACCAGCATTAGGCGAGAGGTAGTAGAAATTTGAACAATTGCGAGTACAAAGACCATCTTGGAGGTGGTAGTTGGTTTGGCAGGCCGAACAGTTGTAGGCTGAGGTACAATTTAAGCAATTGCTGGAACAGCTCAGGCATATCTTCACATTTTCGACTAGGTTTGCTGATTGGAAGGTAGCTGCTGGACACGTTTCATAGCATAGTCCTCCAGTTAGTACATACCCCGAGGTACAGTTCGAGCACAAAGTTGAAGAACTGCAGACACTACAGCCGTGTGGGCAAGCATTACACACCGCACCGTTTGAGTAGTAACCGTTTGGACATACAGAAAGGCATACTTGCATATATAGCGACGTCCCATTACCACACTGAGAGCATACAGAGGCGTTGGAACAGTTTAGGCATGGAAATACGCAGATGAGACAGCTCCGAGTAAAACTGTCAGCATACTGCCCAACCAAACAGCTGTTGGTGCAACTTCCGGAAGTAGTATTGTAGGGGAGATACAGACCAGCGACGCAAAGGGTACATGTAGTCTGGCTAGTGCATCGTTCACAAGGGGATTGACAGGGAGTGCAGACTTGGCTACTAGCATAGTATTGCTTTGGACACTCCAACAGGCAGATTGAGCCAAACAAGGAATAATTTGCGACACATGATTTACACGCAGCGTAGGATCCACAAGTGAGGCACGGCGATACGCAAGGTTGGCAGACGCTCGTGTATGGATCCCCGTACAGACCGGTGGGACATGATGATAAGCACTGATTGGTATTGGAGCTTGCATTCGCATAAAAATAATAATTAGCGTTGCAACTCGTGCAGTTGTTGATGATATGAGAACAAGTGTAGCAGTTTTAGATACAGATTTCGCACACCTTGGTGCCATTTGAACTAACTAAGCTCAGTGTACCGATTGGACAGCTTACAATACATGCTTTGTTGAACAGCGAGAGCGACGCATTGATGCAGCTCTTGCAGTAGAACTGAGTGTAACAGTCCAGGCAGGGGTCGACACAGTTTTGGCAGGTGCTGTTTGTTGCCTCATTGTAGTAAAGTGCTGGGCAGCCCACTAAGCAGGCGTTGCCGTAAAGGAAATATTGAACCTGGTTGTACACCGAACATTTTGTGCAATTCGCTGCTGTAGTGCTGCATTCGGAACATGGACTACTGCACTGGAAGCAGGTGTTGCCTAACAAGTAGTAGCCAGAAGAACACTGTTTCACACAGTAGTTGAGTCCACTCACAAGATAAGTTGTAGAGGTGCAGCTGAGGCATTTGACTCCGCTGTTGAAGCAAGTCGCACACGGGTCAATGCATGATGGGCATTTGAGGTTGGAGGTGTCATTGTAGTAGCCTGCAGGACAGTTCACGGGAAGAATGCAAGTGCCATTGGGCGAGAACAGGAGGTATGGGGATACACAGGAAGTGCACTGAATTGCTGTGAGGTCAGCATAGCATGCTGTGCAGCTCGTTGGGCAGGCTGTACAGACATAGAGCTGGCCTGATAGCAAAGGATAGAAATTACTGTTACAGACCAAAGTGCAAGCAGGTTGGTTAAGGAACCCAACAACGCAGGATGTACATGCACTGCCGTTGCTCACCTGGCATGTTAAGCATGGCAGTTTACATGCACTGCAAAGGTTTGTGGAGGAATCCATAAAGGTGCTGTTGAGAGAGCATGTGTTCGAGCAAGTTGTGGAATCCAAGAAATAGCCGGTAGAGCAAGCGAGACAATTACCGCTGGAAGTGCCATAGCATAAGGTGCAACGGCTATCGCATTGCATACAAGTTACGTTCAAGTTGTTCAGAAAGTTTACGTAAAAGCCATCTGGACAGTCTAAAGTCAATCTATTATGTACTTGCTGGGCAGTAGCCGAAGCGACTTTTCACAGACAGCACGCCAAGCTTGCAGGCAGTGCAGTTCGAGGAAGAAGATATGCACTCCAAGCACGGAAGCAGGCATTCAACGCAGGTACTGCTCGAGTTGAAGTAGCCAGATGGGCAAGAAGCGACACACGTTGTCCCATAAAGCACGAAGCTTGATTGGCATGAGGTGCAAGTGGACTAGTTTGTGCAACTGCTACAGAAGTAAGGAGAGGTTGTTGTGCATGCACTGCATACAACTTTGAGCGCATCAGTGAAGTTCGGAAAGGTACCACTAGGGCAGCTTAGTGGGCATGTCCCTCTATAAAGGTATCCCACAGCGCAGGACAGGCAATACGAAGTTGTGAGTGTGGTGTTGCTAGCACACGAAACACATGGAAATGGGCAGACTCTGCACAGCGCAGCACTGATGTCTGAAAACTACAACGCGTTAGATTCGAGAGTACAGTTGACAACGCAGGCAGTGCCGAATAGAAAATAACCTTGCTTACAGCTGAGACAGCTGGTAGCAGTAGAACAGTCTCTGCATGCGCCTGAACAGTCCGAGCAGAGGTACTGCGATCTGATGGGATACGTAGTGTTTGGACAATCTGCATTAATAGCACCTTACCAATGAAGCAGGTGCGGTTGGTCGGGTACTTGTACAAACCAGAATCGCATTGCTGAAGGCACTTATTGAATTGCAGATAGTAGGGAGCCAGACAACTGAGACAGTCGACATTAGTAGTGCATTTCTCACAGAGTTCTACAGAGCACAGAAGTGATTCAACGAGGATTTCATTGAGGAATGTTCCGACTGGGAAGGTGACAGTACGACCATAGCTGCTAACAACCTGTTATATAGTCCATATTGCGTAGCTTCCGCATGAAGAAGCTGTCGAAGGCTGGCTGGACAGACTGGTCGGTAATGCAATGACTGTTGTGACGTTACCGATGACCATCGCGACAGATGCTGGCAGGGGAGTAAACACAAACAGCTGTGCATATACCCTGAGTGAATAGAAGGCATCACTAGCGAAGGAGAAGCTAGTAATGTTTGATGTGCATACATACCCGAGATTCGTTTGGTAGTTGAACTGGCTTGTTGAAGTAAAGCTCTTGGGCAGGCACACATCGACTGGCACTTCACTGCCACTACTGGTATCGTACTGCTGGGAGCTGTAGTTTCTGCAGCCGTACATATCCACTTTGCATGCCGTATAGGTTGGGCCTGTTGATTGTGTGCAGAGTATGCTACCCCCACTAATGCAGCTAGTCGAGTCGCTGGAAAGGTAGTATCCACTTGCACAGTAGTAGCAAGCCTGCGAATCGCAACTTTAACAGAACAAAGGGCAAGAGATGCAGGTTGCCGTCGCCACTGAATACACGATGTTGCCTGTTCCTGCACATTTACTACATGAATTTTACCCACTCGTCGGGTAGTAACCCACATTACATGTCAAGCACAGCGACGAGCTGTTACAGGCTGCACAATTGGAGCCACAAATCAAGCAGGCAGTGTTGCTCACCAGGTAAAAACCAGACAGACATTGATCGCAGGTGGTCGGACCCGTGCAATTTGAGCAATTCGCCAGACATCGAGCACAGATACCGGCCAGCATGTAGTATGTTGCTTGGCATTGCGAAGTAATTGAGATTGTGCAGGTGGATGCACCTACTACACACACTGAGCATGTTCCATTGTCATTCAGGAAGAAGCCGTCATTGCACAGTTGACAATCGCTGTTGGTGGTGCATTGCCCACAGCCTTTGATGCATGGCGTGCAAGTTTCGCTTCCCAAATCGAGGTAGTACTCTGGTATGCATGATATGCAACTCGTGGATGAGTCTTGGCAGGTGAGGCACCGATAGTAGCATGGCTGGCACACTCCCATGATATCCTGGTATTCGAACTCAGCAAGACACGTGTTGGCTGTGGTCGCAAGCAGGACCGTCACGATGGCAAAAGCAAGGAAGGAACCTTTAGAAAACATGCGAATTCTTGTTATAAGCTCACCCACTATAAATTAGTCTGAGTAACGCCCCAACTACGAATCACATTGAGTTGCGTGGCTTTGGTATACGCCTCTTGACCAGCTCCTCAAGTTCCTCGAAGATAGGCTGGAGCAACCCTCCTCCCTTGTGATCATTATCATCGTCGTCCTTGCCGTTCTTTTTATTCTGTCCCTTCTTCTTTTCTTTCTACGGTTTCTCCTCTTTCTGTTTTGTTGGTTTATCGCTCTTCTTCTCAGCGAAGAGTTCCCTCGGGACGCTCATGGGCACATCAACTAACAGTTTCCTTTGGAGGGAAGCCATGTTTCTACTGTGTGGCTGTTCCATAAGGTTTGTGAAGGTTGCTGTCGTTCGTAAAGGGAGTCTGTGTTGCAGCCAGAGCCCTTGAATAACGCGGATCATTTTATAGCCAATCTCGATTTATTATTGGTTCAAGCTCAGCCACTGTACGTTTAGGCTCAATCATCCCCATAATAGTCCCGAACTACTATCCATTTGAGTCTCCAACCGCCAAAGCCATAATAATATAATTCGTATGAAGCTTGCCCCAATAGTCGACCGACGACCCAACAGCACGACTTCCCTCGAAGAAGAATCCAACTTTCTGCAATGCTACATCTGTCTGCAGAAGGTCAGGAAGGCTCGAATGTGCCCACAATGCTCCAAGCTAGCTTGCCATGAATGCTTAAGAACGTGGATGGAAGAGCGACGTAGCGAGTGCCCTCATTGCCGCAGGCCAGTGCCCCTGAGCAGCTTTGCTGACTGCTAGCGTTTCATCGATGATCTCGTGAACGTAGACGTATTGTTAGCGAGCGTAGGTGTTTAAAAAGATCGACAGGATGGAACGTCCCAAAGAAATGTGCGAGGAACACTCGTTGGAGATGCAGTATTATTGTGGAGATTGCTAAAAGGCTATCTGTTCGGACTGTGGAATGTTCAGCAGCAACGTACTCGACAATTCTACTCAGCATAAAAACCACTCCATTACAAGACTCAGCAAGATCTACGATCAGAAGAAAGCGAAGATTCTTTCTGAGATGACTCGATTCGACAGAAAGTACAAAGCAATCAACCCAGAATCGATGAGTATAAACGAAACGGGATGGACATCAACATGGGGATACAAAAACTCTCCCTGGCAATGCACCAGAAGAAGGGATACTTGTAAGCCTACTTTGCCAACGTACTTGAAAAGTTGGAGCTGGAATACAAGCAGAAATCGTCAACTGTGCTGAGTAAGTACCAATCCAACGAATAGGAGATAGAGCTGTTGGAGAGCATGAAAGAGACAATGATGGAGGATCTGTAAACCTGGAACCAAAATGAAGTGATCAACCGCACTCAGGAGATACTCACCCTCATCAACACACTTTGCGAGCGAAACATCGAAGAGATAGAAATCGACCAATCCTTCACAACGATTCATGAATTGGTACCCAGTTACGTGGAGTTTACCTATCAGCTCAAGAACTTTAGTAGCCTGGACGATTCGGTTGTGTACAGTTTCAGCGAAAATCTCAATGGAGTTCGCTGGAGGCTAAAAATCTATCCTCATGGTAACGGCAAGGCCAAGGACCGTTGGCTCTCAGTGTTTCTCTAGATGTCGTAGGTATATCAGGTACTAGGGTAGGGCTACTAAAATGATACCAAGTACGAGTACAAAATTGAGCTGATCAACGTGCTCGGTGAAGCTGACTCCATTGTACGGTAGTACAGCTCCAAGTTCGACATTGGGGAATGTTGGGGTTACAACGAGTTCATCGAGCTAGTTCTCCTCAAGAACGGGTTTCTAGTGAACGACACGCTCAACTTTAGGTTTTTCATCAGGAACCCTGATTATAAGCGGCTATCGGTCGACCAAAAACGGTACACGGATAAGTTGGAGGTGAGGGTAAGAGAGTTGGAGAGGTTGGTTTGCTAGCATAATAGCAGCAGGCTCAATGGTAATGCTAGCAGCGAAGTAGTCATAGGTTTTAACTCGGAACCTCACAGCCTAAACATCGAAGCTGAAGAATACCAGCCACCGTCAAATGACCTCACCATGCCGATTACCAGTGAGACTCTTGAGCGGTTCCTCCAAGAGAGGTAGAAGGAGATTAGCAAGCCACTATAAAAATCTGCTGCTTTGCGTAACGAAATGCGGAAGTATATTACGAGCACTATTGAAAAACGCCCTCACGGACAGTAAGCGGAAATAGCAAATGACTTTGGACTGTGGGAGGAGGACAGTGACTGATCAATTACAGGTACAGCTCTGCTTCAAACCGAGCTGCACTCAACTGCATAAACAATCAAATCAGCGTTATCACAGCCAATATCAGGAGAGGAAGTACGAGTTTGAGGTCGAAGTTATAAGATCCTAGGCTCAACAG